>Ga0136627_1000558_pt1 | contig 14130 bp, 27 predicted proteins | sample AntDrymUQ4892206_2_FD_104652 | JGI IMG/M metagenome (GOLD analysis project Ga0136627, IMG submission 104652) | Polar desert sand microbial communities from Dry Valleys, Antarctica - metaG UQ489 (22.06) | ecosystem: Environmental > Terrestrial > Soil > Desert | place: Antarctica: Dry Valley... | reverse complement strand
GGCGGCGGCACCTGGGGCGGTCCCAGGACCAAGCCGGCCCGCTTCGGCAAGCGCATCAACCGCAAAGAAGCCCGCGCCGCCTTCGACGGAGCCCTCTCCGCCAAGGCCGCCGACGGCGAGGTCTACGTCGTGGACTCGCTGGCGTTCGAAGCGCCCTCCACCAAGCAGGCCAAAGAGCTGCTAAGGAACATGGAAGTTCAGGGGCCGGTGCTGGTGGTGCTGACGGAGGACGACGCCAACGTGGCGCTCTCCTTCAGGAACCTGCCGAAGGTCACCGTCGTCGCGCCGCGGGAGTACGGGGTCTATGAGTTGTTGCGGGCGCGCGAGGTCGTGTTCTCGCGGGCGGCCTACTCCAAGCTCGCCGGGAACCGGGAGGAGAACTAGTGGATCCGCATCAGGTCATTATCCGTCCGGTCATCTCGGAGAGGAGCTACAACCTCATCGAGACGGAGGGGCAGTACACCTTCCAGGTGGACCGGCGGGCGAACAAGAACCAGATCAAACGCGCCGTTGAGGGCGCCTTCGACGTTAGCGTCGCGAGGGTCAACACGGCGAACGTCAAGAGCAAGCCCAAGCGCCAGGGCCTCACCAGGGGCCGGACCGCGACCTGGAAGAAGGCGGTCGTGAAGCTGGCGCCGGGCGAGAGCATAGAGCTGTTCGAGGGAGTCTAGGATGCCTGCGAGACGTTACAAACCGACGAGCGCGGGCCGCAGGAACTCCTCGGTCCTCACGCGCGATTCGGTCACGAGGGACAAGCCAGAGAAGAAGCTGACGACCAAGCTGCACAAGACCGGCGGCCGGAACAACCAGGGCCGCATCACGACCCGCCACATCGGTGGCGGCCACAAGCGGCGCTACCGTCTCATAGACTTCAAGCGGCGCAAGGACGGCGTGCCGGCGACGGTCGCCGCCATCGAGTACGACCCGAACCGCTCGGCGAACATCGCCCTGCTCCACTACCACGACGGCGAGAAGCGCTACATCCTCGCCCCGCGCAACCTCACGGTCGGCTCGCTCGTCGAGAGCGGCCCCGAAGCCGAGGTCGACGTGGGCAACACGCTGCCGCTGAACCGGATTCCTGTCGGTACCGTGGTCCACGCGGTCGAGCTGGAGCCTGGCCGCGGGGCCCAGATGGCCCGCAGCGCCGGCACCAGCGCCCAGCTCACGGCGCGCGAGGGTAGCCTCGTTACGCTCCGCCTGCCGAGTGGCGAGCGCCGCAGGGTTCGCTCGGAGTGCCGGGCGACCGTCGGCGTCGTCGGCAACCAGTCGCACCAGAACGTCAGGTGGGGCAAGGCTGGCCGGAAGCGGCACCTGGGGATACGTCCGACGGTGCGTGGTACGGTCATGAACCCGGTGGACCACCCGCACGGCGGTGGCGAGGGCAAGAGCACGTCCGGTCGGGCGCCGGTCACACCTTGGGGCAAGATCACTCAAGGGTCGCCGACCCGCAAGAAGCACAAGCGTTCGGACGCGATGATCGTGCGCCGGCGCAGGAAAGGAAGGAGGCGCTAGGTGACGCGCTCATCGAAAAAAGAGCCGTTCGTAGAGGAGCGCCTGATGGAGCGCATCCTCCGCATGAACGAGAACAACGAGAAGCGGATGCTCAAGACGTGGAGCCGGGCGAGCGTGGTCTATCCCGAGTTCGTAGGCCACACCATCGCCGTCCACGACGGGCGCAAGCACGTGCCCGTCTACTGCACGGAGAACATGGTGGGCCACAAGCTCGGCGAGTTCGCCCCGACGCGGACCTTCCGCACCCACGTCAAGAGCGACCGGACCGCGAGGCGCCGATGAAGGCCGTCGCCAAGTTCGTCCGCATAGCGCCCCGCAAGGCGCGGCTGGTGGCAGACGAGGTCAGGGGCAAGAGCGTCCCCGAAGCCGTCACCATCCTGCAGTTCACCAACAAGCGGGCCGCCGGCATCGTCGGCGAAGTCATAAAGAGCGCCGCGGCCAACGCGGAGCACAACGACGACGCCGACGTCGAGGCGCTGCTCGTCCGGGACGTCCGGGTGGACGAGGGTCCGACCATCAAGAGGTTTCGGGCCAGGGCGATGGGCCGGGCGACCATGATCCGCAAGCGCACCAGCCACATAAGCGTCGTGTTGGGCGCCCCTGCCGGTGTTTTGGTAGGCACACCCGGAGACGAGGACGAGGAGTAATATGGGTCAGAAAGTACATCCAGAAGGCTTCCGCCTCGGCGTCAAGCGCAAAGGCGAGAAGGTAGACTTCAAGAGCAGCTGGTACTCGGACAGGGACTACGCCGAGCTTCTCGGCGAGGACCTCAAGATCCGGGCCCACATCGAGAAGAAGCTCACCCGCGCCGGCATCGCCGACGTGAGGATCAGGAAGGCCGCCGCGCAGGGCGAGGTCGCGGTGGACATCCACACGGCGCGCCCCGGCATCGTCATCGGCAAGGGCGGCAGTGAGGTTGACGCCCTCAGGAACGAGCTCGAGCGCCTGACCAAGAAGAAGGTCCAGGTCAACGTGCGCGAGGTCCCGCGGCCTGAGCTCAACGCCGCGCTCGTGGCGGAGTCCATCGCGGAGCAGCTCGCGAGCCGGGCCGCCTTCCGGCGGACCATGAAGCGGGCCTTGACCTCTTCGATGAGGAGCGGGGCTCAGGGGGCCAGGATCCAGTGCGGCGGTCGCTTGGGCGGTATCGAGATGAGCCGTTCCGAGACGATTTCCGAGGGCCGGGTGCCGCTCCACACTTTGGATGCGGACATAGATTACGGCTTTCGTGAGGCGAAGACGCAGATGGGCCAGATCGGGGTAAAGGTCTGGATCAACCACGGCATCCACGACGAGCAGCCAGAAGCGATCAGGCGGTAGAGAGATGCTTGTACCGAAGAAGCTCAAGTACAGAAAGCCCCACAGGGGCAAGATGCGGGGCCAGGCCAAGGGCGGCACCGACGTGCAGTTCGGCGAGTACGGGCTGCAGGCTCTAGAGCCGGCCTGGATTTCCAACCGCCAGATAGAGGCGGCCCGTATCGCGATGACCAGGAAGATCAAGCGCGGAGGGAAGGTCTGGATCAATATCTTCCCCCACAAGCCTTTCACCAAGAAGGCCGCCGAGACCCGCATGGGAAGCGGCAAGGGCTCCGTGGAAGGGTACGTCGCCGTGGTCAAGCCTGGACGCGTGATGTTCGAGATGAGCGGCGTGGACGAGACGCTGGCGCGGGAGGCCATGAGCCTCGCCGCCCAGAAGCTCCCCATAAAGACCCGCTTCCTCTCGCGGGGGGGTGGACAGTAGATGAAGGTCGCAGAAGTGCGCGAGCTGGACGTTACGCAGCTTGAGAGTCGCCTCGCCGACACGCGGCGCGAGCTCTTCAACCTGCGCTTCCAGCACGCCACCGGGCAGTTGGAGAACACGGGACAGATAAAAGAGGTCCGCAAGAACATCGCCCGGATACTCACCGTCCTGAACCAGAAACAGCAGGAGAACGGATAGTGACTGAGGAAGAGAAAAACCAGAACGGGGCGCCCGAGGGTACCCCGGAAGGCACCACCGAGGAGCGACCTCCCGAGACGCCGCAGGACCTCGTAGAGGGGTCTGGGAGCGGCGAGACCGTGGAGGCGGGCCTGGATTTGGGCCCGGCCAAGGGGCCTGCGCTCGATCAGGACGAGGGCCAGATCCAGTCCGACACCGAGCGGAACCGCCGCAAGGAGCGGGTCGGGCTAGTCGTCTCCGACGCCCCCGAGAAGACCGTCACGGTCGCCGTGGAGGCGCTGGTGCGCCACCCCAAGTACAAGAAGCGCGTGCGCCGGTCCAAGAAGTTCATGGTGCACGACGAGGGCAACGAGGCGCGTGTGGGGGATACGGTCAGGATCATCGAGACCCGTCCGATCTCGGCCCGCAAGCGCTGGCGGCTGGCCAATATCGTGTCGAGGGCCGAGTAGTGATCCAGCAAGAATCCAGACTGAGGGTCGCTGACAACACGGGCGCCAGGAGCATCCTGACGATCCGGGTCCTCGGCGGCAGCAAGCGGCGTAATGCCGGAGTGGGCGACGTCATCGTCGCCACCGTCAAGGAGGCCACGCCGGGCGGCGCGGTCAAGAAGGGCGAGGTCGTGCGGGCGGTCGTGGTACGAACCAAGAAGGAGACGCGCCGGGACGACGGTTCGTACATCCGCTTCGGCGAGAACGCCGGCGTCATCATCAACCCCGACGGGGCCCCGCGCGGGACCCGCATCTTCGGGCCGGTGGCGCGTGAGTTGCGCGAGAAGGGCTACACGAGGATCATCTCGTTGGCCCCGGAGGTGCTCTAGCTTATGGCTCTCAAGATAAAACGCGGGGACACGGTCGTCGTGATCTCCGGTAAAGATAAAGGCAAACGCGGCGAGGTCGAGCGGGTCATACCGAAGAAGAACCGCGTGGTCGTGAACGACGTGAACACGCGCACGCGCCACGCCAGGCCGAGCCAGAACAACCAGCAGGGGCTCTTCACATTCGACGCCCCCATAGACATCTCCAACGTGATGCTGGTGGACCCCGGCAGCGGGGAGCCGACCAAGGTCGGGTACCGGTTCACGGACTCGGGGGAGAAGCTTCGGGTCGCAAAGAAGACCGGGAGGGACATCGATGGCTAGGCTAAAAGACAGGTACAGGGCGGAGATCGCCCCGGCCCTCATGGAGCGGTTCGACATCGAGAACCCCATGAGGATCCCGGGCCTCGAGAAGATCGTGGTCAACATGGGCGTAGGCGAGGCCGTGGTCAACAGCCGCGCGCTCGACGGCGCGGTGGAGGACCTGGCGAAGATCACGGGCCAGAAGCCCCAGATCCGGCGGGCGCGCAAGAGCATCGCCGGGTTCAAGATCCGGGAAGGAATGCCGATCGGCGCGAGGGTAACCTTGCGCAACGAGCGGATGTGGGAGTTTCTGGACAGGTTCGTCTCCGTGGCGTTGCCGCGGGTGAGGGACTTCCGGGGGATCAACCCCAGGAGTTTCGACGGGCGGGGCAACTACGCCATCGGGCTTCGGGAGCAGGTTATCTTCCCGGAGATCAGCTACGACGCCATAGACGCGACCCGCGGGTTGGACGTCGCGGTGGTGACGACGACCGAGAGCGACGAAGAGGCTCGGGAGCTTTTGCGGCTCCTCGGTATGCCCTTCAGGGAGAGTTAGAGATGACGAGGAAAGCGTTGCTGGTCAAGCAGCAGAAGCCACAGAAGTTCAAGGTCAGGGAGTACAGTCGGTGCCAGCGGTGCGGCCGGGCGCGCGGTTACTACCGCAAGTTCGGGCTGTGCAGGATCTGCCTGCGCGAGCTGGCCCACGAGGGGAAGATCCCCGGCGTAACGAAAGCGAGTTGGTAGCAAGATGACGGTCACAGATCCTATAGCGGATTTCTTGACCCGCATCCGCAACGCCCACATGGCGAAGCAGAACGTGGTCCAGATTCCGCACTCGAAGATGAAGGCGGAGATCGCGCGCATCCTCCAGCAGGAGGGCTACGTGCAGGAGGTCTCCGAAAAGGGCACCGGCGTGGAGAAGCGCCTGGTCATCGACCTGAAGTACGGTCCCGACGGCAGGCGCGGCATAACGGGACTTCGGCGCATGAGCCGGCCGGGCCGCCGGGTGTACCGCAAACAGACGAGCATACCCCGCGTGCTTGACGGGCTCGGGGTGGCGATCCTCTCGACCTCGAAGGGCGTCCTGACCGACCACCAGGCCAGGCGCCAGGGTATCGGGGGCGAAGTCCTGTGCTTCGTCTACTAGGGAGGTCGTAAGAGATGTCGAGAATCGGTAGGGCTCCGGTAGAGCTCCCGGGCGGCGTGAACGTCGAGCTCTCGGACCGGAACGTAAAGGTGACCGGGCCGAGGGGCGAGCTGACCGTGCCCGTCGGCCGGGGCGTGCGGGTGGAGCAGGAGGACGGTAACGTCGTCGTCCGGCGCAACTCCGACGCGCCGCCGGACCGGGCGATGCACGGGCTGACGCGCTCCCTGATCCAGAACGCCGTAACCGGCGTGACCGACGGGTTCACGAGGACGTTGAACATAGCGGGCGTCGGCTACAGGGCCGCGCTCCAGGGGCGGGACATCAACCTGCAGGTCGGGTACTCGCATCCAGTGGCGGTTGTGCCGCGGGATGGCATCGAGTTCGAGGTGCCCAACGCGACGACGATCATCGTCCGTGGGAACGACAAGCAGCAGGTCGGTCAGATGGCGGCGGAGATCCGGAAGGTTCGCCCGCCCGAGCCGTACAAGGGCAAGGGCATCCGCTACAGCGACGAGCACGTCCGCCGCAAGGTCGGCAAGGCCGGATAGGGGAGGATCTATGGCAGTTCTTCAAAAGCGGGCCCACAGGGAGAAGCGGCGCAAGCGCGTCCGGCGCAAGATCGTCGGCACCGCCGGGCGTCCGCGCCTCTCGGTATACCGCTCGAACGTACACGTCTACGCCCAGCTCATCGACGACGACGCGGCCCGTACCTTAGCTGCGGCCGACTCCCGCGAGGTGGGAGAGGCCGAGAACCGCAAGGACGCGGCCCGCAAGGTCGGGGAGCTCATCGCGAGGAAGGCCCAGGAGGCCGGCATCGAGGTGGCGGTCTTCGACCGGGGCGGCAACAAATACCACGGCCGCATCGCGGCGCTCGCAGAGGGCGCTCGCGAGGGCGGACTCAAGCTCTAATTCAGGAGGACTAAGTTTTGGGTCGAGGCAGAGGAAATAACAGGGGCGGCGCCCCCGGCGGGCCGGGAGGTCCTCCCGGCCAGGGCGGTCGCGGCGGTGGCCCCGGTGGCCCTGGCGGGCCCGGTGGGCGCGGACGTGACAACCGCGGCGGCGGAGGCCGTGGCGGCGGTCGCGGGCAGCGCGACAGCGAGTTCCAGGACAGGGTCGTCGAGATCCGGCGCGTCTCGAAGGTCGTCAAGGGTGGGCGGCGCTTCAACTTCAGCGCGCTCGTGGTCGTCGGCGACGGCAAGGGCCGCGTCGGGGCCGGGCTCGGCAAGGCGAACACCGTGCCGGCTGCCATCCAGAAGGGGCAGGACCGGGCCAAGCGGAACATGTTCCAGGTCCCGATGCGTAACACCACCATCCCGCACGGGGTCATCGGCAAGTTCGAGAGCTCGGACGTGCTGCTCAAGCCTGCCTCCGAGGGTACGGGGGTTATCGCGGGCGGCGGAGTCCGGGCGGTGCTCGAGCTCGCCGGGATCAAGGATGTGCTGACGAAGGCGCTCGGCTCGACGACTTCGGTCAACCTGGTCCAGGCCACGGTGGAGGGGCTCCAGAGGCTCCGCACCAAGGCCGACATTGAGCAGGCCCGGGGGGTGAAGATCACGTCATGAGCCCCCTGAAGGTCACTCAGATGAAGAGCGTTATCGGTTCCAAGGGCGACCAGAAGCGGACGGTCAAAGCCCTGGGCCTGAAGCGGATCAGGGACTCGCGCGTGCACGGGGACACGCCCCAGATACGGGGCATGCTCCACAAGGTGCGCCACCTGGTTCACGTCGAGGAGGTGCAGGAGTAATGAGGCTCAACGAAATCTCCCCGGCCCCCGGCTCCACGCGCGGACGCAAGCGCGTCGGGCGCGGGATCGGCTCGGGGCACGGCAAGACCAGCGGTCGCGGCCACAAGGGCGCGGGCGCCCGTTCGGGTTCGACGACCCACGCCGCCTACGAGGGCGGCCAGATGCCGCTGCAGCGGCGCCTGCCGCGCCTCAAGGGCGTGGCCAGGGGCCGGCACACCGTCGCCCGTCCCGTCAACTACGCGCCCGTCAACCTTTCGGACCTCGAAGGGGTCTCCGGTGATACGATAGGGCCGGACGAGCTGCGGGCCGCCGGGCTCGTCAGGAAGAAGGCGAAGCTCGTCAAGATCCTCGGCAACGGCGAGGTCGGGCGGGCCGTTACGGTCAGGGCTCACGCCTTCTCCGAGACGGCGAAGAGCAAGATAGAGGCGGGCGGCGGAAGCGTCGAGGTACTGGAGCGCTAACATGCTGGGATCCCTTGCCAACGCCTGGAAAGTCCCCGAGCTGCGCCAGAGGCTCCTGTTCACGGCCATGATCCTGGCCCTGTACAGGCTCGGCGCATACATCCCGCTGCCCGGTATAGACCCGCAAGTCCTGGGCGGGGAGGGCCCCGGCGCCAACAACGCCATAACGGGGCTCTTCGGGGCGTTCACCGGCGGGGCCTTCAACAACTACGCGATCTTCTCGCTCGGCATCATGCCTTACATCACGGCGGCCATCGTCATGCAGCTCATGACGGTCGCCATTCCGAGGCTGCAGGAGCTCTCCAAGGAGGGTGAGGCCGGGCAGCAGAAGATCACGCAGTACACCCGCTACTTCACGCTGGCGCTGGCGCTGATCCAGTCGACCGCCATGGTCTTCTACTTCCGGGCGCCCGTCGGCGGCGGCGCGCTCGCGGGTGCCAGCATCCTCCAGATAGTGGTCGTCGTCTTCACGCTGACCACGGGCGTCATGATCACGATGTGGATGGGCGAGCTCATAAGCCAGAGGGGCCTCGGGAACGGGATCTCCCTGATCATCACCGCCTCCATCCTCTCGCAGGCGCCACAGGCCATCCGGGCGCTCATAGAGAACGGCAGCATCCTGACGATGGTCGTCCTCGGGCTGCTCGCCGTCATGATCATCGCGGCGATCGTCTTCGTGAACGAGGGCCAGCGGCGAATACCTATCACCTACGCCAAGCGCCAGGTCGGGCGCAAGATGAGCCAGGGCGGGACGACGTACCTGCCCCTGAAGGTGAACATGGCCGGGGTCATCCCGATCATCTTCGCCTCCTCCCTGCTCCTGTTCCCGGTCGTCCTGGCGCAGTTCGCCGGGGGGGGCGACCCTGACTCGTTCCTGAGCCGGCTCTCGCGGTTCTTCGACCCGAGCAGCGCGCCTTACCTCGTCCTGTACGCGCTGCTCATCATCATGTTCACGTACTTCTATACGGCGGTCCAGTTCAACCCCGTCGAGCACGCCGAAAACCTCAAGAAGAGCGGCGGGTACGTGCCGGGCATCCGGCCGGGGCAACAGACCGCGCTCTACCTCAACAACGTGCTGACCAGGATCACGCTCTTCGGGGCGATCTTCCTCGCGCTGGTGGCGGTGCTGCCGTACCTGATCTCCCCGGTCCTCGGTCTCGGGGACCAGATCCTGCTCGGCGGCACGTCCATGCTGATCGTGGTCGGCGTCTCGCTCGACACGGTCCGCCAGCTCGAAAGCCAGCTCATGATGCGCAACTACGAAGGGTTCTTGAAGAAACGATGAAGATCATTCTTTTGGGCCCCCAGGGGGCAGGCAAGGGAACGCAGGCGCAACGCCTCTCGCAGAAGACCGGGGCGAAGCACATCTCGACCGGGGACATCGTCCGCGCCGAGATAAAGTCCGGCTCGGATCTCGGCCAGAAGGTGCAGGACTTTAACGACCGGGGGGAGCTCGTCCCAGACGAGATCATCGTCGAGATGGCGAAGCCCTACCTGGACGACGCGGACGCCTGGCTGCTCGACGGCTTCCCTCGCAACGAGGCCCAGGCCCAGGCCCTCGACGCGGCCCTGGAAGACCTCGGCATCGAGCTCGACCGGGCGGTTGCGCTGGAGGCCCCGGACGACGACCTCGTGCACCGGCTCTCGGGCCGCCGGACGAGCGACGCGACGGGCCGGGTCTACCACGTCGAGCACGACCCGCCGCCGGAGGATTCGGACGAGGACCCCGGTCCCTTCGTGCAGCGCAAGGACGACACTGAAGAAGCGATCCGTCGCAGGCTGGACATCTACCACGAGCAGACGGAGCCCTTGAAGGACTACTACGACGAGCGCGGCTTGCTCACCGTCGTGGACGCCCGTCAGGGCATCCCGGAGGTAACGGAGGAGATCCTGTCGGCCGTTGGTGAGGAAGAGGCTTGATCGTCCGCAAGAGCAAATCGGAGCTCGCGGCGATGCGGGAGGGCGGCGAGATCACGGCCGCCTGCCTTCGCATGCTCGCCGAGAACTCCCGGCCCGGCGTCACTACCGGCGACCTGGACCGGATGGCGGAGGACTTTATCCGCTCCCACGGCGGCACCCCGGAATTCAAGGGCTACCCCGGTGGTCCCGGGGCCCCGGACTTCCCTGGCTCCATCTGCGCCTCCCCGAACGCCATGATCGTCCACGGCGTCCCCGGCCCCTACCGCCTGAAAGACGGTGACATACTCTCCATCGACGTCGGCGTCCGCTTCAAGGGCTTCGTCACCGACTCGGCCACCACGGTCGCCGTCGGCGAGGTGCCGAAGGCGACGCGCGGGCTTCTCCAGACTACCCAGGAGTGCCTGGCGGAGGCGACGGAGGCGATGCGGGCCGGGAACAGGCTCGGGGACGTGGGGCACGCCATACAGTCCGTCGCGGAGGCAAAAGGTTACGGGGTCGTCCGCGACCTCGTCTCCCACGGGGTTGGGCGGGACATGCACGAGGACCCGCAGATCCCGAACTACGGCGAGAAGGGGACCGGGGTTCGCCTGTTGCCGGGGATGACGTTCGCGATAGAGCCCATGATCACGCTCGGCGACTACGAGATAGACCTCGACGAGCGGGACAAGTGGTCTATCTACACCGCCGACCGCTCCCTCTCCGCCCACTTCGAGCACACGGTCGCCGTGACGGAGAACGGCCCCTGGGTTCTGACGAAGAACGGGGGCTCCGGCGGGTAGAAGAGGCGCACGGGCGGTGTGAGAAGCCAAGCTGGCGTGATAAGATATGCGTTTGGCTCCAGTCATTTTGTAACCGGTTTGAAAGAAGAGGTTCTTGGCCAAGGAAGATGTTATAGAGGTCGAAGGCGCCATCACCGAGGCGTTGCCGAACACGCAGTTCCGTGTCGAGTTGGACAACGGGCACAACGTGTTGGCGCACATCTCCGGGAAGATGCGGATGAACTACATCCGGATACTTCCGGGGGACAGGGTGAAGGTGGAACTGAGCCCCTACGACTTGAGCCGGGGACGAATCACTTACAGGTTCAGGACCTAGAGAGTAAAAGGGCAGAAGGAGACCGTTGTGAAAGTACGGGCGAGCGTAAAGCCGATGTGCGAGAGGTGCAAGGTCATACGCCGCCGGGGGGTGGTGAGGGTGATCTGCCCGAATCCCCGGCACAAGCAGAGGCAGGGATAGCATGGCACGGATAGCAGGCGTAGACCTGCCGCGCGAGAAGCGGGTCGAGATCGGGCTTACCTACGTCTTCGGCGTGGGACGTTCGACGGCGAAGAAGATTCTGGCCGAGACCGAGGTGGACCCGGACACGAAGGTCCGGGACCTGGCGGAGGGCGAGGTCGGCAAGATCCGGGCCTTTATCGACCAGAACCTGCAGGTCGAGGGCGACCTGAGGCGGGAGAACACCCAGAACATCAGGCGGCTCATAGAGATCGGCACCTACAGGGGCATCCGGCACCGCCGGGGCCTGCCGGTTCGCGGCCAGCGAACGAAGACGAACGCCCGCCAGCGCAAGGGGCCGAAGCCGTCCATCGGCGGAAGAAAGAGGGCTAGGTAAATGGGTAGGCAGAGGCAGCAGCAGCAGCGCAGGGGCAACCAGCGCGGCGCGAGCCGGCAGCGGCGCAAGGTCCGTCGCAACATCACGACCGGCATCGTCCACATCAAGAGCTCCTTCAACAACACTATCGTCTCCGTGAGCGACCAGGAGGGCAACGTCATCGCCTGGGAGTCGGCGGGGACTCTGGGGTTCAAGGGGAGCCGCAAGAGCACGCCGTACGCGGCCCAGATGACGGCCGAAAGCTGCGCCAACAAGGCGATGGACCAGGGCGTCAGGCGGGTGGACATAGAGGTGAAGGGCCACGGCTCGGGCCGGGACATGGCCGCCAGGACGTTCCAGTCGATGGGTGTTGAGGTCCTCGGTATCAGGGACGTCACGGGCCAGCCGCACAACGGATGCCGGCCGTCCAAGAGGCGCAGGGGGTAGTTTAGAGATGGCTAGATACACGGGACCGAGGGGCCGGCGCGACCGGCGGGCGGGGGTAATGCTCTCGTCGATGCGGTAGAACCCGCTGGAGAAGAAGCCGTATCCCCCCGGCGAGCACGGCCGGGGCCGCCAGAGGCAGACGGAGTACGGGATGCGGCTGCTGGAGAAGCAGAAGGCGCGCTGGTACTACGGGGTCTCCGAGAAGCAGTTCAGGCGGGCCTACGACAAGGCGACCCGGATGCAGGGCGTCTCGGGCGAGAACCTGCTCAGGCAGATGGAGCTCCGGATGGACAACGTGGTCTACCGGATGGGCTTCTCGAGCAGCCGCCCGCAGTCGCGCCAACTCGTCGTCCACGGCCACTTCCTCCTCAACGGCCGCAAGCACAACATCCCTTCGGCGATTCTCAAGCCGGGGGACGTCGTGTCGGTCAGGGAGAAGAGCCGCAACCTGGAGCCCATAGTGGGCGCCGTGGAGAACGTGGTGGCGGTTCCGGCGTGGCTCGAGGCCGACCACGACAACTTCACGGGCAGGTTGCTCCACACGCCCGAGCGGGACGAGATCGACACGCCCGTCGAAGAGGCGCTCATCATCGAGTTCTACAGCCGTTAACGCAATTCTCTATTAGCAGGTGGTTTTTTGACGATGTTGGACATAGCACCCCCCCGTTTCAGGGTGGAAGAAGAAGAGGGCCAGCGCGGGACGTTCGTCGCCGAGCCGTTGCCGCGGGGCCTTGGGCATACCATAGGCAATAGCCTGCGGCGCGTGATGCTCAGCGGGCTCACGGGCGCCGCGGTCACCAAGATCCGGGTCGAGGGCGTCAGCCACGAGTTCTCGACCGTCCCCGGCGTCAAAGAGGACGTCGTCGACATCATCCTCAACATCAAGGGGCTCAAGTTCAAGCTGGAGCGGGACGAGCCGATAGAGCTCCAGATCCAGAAGGACGGCCCCGGCGAGGTGACCGCCGCGGACATCGAGGTCAAGGCCGACGTCGAGATCGTGGACCCAGGCGTCTACCTCGCGAGCGTCTCCGAGGGCGGCCACCTCGACATGCGCCTCACCATCGAGCTTGGCCAGGGCTACCGCCGCGCCGAGGGCAACAAGAGCGACGCCGACCCCATCGGGGTCATCGCGGTGGACTCCTTGTTCTCGCCCGTCCAGCGGGTGAACTACTCCGTGACGGAGACCCGCGCGGGCGCCAGGGCGGACCTCGACTCCCTGCGGATGGAGGTCTTCACCGACGGCCGCATCGAGCCGCAGGAGGCCGTGCAGGAGGCGTCCAAGCAGCTCATGGACTACCTGGGGCTGTTCACGGACGGCTACCAGGTGCAGGGTGCGGTCGACGGCCGGCAGCGCGGCGGGCGGGCCGTCATCCAGGACGAGCGCCCGGTCGAGGACCTTGAGCTGACCGTCCGCTCCTACAACTGCCTCAAGCGCGAGGGCGTTGACACCATAGGTCAGCTCGCGACGATGACCGAAGAGGAGCTCATGAACATCCGCAACCTCGGGATGAAGAGCGTGGACGAGATCCGCTCGAAGCTCCTCGAGTACGGCTACGCGCTGGATAGCGAGGGTCTAGATGAGGCACGCTAGGAGGGGCCGCAAGCTCGGCCGCGAGTTCCAGCACCGCAAGGCGATGCTCGGTACGATGGCCGGCCAGGTCATAACCCACGGCCGCATAAAGACCACCGCGCCCAAGGCCAAGGAGCTGCGCGGCGTGGTGGACAAACTTATAAACACCGCCAAGAAGGACGACCTCCACGCCCGGCGCCAGGCGGTCAAGATCCTCAAGGACAAGACCGTCGTCCGCAGGCTCTTCGAGGACGTCGCCCCGGACCTCGACGGCCGCACCTCGGGCTACACCCGTATCCTGAAGCTCGGCCCGCGCCTCGGGGACGGCGCCGAGAACGTCTACCTGGAGCTCGTCAACTACACCGTCGAGTAACCGGCATTCTGTAGTTCAGGGGAAGGGCCGCATGCGGTTCGCGCTCAACGTACCCAACTTCGGCGAGTACGGGGACGCGCGGCTTCTTGCGGGGCTTGCCCGCGAGGCCGAGGAGTCCGGCTGGGACGGTTTCTTCGTCTGGGACCACATCGCCTGGGAGGGCGCGACCCACTACGCTGACCCCTGGATCTCGCTCTCCGCCATCGCGGTCGAGACCAGCAGCATCAGGATCGGACCGATGGTTACCCCGCTGCCCAGGCGCCGGCCCTGGAAGGTGGCCCACGAGGCCGCGACCCTGGACCGCCTCTCGGG
>Ga0136627_1000557_pt1 | contig 14130 bp, 14 predicted proteins | sample AntDrymUQ4892206_2_FD_104652 | JGI IMG/M metagenome (GOLD analysis project Ga0136627, IMG submission 104652) | Polar desert sand microbial communities from Dry Valleys, Antarctica - metaG UQ489 (22.06) | ecosystem: Environmental > Terrestrial > Soil > Desert | place: Antarctica: Dry Valley... | reverse complement strand
TGGACCACACCTTCTGCCAATGCTCCGCCGGGAAGGCGGCGTATGCCAGGACGTCTTCCTCGGCCTCGTCCATCAGACAGGCGAGCCTCGCAAACCGGCAGCGGAAACCGTCTGAGACCCTGCGCCACTGCTCGCGGGCGCTCTCGGCGTCGGGCTGGGCGAAGACGGTACGGATGGTCGCCCCCACCATCTGCTGAGCCGCCTTGGGCACCAGAGACAGGGCGTTCCTCATGAAGTGCACCCGACAGCGTTGCCACGAGGCTTCTACCAGGACCGTCTGCACAGCATTCTTCAAGCCCTGGTGGGCGTCGCTGGTAACCAGCTTCACCCCTCGGAGCCCCCTGGCGACCAACGTACGTAAGAAAGATGTCCAGAAAGCCCCATCTTCGCTAGGGCCCACATCCAAGCCCAATACTTCCCTCTCTCCGGTCTTCCCGTTCACGCCGACGGCTATGACCACCGCAATTGAAGCTACCCTGCCATCCTGTCGGGCCTTGACGTAGGTGGCATCGACCCACACGTAGGGGTAAGTACCTTCGAGCGGCCGGTTGCGGAAGCGCTCGACCTCCCCGTCTAGCTCCTCGCACAGCTCCGAGACCCGACTCTTGGAGATGCCGCCCATCCCAAGCGCCTTGACCAACTCGTCCACCTTGCGGGTGGAGACCCCGTGTACGTACGCCTCTTGAACCACCGCCGCCAAAGCCCTCTCGGCACGCCGCCTCGGCTCCAGGAGAGAGGGGAAGTAACCGCCGTCTCTTACCCTGGGCACCTTCAGCTCCACCGTTCCCACCCTCGTGTCCCAGGAGCGCTCCCGGTAGCCGTTGCGCTGCCCCACGCGCCCGGAGCTGCGCTCGTGGCGCGCGGCGCCCACGTGTTCCTCGACCTCCATCTCCATGAGAGCCTGGGAGAGCACCCGAACGCCCTCCTTGAGCAGGTCCGCATCGTGCTCCATCCTGGCCTTGCGCAACAACTCAGAGAGTCCTATCCTCAGCTCATCGGCCATCGTGCTCGTTCCTTCCTACTCGGTTGATTGGTCTCTTCCGATTTAGGAACCACACGGTGGCCGTCTTCGTCAACGGCCTCAGCTTTTACACACTCACGCGGACACTACCTTGGGTCTGCCGGTCTTCCACGCAGCGGTGGCTCTCTCGACGGCCACCTCCTGTTTGCTGGTGAAGGAATCGAAGCAGGTGGAGGTGAGTCGTGGATGATACGGCGATGAATTCTCGATGAATCCGTCTGGAACTGCGGAATCGCGCTGGTGAATTGCAGGGATCTGGCGGAGAAAGGCACCGGGTTGCGGGAGGACGCCCTCGGGGGCTGAGTCAGCATAACGGGATAGACGTCACGAGCCGGGGACCTAACGGATCACCGAAACCTCGGGAATTTAGCTGATTTCGGGAATTTAGCTGATTTAGATTGATTTTTCATCCCGGATTCATCGCTGTTTCATCGTCGCCGGATTTCATGCAAGGCGTGGGGATCGAGGCGGTCCGGACATCGGAGACGAGAGACGGCGGATCTCCTCGACCGCGAAAGAAAGAAGGCTAGGGAAGGAGCGTTCGAGTGTCAGAAGACAACAGCCATGACGGCCACGCTTCCGTTCAATCGTACGCGCCAGGGTGGGCGAACGAGGCAACGGACCTCCGTATGGACCGCTTCGCGGGGGAGTACGGTGACCCGGCGACGCAGGCTGCGCGGGTCGAGAGCTACCCGCGCGAACATTTCGCCCCCCTGATCCGGGAGGCGGATGCCCTTCTGGACAACATGGCCGCGGGGGTCCGGGGTTACGACCCACTCCAGTCCGTGCCGCCGGAGCCGAAGGCGGAGGAAGGGTTCGGTCGAGTCTTCCACCGGGCGACAAACGACGAATTGAGGAGGGTGACGTAGCATGGCTACCCAAGCGCAGATCATCGACGACTACTTCCGCGAGAAGGACTACTACCCGCACGTCCCTTACTCCCCCATCGGCGAGATCTTGGTGAACGAGGTAGAGCGGATGGGACCGGACGGGCTCTACCTCTCGACAGCCTGCGCCCTCGTCGAGCAGGAGTCGGGCGGGAAAAACCTGTTCGGCTGCTTCGCTCCGGGAGCGCTGGTCCGCGTCGAATCGGGCTATAAACCTATCGAGGATGTTCGGAAGGGCGAGCGCGTCCTCACGGCCGACGGGGGGCTCCACCCGGTCGCCCGCAACATGCGTCGGCTGTATGAGGGTCCGGTCTATGCGGTCAACACGCCCGACAGCACGCGAGAGGTGCTGGTCACACCGGAGCATCCCGCCCTTATCAAGGAGGCGTTGGAGAAGACCCCGGAGTTAGTCGGTGCCGCAGCAGCACCACTGAGAAGCAGCGGCACGGCTCCCGGCTACGCTAAGCTGGACGACGTTCGGACGGGCCAACACCTCGTTTGCGGAGCGCTCACCGAAAGCGAAGACCGCGAGACATTAGATATGCCAGAGGAAAGTACCCGTTCCGGCGGCCGCGGGCCGAGGCGCAGGGGGGCGACCTCGATACCGCTCACGCCCGAGAACCTGTGGGCGCTAGGATTGTACATCGCGGAGGGGTCTACCAGCTTTGGACTCATCTGCTTCTCTCTAAATGCGAAAGAAGAGAGCTACGCCGAACGCCTGCGAGCCGTATTTGAGGGCCTTGGCTATAGGGTCCGATTTCGCACGCGGAAAGATCGGCCCAACAGTCTCGAAGTTACCGTGGGCGGCATGAACCTCTACGAGAGTTTTCCCGCGTGGTTTGGGCGAGGCTCCGACAATAAGCGCATTCCGGCCGAACTTTTCAACCTCTCTGTCGAAAAAGTGCGTCACGTCCTGCGCGGCATCTTGGACGGAGACGGCACCTACTTTGAAGACAAGGAGTACGGCGCGGGGCGTGCCACGATGCTCAACCAGACCTCCGAGGTGCTCGCGTTGCAAGTGGCGGAAATCTCGCGGCGTCTAGGGGGCACGCCCAGCATCCATATTATTCAGTCTAAAGGTAAGAAACCTTGCTATCGCGTTTGGGAAGCCGAGCCGCCCGCCATCCCGGTTCGTCGAAAAGGTCGTAACAAGAGGGATTTTCGCAGGTTCGAGGGTGGCTTGGCGTCGCGAATAGAATTGTGTCCCGTAATGTACTTCGGACCCGTCTACAATCTCGAAGTCGAAGACGACCACTCTTACGTGGTCCAGGGTGGCGTCTGGCACAACTGCGACTGGGGACCGAAGTGGACGGACGAGCCCCCTTATTGTCAGGTGGCCGTCACGAAGGACCGCGTAAAGAAGCTGATAGCCAACGTCGGTGACGGCGGCGGACAGAACGGCGTCGGCTACACACAGCTCACCTCCATCGGGTACGTGCGCGAGGCCGAAGAAGAAGGTGGAGCGCACTTGCCAAGGTCGAACGTGCGCGTGGGTTTCCGCATTCTCAACGGACACATAGCGAACCTCGGGTGGCCCGCCGGCGCCGCCGCCTACAACGCCGGGGCCGGGAACTGGCAGGCTGTCATAGACACCTACGGTGCCGAGATGTCCAGCAAAGAGAGGGCGTGGGCCGAACGGCTGGAGAAGGCGACCAAGGACGAGGTGTCGAAGCCCGTCAGCGCGTCGACCACGGGGAACAGCGCTCCTAAGGAGAAGACCCCGTTGCAACTTGCGGAGGAGGCCATCGAGCTCGGGACGAAGCTTCTCGGTACCCCCTACGGCGGCGGCTGGAAGGACGGGACTTGGCCGGAAGGTCCGAGCCTATATGCCCGCTGCGACCCGAAGGTCCACACCGTCTCCTTCGCCAAGAGCCATGAGATAATCTGCTCGGCGTTCGTCAATTTCCTCCGGGCCCACGTCGCAGGGCTCCCCGCCGTGGGCCGCGCCCAGGGCGACGGCTGGCCTGGCGGGACGGCGGCCTTCTGGCGCACGTTCGGCAGGATGAAAGGGAGCAAGCCCTACCCGCCCGTGGAGAACACGCCGCGCGGCTGGCTCGTTTATTCCCCATACCTTGGGCCGTCCCTGGCGATGCAGGGGCACGTCGGGATCGCGCTCGGCAACGGGAAGGTGCTGGAAGCCCGCGTACCGACGCTCTCGAACAACCGCACGGAGAACGAGGGGCATCGCGCCTTGATAGCGGGCGGGGGACAGGGTTACACGACGATCATCCCACCGAGCATCTGGCTTAGGGTCTAGCGGTGTCGAGCGGGTGGGAGCAGAACGGCCGGGGAGGGAGGCCTGCCTTCATGGCAGGCCTCCCGAGGATCGGCAAGACCACCTACGCCGTCCCGTCCGGGGTGGGGCCCGGGGCGTAGCGAACGTCCGTTAGAGAAGGAGGTCCCCGTGCCCGAAACAGGCGAAACGCACCAGCAAGGGGCGCCCCAGAAGGCCGTGCCGCCGCAAAGGAGTTCTTGGGGCGGGCGCCGGGTGGCGACCGTGACACCGATGCGGTCGCAAGCGGTTAGTAGAGACGTCTTCGGGGGTAGGGATCATGCCCGCGTGGATACTGGTCGGCTTCTCGGTCGTCCTTTTCATGTCAGGGTCTTTGGGCGGGATCGTGGGCGCGATCCTGGTCACCAACCGGCCGCTGTTGAGCGAGGGCGTGGCGGGGGACGCCGGCGTCCCCCCGAAGAAGCGCGGCGAGGGCTTTGGATCTATGTGCTGAACGGGAATTCCTGGACGTCGTGGCCGCCTGCGTGCCGTGGCTGGCCTACGGGCCCTACGGCACGCTCTACATAATCGGCCAGGGCCAGGCCGTCCCCGAGGTGTATGGGGCCACGGCCGGGGCCCTCGCCACCGCGTTCTTTATGGGCATGAGCGGCGCGAAGCGGCTGCAGAGCGAGCGGGACATGGGCCGGTGTCAGGCCGCCGCGTACGACGCCGCCCGGACGGATGCAGACTACGACCTGGCCCGCAACCTTAGCCTGGCCTCCTCGAACCAGGCCGCACAGATCGCCTCGAAGGCGGCCTCCGGAGCGCAACCGTCCCGCACCGGACCCCGGCGACGCCCCCGGGACGAGAGGGAGCCGACCAGGGGCGCCGGGGTCACCTGACGCGCGACGGCCACACCCCGTACCCGATCAGGCGGCCGGGGACGTCACGAAAGCCGGGTGCCTTCGGCAGCAACCGCAGCAGGAGCGGGGGGGAGAACGGCCCGCTCGACCCGAGCGCGGGCGCCAGGACGTTCTTCTGTAACTGGGCCTGGAGCGCCTGGATCACCCTCGTCGGCAACTCCCGCCGCCGCTGCACCGCCGCGAGGTGTCTCTCGTCCACGGAGATCAACCTCGCCTGGCTCTCACGGAGCGGGCCGGCGAGTATGTTCGCCGCGGCCACGGCGTCCTGGATAGCGTAGTTGATGCCCACGCCGGCCACCGGGCTCATGACGTGCGCCGCGTCCCCGATGAGCAGGAGCCCAGGCCGGTGCCACGTCGGACAACGGCTCGACTCCACCGAGAGCAGCGAGACCTTGCGCCAGTCCGTCAGGTGCTCCAGGCGGTCCGCGAACTCCGGTATGACCTCGGCGAATTGTCGCTTGAGCTCCCCGATGCCTTCGTGGCGGAGCTCGGGAAAAGTGCCCTTTGGGATCACGTATCCGGCCTGCCAGTAATCATCCCGGTCCAGCATGATCGCGATGTGACCCCTCCCGAACCGGCCGACGATGCCCTCGGCGTCTCCGGGTTCCCTCGGCAGCTTGAACCAGAGCACGTCCATCGGCGGCGAGGTCTTTACGGGTTCTATCCCCGCGAGCCGCCGCACCCGGCTCCCGCGCCCGTCGGCCCCGACCACGAGCGCCGCCCGCACCTCGTGCCGTCCGTCCTCGTCCTCGTATCGCACGCCTCGCACCACGCCGTCTTCCTCGACGAGCTCCCGCACCCGCGCCCCCATCACCACCCGGAAGCTCGGATACTTCTCCGCTTCGCCGACGACGAACTCCAGAAAGCTGGTCTGGGGCATGATGGTGATGTAAGGGAACTTCGTCTTTAGGCGGGAGAGGTTCGCCGGCGTGAAGGGCCCGGCGTCGGTCTGGATGGTCAAGCGGTCCACCTTGCTGTGCCGCAGTTGTAGCAGCCGGTCGGCGAGGCCCAACTGGTCCATGATCTCCATGACCGAAGGGTGCAGCGTGTCCCCCCGGAACTCCCGATCGAAGTCCGGATGTGCCTCCAGCAGCGTCACCTCGATTCCCTTTCGCGCCAGCAGCAGCGCCAGCACCGCGCCGCCGGGCCCGCCGCCCACGACAACGCAGGTCGTGCGCGTCACTTCAGCCGCCTCTCGGGGCTCCACAGTACCGGTGTTCGCCCTCTCCCTCTTCTCTGCTCTCTCCGCCACGACAGGACCTCCTTTGCTGGCCTTCTCTAAACCTCCGGCCTCAACCCTTCGAGAAAGATGCCGACGGCCGTATCCACGTGGTCTTCGTCGGTAAGGCCGTCCTCGCGGAGGGCGGGGAAGAGGATCTTGCCGGCTGCCTGCGGTATGAGCATCCCGACGAAGGCCCGCGCGCCGGAGCGGGTGTCGTGGGGCCGCAAACGACCCAGCTCGATCTGGCGCGACAGGTACTCCTTGAGGAAGCCGAGCACCCTCACCGCCGTCGCCCTGCCGAGCATGTCCGCGAGCGCCGGACGCCTCATGGCCTCTCCCACCAGAAGCTTCATCATGCGCTGGCTGACCGGGTTGTTCACGGTCGCGAAGTACGCGCGCGCGATCTCCGGCAGCACCTCCTCCGGCGGACGGTCCATCATGGAAGCGGGGTCCTCCACCGCGCTCCGCAGCGGCGCGTGCGTAGTCAGCACCGCGTTGAACAACGCCTCCTTGTCCGGGAAGTACCAGTAGATCAAGGCCGGAGACTGTAACCCCGCAGCCCCCGCGATGCTCTTGATCGTCGCCCCCTTGAACCCCTTCGTCGAGAACTCCTCGAACGCCGCGTCCAGGATCTGACCCCGCCTGTCCAACTCCTCCGCCAACCAATTCTCCTTGATCGAACGTTCAATAACCGCAGCTTACTCGTGATTGAACGTTCTGTCAAGTACTTAGAGAGGGGTCGTCGCGAAGCCGTGTGGGAGGTTAGACTCTCTCCGAGATGGCCCGTCCGCACCGCACGAAGTCTCGAAACCTGTTCCGGTTGTGGACGGGGCACGACTTGGGAGATCCTAAACCCGGGTTCGGAGATCGTCGGCCCGAGTTCTACAGGGGCTTCCGGCGGGAAGACGAACCCGTGGTGTGGAAGTTTATCGAGGAGAACTACCTGCGGAAGTACAGGAGGTCTCTGGGAGATCCCGTTCCCCGGTTCCGCAACGCGGGGTGTAAGCGTGTACCCGGAGTACTTCGGGACGCCCGGGCCTCTGGCCGCGCGGATTCGCGCGTGGCTGGCGGCGCTGGATCGCCTGGAGGTGGGAAAGGAAAACCCCGACCACGAGGCATCCAACGCCGAGGGCCTGGAGGTAGCCAGGGAGGTCAAGCTGTTTCCTGGTGACGGTTGCTACCTCGAGTTCTGGCCCTTTCGGGAGATCTCGACCGAGGGTGGCGAGGCGGTCGAGCTCGAAGTGCCGGCGTTCATCAGCGACCTGACGCGATGAGCTATCCGTACGACGGCGTGGACCTGCGGGAGCACCCGGAGGTTTACAGAATCGGGCGCGGGGAGCAGGGCGTGTTCCACGCCGAGCCGTACAAGGGCGAGCTGTTGCCGCTGTGGAGCTTCAAGACCGAAGAGGCGGCCCGGGCGTCGTCCGAGAGCATCTACGCGAAGTTCGAGGAATACCGGGCCGAAGGCGACTTCGTCGGGATGGACGTCGCCAGAAAGTATTTGCAGATGGGATGGACGAGGAGTCTACGGTACGCAAAGTACGAGGGCGGCAAGAAGAGCAAACCACGCGAAAAAGAGGACCTGGAGAAGGGCCGGGCGGCGGAGGTTTTCCGCGAGAAGTGGCGGGCTGCGGCCGAAGACGAAGAGTACCTCCGGCTCAAGGAGGAGCACCGGCGGTGAAACGAGTAGCGGTTCCGGACGTATACCAACACAGGAAAAGGGGAAAGGTCACGACTATGCTTCAAAATCCGAAGAAAGGACGGGCACTATGAAGAGCGCGGGTCTATCGGCGGTGTTGAGCTTTCTACTGCCGGGTCTCGGCCAGATCTACAACGGCGAGATCATGAAGGGTTTGATCCTGATAATAATCGACGCCATCAACGCCGCCTTGATGTTCGTCCTCATAGGCTTCGTTACGCATGCGATTACGGTCATCTACGCCGTCTACGACGCCTATAAGACCGCCGAGCGGATCAACGCGAGACAGGGCCCCGGAAGCTCCTCCTTCTAAGACCGTGGACGAGCGAGATCTACTCACCCTCCTGAGCGCCGTGACCGCCATAGAAGAGGCCACCTCCGCCGTCGCCCGCGAAGTAGAACGCGACCGCCTGCGCGAGACCTCCCTCGCGCGCCTCTCCACCGTCGAAGCCGAGCTGATCCGAAGCCGCATCGCGGTGGAGAAGGTGATACAGGAGGAGACGAGGTGAGAAGGTTCTGAGGTTCAAGGTTTTGAGGCATTAGGTTGGAAGTGCCGGCGACCAGATCCGAGCAACCCGAGAAAGTAGGCTCGGCTTCCAGCGCCTGGAACCTATAGCCTAGAACCTCAAAACCTTGAACCTAGTTCGCACATCCTCCGGTGCTGACGGGCTCGGTGCGTTCGGCGGCGACGCTGAGGTGGCGTTGGACGAGTTGGGAGGGGATACCATAGCCGACGTTGCTGGAGTCCGCGCGGCTGGCGAAGATGGTCGAGACGACCTCGCCGTCGGCGTTGACGGCGGGGCCGCCGGAGTTGCCGGGGCGGACGAAGACGCGGAAGCCGGTGACGACGCGTTCGACGGGGCCCTCGTTGTAGGCGTCGCCGGAGTACACGCGCTTGGTCTCCCCGGTACGGGCTGGCTGGAGGTCTAAGGAGCCGTTCTGGGGGAAGCCGATCACGGCCGCAGACTCGCCGGGGCGGGGTGAGGCGAGGGGGAGGGGGGGGAGGTCGAGCTTTCTGACGCGCAGGACGGCGACGTCGTTCCTCTCGTCGAAGAGGACGGTCTCGGCCCGCAGGCTTCGTCCCACGCCCCTGGGCTGCACCCTGGTCGCGGCTTCGCCGGCGACCACGTGGGCGTTCGTGACGACGAGGTTCTTCGCGGCGACCCAGCCCGAGCCCTCGACGCCGTAGCCGCAGGCCACGCCGGTCACGCGCACGGCCCGTCGGGCCGCCGAGCGCACGTCCGGGTCCGAGACGATGCCCTTCTCGGGGGGAGCCACGTCCGGTTCGGGGCCCCGGATCTCTGGCAGCGGGTCGAGCTCCACGACCGCCCGGGTGAGCATCCCGGCGGGCATCCGCTCGTCGAGTGACCGCAGTATCCTCGACTCCTCGACGGCCGGGTGGAGCCCCGCGAGCGGGGGGGATTGCAGGGCGAGCACCCCGACAGCCCACACGAGCACCAGCGAGAGGGCCAGGCCCAAAGCGCCGCCGCCGAGGTTGTCCAGGGCCGCAGAGGCCGGGTTCGAGAGCCGGTTTCGCAGGGAGCCCCCGACGATGCGGGCCAGGATCTCCCCGAGCACCGCGAACGCCACGACGCTGATGAGCGTGACCCCCACGCTGTAGACCGGGTTGCCCCCGTTCGGCACCAGAGATTCAGCGATCCTGGACCCCACCGACGCCCCGACTACTACCCCCACGAGCGAGAAGACGCCCGCGAGAAACCCGGTGCGCACGCCGCGCAACACCGCCAGGAACACGAAGAGCGCAATAACTATGTCGAGCGCCACCATTTGCGGGATTCTACATGGTTGGCACGCTGCACACGGCAGCCTGTCAGCACACTCCGGCTTTGCCTCCGCTTTCAGCCCGCCTCCTTCGGAGGCTCTCAGCCATCACCGGCGAATCGTTGCCTGGGGCGTTGGACGAATCGCCCTCACCGAAGCCCGGGACCACCGAGCCACCCCTTCGACCGTAGGGGCGGGTTTCAAACCCGTCCGCGCCCGAAGAGAGGTACGAGAGAACCGGCATCTCTACCAACAACCGCACGACAAACGGGACCGGGCGAGCCCCGAACGGCCAAAAAGCTGAACCGCTGAAAGCGAGGCCGCAGGCCGAAGCGCGCCGAGAGCGGAGCCCGCAGGGCGCAGCGGGCTGACAAGCTGGCGTAGCCAGCGTGCTAACATCTCCGCATGAGAGCCGCCGAGTTTCTGCCGGAAGTACAGAAGACCCTCGAAGAGAGGGGTGAACCAGGCTACCGTCTGTCCCAGGCCTATTCCGCCCTGACGGTCTCCCTCGTCCGTGACTGGGAGGAGGCGACGAGCCTGCCGAAGGGCTTGCGCGACGCTTTGAACGAGGCCGCGCCCGCGGCTGTGCTGGACCTGCGCAACCTTTCCAGGGCGACGGATGGGACGAGGAAGTACCTCTTCCACACGCACGACGGACACGCTATAGAGACGGTCATGATCCCGGAGAGGGGACGCCACACCGTCTGCATCTCGACGCAGGTGGGGTGCCCGATGGCGTGCAAGTTCTGCGCGACGGGGCTCATGGGCATCAAGCGGAACCTGAAGGCGCGCGAGATAGCCGAGCAGGTCCTCGTCGCCGCACGCGACATCGCGCCCGAGAGGGTCTCGAACGTCGTCGTCATGGGGATGGGCGAGCCGATGCTCAACTACAACGAGACCGTAAAGGCCCTGAGGGTACTTAACGACGGGGAAGGCCTCGGGCTCGCCGCGCGGCACATCGCCGTATCCACGAGCGGTCTTATAGACAAGATCCGGCGCTTCGCCGACGAGCCGGAGCAGTTCCACCTGGCGATCTCGCTGCACACGCCTTTCGACGACGAGCGGGCCGAGATCATGCCGGTGGCCTCCCGGCACTCTATTGCCGAGCTCATGGACGCGGCCCGCTACTACGTGGACACGACCCGCCGCAAACTCTTCTTCGAGTACACGCTGCTGGCCGGCGTGAACGACCAGCCCCGCCACGTGGAGGCGCTGGCGAAGCTCCTGGACCACCCCCTGTACCACCTGAACCTCCTGCGGTTCAACTGGACGGACACCGGCTTCTCGGCGACGAGCAAGGGGGACGCGAAGGCGTTCTTGCGCTATGCGAGGGAGCTCGGGCTGTCGGCGACGTTGCGGCCGAGCCGGGGGCAGGACATCGACGCCGCCTGCGGCCAGCTCGCCGCGAAGGATTTGCGCGGCCGTCCCGCCATCCCGATGCTATCGAGGCCTTGAAGGACGAGCCTTCCGAGAGGCTAGATCCTCGGGCTAAGGTCGTGTGGAGGATCTCGGCCGCCCTGAACATGATCCCGCTGCTGGCGGCCGGCGGTTTCGGAAGTTTTGCCCTGCTCCGGTGGGCCGACGTCTCCGCGCTCTTTGGGATACTTCCCGCGCTCGCGGTGCTCGCTTTGGCGGTCTTCTCCGTTTTTGTCGCCCCGGGCGTGAGGTGGCGGCGGTGGCGGTACGAGATCCGGTCCGACGAGGTGGACCTGCAGCGCGGGGTCTGGTGGGTGAGCCGGACGCTGGTTCCGCTGGCCCGCATCCAGCACGTGGACACGCGGCAGGGACCGTTGCAGAGGCGCTACGGGCTCTCGACGGTCGTCTTCCACACGGCGGCCGGTGCGAACCAGATCCCGGAGCTCTCCACCTCGATCGCCGCAGAGGCCCGTGACCGCATCGCGGACCTTACCCGGGAGCAGGATGAGCTCTGAGGCAGGGCCGCTCCTGCGCCTCCACCCCGCGGCGATGGTCATCGGGGCGCTCGGTACGATCCGGCGCTCCGTCAGCGCGACGATCCTGCCGGGGGTGGTCTTCCTCTTTAGCCAAGGGCTCAGCCCGTGGACCATCGCCCTGGTGCTGGCCGGGTTGGTCGTCGTGGCGGTGCTGGCCGCCCTGTGGGGGTTTCTCTCGTGGAGGGCCACGGCTTACGGGGTCGTAGGGGGGTCTTTCCGCCTGCGCCAGGGCGTCTTCCAGAAGAGCGAGCGGACGATACCCCTGGAGCACGTCCAGTCCGTGGACACGGTGCAGGGGATAGTCCAGAGGGTCTTCGGCGTCTACGAGGTGCGCGTCGAGACGGCTGGCGGCGGGGCTTCGGAGCCCGACGCCTCGCTGCCGGCGCTCGGCCGCGGGGCGACCGAAGAGCTGCGGCGCGGGATCGAAGGCGCGAGGAGGGAGCCTGTCGGCGCCGAGGAGGCGTCCGGGCCGGAAGTGTTGCGGCGGCTCTCGACGAGGGATCTCCTCGTGGCCGGCGCCACGAGCGGGCAGATAGGTGTTGCCCTCTCCCTGCTAGCGGTCGGATCCCAGGTCTTCGACGAGTTCTTCTCTGAGGCCTTTTTCCGGAACCTCGTCGATTCGCTGGCGCCGAACGCGCTGGTCCTGGCGCTGATCCTCGCCCCCGCGGTCGCGGTCGTCGCGTGGCTGCTCGCCATCGCCGGCACGGTCCTGGCCCACTTCGGCTTCACCCTCTCCCGCGAGGGGGACTTCCTGTACATCAAGCGCGGCTTACTGGAGCGGCGCGAGGCCACGATCCCGCTCGGGCGCATCCAGGCCGTCCGCGTCTCCGAGGGCTTCCTGCGCCAGCCCTTCGGCCTGGCCTCCCTGCGCGTCGAGAGCGCCGGCTACGGGGAGGACGCGGGTGTCTCCGCGGTCATGTTCCCGCTCCTGCCCTTCGACGAGGTCCAGGCGCTGCTCCGCGAGGCCGCCCCCGAGTTCGCCGTCTCCCCAACCCTGAAACCGCTGCCGCGCCGCGCCCTCCGCCGCTACGTCTTCAGGGCCTGCGTCCCCGCCCTGGTCCTCGCCGCCACGGGCGCGCTGGCGTCGTTCCTGGTCTTCGACGCTGCCTTTGGTCTCCTGGCGGTCGGGCTGTTGCCGCCCTTCGCCCTCTACGGCTGGCTGCGTTTCCGGGATGCGGGGTGGGCGCTGGAGAGGGACCGTCTCGTGGTGCGGTCGCGGGGCCTCGCCCGCACGACGGCCATTGCGCCCCGGCGCAGGCTGCAGTCGCGCAGCGTGAGCCACAGCCCCTTCCAGCGCCGCGTCCGGCTCGCCACCTTCCTGGTCGAGCTCGCCTCCGGCGCGAGCGGGACGGCCATCGAGGTTACCGACCTCGACGCCGGGACGGCGGAGGCCCTGGCAAGGCGGCTCGGCCCGAGAGGCCATCCGGGGGGTGCGGCGTGACCCTCAACGGGAGTTCGGTACCCTCAGCCCTTGCAACTTCGGCCGGATGAACGTAGCATTATGGTCGTGCCGAGACGGCGGGCGAACCCGGAGGCCCGGGCAATGCCGCGTCTCGGTTGGCAGGGGGGTATACGTTTCGGGAGGCTTGCTTGAGAACGCCAGACGCTTACGGTCGCAGGCACGCCTACGTGGTCTTTCTCGTACTCTTTGCAGCCTCCGTGGTCGCGGTCCTGCTTCTGGGGGCCTCCACCGCGCACGGCCAGGCCCAGGGGGCGGAGGGTTTGGACGTGAACAACGAGGTGGGGGGTGGTCCCCACGTAGCCGACCAGCTCATCGTCACCTACGAAGACTCGGCCGGGGAGACGGCCGAAGACGCCGCGGCGCGCGCGGCCGACGTCACGGTGGAGCAAGACCTGGAGAAGGCAGATCTCGAGGTCGTCGAGGTCCCTGGGGCGGAGGGTTCGGAGGTGGCCGCCGAGGACGCTCTCGAGGCCGCCAAGGAAGAGCTCGAGGGTCAGCGTGCCGTCGCCGCCGTCGACTACAATTACGTCCGCTCGTACTCCGGCCGCGCCTCGAACGACCCCCTCTACGAACGACAGTACAACCTGACCCAGACCCGCTTCAACAGGGCCTGGCGCACCGAGCGGGGCGATGGCACGCTGCTCGGCATCGTCGACTCGGGGATCTCGCAGAACCACCCCGACCTCGAGGGCAAGATCGCCCGCCAGTACGACTTCTTCGAGCGCGACCGCATCGCTGAGGACAACGACGGCCACGGGACCGCCGTCTCGGGGGTGGCGGCCGCGGAGACCGGCAACGGCACAGGCATCGCCGGCGCCTGTCCCGCCTGCAAGCTACTCGTCGCCAAAGACGGCGACGAGATAGCGGTCGACTCTGCCACCATAATGGGCATCTACTGGACCGTCGACAACGGGGCGGACGCCGTCAACATCTCCTCGGGCAGCCCCCAACCCTCGGACGCCTACAGGCA
>Ga0136627_1000556_pt1 | contig 14157 bp, 12 predicted proteins | sample AntDrymUQ4892206_2_FD_104652 | JGI IMG/M metagenome (GOLD analysis project Ga0136627, IMG submission 104652) | Polar desert sand microbial communities from Dry Valleys, Antarctica - metaG UQ489 (22.06) | ecosystem: Environmental > Terrestrial > Soil > Desert | place: Antarctica: Dry Valley... | reverse complement strand
TATGTAGCGCTGACCAAGCCGGGCATTCAGACCTTGCTGCTGGTGTCGATGCTCGGCGCGATGCTGGTCGCGTCGGATGGAGTTCCGAGCTTTGGCCTGGTGCTGGCGCTACTGATCGGTGGGTCGTTGACCTCGGGCGGCGCGAATGCCCTCAACTGCTTCATCGACCGCGACATCGATGCCCAGATGAGCCGCACCCGGAACCGGGCGACGGCGGCGGGACGCATCTCGCCCGCAGCGGCGATGACCTTCGGCCTGACGATCTCGGTGCTGGGGACGCTCCTGATCGGATTCGCGTCGAACTGGCTGGCGGCGGGTCTGGCCGTGGCGGGAAACCTCTACTACGTGCTGGTGTACACGCTCTGGCTGAAACGAACGACGCCGCACAACATCGTGGTCGGTGGGGCGGCGGGCGCGGTGCCGCCACTGGTCGGCTGGGCGGCGGTGACGGGCTCATTGGCCGCGCCTGCCTGGATCCTGTTCGCGATCATCTTCTACTGGACGCCGCCGCACTTCTGGTCGCTTGCGCTGTTGAAGCAGGGAGACTACAGTCGCGCCAACGTGCCGATGTTGCCGGTGGTCGCGGGTGAGGAAGCGACCCGGAAGCAGATTTTCCTGTACACGGTGCTGCTGTCGGCGGTGTCGCTGTTGCTGGTGCCGTTCGGGATGGGGATGATCTACCTCGTCGGCATCGTCGCGCTGAACGCGGTCTTCCTGTGGTACGCGTGGTTGCTGCTGGCCGACCCGAGCAAGGCGCGGGCGCGGCAAACGTTCTTCTATTCCCTATGGTACCTGGCGCTGCTGTATGTGGTGCTGGTGATCGACCGGATCGTGTTGGGATAGTACCCCTCACGTCGTCGGAACAAACGTAGGGGCAAATTCCGACGGCATGTCCTGAGGCTGCCGAAGGAACTTCTGCCCGGTTCGCCGCTTGCGGCGGACAAATCGTCATGGCAAAGAACTCGATGCATACCATGCATCGGACCGATCACCCATTGCGCGTGCTTCGCGCTCGCCGGGCGACTATCCCCGCAGGGATAGTCGCCCCTACGCGTTGGCTGTATGCCTAATCTGCGGTGATGGTCATCAGGCGCTCGATGTCGATCTCGGCGTTGGTGTGATCCTCGCTTGCCTCCGCCTGGACACCGATGCCGATGTAGGTGAAGCCTTCGTTCGACACCCGGCTGGCGTCGTACATGTTGCGACCGTCGAAGATGACCGGGTGCGTAAGTTCGGAGCGCAGCAGGTTGTAATCCGGGCTGCGGAACTGCCGCCACTCGGTGGCGATGATCAGCGCGTCCGCTCCCCGGACGGCGTCGTCGCGCGAATCGCACAGCGTCAAGCTAGGCTGCCCGTCGTAGAGCGCTTTGGCGGTATGCATCGCCTCCGGGTCGAATGCCTGGACCTTCGCGCCCGCTGTCCAGAGACCCTCCATGATAGTGCGGCTGGGAGCCTCGCGCATGTCATCGGTCTTCGGCTTGAAGGCCAGGCCCCACAGGGCAAAGGTCATGCCGTCAACATCGCCGTCGAAGTAGTTCAGCACCTTGTCCAGCAGAAGCCTTTTTTGCGACTGGTTGACGCGTTCCACGGATGAGATCAGCGAAGCTTGATAGCCGGAGGCGGAGGCCATGTGCTCCAGAGAACGAATGTCCTTGGGGAAGCAGGAGCCACCGTAGCCGCTTCCGGCGTAAATGAAGTCGTAGCCGATGCGGGAATCCGAGCCGATGCCGATGCGGACGTTCTCGATATTCGCGCCGACTCGCTCGGCGATGTTTGCGATCTCGTTCATGAAGGAGATCTTGGTAGCCAGCATCGCGTTGGCGGCGTACTTGGTCAGCTCGGCAGAGCGGATGTCCATCACCATGAAGCGGTCATGATTGCGGTTGAAGGGGGCGTAGAGCTGCTGCATGATCTCGATTGACTGGGCCCGCTCCGCGCCGACAATGATGCGGTCGGGGCGCATGAAGTCGTCGATCGCGGTGCCCTCCTTGAGAAACTCCGGGTTACTGACGACGTCGAAGGCAATATCGACACTCCGGATTGCCATCTCCTCGGTGATGATCTCCCGGACGCGGTCGGCGGTGCCGACCGGAACCGTCGACTTGTCGACGATCACCGCCGAATGGTTGAGATGGTGACCGATGGTGTGGGCGACGGTCTCGACGTAGGAGAGGTCTGTGGACCCATCCTCTCCCATTGGAGTGCCGACGGCGATAAAGATGATCTGGCCACTGTCGAGCCCCTCGGCCGGGTTGGTGGTGAAGGTGAGGCGGCCCGCCTGAGTGTTCTGCTTGACGAGGTTGGCCAGGCCGGGTTCGTAGATCGGGATCACGCCCCGTCGCAGCCCTTCTACCTTGGCCTCGTCGATATCCACGCAGCAGACGTTGTTGCCGCTCTCCGCGAAGCACGCACCCGTGACGAGGCCGACATATCCGGTGCCGAAGATGGTGAGATTCATGGTCAGTTGCCTTTGCCAGGATCGAAACGCAAGGGCGGCTTGTCAGTCAAATGCCCTCATGCCGTATATGACATCGTACAGTACCGCAAATGGCGACAAACGCGCCGAGGTGGTGACGACGTGGTGTCCTGGTGGTGGCTGGGAGTGTGATCTGCGTCGATAGTGGCTGCTGTGACAAAGGCAAACCGCCATCCTGAGCATGCGCTGAGGATAGCGGGCTATTTTGATCTCCATACCTGGTATGACCGCAACGACCCTAATCGCTCGGACTATCGATTCTTCACCGGGTTGATGAGGACGCCCACGCCGCCGACCTCGACCTCGATGGTGTCGCCGTCCTTCATCGGGCCGACGTTGTGCGGGGTGCCGGTCATAATGCAATCGCCAGGATTCAGCGTCATCACGTTCGAGAGGTATTCGATCAGAAACGGCACGTCGAAGATTAGCCCGTTGGTCGAGTCGGACTGGCGGACCTCGCCATTCAGGCGGGATTCCACTTTGGTGTCGCTGGCGTCGAGGTCGGTTTCGATGCACGGCCCCAGCGGCAGGTAGGTGTCGTAGCCCTTGGCGCGAATCCACTGGCCGTCGGCGTACTGCTGGTCACGGTCGGAGACGTCGTTGCCGGCGGTATAGCCGAGTACGTAGTCCAGCGCGTGCTCTTTCTTCACGCCCTTGGCGTGCTTGCCCATCACCACCACAAGCTCGGCCTCGTAGTCGATATTGTGCTCGGGGTAGGCCAGCTCGATGGCTTCGTCGGGACCGATGATCGCGGAGGTCGGCTTCATGAAGACCACCGGCTCGGTCGGAACCTCGCGGGTCGGATCGTTTTCCTTCACATGCAACAGGTAGTTCAGGCCGATCGCGATCACTTTACCCGGCTCGACCGGCGCGGCGAGGGTGACACCGTCGAGCGGACCAATCTTGTTGCCCTTTTTAAAGCCGGAAGCGATGTCGCCGGTCGCGGCGAACACGGTGCCATCTTCCAGGGTGCCGAAAACCGGTGAGTTCGATGCTTCGTAGTAACGAACGATCTTCATCGGGCGATATGCTCCTTCCCCGAAGGGATTGGCGGCCTGATTCCAGGTCCGCAGCGGACTCCTGTGCCCGTCGATTGTATACGTGAAGACCGAATACCGCGACAGCAGCGCGGCGTGGCACAGGTACACTTGTCTGGAGAAGCTATTCTGGCCGGGGACGGATATGTGTCTCCGGCTGTCATGTCATTCTGGGACCATGCATGCCTGATCTACATCTGCGGTTGGAAGAATCGGAGTCGGACTGCCCCGGTCCCCCTCCCGCGCTGGATGCCGACGTGGCGATCACGTTGCTGTCGCATGCGGAGATTTCCGGCGAGACGCTGGTGCCCTGGGGATCGAACTACACCTTCGCCGTGGCGTTGCAACCGGAGGGCTCGGAGCAGGTCGAGCAGTTCGGCATCTACAAGCCCCGGCGCGGCGAGCGTCCGCTGTGGGATTTCCCACCGCGCACGCTGTACCTGCGGGAGTGGGCATCATGGCTGCTGGCCAACACGCTCGGCTGGGACATCGTGCCGCCGACGGTGGTCCGTAAGGGACCCCATGGCGTCGGCAGCCTGCAACTCTATCTCGCGCCCGTAATGGAAGAGTTCGACGAGGGCCAGACGCTCGAGTTCTGGGGACAGACGACGCCGGTGATGGAGCAGATTGCCCTGTTTGACCTGATCGCGAATAACGCGGACCGCAAGCTGACACACCTGCTGCGGGATCAGCATGACCGGATTCGCGGCATCGACCACGGCCTTACTTTCAACATCGCGCCCAAGCTGCGGACGGTGGTGTGGCAGTTCGCGGGAGAGCCGATTCGCGACGAGCTGCTGGAGGCTATTGCGGAGCTTCGGAACGACGAGGATGCGCTGCGGACGATGTTCCTGTCTGCGCTCGCGCCGGAAGAGATCGAGGCGATGATCGACCGGATGGATACGCTCCTTGTCCGTGGCCGACATCCGTATCTCGACCCGAACGTCAATATCCCCTATGGATGGTGGTGATCAGGTACCTGGCGCGGCGTGATGCTCTCGTGCCGGACACAATTGCCACACAAACCAAACATCACCAGATGGTCCGTCGCCACCCGGAATCCGTGCTGTCTTGAGACATCGTCGAACATCGTCCGCAGGGCGTCGTCGCCGATTTCCTGCTCGCCGCCGCACTCGCGGCACACCAGATGGTGATGCGGCTCCGGCTTCCTGATCTCGTAGACGATGTCGCCACTGCCCGTGTCGGCGGCAAGCACCAGCTCCAGCTCGACAAACAGGTGAAGCGCACGGTAGACGGTCGAGCGGTCAATGGTGGTGTCAACGCGCCGTACTCGGGCGTAGACCTCGCCGATAGAGGTGTGCCCGTCGGCGGCGCACACGGCGTCCAGGATCAGCGCCCGCTGCCGGGTGACCCGGTGCCCCGCGGCCCACATCACCTTTTCCCAATGCAGGCTCTGGTGGGTCATCTGTAGTTCAGCTTCCTGCCAATGTTTGCGACAAGCGGTCTTGACCAAAGACGCTCGGTAGACTCGACCAGAGTAGCACGACGTTTTTACTCGGGGTTGCACATGAAATCACAGGCATCATGGCTCGGATCACACGGACATTCCCACGGAGCTGGCCCGCTCGGCTGGTTGACAGCCATCTTCCATTGGCACGGACACGACCAGAATGAGCCCGACTTCGGCGCGGACCCGGCGTTTGCCACCAACGAAGGCATCCGCACCGTCTGGATCGCCCTGGCGTTGCTCGCCGCCACTACCGTGCTGCAGGTCGTCATCGTCGCGATCAGCGGCAGCGTGGCGCTGCTGGCGGATACGGTCCACAACTTCGGCGACATGCTGAACTCGATTCCGCTGCTGATTGCCTTTTACCTTTCTCGCCGGATGGCGACACGGCGGTACACCTACGGTTTCGGCCGAGCCGAGGATGTCGCCGGTGTCGTGATCGTGCTGTCGATCCTCTTCAGCGCCGGATACATCCTGTGGGAGTCGTTTGGGAAGCTGATCGATCCACAATCAATCGACCGGCTGCCCTGGGTGGCGGCTGCCGCCGTGATCGGATTCATCGGCAACGAGGCCGTGGCGTTGTATCAGATTCGCGTCGGCAACCGGATCGGCTCGGCATCCCTGGTGGCCGACGGGCTCCACGCCCGGATCGATGGCCTGACGTCGCTGGTCGTGCTGGTGGCGGTGGCGGGGGCGTTCCTCGGCTTTCCGATCGTTGACCCGATCGTTGGATTGCTGATCGGCGTCGCTATCCTGTTCATCGCCCGCGATGCAACCATGCGGGTGTGGTACCGGCTGATGGATGCGGTTGACCCGCAGGTGGTCGATCAGATCGAGCAGTACGCGAGCGAGGCGCTCGGCGCTGAGCGAGTCAACACCGTCCGGGCGCGATGGGTGGGCCATGAGCTGCATGCCGATGTCGGCATCACGCGAACCGAAGCGCAGGGTGGACGGGAAAGCCATGTGGTTGCGGCGGCGGTGCGCAAGGCGCTGATCGGTCCTGTTCGCCATCTTTCGCAAATTACGGTGGAGGTGTCAGCACCACTGGCGCCGGGCGCCGCCGATGGGAACGCAAGCGAGGCGTCACCGGCGAAGATGGGCATCCTGCCTCCGCGCTATCAGGATTCGACGGTTCAGGTCAGCTCCGTGCCGATGGGATCGGCTGCGCTTCAATATGATCAACAGGGTGATGTCGCCTGGGACGAGATGTGGACCGGCTACTGTGAGCTGGCGCTGGCGGGCGGCGCGCCCCATCGCGGCACGTTGCTGGAGCCGGTGCATGAAGCCTCCATCGCGGCGAATCCCGAGAAGTACGAGCGGGTGCTGAAGGAGCTGGAGCGAGGCATCGCCCAAGTGACGAGGTTGCCGGTACGGCGCAGCCCCGTGCCCGGCTGGATCGGCCTGGAGTGCGTTGACGAGGAGATGGCGCTGTGGCTGCTTCGCGCGATCGTCGTCGAGAACGTGACTGTCCGGCGTGAGGACACCATCCTATGGTTTCCCGCTGGGCCGGACTTTCGGCTGGAGCGGGAGATCAAGAACGTCGTCACCGTCGTCGCCAAGACCACGCACTACTGGCAGGAGCATATCGCGGGACAGAAGGCGAAAGGGTGATAATACCGAATCCGGATTGCCTATCGGGTGATGGCGAAGTGGTCGGACGCGTAGGGGCGACTTCCCCGCAGGGATAGTCGCCCGGCGTGCGCAATGGGCGATGTCTGTCGACCGCGCCGCTCTGACGTCTTGTCCGCCGCAAGCGGCGAAGTGGGCAGATTCCGAAGGATATCTGCCCCCACGATTTCCTGCGGACAATCTAGACCGACTTGAGCGTCTTTTCTCAGGCAGGTGTCGGTGGTGGAATCCCCGCTTGAAGATTCTCGCGGGTCGTATCCAGCCGTCGGGCGAAGCTGCGGGTGTTGATGATGGCCGCGATCGGGGTGGTCAGCAGGAACGTGGCCCAGACGAAGGTGAGCGACTGGTCGAACCAGTTGACCCCGGCCCAGGCGATGCCAACCGCCAGCCACATCGAGCTGGCACTGGCGAACATGGGCGTGCGGGCATCGCCAAGACCGCGCAGCGAGCCGCCGAACACCGTCCAGAATGCCCAAAACGGCAAGCCCAGCGCCAGCGCCCGCAGCGCTCCCGTTCCCTGATCGATGACCTCGGGGTCGTCGGTGAAGATGCCGATGATGCTCGCGCTGAACAGGAAGTAGATCAGTCCGCCTATGGTCATCCAGGCCAGTGACCAGCGAGCGGAAACCCGCGCGGCAAACCGCGCGGCGTCGAGGTCACGCGCGCCGAGGCTCTGGCCGACGAGCGCGGTTGCCGCCGTCGCGAAGCCGAATCCCGGAAGGAAGGCGAGGGAAAGAGCGGTGAAGCTGATCTGCTGGGCGGCCAGCGCATTAGTGCCGAGCACCGCAACGATGGCGACCATCGCCGTGAATCCGGCGGACATGAGCATCTGCTCGATGGCCGCGGGCACGCCGAGCTTCATCAGGGATGATGCCGTGCGAGGTCGAGGCAGCCAGCCGCCCCTGCCCCGCAGCGAAATTGCCCGGCGTCCGGAGAAGAGAAACCAGAGCAGGATTCCAGCCGCGACAGCGCGTCCGATGGTCGTGCTCCAGGCGCTGCCGGCGACCTCCAGGCGGGGAAAGCCGAACTCGCCGAAGATCATGGCGTAGGCGAGAAAGACGTTGATGACGTTGGCGACGATCGAGGCGCGAAGTGGGGTCTGGCTATCGCCCGCCCCTCGCAGGACCGCGCCGCAGACAAAGGTCATCAGCAACGTGATGATCGTTGCGCCGGTGATGCGTAGGTAGGTGACGGCCTCCCTGGCGACGTCTGGCTCCGTGTGAAACAGGCCGACCAGCGGCGGGGCGAGAGCATAGCTGATCACCGCCAGCGGGATCGAGAGTATGAGGCCCCAGATCACGGTCTGGCGGGCGAGCCGGTCGGCTTCTTCCTGGCTTCGGGCGCCGATCGCCTGGGAGACGAGTACTGTCCCGCCGATGGCGATTGAGCTGAGGATCGCGATGGCGAAAAAGACGATCTCCAGCGCCACGCCGATCCCGGCCAGCGCCGCTGATCCGAGCGCCGCCACGAATAGCGTGTCGACCACCCCCACCAAGGTTTGCAGCAGGTTCTCGCCGATGATCGGCAGTGCCAGCTTGAGCACGCGCCGTTGGTTCATCTCGGGCGGGGCGTCCTGAGCGTCTGCCAGATCGGGATTAAAAATGGCGGTAGGTTCGGACACGAGGTAGCTCCGGGCCAGATTTCGTCAACGCCACGGTTGTAGACGATGGCGGTGGTAGCGAGATTGACGGGACCCGGTCGCGGCCAGCGACAGGCTGGCCGGATTCAACTCGGAAGCGTAGCAGCGCGCGAGACGCCTGTCACCTGGAAGCACGGACGTCACCTGTTGTCATTCCGAGCAAACTCGAAGCAGTGATCGGGGCGCATGTCCCCTGGAAACACTCACGTCACGTGTTGTCATTCCGAGCGAAGTCGAGGAATCTCAGTCCCAACAGCAATCGCGTCGATAGGACACCGGCAGCGAACACATCTGCCACTTTCGCATCGATAAACCTCCTGTTTGCGGTATCATCCCACTCCTGTACGTTGGCAAAGCGAAAACTGAGATTCCTTGACAAGCTCGGAATGACAATATTTCAGAGATCAGTTGCATTCTTGCATTCTGGTAACGAAGACCTGAGCGGCCAGACCACCGAGATGCTTTATCATGCAGGGAACACGCGGTGATTGCGGCAACGATGCGAACGTATGATGATTGACGTCCCTTCGCCGCTGTCGCAGGTCAGAAAGATTGTGATATTATTCGCAATCGAAATGGGGTGAATAGTGTCCCAGGGATTTGGGCCAGAGGACGTCAAGGATTTTCGAGCGCTCGGTGCTGTTTCAGGACTCGGATGCTCGATTGTCGCCTCGCTCGTGATCTTCATTGTCGGCGGCATTTTCCTCGATCAGTTTCTCGGCACAACCCCGATTCTGACGCTGATCGGCGTGGCAGTTGGGCTGGTGGCGGCTGGCTATCAACTCTATGAGTTGACGCTGATCAACCGGAAAGATCGCGAAGCCGGTCCGTTGGGCCGGAAGCTCGGGACACAGATCGAGAAGCGTCGCCGCCAATGACCATCTTCCGGACGGATTCGCCACACGGGCGTACAATGGAACGGACGACCGTGATGGCGGTTTTTGTGTGCCAAGCAGACGAACGTCGATGAACCGCCCAAACGCGCCGGTTGCCATATTGGTGAGGAGAGACGCCTAACTCATGGAAATCCACGTTTCACTCTCGGCGGAGACGCTCGTCCAACTTGGCCCCATTGCCATCACCAATTCCATGCTCACCATGTTCGTGGTCATGGCGGCGATCCTCCTCGTATTCGGCACGATCGCGCGCGGCGCGAAGTTCATCCCTGGTCGCGGGCAGGGTGTCATCGAGATGATCGTGGAGTTCATTCTGGGACTCGTCGAAGGCACTGCCGGCAAGCGGATCGGGCGTCGCATCTTTCCGCTGATCGCGGGCATCTTCATCTTCGTGCTGTTCGCCAACCTCTCCGGCGTGCTCCCCGGCGTGGGAACCATCGTGCTCGTTGAGGGCGCTGATGAGCATGACGATGCCGGTGAAGCAACGCTCGACGTCACGGAGATCGGCGCCGAGTCGACTCCGGAAGGTGACAGCGCCGTCGCCGCCGTCGCCGATGCGTCGGACGATGAGGACGACGACATCGCCGCGGCGGCAACGACCGCTGGCGATGACGATGGGCATCATGGCGAGGAGCGAATACCGCTCTTCCGTCCCGCCACCGCCGACCTGAACATGACGCTGGCGATGTCGCTGCTCACCTTCACGGTGGTGCAGGTGGCTGGTATCTCCGCCCACGGCGTCATTGGCCGGGTCAAGCACATGGCTGACCCGCCATTCATCCTTCCCATCGAGATCATTTCCGAGCTGTCCCGCATTATCTCGCTCTCCGCCCGTCTGTTCGGCAACGTCTTTGCCGGCGAAGTGTTGCTGGCCGTCATGTACGCGATGGCAAACGCCATCAAGATCGCGATAATTCCGGCGGTGTTCCCGGTGGTCTTCATCGGGCTGGAAGTCCTGTTTGGAACCATCCAGGCGCTGGTATTCGCGCTGCTGACCCTGATCTACATCACCCTGGCTGCTGCCGGTCACGATGATCACGCGCATGAGGATGCGCACGATCACGCGCCGGCGGATGCCACCACGACGACCCGGGGCGCAGCCGCGCCGGCGGGCGACTGACCACCTTTCGCGAGTGTTGTCACTCTCCGGAGTGGTCCCCATATGCGTGGGGATTAACCGCATGAGTGACGGAAGCTCGAATGAGCAGTTTCTTTCGAGAAACGACAGGCAGCGCGGTGCTGACCTGCTACGGAACACACAACGGGCCGTCGGAATGGACGACAGGCGCCGGCAGGAGGAAACGTCACATGGATGCGGATGCAGTTCCTTATATTGGTGCGGCGATTGCAATCGGACTTGGTGCGCTCGGACCCGGCATTGGTCTTGGTATGGCGGTGCGAGGGGCGATGGAAGCCATCGGTCGCAATCCGGAAGCCGCCGGCGACATTCGCACCACGATGATCATCGGCGCGGCGCTGGCCGAGGCGGTCGCGATCTACGCGTTCGTTATCGCCATCATCATCCTGTTCGTCTAGTCCGGGCAGCGACCGTGGTGGTGTCCGAATCCGGATGCCGCCACGTGACGTGGACTGGCTGAACCGGATGGGCGGGACATCCCGCGAAGGAGGGGCTGATCTTGGATGCACTCGGGATCAATGGATGGCAACTGATCATTCAGTTGATCGCGTTCATTGTCTTCGTTTGGCTCCTGTGGAAGTTCGCCGTCGGGCCAATTACGAAGCTGCTCGACGAGCGACAGGACAAGATTCGCGAAAGCATCGAATCTGCTGAGCGAATGCAAGCCGAGCTGAAGGACACCCAGGCCCGGAATGAGCAGGTCCTGCAGGAGGCGCGCCGCGAGGCGCAGGAAATCGTCGCCAACTCCCGGACCACCAGCGAACAGCTGATCGCGAGAGCGCGTGAAGAGGCCGCCGCCCAGTCGGACGAGTACCTCGAACGCGCCCGCGGCACGCTTCGCCAGGAGACCGAGCTGGCACGCCAGCAGCTTCGCAACGAGGTTGCGGACCTGGCGGTGATGGCGGCCGGGCGGATCGTCCGCAAGGAACTCGATCCGGCGGCGCAGTCGCGTCTGATCACGGAGACGCTTGCGGAAGCGGGTGGCCCGTCGAACGGAACCACCAACGCGTAGCTCGAAAACGTAGTCTCGTAGGGACCGACCTTGTGTCGGTCCCTACTCTGGGTATGAATAACACGGCACAACGACAGGGAGCGGACGAGCGATGGCAAGCGGAGCAGCAAAACGCTACGTTCAGGCGATCGTCGAAGTGGCTCGGGAACAGCAGAGCTTCGACGCCTGGCAGCAGGATCTCCAGCGGCTCGGCGCGACCGTCGAGGATCGTGCCGTAGCGACGTACCTGCACAACCCGAGCGTGCAGAGCGCCGAAAAGAAGAAGGCGATGGACATCATCCTGCGGGATGCGCAGCCTGAAGCCAGGAACCTTGCGCACATGCTGGTTGATGGCCATCGCACCGGGATCATTCCCGAGTTGGCAGAGCTCTTCGACGAGGCCGTCCTGGCCGAGCGAGGCATCGTGATGGCCGACGTGACGACCGCGGAACCGCTCGACGAGGACGCACTGCAGGCGGTTCGTGAGCGACTGAGCGGCATCGTCGGTAAAGACGTTGAGCTTCGGATGCATACTGATCCGGAGATCATCGGCGGGCTCATTGCCCAGATCGGCGATGCCGTGATTGACGGCAGCGTTCAGACCCGGTTGCGGCGGCTGCGGACGCGGCTCAAGGCATCCTGACCGGAACAGGCGCGACTATGCGTCGGGCCGCGTTTGTCCTAATGTACGAGTAGACACAGTTCCCGCAGCCAACGGTAGTGGTGTCGCGGAGAAACGGAGCGATCATGGCGGTACGCGCGACCGAGATTAGTGATCTGCTCAAGCAGCAGATTCAGGGATTTTCAGACGACGCTACCATTACCAATGTTGGTCAGGTGATCAGCGTTGGTGACGGTGTGGCGACGGTGCATGGCCTGACCAGGGCCATGCAGAGCGAGCTGGTGGAGTTCACCAAGACAGGTACCCGCGGTCTCGTCCTCAACCTCGGGGAAGATTCCGTGGCGGTTATCGTCATGGGCGACTACACCGATATCGAAGAGGGCGACGAGGTCCGTACCACCGGCGCGGTTGCCTCGGTGCCTGTTGGTGAGGCGCTGCTGGGTCGCGTGGTGAACGCGCTCGGCGAGCCGATCGACGGCAAGGGGCCGATCAGCACCGACAAGACCCGCGACATCGAGCGCATCGCGCCAGGCGTCGTCAAGCGCCAGGACGTCGACACCGGTCTCCAGACCGGCATCAAGGCGATCGACGCGATGACGCCGATCGGTCGTGGTCAGCGCCAGTTGATCCTCGGTGACCGCCAGACCGGCAAGTCGGTGATCGGCGTCGACACCATCATCAACCAGCGCGAGAGTGGCGTGAAGTGCATCTACGTCGCGATCGGCCAGCGGCAGGCGCAGGTCGCTCAGATCGTGCAGGTGCTGGAAGATAACGATGCGATGGAGCACACGATCGTCGTCGTTGCCTCCGCCGCCGACCCGGCTCCGCTCCAGTACATCGCCCCGTTCGCGGGGACCGCGATGGGCGAGGAGTTCATGGAGAACGGCGACGACGCGCTGATCATCTATGACGATCTCACCAAGCACGCCCAGGCCTATCGCCAGGTGTCACTGCTGGTGCGGCGCCCGCCGGGACGAGAAGCGTACCCTGGTGACGTTTTCTATCTCCACTCCCGATTGCTGGAACGCGCGGCTCGCATGCACGACGACCTCGGCGGAGGCTCGCTGACCTCGCTGCCGATCATCGAGACGCAGGCCGGTGACATCTCGGCGTACATCCCGACCAACGTGATCTCGATCACCGACGGTCAGATCTTCCTCGAGACCGACCTGTTCTACGCCGGGATCCGTCCCGCGATCAACACCGGTCAGTCGGTCTCTCGCGTCGGTGGCGCGGCGCAGATCAAGGCGATGAGCAAGGTCGCCGGCAGCCTCCGCCTCGACATGGCCAACTACCGGTCGCTCGCGGCGTTCGCCCAGTTCGGCACCTCCGACCTGGACCGCTCGACGCGACGTCAGATCGAGCGGGGCCAGGTGATGACCGAGGTGCTCAAGCAGCCGCAGTACAGTCCGCTGCCGGTGGAAGAGCAGGTCGCGATTCTCTGGGCCGGCACCAACGGCTACATTGATGATGTGCCGACCGAGCGAGTGAGCGAATTCGAGAACCGGTATTTGGAAACGCTTCGCACGTCGCATTCGGACCTGCTGGAACAGATTGTCACCGAGAAGAAGCTGTCCGACGAGCTTGTTGAACGGCTCGAGCAGGTGACGAAGGAGTTCCGGAGCACCAACGACTATGGCACGTCCGACACCGAAACAGCCTCGTAGGCGGGAAGGATAAGGCGCAGTGGCAAGTCCACGCGAAATTCGGCGCCGGATCCGTGGTGTCCGGAACATGTCGCAGATCACCCGCGCCATCCAGATGGTCGCGGCGACCAAGATGCGGCGGGCGCAGGAGCGGTCGACCGCGAGCCGTCCATACAGCGAACGGCTCCGCGAGTTCATCGCCGACCTTTCGTCGCAGCAGATGGACGCCGAGGAGTTGCGGCAGTACCCGCTGCTCCAGGATCGTCCCGTCAACACTGCCGGAATGATCCTGATCACGCCGGACCGCGGGCTTACGGGCGCGTTGAATGGCAACCTGATCCGGCGCGGAGTCCGGTTCATCCGCGAGGATGCCGGCGTGCCGACCAAGGTGATTGCGGTCGGCAAGAAGGGCCGGGACTTCATGACGCGGACCGATCAGAACCTGATCGCCGACTTCATCGGCCTGGGCGACGGTCCGTCACTCGACGATATCCGCCCGATCGCCCAGATCGCGATCCAGGAGTTCCTGACAGGTTCTGTCGACTCGGTCCATCTGGTGTATCCGAAGTTCGTCAATACGCTGACGCAGACCCCTGAAGTGGTGCAGATTCTGCC
>Ga0136627_1000555_pt1 | contig 14160 bp, 9 predicted proteins | sample AntDrymUQ4892206_2_FD_104652 | JGI IMG/M metagenome (GOLD analysis project Ga0136627, IMG submission 104652) | Polar desert sand microbial communities from Dry Valleys, Antarctica - metaG UQ489 (22.06) | ecosystem: Environmental > Terrestrial > Soil > Desert | place: Antarctica: Dry Valley... | reverse complement strand
CTCTCGCCATAACATGCCCATATGCAGGCATATTCTGACGATCAGACCGGACGGAACAGCCCCACCAGAGGCGTGAATCAAGCCCGTCGAGACGGCGACTTTATCCGCGGAAAGTAGGCTAGGACATGCCCCGAGCCGGCCGGCGCATCCCAACGCGTCCTTAACGAAAGAGCGACGCAAAGGCAGGATTCCGCTTCGAGGACCCGCTCCGCCCGGTCGCACCCCGAAAGGGCGCCCCGGCTTCGGGGTGGCGCGGCCTCACACCTCTGCGGCCTCGCTCTTGTGCGGTTCTGCTCCGCGTCGCAGAGCAAACGATGCACCTGCGCCACCCCGAACGCAAGAGCCGATCCGCACAAGATCCCGCACGTTGCGTGAAATAGTCTGCGGGCATGACTGTCGAAGACGTCTCCTGGGATCTTTCACCACTCGTCTATGGCGAGGACGACGCCGGCGCCGACCGCCTGCTCGACGAGGCAGCGACCCGCGCACAGGCCTTCTCGGAGGCCTACGCCGGCAAGGTCGCCGAGCTGGACGCCAGCGCGTTCGTCGCCGCCGTGCACGAGATGCAGGAGCTCTCCGAGCTCGCCGCCCGCGCCGGCAACTACGCGATGCTGCGCTTCAGCATCGACACCGCCGACCCCGCGCTCGGGGCGCTGCTGCAGCGCGTGCAGGAGAAGAGCACGGCGCTGGAGACCCAGCTGCTGTTCTTCGAGCTCGAATGGGCCAAGCTCTGCGACGAGCATGCCGAGGCGCTGATCGCCGCTGACGGCCTGGACACCGCGCGCCACTTCCTGCGCTCCGCGCGCCGCTACCGCCCGCACCTGCTGTCAGAGCCCGAGGAGAAGATCCTCACCGAGAAGTCGGTCTCCGGCGGCTCGGCGTGGGGTCGGCTGTTCAGCGAGCACGTGTCGGCGCTGGAGGTCGCGCTGCCCGGCGAGGACGAGCCGCTGACGCTCGACGGAGCGCTCGCGCGGCTGATGTCCGGCGACCGCAACGTCCGCCGCACCGCGGCCGAGAGCGTGACGGCGGCGCTCGAGCCCGGCCTGCGCACCCGCGCGTTCATCTTCAACACGTTGCTGCACGACAAGGCCGTCGACGACCGGCTGCGCTCGTTCCCCAACTGGCTGGCCGCCAGGAACCTCTCCAACGAGGCCTCCGACGAGTCCGTCCAGGCGCTGCTGACGGCAGTACGCAACCGCTACGAGCTGCCGCGGCGCTGGTATCGCCTGAAGGCGCAACTTCTGGGGATCGATCAGCTCGCCGACTACGACCGCATGGCCGCCGTCACCCAGGACGACGAGCAGCCCGTCGAATGGGAGCAGGCCAAGGAGCTCGTGCTGGACTCCTACGCGTCGTTCACGCCCGAGCTCGGCGACCCGGCGCGCGCGTTCTTCGACGAGCACCGCATCGACGCCCCGCCCCGGCCGGCCAAGCGCGGCGGCGCGTTCGCCGCCTACACCGTCCCGAGCGAGCATCCCTACCTGATGCTCAACTACACCGCCAAGCGCCGCGACGTGCTCGTCCTGGCGCACGAGATGGGCCACGGCCTGCACGCCGAGCTCGCTCGCCCGCGCGGAATCCTCGAGCAGCACACGCCGCTGACGCTCGCCGAGACGGCGTCGGTCTTCGGCGAGACGCTCGTCTTCCGCCGCCTGCTCGATCAGGCCTCGACTCCCGAGTCGCGTTTGTCGCTGCTGGCCGAGTCGATCGAGGGCTCGATCGCCACGGTCTTCCGTCAGACGGCGATGAACCGCTTCGAGGAGCTCGTCCACACCTCGCGCCGCGAAGAGGGCGAGCTCGCCGTCAACCGCTTCAACGAGCTGTGGGTGCAGTCCCAGGAGGAGATGCTCGGCGACAGCGTGGCGCTCACCGACGGCTACGCGATGTGGTGGTCCTACGTGCCGCACTTCATCTCCACGCCGGGCTACGTCTATGCCTACGCCTACGGCCAGCTGCTGGCGCTGTCGATCTACAAGCGCTACGTCGACGAGGGCGAGTCCTTCGTTCCCAGCTACCTGGAGCTGCTGCGCGCCGGCGGCTCGCGCAGCCCCGAGGAGCTTGGCGCGATGGTCGGCATCGACCTCGCCGATCCCGACTTCTGGGACAGCGGGCTGGACCTCGTCGAGGCGCAGCTCGCCGAGGCCGAGGAGGCCGCCCACGCCTCGCTGTCGAGCGCGTGAGCGGCGAGAATCGGGCGACCGCGCCAGGAAAGGGTGAAGCTGGCGTGAACCCGGCGCTTGTGTTGCGCGGGGCGTTATCTGCGGTTGTCACAATGGACGCATGAGTCAGCCCTGGCCACCACCGGCGAGGCCCGCCACCGAGCCGGCCACGGACGACGCGGCCACGGTCGAACCGACGCACCTGGAGCACGAACCCGCGCAGGAGGCCCTGCCGGGACGTCCCGATCCGCCGAAGCCGCTGTGGCGCCGGTCGATCGGCTGGCTGATCGCCGGCGGGCTGCTGCTCTTGAAGTTCGGCAAGGTCCTGCTGCTGCTGTTGCCCAAGGCGAAGATCCTCACGACGTCGGGCACGATGCTCGTGTCGATCGCCGCCTACAGCCTGATCTGGGGCTGGAAGTTCGCCGCCGGGTTCGTGCTACTGCTGTTCGTCCACGAGATGGGTCACGTCATCCAGCTGCGCCGGGAGGGCATCGAGGCGTCAGCGCCGATGTTCATCCCGTTCCTCGGCGCGGCGGTCATGGCCAAGTCGCTGGGCAACGACGCCACCGCCGAGGCCCGCGTCGGGCTCGCCGGCCCGATCCTCGGGACGCTCGGCGCGCTCGCGCTGGTCCCGGTCGCGATCAACACCGGCGACGACTTCTGGTATGCGCTCGTCTTCGTCGGCCTGTTCCTCAACCTCTTCAACCTGCTGCCCGTGGTTCCGCTGGACGGCGGCCGTGCGATGGCGGCGCTGTCGCCGAGGTTCTGGTTCGTCGGCCTGTTCGGGCTCGCGCTGCTGACGTTCACCTATCCCAACCCGATCCTCATCCTGATCCTGCTGCTGGGCGGCTATGAGACCTACAAGCGCTGGAAGGCGCGCAAGGAGGGCGACGAGACGGTGCAGGCGTACTACGACGTCAAGCCGGCGCACCGCTGGGCGGTCGCCGCGGTCTACCTCACGCTGATCGTCGTCTGCGCGGTCGGCATGGAGCTCACGCACATCGAGCGCAGCATCCCCACCTGACCCCGGTCGGCAGTGGGGCTCGATAGCGTCTAGCGGCCGTGCCTGAGATCACAGTCGAGCGCCTGAGCAAGCGCTACGGAGAGACGCTCGCGGTCGACGACCTGTCCTTCAGCGTCGACGCGGGCCGCGTCACGGGATTTCTCGGACCCAACGGCTCGGGCAAGTCGACGACGATGCGTGCGCTGCTGGGGCTGATCCGCCCGTCCAGCGGCCGCGCGCTGGTGCTCGGGCGCCCCTTCCACGAGCTCTCCAACCCGCTGCAGACGGTCGGCGCCTCGCTGGATGCCAGCGACGTGCATCCCGGCCGCACCGGACGCAGCCACCTGCGCACGCTGTCGGCGGCCGCCGGGCTGCCCAACAGCCGCGTCGACGAGGTCCTGGACATGACCGAGCTGACGCCCGCGCGCGACCGCCGCGTGAAGGGCTACTCGATGGGCATGCGCCAGCGCCTCGCGCTCGCCGCCGCGCTGCTCGGCGACCCGAAGATCCTGATGCTCGACGAGCCCGCCAACGGCCTTGACCCGCAGGGCATGCGCTGGCTGCGCGACATCCTCGTCGCTCTCGCGGCCGAGGGGCGCGCGGTGCTGATCTCCAGCCATGTGCTGTCGGAGGTCGAGCAGACGGTCGACAGCGTCGTCGTGATCGGCGCGGGGCGCCTGGTCATGCAGGGCTCGCTGCAGGACCTCATCGCCGGCGACCAGCGTCCGGCGCTCGTGCGCTCGCCGCGCCGCGACGAGCTGCGCGCGCTGCTCGAGGCGGCGGGCGCGACCGCGACGATCGACGGGCGCTCGGACCGCATGTTCGTGCACCACAGCTCGCTGGAGGACATCGGACTGCTGGCGGCCGAGCACGGCATACCGGTCTTCGAGCTCACCCGCGCGCTCAGCACGCTCGAGGACCGCTTCCTCGAGCTGACCGGCGAGGGCGGCAACGTCCGGTGAGGATCCTGCGCTCGGAGTGGCTGAAGCTCGTCTCGGTGCCGACGGCGTGGATCCTGCTCGGCACGATGGTGCTGATCGAGGCCCTCGCGGCGGGCCTCGTGACCGGCCTCGTCGACGTCAAGGAGCTGCAGGGCCGCGACCCGGCGTCGCTGCTGATCGGCACGCCGCTGTCGACCGTCCTGATGTTCACGCTCGGCGCGCTGCTGGCGACCAACGAGTACCGCCACGGGACGGCGAATCAGACGTTCGTCATCACGCCGCGCCGCGAGCAGGTGATCGCTGCGAAGCTCGCCGTCGGCCTGGTCGTCGGGATCGTGGCAGCGCTGCTGTACATCACCGTCAACGCCGGCCTGGCGCTGTCGATCCTGTCCAACCGCGGCGTACCGGTCGACGGCGACCTCGCCGTGAACATCTACAGCGGAGTCGGCACCGGGATCGTGCTGGGATGCCTGTTCGGCGTGGCGCTCGGCGCGCTGCTGCGCAACCAGGTCCTGACGATCGTCGTCGGCCTCGTGCTGTTTCTCATCCGCGGCGTCGTCGCGCTGTTCATCGGCACGAGCGTCGGCAAGTTCTTCCCGGGCGAGGCGCTGCTGGCGCTGCAGGGCACGCCCACCACCGAGGAGCTGCTCAGCCAGACGAACGCCGGCCTCGTGCTCGCGGGCACGTGCCTGGTGCTGGCGATCGCAGGGATGGCCGTGACGCGCTACCGCGAGATCACCTGAAGGTGCGGTGATGCGTTAGCATCACGACGATGCGAACGACGCTCGACATCGATGACGACGTGATGGTCGCGGTACGCGAGCTCGCCCGCGACGAGGGCACGACCATCGGCACCGTCGTGTCCGATCTCGCCCGGCGTGGACTGATGCCCGCCAGGGTCGAGCGCGAGCATGATCGGCCGGTGATCCGTTCTCCCGCAGGAGCGCCGGCGATCACGCCGGAGACGGTCCGCAGGGCGCTCGAGGAGGAGTGAGCGCGCATCGCGCTGCTCGACGTCAACGCTCTCGTCGCGCTCGCGTGGGACGCGCACGTCCACCACGCGGCAATCGCGGAGTGGTTCGACGGGCGCGAGGAACCATGGGCGACGTGCCCCGTCAGCGAGGCGGGCTTCATTCGGATCTCCTCCAATCCGAAAGCCATCGCCGGGGCGCTCAGCGCGGATCGAGCGTGCGATGTCCTGCGGGAACTGCGGTCGGTAGGCCATCACCGCTTCCTGACCAACGATGTCTCGCTGACCGATGCCGACGCACCGCCGATCTCCGGACACCGCCAGGTGACCGACGCGCTGCTGCTCGCCGTCGCCCGCCGCTGCGGGATGGCGCTTGTCACGTTCGACCGCGCAATCGTCACGCTGGCCGGTGGCATCGGCGTCGAATTGCTGTCACGGTGAACGACGCACCGCCGCCGCGCCGTAGCTCAGCGATTGGCGTCTGAGAGCGCGCGCGACAGGTCGCGCTTCATCTCGCGGTCCTTGATCGATTCGCGCTTGTCGAAGCGGTCCTTGCCCTTGGCCAGGGCGATCTCGACCTTCGCGCGCCCCTTGGAGAAGTACATCCGCGTCGGGACGAGCGTCAGGCCCTTCTCCTTGGTCTGCGCCTTGAGCTTGTCGATCTGGCGGCGGCTGAGCAGCAGCTTGCGGTCGCGCTCGGGGTCGTGGTTGTTGCGCGACGCGGGGCCGTATGGCGGGATGTGAATCGAGACGAGGAAGACCTCGTCGTCGCGGATCAGCGCGTAGCCCTCCTTGAGCTGGCAGCCGCCCTCGCGCAGCGACTTGACCTCGGTGCCCTCGAGCACGATCCCGCACTCGATCCTGTCGCGCAGGTCGTACTTGAAGCTCGCGTAGCGGTTGGACGCGATGTCGCCCGGTGCCACCTTGCGCTTCTTGCCCTTGGCCATGCGAATGAGCGTAGTACGGTGTGGTCCATCCACACATCCGGGGGGTCCCTAACGACGAGGGGCTGAGAGGGCGCTGCCTAGCGCCGACCCGACGAACCTGATCTGGGTCATGCCAGCGAAGGGAGATCACATGCCGACGCGCACCGCATTTCCGATCGAAGCCAAGTGCCGCACGCAGATGCACCTCGCGCGCCAGGGGACGATCTCGCCGGAGATGGCGCGCGTCGCCGAGCGCGAGCACCTGGCACCTGAGCTGATCCGCGACGAGGTCGCGCGCGGGCGGATGATCATCCCCGCCAACGTCCATCACGCGGCGCTGGACCCGATGGCGATCGGCCTGAAGGCGCGCGTGAAGATCAACGCGAACATCGGCAACTCGCCGACGACCTCCTCGCTGGACGAGGAGGTCGAGAAGCTCACGCTGTCCGAGCGCTGGGGCGCGGACACCGTCATGGACCTGTCGACCGGCAAGAAGATCGTCGAGACGCGCGAGGCGATCATCGCCGCCGCGACGACGCCGATCGGCACCGTGCCGATCTACGAGGCGATGGACGGCATCAAGGACGCCGAGGACCTGACGATGCAGCGGCTGCTTGAGGTCATCGAGAGCCAGGCGCGCCAGGGCGTCGACTACATGACGATCCACGCGGGCGTGCGCCTGGAGCACCTGCCGCTCTGCCAGCACCGCGTGACGGGCATCGTCTCGCGCGGCGGCGGCCTGCTGGCGCGCTGGATGATCCACCACAAGCGCGAGAACCCGCTGTATGACGCCTTCGACGAGATCCTCGAGATCTGCCGCGAGCACGACGTGTCCCTGTCGCTCGGCGACGGGCTGCGTCCGGGGTCGATCGCCGACGCCTCCGACGCCGCGCAGTTCGCCGAGCTCGACACGCTCGGAGAGTTGACGCTGCGCGCCTGGGAGCGCGACGTGCAGGTGATGATCGAGGGCCCGGGCCACGTGCCGATGGATCAGCTGGAGATGAACGTGCGCCGCCAGCAGGAGGTCTGCCACGAGGCGCCCTTCTACACGCTCGGCCCGCTCGTGACGGACATCGCGCCGGGCTATGACCACATCACCTCGGCGATCGGGGCGGCGATCGTCGGCTGGCACGGCACGTCGATGCTCTGCTACGTCACGCCCAAGGAGCACCTCGGCCTGCCCAACGCGCAGGACGTCAAGGACGGCCTGATCGCCTACCGCATCGCCGCCCATGCCGCCGACCTCGCACGCGGCAACAAGCGCGCGGTCGCGCGCGACCGCGCGCTGTCGGAGGCGCGCTTCTCGTTTGACTGGCGCGAGCAGTTCGCGTTGTCGCTGGACCCCGAGACCGCGCAGGCGATGCACGACGAGACGCTCGGCGACGACTACTTCAAGTCCGCCGAGTTCTGCTCGATGTGTGGGCCGAAGTTCTGCCCGATGCACAACTTCAAGGACGTCGACTGGGACGAGATCCGGTCGGTCGTCGACGCGCGAAAGGCCGAGCGCGCGGCCGCCTAGGTTCGCCTGGTGCTGCCGTCCACCTGCGGGTGTCATGATCCGATCGGCAGCGGCTGGCGACGGCCTCCACGCCAGACGCGAGACCGATCATCGCGACCGACCAGACACCAACGCCTGCGCAGGTCCTGCCGAAGAACTTCCTGCGCCCCTGCCTGCTGCTGCTGCTGCGCGAGCGTCCCGCGCACGGCTATGAGCTGCTCGAGCAGCTGCGGCCGCTTGGGTTCGGCCGCGACGATCCGGGCCGGCTGTACCGCGCCCTGCGCGCGCTGGAGTCCGACCAGCTCGTGCGTTCGGCGTGGGAGAAGTCCAGCAGCGGACCCGACCGGCGCATGTACGAGCTCACGTCGGCCGGCATCAGGAGGCTGCACGAGTCGGCGCAGGCGCTGATGGCGACCGACCAGGTCCTCAACGTGTTTCTCAGCCGCTACCGGCAGTTCGTCGCTCCCGAACGCCAGCCGGATTCGCGCGGCTGACGAGAGGCGCCGCCGACCCTGCGCGCCTGGCGCCCTAAGGTGCGACTCCGTGCTGCAGATTCACCGAGCCGAGCGCGCCGACGGGCTGGTCGCGGCGCTCGGCACGATCCTCGCCGAGCCGCTGGAGGATGCCTTCGCGCCGGAGGTCGTCGCGGTCGCGACCCGCGGCACCGAGCGCTGGCTGACGCAGCGGCTGTCGTCTGGCCTCGGCGCGTCGGCGGGTCGCGGCGACGGCATCTGCGCGAACATCGACTTCCCCTCGCCGCACCGGCTCGTCGTCGATGCCGTCGCGGCGGCCTCGGGGATCGATCCCGGGGCCGACCGGTGGCGGCCCGAGCGCGCGGCGTGGCCGCTGCTGGACGTCGTCGAGGACTGCCTCGGCGAGCCGTGGCTGCGCACGCTGGCCGTGCACCTCGGATCGGCGCCTCAGGGCGCGGACAAAACCGACGAGACCCGCCGCGACCGGCGCCTGACGAGCGTGCGCCACCTCGCCGAGCTCTTCGACCGCTACGCCCTGCATCGACCGCAGATGCTGGCCGCGTGGGCCGGCGGCAGGGACGCCGACGGCGCCGGACGCGATCTGCCGCCGGGCTCCATCTGGCAGGCCGAGCTGTGGCGCCGCCTGCGCGACCAGATCGCCCAGCCCGGCCCCGCGGAGCGCCTCGAGCAGGCGTGCGAGCGGTTGCGCGAGGATCCGGCGCTCGTCGATCTGCCGCGCAGGATCTCGCTCTTCGGCCTGACGCGACTGCCCGCCGGCCACCTGCGGGTGCTGCGCGCGCTGGCCGCCGGGCACGACGTCCACCTGCTGCTGTTGCACCCCTCCCCCAGCTTCTGGGAGCGCGTCGCGGACAGCGCCGGCACGGGCGTGCCGATCGCCGCCAACCCGCTGCTGGCCTCGTGGGGACAGGACGCGCGCGACATGCAGCGCGTGATCGGGACGGCAGGCGCCGACGGCGACCACCACCACCGCGTCGAGCACCGCGCCGGCACGCTGCTCGCACAGATCCAGCACGACGTGCGGGCCGACCATGCGCCGCCCGGGCCATCGCTGCGCGGCGAGCCCGACGAGCGGCCCGCGCTGGCGCCCGAGGACCGCAGCATCCAGATCCACTCCTGTCACGGTCGCGCGCGCCAGGTCGAAGTGCTGCGCGACGCGATCCTGCACCTGCTCGACGAGGACCCGGCGCTGCAGCCGCGCGACATCATCGTCATGTGCCCCGATATCGAGGACTTCGCGCCGCTGATCCAGGCCACGTTCGGCGCGGGCGACACCGCCGGATCAGACACCCCGACCGGCGACGTCCGTCCCGTCGACCTGCGCGTCAGGCTCGCCGATCGGTCGCTGCGCCAGACCAATCCCGTGCTCGGCGTCCTCGCGCAGCTCATCGAGCTCGCCGCGCAGCGCCTGACAGCGTCGCAGGTGCTCGACCTCGCCGATCGCGAGCCGGTCCGCCGGCGCTTCGCCCTCGACGACGACGACCTCGCGCGCGTGCAGGGCTGGGTCGCGCAGAGCGGCATCCGCTGGGGCCTGGACGCTCCGCACCGCGCGCCGTTCAAGCTCGATGCGCTGCCCGCCGGGACCTGGCGGGCAGGCCTGGACCGGCTGCAGCTCGGCGTAGCGATGACCGAGGAGAAGCAGCGGCTGTTCGGGGGCGTGCTGCCGCTCGACGATGTCGAGAGCGGCTCGATCGATCTTGCCGGGCGCCTGGCGGAGCTCGTCGACCGGCTGCGCTCGTCGATCGAGGCGCTGAGCGCGCCGCAGGCGATCGGCGCCTGGGCCTCCGCGATCGCCACGGCCGCGGATGCGCTGACGGCGACGGCGCCACGTGACGCATGGCAGCGAGCCGAACTGCAACGCCTGGTCGACGACATCGTCACGGAGGCGACGGCCGGCGGCACCGTGAGCACTACGCCGATCGCGCTGCCCGAACTGCGCGGGCTATTGGCCGACCGCCTGCGGGGGCGCCCGACGCGGGCCAACTTCCGCACCGGCCACCTGACGATCTGCACGCTCGTGCCGATGCGCTCCGTCCCCCACCGCGTCGTCTGCCTGCTCGGCCTGGATGACGGCGTCTTCCCGCGCCGGACACCGCGCGACGGCGACGACCTGATGCTCGACGACCCGCAGATCGGCGACCGCAACCCTCGTACCGAGGACCGCCAGATGCTGCTCGACGCGCTGCTCGCCGCGAGCGACCGCCTGATCGTCACCTACAGCGGCAACGACGAGCGCACGAACACTCCGCGGCCGCCCGCCGTCGCGCTCGGCGAGCTGCTGGACGTCGTCGACGCGACGGTCCGCGTGCCCGACGGCGCGCCACGATCGCGCGTCGTCGTGCGACACCCGCTGCAGCCGTTTGATCCGCGCAACTTCCTCCACGGCGCGCTGGTCGAAGGCCAGACATGGAGCTTTGACGCCGTCACGCTCGACGGCGCCCGCGCGCTGACGCACCCCCGCAGCGAGCCCGGCCCATTCCTCGCGCAGACGCTGCAAGCACTGGATGCGCCGCTCGTCGAGCTCGAGGATCTCGTGCGATTCGCCCAGCATCCGGTGCGCGCGTTCCTGCGCCGCCGGCTGGGGATCAGCGTGCGGGACTTCTCCGACGAGCTCCAAGACGCGCTCGATGTCGAGCTCGACGGCCTGGGCAGATGGGGCGTCGGCGACCGGCTGCTGCGAGCGCGGCTGGCGGGCATCGAGCAGCGGACGGCGATCCTCGCGGAGATCGCCCGCGGCGCGCTGCCGCCCGGCGTGCTCGGAAAGCCCGTGATCGAGGCCGTCTTCCCGACCGTCGACGCGATCGTGTCCGAGACCGAGCACGTGACCGACGGTGCGATGGCGCCGTCGTCGATCGACGTGCGCCTGGCGCTCGGCGAGGGACGCTGGCTGCTGGGCACCGTCGGCGACGTGCGCGGTGACGTGCTGCTGACGGTCACCTACTCGCGCGTGGCGGCCAAGCACCGCATCGCCGCCTGGGTACGCCTGCTCGCGCTGACGGCCGCCCATCCGCGGCGACCGTTCGAGGCGATCACGATCGGGCGATCGGGCCCGCCGGGTGGCGTGAGCACCGCGCGGATCGCGCCGCTCGGCGGCGACGAGGACACCCGCCGCGAGCTCGCCCTCGGGCACCTCGCCACGCTCGCAGACCTCCACGACCGCGGCATGCGCGAGCCGCTGGCGCTGTATTGCGCGACCTCCGCGGCCTACGCGGACGCCGCGTTCCGCGGCCGGGATCCGGCAGCCGCGGCTGCCAAGGCCTGGAAATCGGACTGGGACTTCGAGCGCGAGGACAAGGAGCCCGAGCACCAGTTCGTGCTCGGCGGCGTGCGCGGCTTCGACGAGCTGCTGCGCGAGCGCCCGCGCGCCGACGAGGCGGGCGACGGCTGGGATCACGACGAGACCCATCGTCTCGGTCGTCTCGCGCGCCGAATGTGGGAAGGCCTGCTGGCCTGCGAGGAGGTGACCCGCACATGAACGGACACCGCGACAGCACCCCGTTTGACGTCGGCGGGCCGTTGCCCACGGGCGTGACCGTGCTGGAGGCCAGCGCCGGGACCGGCAAGACGACCACGATCGCCGCGCTGGCCGCGCGCTACGTCGCCGAGGGCACGCCGCTGGAGCGCCTGCTGCTCGTGACCTTCACGCGCATGGCCACAAGCGAGCTGCGCGAGCGTGTCCGCGAGCGGCTGGTCGGCGTGGAGCGCGGACTGGGACGCGCGCTCGCCGGCGCCGACGCCGCGGACGCGCGCGACGAGGTGGTCGCGCTGCTCGCCGGCGCCGCGCCCGCCGAGGTCCACCTGCGCCGCGAGCGGCTCGCGCGCGCGCTGGCGGACTTCGACGCCGCCACGATCGCCACGACGCACGGCTTCTGCCAGGAGATGCTGTCGAGCCTCGGAAGCGCCGGCGACCTCGATCCCGACACGACCTTCGTCGAGGACACCCGCGATCTCGTCAGCGACGTCGTCGACGACCTCTACGTGCGCCGCTTCCACGGCGGCGACGCGCCCCCGTTCGGACGCGAGGAGGCGGGGCAGATCGCCAGGCTGGCGATCGACAATCCTGCCGCGCCGCTCGTCTCCGCGGCGGGCGAGGTGTCACAGATGCGCAGCCGGCTGGCCGCTGCCGTGCGCAGCGAGTTCGACGATCGCAAGCGCCGCATGGGGCTGATGGACTACGACGACCTGCTGACACGCCTGGACGGCGCGCTGTCGAGCGACGGCGGCGCGGCGGTCGCCACCCGGCTGCGCGAGCGCTTCGCCGTCGTGCTCGTCGACGAGTTCCAGGACACCGACCCCGTGCAGTGGCGAATCCTGCAGCGCGCGTTCGGTCAGGGCGTCGCGCTGGTGCTGATCGGCGACCCCAAGCAGGCGATCTACGCCTTCCGCGGCGCCGACGTCTACGCCTACCTCGCCGCCGCGAGGGCCGCGGACGCGCGCGCCACGCTGGAGGTCAACTGGCGCAGCGATCAGGGGCTGATCGACGCCTACGACACGATGTTCGGCGGCGCCAAGCTCGGCGACGAGGGGATCGTCTACCGTCGCGTGCGGGCCGCGGACGCCAACCGTGCCCCGCGCCTGTCCGGAGCGCCGCGCGCGGCGCCGCTGCGCCTGCGCGTCGTGCACCGCGACGACCCGTCGGTCGCGCTGACCGCCAAGGGCTTCGCGCAGGCCGCAGGCGCCCGCGAGCACATCGCCGCGGACGTCGGGGCCGACCTCGTCGCGCTGCTGTCCTCGCCGGCGGAGATCGAGCGGCGCACGCAGGACGGCGCCGCCGCCGGTCGCGAGCGGGTGCGTCCCGGTCACGTCGCGGTGCTCGTCCCGACCAATCGCAACGCCGCGCTGATCCGCCAGGTGCTCGAGGACGCCGGCATCCCCGCCGTCATCAACGGCGGCGGCAGCGTATTCGCCACGCCCACGGCGCGCGAGTGGCTGCGCCTGCTCGAGGCGATCGAGCGGCCCGCGTCGCCGTCGCGCGCGCGATCGGCCGCGCTGACCTGCTTTCTCGGCTGGAGCACCGAGCGCCTGGCAGCCGCCGGCGAGGACGGCGCCGAGGCGGTGCACCGCCGCCTGCACGACTGGGCGCGGGTGCTGCGCTCGGAGGGCATCGCCTCGCTGACGGAGACGATCACGCTCGGCGAGCGCCTCCCGCAGCGGATTCTCGCCACCGCGGGCGGGGAGCGTCGTCTCACCGACCTGCGCCACATCGCGCAGCTGCTGCACGCGGCGGCCGCCACCGAGCAGCGCGGGACGACCGCGCTGACGGCATGGCTGCGCAGGCGGATCGCCGAGGCCCAGCGCGACGGCGGCGACGAGGAGCGCAGCCGCCGCCTGGAGTCCGATGCCGAGGCCGTGCAGGTGCTGACGATCCACCGCAGCAAGGGCCTGGAGTTCCCGATCGTCTACCTGCCGTTCTTGTGGGAGCCGGGATATATCCCGGACGGGGCCAAGCCGGTCTTCTTCCACGATCCCGACACGGGCGAGCGCATGATCGACGTCAGCCTGCAGGGCGTGGACTTCCGCCGCCATCAGGCGCGATCGCTGGTCGAGCAACGCGGCGAGGACCTGCGCCTGGCGTACGTCGCGCTGACGCGGGCCAAGCACCAGGCGGTCATGTGGTGGGCCGGATCGTGGGACAGCCGCAACTCGCCGCTCGGGCGGCTGCTGTTCGCGCGCGACGCCGAGGGCAACGTGGAGCCGACCGGCGACTCGCCGCCGGATGACGCGTCCGTCGTCGCGCGATTTCAGGAGCTCGCCGCGCGGGCGCCCGGGTGCATCACCGTCGAGCGCTCGTCGCTGGGGCTTCCGGTGACGTGGTCCGGTCCACCGGCCGAGCCGGCGGAGCTGACCGCCAGCCTCTTTCGTCGCGCCCTCGACTGGCACTGGCGCCGCACCTCCTACAGCGACATCGCCGCCGGCGCCTACGAGCCGTGGGTACGCAGCGAGCCCGAGGAGCCCGTCATCGACGACGAGCCCCCGGCTGCGGTGCAGGCGGCGGGCGTCGTCGACGAGTCGCTGGCGACGCCCTCGCTGCTCGCGCAGATGGCCGTCGGCGTGGACGTGGGAACGCTCGTGCACCGCGTGCTCGAAGCCGCGGACTTCGCGGCGCCGGATCTCGACGACGAGCTGTCGATGCAGATCGCAACCGCGCAGTCGTGGCGGCGTGTCGCGATCG
>Ga0136627_1000554_pt1 | contig 14163 bp, 8 predicted proteins | sample AntDrymUQ4892206_2_FD_104652 | JGI IMG/M metagenome (GOLD analysis project Ga0136627, IMG submission 104652) | Polar desert sand microbial communities from Dry Valleys, Antarctica - metaG UQ489 (22.06) | ecosystem: Environmental > Terrestrial > Soil > Desert | place: Antarctica: Dry Valley... | reverse complement strand
CAAACGAGCGAGGGTCGCCTTGCGTCCCGTTCCACTCGGCCAGCACATCGTCGATCGTCTGCCGCACGAGCGCGGATCGGTCGACGAGCGCGGCGAGTCGCCGCTTGGTGACCAGTTGCTCGCGATAGCGGGCGTCCGCGACACCGGGCTCCTCGCTGGCGTCGAGATCGTTGAGCCGGTCCAGCGCCGTAATGACGCTTTCCAACTCCAGCCGATCAAGATCGTCAGTGTCCACAGCGGTGTGGATCCGGTCCAGCACCGGTTGCAACACCATCGGGTAGGTCGTCGGCGTGACCGGCAGCGGCGTGTCCCAATAGTGGACGGTGAAGGCGCCGTCGTCGTAGCCGAGCTTCAGATCGCCGTTCTCCAGCACCACGCCATACTGGTCGCCCAGCACCGGCAGCAGCACCTTGTTATGCAACTCTTGCGTGAACGGGGTCCAGTCGATATCGAAATAGTCCGCATAGGGCGAAGCCGGGCCATGCTCCAGCACGTCCTGCCACCAGGAGTTAGCGCCGTTCTCGATCCCCATGTGATTGGGGACGAAATCGAGAATGATCCCGAGTTCGTTTTCCCGCGCCGCCGCGACCAGCCGGTCGAATCCTTCCCGACCGCCGATCTCCGGACTGATCTCCGAGAAATCCACGACGTCATAGCCGTGCATCGAGCCCGGCGTCGCCCGAAAGATCGGCGAAGCATACACATGGCTGACACCCAGCCGCGCTATCCATGGCAGGATCGTGATGGCGTCGTCAAACGTGAAGGTGTGGTTGAACTGCAAACGATACGTCGCCCGAGGCGGCGTGTACCTTTTCTCGGTATCAGGTAGAACGGTGGTACTCAACGGCGTGGTTCCTCATAGTGCAAGTAAATTTTAGCGTCGCGAATCACGCATCTCTCTCAAACAGCTGATTATCAACCCGGAGCCGATCAGCAATCCAGTCTCGCGCTTCGAGCAGGGCTACATGTTGCCCCGCTCGCGTTGCCTCGACCTGATCCGGAGCGGTGCCGCCGATGATGTTGCGCGAGGAGACGCTCGTCGAGGCATCGACAGGTGGTCTCTCCTCGGCGAAGACCGGATGGATATCGGCCCATTGCTCATCACTGAGATCAGCAAACGCAGTGCCTTCGGCGATGCAGCGTGCCACCAGCGTCCCGATCACCTGATGCGCTTCCCGGAACGGGACTCCATGCTTCGCCAGCACATCCGCCGCATCGGTCGCGAGCGTGAAACCGGCGACAGCGGCGGCGGCCATGACGTCAACATTGAACCGGGCGCTCTGCATCATTGGCGGAAAGACGTCGAGCAGCGCCAGAATCGAGTCGAAGCTGTCCTGCAAGCCCTCCTTGTCCTCCTGCATGTCCTTGTTGTAGGCCAGCGGCATTCCCTTCATTGTGGTCAGCATCGCCATCAGGTTGCCGTACAGCCGACCGCTCTTGCCCCGGCCCAGTTCGGCGATGTCGGCGTTCTTCTTCTGGGGCATGATCGAGCTACCAGTAGAGAAACGGTCGGCCAGCTCGAGAAAGCGAAACTCGCCCGACGACCAAAGGATGATTTCCTCGGACAGTCGCGAGATGTGCATGCCGATCATCGCGCAGGCGTAGAGCGCGTCGAGTACGAAATCTCGGTCGGAAACGCCGTCGAGACTGTTCATCGTCACGCCGTCGAAGCCAAGGTCGTGGGCAACCATCTCGCGGTCGATGGGGTAGCTGGTCCCCGCCAGTGCGCTGGAACCGAGCGCAAGCACGTTGGTCCGTCGCCACGCCTGTCGCACTCGCTCGACGTCTCGAAGCAACATCTCGACATACGCCTGCACGTGGTGCGCCACCAGCACCGGCTGCGCCCGTTGCAAGTGGGTGTAGCCGGGCATGATCGCGTCGGGATAGTGTTTCGCGAGCGCGAGCAGGGCCTCTCCAAATGCCACCAGCCCCTCCGCGACCAGCACCAACTGCCGGCGGGTCCACAGGCGATGATCGTTTGCGACCTGGTCGTTTCGGCTGCGGCCGGTATGCAGCTTGCCCGCGACGGCGCCGGTGATCTCTCGAAGGCGGCGCTCGACGCCGGTATGCACATCCTCATCCGCGATGGTGAGCGCGAACTCTCTCCGCTCGTATTCGTCCAGCACCTGCCACAGCCCGCGTTCGAGGGTCGTGGCCTCATCGGGAGCGATGATGCCGCGGGCTCCCAGCATCCGGGCGTGGGCAATTGACCCGCGAATGTCCTCACGGATCATTCGCACATCGAACGCGACCGACGCGTTGAACGCCTCCAGCCGGGCGTCGGGCACGTCGGCAAATCGCCCGCCCCATGCCTTGCTCGACCCCGACGACGAGCCTGTTTCAAAATGGTTGTTCGCGGTCATGGTTGTGTGAGCTCCATGCAAGGAAATCGATGTTGTGCGCCCGGATACGCTAGCATTGGCATCACCAACCGAGCTGGTACGTACACGTGTGGCAAGCGTACCACTGCCATGAGGCGAGTACGGCGAATTCCGATGAAGCACGAGCCTGAATGAAATGGTACATTCGTTCTACTTTCAACCGGCCCAATGCGGGAGAACGTCATGGCGATTGCCGAGCCACAATCTGTTTCGCTGCGTGGCCTCGTCCGCACAGTCACCAATGACCTCACGGCCGAGCGGTTGCCCATCGCCGACATGTCCCGCGCGACGTCGCTCGAGCTCGACCGTACGCTGTCGCTCGATCCGAAACGGGCGCAACCGCAAACAGGCGACATCCAGCGACTCGAAGGTCCGATCCAGGCGATAGATGTCTCGCGCCACTCCGGGGACTCTCCGATTCGCTACTTTCTCGACGGCACCCAACGGACGCTGCCCGTGTGGCGCGTTGGCACGACGCCGATCATCGCCGCCGTCACTGCCGCGGCGATCCTGCAGCGACCCAGCCCTGCCGAAATCAGCATCATCCCCGAATCGCTGGTCGCCAGGATCAACTGGATTCTGCCACGATATACTGACGACCCCACCCTGAACCACATCGTCCACCTGCTCGAGAGCATGGGCAACCACGTATTCGATCCGCTGGAAGCGCAGCATCGGGACGACCCCGACGTCTATCAACGGATGGTCGGCGACTACACCGACGTGCTGCAACGGTCGTATTCCACGGCCACCACGCTGCGTGCCCGGATCGAATCCGACCTGTTGCAGTTCTGGCGCTTGAGCATCTCACCGACCGACCACGACAGCTGGATCGTCGTTGACGGCCTCCTGCTCACCGACACCCCCAACGCCATTGGTCTCGTTAAGAGTGCCCATGCCCAGCACTTCCAGGGCCAGGAGGCGGCGGTGCTCTACGATCTGCCAATCGGCCATCGCACCGGCGCATACAAGTTGGCAAGCTCCGATGTTCGCGAAGGGGCCGAGCGCGCCATGTGGTACCTGCGCATGGACAACGCCACCGGACAGGACGCGAGGCATGGGTTGATCCGGCTCGAATCATCAGAAGTTTTGGCCGATCCGGGGTTGATTGACCCGATCTCCTCTTGGATTCTGGCCGAACGCGCGCCTCGGCCATCGACTGACGCCCGCTGGCCGACCCTGCTCTACCCCATTCACCTGCTCGAACGCATGCTCAAACGCCGGCTGGACGCGCTCACCGCCGGCTGGCCGACCTGATATCAGGAGACACTACTCTTATGGACGACACCTTTGGACTCCGCATGCTGACGACGGATTCGCCCGAATCGGCTACCGGCACGATTCGGCAGTTCGATCCAATGATCGACCGCAAGACCGGCGAGATCGGTCGCGTCGTCAGCAGCGAGAGCGAGCCGTCAGGCTCCCACGTCTTCTACTTCTGGGCCGACGATGCCGCGCTCACGCTCGACGTCGGGCACATCGTGGTCGGCTTCTCCGAGGAGGCGGCGGTGGTGGCCGTCGTCGACGAGCCGCGCCGCTACTCGGATATGGCCTCCTTCCTCGACGACTACTTCGACCGCCACATCGAACTCGGCCTTGCCGACACCGGATCGACCCAGCGCCCCGAGATCCTGGTGTTCGAGGCCAAGGTGCTTGCCACCAGGCACGTCCGTGACGATGTCGCCTCCAAGCGTCCGGTCGTCAACGGTCCGGTCTACTTCGCCACCCCTGATGCGATCGAGTTCGCACTCGGCCTCGACAACTACACAGGCGAGCCCATCCCCGCGTTGATGCACACCAACGGCAACTACGAGCGCGATCTGGTTGAGGGCGATGTCGTGCGCGACGAGCATGGACGTCCCCGCTTTCAGCGAACGCCGATCTACCTGGATGAGGACTACCTGCTCGGACCAGAAGCGGGACACGCCAACTGGACCGGGCAATCCGGTCTGGCGACCAAGACCAGCCACGCGCTGTTCCTGATCAGCTCCGCGTTTCAGACGATGGAGAAGAAGAATAAGAAGGTCGCGGCGTTGATGTTTAACGTCAAAGGTCCGGATCTGCTCTGGCTCGACAAGCCAGCGCAACCTTCCGAACAGGACGCCGCGATTTACGCCGCCAACAAGAACTTCGGCCTGGGCAAGGACGATCTCGACGCCTACGACGCCTTCGGCCTCGAACCCCGCGCCTTTCACAACATACGCATCTTTGCGCCGTTCCGCCCAGGAATGGAACCAAGGGAGATCGCCGGTACGGTCAACCTGGACGATTTCCGGAACTATCGATCGCTGAACACCGAACGTTGCATGCCCGGCGAGACCGAAAACGTCTTTCCCGTGCTTTGGTCACTGGACACCGCGCTCAACTACCCTCATAGAATCTTCAACTTCAACGATTTGGACGACAAGCTTTGGGGATTCATCTATGAACTGCGCGAACAGCGAGTCAGGTCGATGGCTCAGCTCGACGCAAAGTTCGATGAAATCAACGCGTACTTTCAGAACGAAGGGGTCGGTGACTACTGGGAGGGACACCACAAGGCGACGATCCGAAAGGCTCAGAACCGGTTCAAGGGGCTTCAGGACAAGCTCGGCGGTCTGCTCTCCCACGGAACAGTCCGATCGTCAGCGGTGCCGACTCCAGACTCACAGTTCGTCGATCAGGAACTTCGCGTCATAGACATTTCCCAGGCGAACTCCATTGCGGGCGAGCTACTGGTCACCTCGATCATCAACGCCGTCTGGAAAATGGCGGAGCGGTCTAACCTCGGCGTCGACAAGCTCATCATTTTCGTCGATGAGCTCAACAAGTACGCGCCTGCCGGTGGCGATGGCGGCCTGCGTGACACCCTCGTGGACATCGCCGCCCGCGGTCGTCACCTCAACGTTGTCCTGTTCGGCGCGCAGCAGTTCCGATCCCGCGTCGATGGCGAGATCCTCGGCAACTGCGGCACCTCGCTCTACGGACGCGTCGGCGACGAGGAGATTATCAACGCTGCCTACCGATCGATCTCCGAGACGTCCAAGTCAGAGCTGCTCGGCCTGTCCAAGGGACGATTGCTGATCCGGCACGCGCACTTCCGCGAACCGCTGTTCGGCGCGTTCCCGATGCCGCCCACGATCCGGGGTATCGACGGCCAGCGCGTTTTCGGCAAGCAGATCGAACAAGGCTTCAGGAAGCCGGAAGATCCGCTCTTCACGGTCCTCGGGAGCGTCATGGGCGATCATGCCCCCTCTCGCGCCGAGATCGCAACGCAATGCAACGGTCTCGACGCGGATTTGATCGACGAAGTCGCCCAGAAAATTCGGCGGGACTACTCCGGCGGCAACCATCGCGGGGACGCCTGGAGGCAAGCGAAAAAACTTCTCACAAGTAGACGTTACGGAGCCAACAACCGATGACCCGTCCACTCCGCATTGCCCATATCAGCGACACCCACCTCGGCTACCGCGCCCTGCCGGTCCAGGACGCGGCAACAGGCCGGAACCAGCGGTCGGTCGACATCGACCGCGCCTTCACGAAGGCGGTCGATGACATCCTGACGCAGAATGTCGACCTGGTGATTCATGGCGGCGACGTCTTTCACCAGAGCCGCCCGAGTTGGTACGCAGTCCGGCACTTTGTCACCGAGATGCGACGGATCGAGCACGCTGGCATCCCGACCGTGGTGATCGCCGGCAATCACGACACGCCGCGCTATCGAGCAGGCGGCTCGGTCTTCAGCCTGCTCGAAGTGGCCCTGCCGGATATCCGGATTTCGGCGGGCTATGAAGAAGATGAATTCATGTTCGACGATCTCGGGCTGCACATCCAGGCGGTCCCGCACGGGGCGCTGATCAATCCGGACGCCGCCGTCACCTACACCATTCCGGAATTCCGGAATATCCTCGTCACGCACGGCATGACCGCTGGCATCCTCGACCCCGGAGTCGTCACCGAGCCGAGCGAGCAGGAGCTCGACACCGACCTTTTCCAGGCGGAGTTCGACTACATCGCGCTCGGTCACTATCACATCTCGGTCCCGGCGTTCCCGACCGCCTGGTACTCTGGCTCGACCGAGCGCATGGGCTGGGGTGACGCGGATGCAACACCCGGCTACCTCATCGTCAGCTTCGACGCCGACGGCCTCGCCGGAAACCCAGAGCATCGCCCCGTTCAGTGCCGTCCAATGGAGCTACTCAAGCCTGTGCATGGCGACACGCTGTCCGTGCCAGAGATCGTGGATAGCGTGCTCGACCAACTGGAACGGCTGGGCAATCCCGAGGCGCTGACCCGCGTGCAGGTTCGCAACGCCGACCGCCAGCAGTATCGCGAAGTCGAGCGCCTGCTTCGCCGCGAGACTGGTGGCAAGACAATGCATCTGACGGTATCGCGCCAGGCGCCGACCGAATCCCCAATGGCCGTGGACATCGACCGCTCCGCCTCGATCAGGGACCTGCAGACGCTCTTTTCCGAGTTCGTCGCGCAGCGCAAGGGCGACCACTACTCCGCCGAGTTCGCGACTCGCTTTCTCGAACGGGGCACGACCGCCTTGCAGGAAGCGCAGCAGCGCGTGACTGATAGCGAGCTGGAAGGCGGTGGCGCATGATCATCACCAGGCTCACCCTCGAAAACTACAAGCAGTATCGCGGAGAGCAGAGCTTCCCGATCGCCGAGGACGCGATCGTCGGGGTCGTCGGAGCCAATGGCGTCGGCAAGACCACGATTTTCGAGGCAGTCGAATGGTGCCTCTACAAGCCCTCCTCAATCCGGAACACCGACATTCGCCCGCGCACGGTCGGCGGCGAGGTACGCGTGGTCGTGCAGATGACGACGCAGTCCGGCAACGAGGTCTACGAGGTCGAGCGCATTCTCAAGCGGAGCGCCGCCCAGGCAACTGTCTACAAGCTCAATGAGTCTGGCGGGAGCGAGCCGGTGGTGCAGGGCACGCGAGAAGTCACCGACTTCATCACCACCCGCCTGATCGGGCTCAGCCACTCGGCCTTTGTCGCGACGTTCTTCACCAAGCAAAAGGAGCTTAGCTTCTTCGGCGGCCTGGGCGCGACCGAACGGCGGCGCGAGGTGGGCAAGCTGCTCGGCTTCGAGACGATCAAGCAGGCCCAGACCATCATCGGCGAGGAGCGCGGCCGGGCCCGGAGTGATGCTGACACGCTCCAGCGCCGGTACGACGCGCAAACCTCCGGACGTAATCTGGATATAGAGATCGGCGAGATCTCAGCGTCGATCAGCGAGCGGATCGAAGCGGTCGGCATCGCTCGCAAAACGTTGACATCCGCAGAACAGCAACTCGCCGAGACCGAACTGGCGAATCAACTCCTGCAGGAGCAGCGCGACCAGGATGCGGCGGTCGCGGCGGATATTCGAGACCAGCAGTCCAGGCGGACCGCGGCGACCGAGCGCCGGGACGGCATCAACGCCGATCTCGAACGCCTCGACGCTCAGCAGGAGGAACGTGCCTCACTCGCGCCCAAGGCTGCCAAACGCGATGAGCTCGCGACACGTCGAGCATCGCTTGAGACCGAGCGCGAGCGGTTCGAGTTACATCAGCAGGCGCAAAAGGATTCGAAGCGCAGCGATCAGGATCTGGCGGACCGCGTTCACGAGTTACCTAGCATCGTATCGCGCGCTGCCAAGGGCGCCGATTCGCCGGAGTGGTCTTGGTCGGATGCGGATTCACGCTCCCCAGTTGGCGCCCTCGAACGTCTCGTCACGGTCGCGAGCGCGGTTGATGTAACCGGCATCGAACAGCGATGCGGATCGCTGAAGCAGGCACGGCTCGCCTCGGAGACACTCGAACGTGAGAAGAAAACGCTCAAAACCTACGTGGAAAAGCGCCAAAGGCTCGAGCAGCAGGTGGCTGAACTCATTAGCGACGGGGATCCTTCCCAACTTCAGCAGGAGACCAGCGTCCGTCTCAACGGCCTGCAATCCAGCCTCAGTGACAGGAAGGCGGAAGCCGACGCTCTGACCTCTCAGCAGGACCGATCACGCCAATTGATCGAGCGCCTGCGTCAGCAACAATTCGACGATGTCTGCCCGACCTGCGGACGCGCCTTCGACGATGACGAAGCCCAGCTGGTGGTTACAACTATGACCGCGTCTATTGCTGAAAGGGACGACTTGATCGCCAGGCTCCGCGGAGAAGCGAACACTTTCGTGAACGAGGTCAAGGCGGCGCAGTACGAGATAGACGCGCTTCGCACACGGGAAGCGTCGGTCCTCGGATCGAAGTCCCGCATCGCCAACAGCGCAGAGCACATTGAGCGGCAGGAAGCCGAGGTGCAACGATGGCAGGGCACGCTTGAGACCGCACTGCGAGAGCTTTCGCTTTCGGCTGCTCCGACCGATGATGAGATCAAGGCGGCTGATCAGGAACTCGTTCACAAGCGAGACCTGCGTGGCTCGACACAGACGCTTCAGATGATTCAGCGCAACGTGCGAGACGCCCTGCAACGACGACAGCAGGCAGAAGCGGAACTCGACAGCCTCTCCGACATCGTCTGGGATCCCGACCTGTTCTGGGCCATCAGCGCCGAACACGAGCAGGCGTCCCGGGCGGCCAGCGCCATTGAGCAAATCGACCGCCAGCTTGCGCGGCGACCCCATCTCGAGCACGATCTGAAGGCAACCTCCGAGGCGATCAAGGCGTGCGACAAGGCAGTCAACGATCTGGAGGGGGAGCGCAAGGAACTCGGCTTCGAACCGCTATCGCTGCAAACCTCCACCGAAGCGCTCCGGACGGCCCGCCAGCAGGATCGCAACGCTCGGGATCACCTCTACGCCGCCGAACGAACGAAGCGCGAAGCGGAGTTCCGGCTGGAAGCACTCAGGAAGGAGCAGCAACAACTCGCCGACCTGGTCCGCGAGACAGACGAGCGCCGCCGCGCCCATGAAGAGCTCAACGTCATGTACAGCGAGTTCTCGGAGTTCGACAAGTTCGTAGCGCAGCACCTATCACCGATGCTCAGCGACATCACCAGCGACATCGTCACCGAGATGACCGATGGCAAGTACGACCGCGTGACCTTCGATGAGGACTACGGCATCAAGGTGTTCGACCAGTCCGATGAGGGCTTCCCGCTCGACACCTTCTCGGGCGGCGAGCGCGACGCAGTCTCGCTAGCGGCTCGGCTGGCGCTGTCCCGGATCATCGGGCAACAGGCCGCCAACCCGCCCGGATTTCTGGTGCTGGATGAAGTGTTCGGGTCGCTCGACGCCGACCGGCGCGAGCGAGTGCTGACGCTGCTGGGTCAACACTCGACCGAATACTTCCGACAGATGTTCGTCATCTCACACGTCGACGACGTTCAGCAATCGCCCGTGTTCGACACGATCTGGCGAGTGGAACAACGGGCCGACGCCTCCAGCGAGGTCGTCACCAACGAAGGCGGGTTGTCGGAAGCGCTGGCAGACGGATAACGCCAGAGTCCGCAAAGACCCTGGCGTTCCCGGTGGTGCTTGATTTTGAGCGGCGCGGGTTAGTCTCGGTCCTCAACAATCGTCGTCTCCGGCTCGGGCTCGTTCAGCGCTGCGTCCTTCACCACGATCCGGTCCGGACCGACCGTGATCACGTTATCGACGCTGATCAGGCTGTTGCCACTCATGAAACCGCGGCTGACTTCGAGAAAGTCGATCTGGAAGCTCTCGCCGTCAAAGTCAATCGAGCTTACCGAGCCGACTTCATCACCGCCCTCGGTCAACACCTTTTCCTTCTCGATCTCGTCGAAGGCGATGAGGCCGTGGGGAAGCTGCCCATCGGCGATGGTCTCCAGCACACTTTCGGACTCCACGGTGATGGCGTCATGACCGACGTGCTTGATCGCGTTCACCTCCAGCAATCGCTGCGCCTCAGGCTCTTCCATCATCCCGCTGGCGGGAGTCACCAGAAACCCCTGGACACGCTTGTCGTCCGGCGAGAAAAGCACGCGCTCTACGCTACCAAGGTTCTTGCCCGCGTCCACCGCGAATACCTGCATGCCAACCAGTTGCTTCACATTCACGTTGGGTTCCCTCTCTTCACGCGCAGAATGCGCAGGGTTATTCAACATCGTTATCTGCGTGTACTCGCACGAGTCATGCCATCGCTGGACCTGTGTCACGGCGACAACGATCTTCGGGAACACCAGTCGCATATGGCATCATTGCTGCCGTGAGCGCGGGAAAGTTGCGGAAGCACGCCTACGGACGACGATGATTGCGCCAACGACATTCAGCGCGAGACATCCAGTCCCGCCCATGCGAGGGGTCCATGTCGACCGAAACCGAATCACTGCCAACTCAACGCCCCAGGACGGGACGGCGCCGGAAGCTTCGGGCGCCGTCCGACCGCTGGAGCTTTCCGATTCTGGTGTTCGCGGTGCATTGGGTCATCGCGCAGGTTCCAGCAACGATCGCGTTCGTCTTCGGCTCAACGAGGCCACCGCTCGACCCGCCGTTTGAAACCGGAGCAAGCTGGGCATACAGCATGCCGCTCGGTCCCATGACCGGACTGGCGCATTATCTCGTCGAGCCAATGCGCCATTGGGATGGGACCTGGTACCGCCTCGTCGCCACAACTGGCTACGACTCCACCGGCATTTCCTTTCCCGCCAAGGCCGCGTTCTGGCCGCTCTACCCCTGGTTGATTAAGTTCTTCAGCGGGATCACCACGATCTCGCCTGAGAGCGTTGGCTACATCATCTCGAACGTGGCCATTGCCTTCGCCTTCGTCCTGCTCTACCAGCTCGTTTCGATGGACCTGTCGGTCGACGTCTCTCGGCGCACGCTCTGGGCGATCGCCCTGTTCCCGACCGCCTTTTTCTTCACCGCCGTCTACACCGAATCCCTCTTCCTGTTGCTCACCGTCGGCTGCCTGCTGGCCGCGCGGCGGGGCAACTGGTGGATCGCCGGCATCATCGGCCTGCTCGCCGCGCTGACCCGATCCGCCGGGGTGATGCTGCTCGCGCCGATGGGCATTCTCTTCCTGCAACAGTACGGCGCCGACATCCGTCGCTGGTTCCCATCCATCTTCCCGGCGGCGCTGCCCGCGCTCGGACCGCTGATCTTCGGGTGGCATCTCACCACCGCTGGCCTCCAGTTCTTCGACTGGATCAACGTTCAGTGGCAGTGGAACCGCTTCCGCGCCACGCCCTGGGAAACCTTCCAGTGCGCCACCGTGGGCTGTGAGGCGGTCATCCCGAACGTCGGCACGGACCAGGCACGCGGCGTCGATTGGAGCTGGGTTGGGGAGCTTGCAGGCTCGCCAACCTGGTCGACCATCACCTCCCCCGGATTTCGCGACGGGTTCGCCCGTGGCGACTGGCTGGAACTGATTGTTACGGTCGGCGCATTCGTGCTGGTGCTGCTGGGCATCCGCCGCATTCCCCTCTACTACTTCGCGCTTGTCCTGCCACCGCTGATCGTGCCCCTGTTCGGCCCAAGCTCGGTCCATCCGCTGATGAGCATGCCCCGCTTCGTGCTGCCGATGTTCCCCCTGTTCGTGGTCATCGCCCTGTTCGTCACCAACCGCAAGGCGGGCATCACCCTGGCGACGCTTTCCGCGATCGGCATGGCAATCCTGACGATGCAATTCGCGAACTGGTACTGGGTGTCCTGACGCCAATCCCACTGGCACAAGACCGGGTACAATGCCGTGGACATTGGACTCGTGCCCTGACATCCATCGACCGGACTTGGCGATGGATGTAGGCCGCCTTAGGGGGAACAAGGAACGTGGTTGAGGTACAGGATCGTTCACGAGAAACGCCCGTGGAGGTTCGCCCGATGACGGGCGGTCAGGCGCTGGTCACATCGTTGCTGCGCCAGGGCATCGATACCATTTTCGGCCTGCCCGGCGTCCAGCTGGACGGCGCCTTTGACGCCCTATATGACGCTCAGGAGAGCGGCGACATCCGCGTCATTCACCCTCGCCACGAGCAGACCACGGCCTACATGGCCGATGGCTACGCCCGCACCACCGGTCGGATCGGAACCTGCCTGGTCGTGCCAGGACCCGGTCTCCTCAACGCCACCGCCGCTCTCTCCACCGCCTACGCCTGCAACAGCCCGGTGTTGTGCGTCACCGGCCAAATCCAGTCCGACCTGATCGGGGTCGGGCGAGGCATGCTGCACGAGATCCCGAACCAGCTGGAGATGGTGCGGTCGGTCGCCAAGCACGCCGAACGCGCGACGAAACCGGAGGAGATTCCCGGACTCGTCGACCGCGCCGTGCGAGAACTGTGGACCGGTCGCGTCCGCCCGGTCGAGATCGAGATTCCTCCCGACACGCTGTTCGCAACGTCCGAGGTCGAACTGATGGCGCCTGTCCCGGACCGGGAACGTCCGTCCGGCGACCCCGACAGGCTGGAACAGGCGGCGAAACTGCTCGGCCAGGCCGAACGCCCGATGATCTTTTCGGGCGGCGGTATTCTCGGCTCTGAGGCGTGGGGCGAGCTTCAGGCGCTGGCGGAAATGCTCCAGGCGCCGGTCGCGATGTCGTCCAACGGCAAGGGCGCGTTGTCGGATCGCCACGAGCTCGCCCAGAACTCGGTCGGCGCGATGGCGCTCATCGACGACGCCGACGTCATCCTCTGCGTCGGCACCCGGATGATTGAGCCAGCCACCTACCCATGGGGGCTCGAGCCCGGTCGCACCGTCATCCACATGGACATCGACCCGGAGGAGGTTGGCCGCAACTACAACGTCACCGTCGGCATCGTGGCCGACGCCAAGGCAGGGCTGCTGGAATTGATTGACCGCGTCGGAACGCACAACCGGTCGCGCGAATCCCGTGAGGATGAGCTCACCGGCATCAAGCAGTCGGCGCGCGCCAGACTGGATTCGATTCAGCCGCAGGCATCGTTCGCGCGCGCCATCCGCGACGAGTTGCCGGAAGATGGCATCTTTGTCGGCGAGATGACCCAGATCGGCTACTGGGGCAATCTCGGATTCCCGGTCTATCAGCCGCGCACCTACCTCACGCCCGGCTATCAGGGTACGCTAGGATGGGGCTTCCCGACATCGCTCGGCGTCAAGATCGGCAACCCGGACAAGGTCGTGGTGTCGGTCAACGGCGACGGCGGCTTCGGTTTCGCGCTCAACGAGTTGGCGACGATGGCTAAGCACCAGATCGGCGCCATCGCGATCGTCTTCAACGACAGCGCCTTCGGCAACGTCCGCCGCATTCAGCAGGTCTCCTTCGACGGTCGCACGATCGCCAGCGATCTCGACAACCCCGACTACGTCAAGCTGGCCGAAGCCTTCGGCGTCACCGGGCGGCGAGCCACCTCGCCGGAAGCGTTGCAGTCAGCGGTGAGGGAATCGATCAAGGCCGACGAGCCGACCCTGATCGAGGTGCCGGTCGAGCAGATGCCGGACCCGTGGAAGTCGCTCAGCTTCCGGTAGGCACGTACCACGCAACCGTAGGGGCGGACCTCGAAGAGTGTCCGCCCGTGGTACATGGCAAGTTTTCTTCAGAGATTTGACCTCGGACACAAGGTCCGAGGCGACAGAATTTGCCCTACGTTGGCTCTTCATCTTGGTTCAGCACGCCGGCATCGAGCAACTGCCGAGTGATGAAGGCGTTGTTCGCCTCGATCAACTTGATCGCGTAGGTCGCGGCGGCGCCAACCGCCGCGAACCCCGCCGACTTGAGTTCCTCCTCAATTGTCTCCCCGGACTCGACGCTGGCCTCCGCCGCCTCATCCCGAAGGAGTTCCTCCAGGTACTGATACAGCTGCGTCTCGTTCATCCCGAGAACCTGGTCGATTCGCCCATCACTCATTCGCATGCTCTCCTGTTCCAT
>Ga0136627_1000553_pt1 | contig 14177 bp, 12 predicted proteins | sample AntDrymUQ4892206_2_FD_104652 | JGI IMG/M metagenome (GOLD analysis project Ga0136627, IMG submission 104652) | Polar desert sand microbial communities from Dry Valleys, Antarctica - metaG UQ489 (22.06) | ecosystem: Environmental > Terrestrial > Soil > Desert | place: Antarctica: Dry Valley... | reverse complement strand
CGCGTAGTCTGGCACCGAAGGTTTCGAGCGTCTTCACTGCATCGTACTTGCTTCGGTAGAAACGTCTGTCTATGAAATCTTGTATACGGTGTCTCAAGGGACTGAACAGCGCCGCGATAACTAGAGTGGAAGCGACGATCGCCAGTTGCAACCCTCCCCCGGTAAGGATGCGGAAAGCGTACTGCAATCCAACCACGGTGCCGATGTATACCAGCGCCAGAGATGTCGTTAGAGCCCCGTAGACGAGGGTGCGGTTGATGAGGCGGTCTATGTCGTAGAGGCGGTAGCGCAAGATGGCTATCCCTATCGAGATAGGAACGGCTGCTCCCGCGGCTGTGAAGATTGCCTGCCCGGTCCACTCGAACCAGGGTGGCGTGCCCATCGCCAGGGGGATGACGATAAGGATGATGCCGACGGCGAACGCCGCGGTGCCGTAAGCGAACCATTTCATCTGTTGGCGCTCCACCCCCGTGGCACGGCGAAGCCGCACGAACAGCGATAAGGCCGCCGCGACGAACAGAAGAGGAGACATAGTATACAAGACTGTTTCGTAGACGGTAGAGAAGCCCTCTACGCCGAGTGGGTTTCGGATCGGGCCGAGAGAGCCCAGGTAGGCTCCGGAAGCGAACGCGGAGGAGAGCACTCCTACCAGGACGAAGGCCACGGTCAGCCACGCCAGCCATCTCCAGCGCCCGTCCGGCAACCGTCCGGTGGGGAACAGCAGGAGGTAGAACACCTGAAGGCCGATCATGATGGGCAGGAGCCAGGCGGCGATCCAGGCCAGCGCTTCACCCGCAGGCAGCGAGTCGGGCTGCGCCAGCAGGGCGTAGATGGCGTACTGGGAAGCAAAGTGGCTCGTGCTGACGGCGACGCCGGACAGGCACAGGAGCCAGCCGACCGGGTTCTCGGGCCGGCGGGAGGCTACGATGGCGCCGACGGTCACGTCGATCACGACGGTCGTGTTGCCGAGCCACCAGTCGAAGATGTGAGAGTTCGGGTGGGAGAGGTTCAGAGCCAGAAGAAGGAGGCTTAGCGCCGTCAGCGCCAGGGAGATCGCCCACAACGACCACGCCAACCGTGCGGCGGTGCGGGCGCTCATTCGACCACCTCCCTGGGTCGCCGCTCCGATTCCCTGAGCCACAGGGAGACGTGGGACGGTCGCATCGTTGTCCGCGCCACCTCTGTCAGGTCGTCGGCCAGCGCGGCAAGGTCCGTCTCATCCTGAAGTCTGGCGGAGAAGGCTTCGAGCGTCCTGGCCGCGTCGTACTTCTTGCGGTAGAAGCGACGATCCACGAACGCCTGTATGCGGCGGCGAAACGGGTTGAACAAAGCCGCTATCGCCAGCGTCGAGGCGACGATGACGATCTGCGAGGTCTCTCCGGTGAGCGCGCGGAAGAGGTACTGGAGGGAGAACACGCTGCCCACGTACACGAGGATCAGCACAGCCGTCAGGGCCGCGTAGACGATGGTGCGATTGATGATCCTGTCTATGTCGTAGAGGCGGTACTTGAGGATCGCGACGGCGGCTGAGACGGGGAGGCTGAGAAAGGCGAGCGTCCAGGCGAGCCGACCGAGCACCTCGAAGGCCGCCGGGGCGAGCTCGCCGAGGAGCAGGGGCGTCAAGAGGCCCACCGTGACGGCGTAGGTGAACCACTTGAGCTGCAGCCGCTCCTCGCCGCGGGAGCGATAGAAGCGCAGGATCAGGGAGAGGATCACCGCGACGACGCAGGCGGGAAGGACGAGCCCTCCGGCGGCCAGGACCGATCCGGGCGGCATCGCTGCCTCGACGCCGAACGGGTTACTGGCGGAGGGGAAGTCTGGAAGAGGGCCGGGGCTCAACGCGACGATGACCAGAGAAATCGCGATAAACGTCCCGATGGCCCAGGCCAGCGGTCGCCAGCGGCGCGAGGGCAACATCCCGTCGGGGAACAGCAATACGAGGAACAGGATGGAGACCGAGAACGAGCTCTGGGCCAGGATGGCGGACCACGCCGCGAGGGCGCCCCCGGGCAGCGTCGGACCGTCCAGGGCGAGCGCCACGCTCGCGTACTGCCCGGAGAACATGTTCACACCGCCGAGGGCGCCGGAGGCGAGGAAGATCCAACCTATAACGTTGCCGGGACGCCTGGAGGCGATCAGGGCGCCTAAAGTTGCGAAGGTCGGGGTGATGATCGTCGACGTGACCTCGTAGAGGGGTGCCTCCGGACGGTTCGCCAAACCGAGGACGAGCGCGCCCGCCACGAGCGAGATCGTGAGGGTCCACCCCACCCAGGCGAGGTTGCGAGCCTTCATCGCGGTCCTTCTCGTTCTCTGAGCCACATCGAGGCATGCACGGGCGCCACCGTCGCCCCTACTACCGCGAGTAACTCGCCGCCCAGCGTGTCCAGGTCCGTCTCTTCGCGCAGCTTCGCCGAGAAGGATTCGAGGGTCTTACGCGCGTCGTATTTTCTGCGGTAGAAGCGACGGTCTATGAACGCGTGTATGCGGCGGCGAAACGGGCTGAACAGTGCGGCTATAGCCAGGGTAGAAGCCACGACCGCAAGCTGCGTATCCTGTCCCGTCAGCGCGCGGAACGACGCCTGGAGCACCACGACGCTCCCCACGTAAATCGCCGCCAGACTGGCGGTTAGCGTGGTGTACACCAGGGCGCGGTTGATGATGACGTCTATGTCGTAGAGGCGATGGCGCAGGATGGCGAAGCCCACGGCCACGGGAACCCCCGCGTAGCTCAGCAGGAGCATACTCCGTGAGATCTCGACCCAGAGCGGCGCCGCCGCATCTTCGGCAAGAGAAGCCGGCGCGAACACTAGCTGGCTGACCAGGTTCCCGAAGTACACCAGGCCCACCAGCGAGGCGGCGAAGGCGAGCCACTTGATCTGCTCGCGCACCTCTCCGCCGGAGCGCCGATAACGCAGCACCAGACTGAAGGCCGAAGCGAGGATGCACAGGGGGAGCATCAATATGACGAATACCGCCACGTCCGCCAGCCAGGCAAGCCACTCCAGCCCGAACGGGTTCTGTACCCCCTCGTGGCCCTCCAGTGGCCCGGGAACGAAGATGAAGCCGACGGAGATCAGGGCTATCACCGCCCCGGCGAACCAGGCAAAGGGACGCCACCTCCTCGATGGCAGCTTCCCGTCGGGGAACAGCAGGATCATGTATATGCCGAGCAGCCCCACGGGTGGAACCCAACTCCAGAATGTTAAAGCGTCGAGCGTCACCATGGACCGCGCCCAGCCGGGGTCCGTCGCGCGCCAGTAGGCATCCGAACCTTCTCCTAGAACTATTAGCATCCAGAAGAGGCCGGCGGCCAGGCAGATCCAACCTATAGAATTCTCGGGACGCTTCGAGGCGATCAAGGCCCCGACCACGGGGAAGGCGAGGAAGGGCACGAAGATCAAAAAGTCTCCGGAAAGCCCCGCGCCCCCAACGAACGACGACAACAGGGCAAACGCGACGCCTGCGGCGAACATGACCACGGCGAGACCGCCGAGCGACCAGGCGAGCCATGCAACGGACCTTCTGATGGCCGGAGAGACCGGGTTCTCCTGGTTCCCAACGTTCGGAGAGCGGGCGTCCGTCACGGGCTCGACCCTACGTCTTCAGGTAGCGCAGGGCGGAGCGGGCGGCCATGAAGCCGCACAGGCCGTGCACGGCGCCCCCTGGCGGGGTCGAGGACGAGCATAGATAGAGGCCAGGGGCCGAGGTCGAGTACGGGTTCGGCCTTATCATGGGCCTGGCGAAGAGTTGCCTCACGTCCATGAGGCCGCCGTTTATGTCACCCCCGACCAGGTTGGCGTTCCACCGTTCGAGGTCAGCGGGTCCCCAGGCGCTCCGGGCCAGAATGCGGTCCCGGAAGCCGGGGGCGAAGCGCTCTATTTGCGCCTCTATCCTCTCCGTCATGTCGAAGGTCGATCCGTTTGGGACGTGGCAGTAGGCCCATACGGTGTGCTTGCCTTCGGGGGCGCGCGTCGGGTCGAAGAGGCTCTGCTGGGCGAGCAGGACGAACGGCCTCTCGGGGTGCTCCCCGCGCGCTACGGCGGCCTCGCCGGCGGAGATCTCATCCAGCGTGCCGCCGAGGTGAACGGTGCCGGCCCGCAGGCTCTCTTCGGCCGTCCACGGGATCGGGCCGTCGAGCGCGAGGTCTACTTTGAAGACGCCGGGGCCGTAGCGGTAGCGCTTGAGGGCGCCCCCGTACCGTTCGGTGAAGTGCTCCCCGGCGATGTCCAGAAGCTGGCGCGGCGTGACGTCGAAGAGGACCGTCCGGGTCTTCGGCACATCGTCCACCGAGCGGACCCTGACGCCGGTGAAGATCTCACCCCCCAGAGAGAGCAGGTAGGAGGCGAGGGCGTCGGCTATGCTCTGGGACCCACCTTTTGGCAGAGGCCAGCCGAAGGCGTGCCCGAGCGCCCCGAGCACGAGCCCGAAGAGGGCGCTCGGCCGTTTCTCGAGCGGCAGGAACGAGTGGGCGGCGTTGCCCGCAAAGAGCGCGCGGGCCTTCTCGCCCTCGAACGCGGCTTCCGCGAACCCCCTTGCGGAACCCAGAGACCGCAGGCCGGCGGACGTCAGGGCGAGCGGGTGGCGCGGCGCCCGGAGAGATCCGGTAAGCGACGCCTGTATGCGCCGGGCGTCCTCGGACAGGGGATTCATCAGGTTTTTGTAGGCCTCCGCGTCGCGGCCCAGCGTGGCGCCGGTCCTTTCCGTCGAGCGTTCGAGGACGGCGGCGGTGCCGTCGTCGAAGGGGTGGGCGAGCGGGGCGGGCGGGTGGACCCACTCCAGGCCGTGCTCCTCCAGCGGCAGGGAGGCGAAGAACGGCGAGGCGTAGCCTAGAGGGTGGATGGCGGAGCCGAGGTCGTGGATGAAGCCTGGGTGCGTGATCTCGTCCGACCGGGTGCCGCCCCCGACCCTGTCCTCGGCCTCCAGCACGGCCACCGAACGGCCCCGCCGGGCCAGCTCCACGGCGGCGGCGAGGCCGTTGGGCCCCGCCCCGACGACTACCGCATCGTAGATGCTCCCGCTCACGGCTTCAATTCTACCGGCATGCGATCTCCTCTCGCCGCCGATTCGTTCACCTTTGCGACCGGGCGCGCCGCCAGCGCAGGGGGGCTGTCATCATGTACAGGGCGGAGCGGATACCGGCATTGTGCCAGACGTTCTTGTACTCGCGCCACTGCAGCTTCGGGTCCACGCAGACCACGTTCGTCTCGACCGGTTCGCGGACGCCGAAGTGGGCTGCCAGGTTCGAGAGGGTCTTCTGCCACATCTCGTCCTCCATCTTGTGGCCGCCCATGCGGAGGCCCACCTCGTAGAGGGGATCGTTGGCGCGCATCAGGACCTGGGCCTGGGCGACGGTGGCGTCTTCGTCTTCGAAGGAGCTGAAGGTGATCCAACCAGAGAAAGGATGCCCCTGGGGCGTCATCAACGAGAACGACTCCTCGTCGGCGTAGAGGACCATCACCCCCGTCGAGAGCTTGACGCCGCCGGGCAGCGATCCGCTGATGAGGGCGACCTCGCCGGGCGTGATGCCCGCGAGCGGCGCGTAGAAGAGGTTGCCCTCGGGCCAGAACTCCTGGTAGTGGGTTTTCCAGGTCCTTATGACCCCGGCCGGGGAGACCTCGGCGCCCGGTAGCCTGACCCTGTAGGTCTTCTGCCACATCTTGCCGAAGCCCTGCAACGGGCCGACCGCCCGGCGACCGTCCACGTTGATGTTCGTCGCCCCCTCGGCCACGCCGGAGACCTTGAGCGTCTCGGCGTAGCGGGCCCAGTAGGCGGCGTCGCGGGGTTGTTTCTTCTCCGGTTGCGGCGTCTGTTCGGTCATGTCGCTCCTCCCTTCGGTCGTCGCTAGCTTGTCAACGCTTCAGCTTTTCCTGACTGGCTGACCGGCTTTCTCAGGTGTTCGCGGCCTCGACGGCTTCGTCTTCCGAGTCGTGGATGCCGATGGCGTCGTCCAGGCGCGTGATCTGGAAGATGCTCCGGTAGTGCTCGCTGAGACCGTAGGTCAGGAGCCGCTGCTTCTCGCGGTTGACACGGATGAGCAGCGTGACCAGGAGCCCTATACCGGAACTGTTCATGTACTCGAGGCCCTCGAAATTCAGGACGATCGCGCGGACCCTCCCGTCGCTGGCCTGGCTGTAGGAGTCCATCAGGACCCCCTCGGCGAACGCGGTCAGCTCGCCCTTGATGTCGATGACGCTCACGTTGTCGTTTACCTTGCGCACGTCCATCGTGACCTGTGCCTGGGGCATGTCGTGCCTCCTCTTCCGGCTTATCTCTCTGACTCCTTCGTACTCGCCGCGCAGGGATTGGAGCGAGCCGTGCAGTCCCTCCCCACCGCGCACCGCGCCGCTCACCCGGCCACCGCTCTGTCCAAGGCACTCTCCTCGTCGGGGAAGACGCCCATAAAGTCCGAGAGGCGGGTGATGTTGAAGATCTCGACGTAGTGCTCGCTGAGGCCGTAGGCCGACAGGTCGCGCTTGGCGGCGCGCGCCCTGGCGAGGAGGCCCACGATCAGGGCAATACCTGTGGAGTTGATGTAGTCCACCTCCTCGAAGTTAAGGAGGATTGCCCCGGAGTTCTCCTTCTCGGCTTCGGCGTAGGCGGCGTCCAGGGTCTCCTGGGCGAAGCCGTTGATCTCGCCCCGCAGGTCGAGCACGGCTCCTCCGGGCTCCCGGCGCACCTCCGCCTCAAAGTGCTTTACGGCCATCGCTTGCCTCCTTCCGCCCGTTCAGGTGCAGTATTAGCTCCACCGTGTGGTGGCGCTCGTCGCCGGTAACGTTCATCTCGTCTACCATGCTCTTGATGAGGAAGAGCCCCCAGCCGCGGGGCGTCTGCGCGCCGTCGAGCTTGGCCTCGAGGTCTGGCGTCTGGGGGTCGAAGGCCGCGGGCCCCGTTCCCTCGTCGGTGATCTTGACGGAGAGCTCGGCGTCGGTGGCTGAGACCTCTATGAAGACAGGGGCCTCCTCCCTGTAGCGGTTGCCGTGCTCCATCGCGTTCATGGTCGCCTCGGCCACGGCGGTCTTGAGCCGCTCCAGGGTCCGGTCCGGTAGCCCGAGGCTCTCTACGGTGCCCGCGACCTCCTCCATCGCCCGGCGCTCGTTGCCGGGCGCGCTCGGTACGCTCAACTCGGCGAGCATCCGGTGGGACTCGTTCCTGGATACGCTCACGAATCCTCCGGTCTGTCCAGGGTCACCAGCGTGATGTCGTCCTCCTGCTCCCAGCCCTCGCCGGTGAAGCGCGCGAGCTCGGAGAGGAGGAAGCTTATGAGGGAGGAGCCGCCCGTGCGATGGGCGCCCACGAGGCCCTGCAGCCGCGGGAAGCCGAACATCTCGCGGCGTGGGTCGTGGGCCTCTACGAGCCCGTCGCTGTAGAACAGGACGCTCTCGCCCCTGTTCAGCACCATCTCCTTCTCCTCGTAGCCCATCCCCGGCATCAGGCCGAGCGGCATCCCCCTCGCCCTGAGCTCGTCGGCCACGCCCCCGCGCCCGGCCCGCCGCCGGTAGGGCAGGTCGTGGCCGGCGTTGGCGTAGACGAGGCGCCCGCTCTCGGGGTCCAGGATCGCGTACAGGCAGGTGACGAACATGTTGGGCGGTATGTCCTGGACCAGCACGTCGTTCACCCTCTGGAGGACTTCTCCCGGGGAGAGGAGGCGCTGGGCGGCGGCGCGGAGCATCGTGCGGGTCGTGGCCATCACGAGGGCCGCGGGGACGCCCTTGTCGGTCACGTCGCCGACCACGAGGCCCAGGCGGCCGTCTTCCAGGGTCAGGAAGTCGTAGAAGTCGCCGCCGACCTCGCGGGCCGGCTGGTAGTAGGCGGCCACCTCGTAGCCGGGTATTTCGGGAAGGGTCTTTGGGAGGAGGGTCTGCTGGATCAGGCGGGCGACCTTGAGCTCCTGCTCGATGCGCTCGCGCTCTTTGGCCTCCTGCTGCTGCTGGCGGACGAGCTGGGCGACCCTCACGGCCGGGGCCGTCTGGGTGGCCAGATCGCTGAGCAATTTGCGGTCGTCAGCCGAGTACTCCTGTTGGGAGAGCCGCGGGCCGAGGTTGAGCAGTCCTATAAGCTCACCCTGGCTAACGAGCGGCACCAACAGCTTGACGCCGGCCTCCCTCATCTTCGCGAGCGCCGGGGAGTCGAGGTCGAGCTTCTCAACCTCCACCACCCCGGAGACGCCCGCGAGGTACGCGAGGATCGGGTCGTTCGGCGCTATGTCGAGCTCCGGCGCGGCCTGCCGCGGTACGTCCGCGACGGCGGGCGCCTCCTCCGGCTTCTCGCGCCCGTCGCGCCTGAACAGATCCTGCCAGAACCCCGTCTTTTGCTTTGTCTGTGCCGTCATTCTGCCTCCTTGCCCGCCATTCTAGCCGGCGACCGTCTCAACACCGTTACGAAAAGCGTTACGAAACCGCACTCCCAACATTTTCTCCCGCCCCGTCACTCCCCTGTCCGGCCTGCCTCAACCACAGCGAGGCGTGCGCCGGCTGCACCGTCTCCACCACCACCCTCACGAGATCGTCACCCAAGGTATCCAGGTCGGTCTCGTCGCGCAACCTGGCGCCGAAGGCCGCCAGGGTGGTCTGCGCGTCGTACTTGCGCCGGTAGAAGCGGCGGTCCACCAGCGCCTGCAGCCGCCTCCTGAAGGGGTTGAATAGCGCCGCTATCGCGAGGGTGGAGACTACTATTGCCAGCTGTGACCCTCCTCCGGCCAGCGCCCGGAAGAGCGTCTGGAACACCACGACACCGCCGAAGTACACCATCGCCAGCGAGGCGGTCAAAGCGCCGTATACCAGCGTGCGGTTGACGATCGAGTCTATGTCGTAGAGGCGGTGCTTCAACATGGCTATACCAGCGGCGATCGGGATGGCGGCGAAGGCCCCGACCCCGAGAAAGAACACGGCGTCCTGGATGGCTTGCGGAACCGGCTCCGGGAGCACGAACGAGAAGAGAAAGCTCGCCGCCGTGAGCGCCGCCGTGTACGCGACCCACTTGAGCTGGAGACGCTCCCTGCTGCTCGACCGCCGGAAGCGGACTATCGTTGAGGAGATCGAGAGGAGGATGGCGATCGGCAAAACACCGTTGCCGGCACTCTCGACGACTGAGAGAGCGTCGCCCACGGCTCCTCCGATGCCCAGAGGATTCGGCAACCCCGGATAAGTGTATTCGTCCAACTCCCCAGGCGAGAAGGCGAGCGTGAAGAAGACCCCGGCGCCGATGGCCGCCACGAGCCAGACCGCGGGGCGCCAACGCGCGGAAGGCGGCCGTCCGTTGGGGAAGAGCAGGAAGAGGAGACACGGGGCGACGAGCAGCACCAGGATGTTGAGCCAGACACCGAGCCAGGCCGCGAGTTCCGGAACGGGCAAGGCGTCACCGTTTCCATAGAGAGCGTAGTCAGCGTATCCGGAGGCGGCCGAGGCGACCGCGAGCGCGAGGCCGACGGCGCAGAAGATCCAGCCGATCGCGTTCCCGGGCCGCCGCGAGGCGATCAGGACGCCGACCGTGCCGTAGGCGAGGAGCAGGACGTCCACGACCGCGATCAGGGGAAGGATCGGCTCCCGGCCCGGCGGAAGCGAGGCCGAAAGCGCGAGGACGCCGAAGGCGAACCCGACGGGAACGAGCGCCACGGACAACGCCCAGAAGGACCAGGCAAACAAGGCGGCGGTGCGGCGGCTCACCTACCCTCCTCAGTATCTCGCAACCACAAAGAGGCATGCTCCGGCTGCATCGTCCCGCGCACGACCCGGATCAGCTCGTCGCCCAGACGGTCCAGGTCGGTCTCGTCGCGCAGCTTCACGGAGAAAGCCTCCAACGTCTCTTTCGCGTCGTACTTGCGGCGGTAGAAGCGCCGGTCTATGAAGCCCTGGATGCGCCGCCTGAGGGGGTTGAACAGGGCCGCTATGACCAGGGTCGAACCCACGATAGCGATTTGCGGCTGCTGCTCCTGTCCGGTGACGAGGCGGAACACCGTCTGCGTCGTTGCCACGCCCCCGAGATAGACCAGCACCAGCATCACCGTCAGCGCGCCGTAGACGAGCGTGCGGTTGATGATGACGTCCACGTCGTAGAGCCGGTACTTCAGGACCGCAACCCCTACGACGACCGGCACGCTGGCGAACACCGCCCCGGCCGCGTAATCCGCCGCCGGGAACCAGCTTGTCAGCACGATCAGGACGGGCATCAACGCGGCGACGTAGGTGAGCCACTTCATCTGCTGGCGCTCCTCACCCCGCGAACGCCGGAACCGGACTACCAGGCTGGCCGCGGCGGCGAGGACGACCGTGATCAGGAACACCAGCTCGATGCCTTCGAGCACCCGGACGACCGGACCCGGCGCCGCGACCAGGAGCGGGTTGGCGATGCCCGCTTCGGAGTCGGCCCTCTCCGACAGGAAGGCCGACACGACCACCGAGTACGCGCAGAAGGCGGCGGCGAGCAGGACCACCCATCTCCAGCGCGCCGAGAGGAGACGGCCGTTCGGGAAGTAGAGCGGGAGGAAGATGAGCGACAGCGAGACGCCGGGCACCCAGAGCCAGGTCTGCGGCCAGGCCATCGCCCCGGCTAGTGGGAGCGACCCCGGCTCGGTGCGTAGCCCATAGAGGGCGTACTCGCTCGTGAACTCCGCCAACGTAAGGCTCATCGAGCTCCCGAGAAAGAACCACCCGACCGGGTTCCCGGGGTGGCGCGAGGCGACCACCGCGCCCACAACCGCCGACGTGACGGCTCCCCCGGCGGCGACCGTATCTTGCACCGTGGCACGGTCGTTGAGCACCTGGAGCGCTATAACGCACGCGCCCAGAAACACGATCAGCGCGCACGAAGCCCCTGCCACCCGCGAGGCGGCCCGCCGGCTCACCGCTCCCGCTCCCAGGCAGCCTCTTCGCGGGCTGCCCGCAGCCACAGCGAGACGTGCTCGGGTTGCACCGTCTGCTGCGCGACACCAACCAGCTCGCCGGTCAGGTCTTCGAGACCCGTCTTGTCGCGCAGTTTCGCCGAGAACGCTTCCAGCGTCCTGGCGGCGTCGTACTTACTGCGATAGAAGCGGCGGTCTACGAAGTCTTGCAGGCGACGCCGCAGCGGTCTGAACAACGCGGCGATGGCGAGCGTGGAGGCCACGATGGCGAGTTGAGACTCCTGTCCCGCAAGAGCGCGGAAGACGTACTGCAAACCAACGATGCCGCCGACGTAGATCAGGGCCAGCGTAGCCGTCAAGGTACCGTAGACGAGGGTACGGTTTATGACGACGTCTATGTCGTAGAGGCGGTGCTTGAGGATGGCGATGCCGGCGGCCGCGGGGACAAGGGGCAGCAGGACCACGATCAGGCGTCCGTCCCCCAGGAAGAAGACGCCCGGCGGGAAGACGAGCGCGAACAGCGCGACGGCGTAGACGAACCACTTGAGCTGCTGGCGCTCGACCCCCGCCGCCCTGCGCAGCCGCAGCACGAGCGAGATGGCCGACAGCGCGAGCAGGGCAAAGTTGCAGATCAGAAAGACATCGAAAGCTACAAATGCGATGAGGTAGCTCGGCAACCGGAACGGAGGTTCAACATACGGGAAGAACTCCCCGAACAGCGGCCCCCACAGCAGCCCGAGTACCCCGCCCATGAGGTAGTTCGCGGCGGCGATCCAGGCCACCGGGCGCCAGCGCGCGGAGGGCAACCGCCCGTCCGGAAACAGGAGGAAGGCGAAGACGAAAAAGCCGAAGGCGGGGTGCCAGATCCCGGACGCCAGCCACGCCACCCAGTCGCCGCCCGGCAGCGAACCGGGATGCTCGACCAGCGCGTAGGATGCGTACCTATCCGCGGAGGCGACGAAGGCCGCCACGACCGCGAACGCCAGAAAGAGCCAGCCGATAGTGTTGCGCGGACGGCGCGAAGCGACCAGCGCGCCCACGACCGCGAACGGCGCGGCGATCAAGGCGAACGCCAGGAAAAAGCTCGCGTCCGGCGACCAGAGGATCAAGCCCGATGCCAGGATGAGCAGCGCCAGCGCGAATAAGGACCAGGCCAATCGTGAGTAGAAGCGATCAGACATCTCGCTCTCTCTTCTCGTGGGACATCGGTCCCCGCAGCCAGAGTGAGACGTGCGCCGGCTGCACCGTCCCCCGCGCCACCCCCACCAACTCGCCGGTCAGGTCTTCGAGGTCTGTCTCGTCGCGCAGCTTCGCGCCGAACTCTTCGAGCGTCCTCCTCGCATCGTACTTTCTGCGGTAGAAGCGCCGGTCTATAAAATTCTGGATGCGTCGCCTCAGGGGGTTGAACAGGGCCGCTATCGTCAGGGTCGAGGCGACGACGGCAAGCTGGGAGCCGCCCCCGGTCAGCGCGCGGAAGACGTACTGCAGGAAGACCACGCTCCCGAAGTACGCGAGCGCCAGCGAAGCGGTGAGCGCGCCGTAGACGAGGGTGCGGTTGATGATGATGTCTATATCGTAGAGGCGGTGCCTCAAGATGGCGACGCCTGCGGCGACCGGCAACAGGGGTGTGAATACGATCTGCAGGAACGAGGCCACATCCCCGAGCGGGCTACCGGGTGGTTGAACCAGGACGACGACGATCAGGACCCCGGCGTAGACGAACCATTTCATCTGCTGGCGCTCCACGCCCTGCGAGCGACGGAAGCTCAGGAACAGGGAGACGGCGGAGAGCAGGGCGCTCACGGACCAGAGCGCCAGGACAGAGATACCGAGCGCCAACAGGACGGGGCCGAGTGCTTCGATCTCGAACGGGTTCTTACCCGGTATGCCGGGTTCCAGGCTCTCCCACGGCGCGACCGCCAGGAGGCCGACCCCCGCCGCGGTCGTACCGGCGGCGAGCCAGGCGACCGGCCGCCAGCGAGGAGAGAGCAGACGCCCGTGGGGGAAGAGCAGGAGCAAGAAAGTCGCAATGGGGGCGACACTGGGCACCCAGATCCAGGTCCCAAACCAGGCCGAGATCACGCCCGCCGGGAGCGGGCCGGGGTTCGTGACGTGAGCGTAGATGGCGTACTCGGCGGTGAAGACCGCGGCCCCTCCGCAGAGACCCGTGGCGCAGAAGATCCAGCCCACAGCGTTCCCTGGCCGGCGCGAGGCTATGATGGCGCCGACCGTCGGGAACGTTACCCCCGCGACCACGTCGACCCCCAGAGACTCGCCCAGCAGAGCTTCGAAGGAACCGTTGAGGAACAAAAAGAGAAGCCCCAGCGCGACAAACACCACGGAGAGCGCCCAGACGGACCAGGCGAGCGGGGCTGCGATCCGGGCACTCAACCGTCCCTCCCCGGTCTCTGCCCGTCCGGGGGCCGCAACCACAATCGGACGTGCTCGGGGCGCATCGTGTCCCCCACCACCGCGACCAGATCCTCGCTCAAGGCTTCGAGGTCTGTCTCGTCGCGCAGCCGAGCGGAGAAGGCTTCGAGTGTCTTGGCGGCGTCGTACTTTCTCCGGTAGAAGCGACGATCCACGAACGCCTGCATCCGCTGTCGCAGGGGGTTGAACAACGCGGCTATCGCCAGCGTGGAGGCCACGATCACCAGCTGCGAGCCACCTCCGGTCAGCGTTCGGAACGCGTACTGCAGAGAGACGACGCTGCCGAGATAGACCAGCACCAGCGTCGCGGTCAGCGCGACGTAGACCAGCGCGCGGTTGATGACGAGGTCTATGTCGAAGAGTCCGGAGCGCAGCATCGCCATCCCGACGGAGAGCGGGATGAGCAGCATGACGACGGGTATCACGTACCCGATCAAGAGCAGCACGAAGGGCGAAGCCTCGGCAACCCCGGGCAAGAAGAGGAACAGGGGCGCCAGCAGGGCCAGCAGCAGGGAGAGCGCGAGCGCCGTGCCGAAGACCACCCACTTCGTCTGCCGCCTCTGATCCGGTCTGGAGACGCTGCGATAGCGGTAGACCTGAGACCCGATCATCCCGAGCACGAAGCAGATGAACACCAGCGACTGGGCCGTCTCCAGGGAGGGTGAGCCGGTGTAGATGTCAGGGAAGAGGTCGACGGGGATCTGGAAGGCCAGGAACGCCACCCCGAGAAGGGGCGTCCAGCGCGGCACGAACCTCCCGTCGGGGAAGGTGAGGAAGAAGAGCACCGTGAGCACCTCTCCGAGGACCTGTAACCCGCGCGCCGGGAACCACCAGGCGGAATGGGACGAGACCAGCACGTCCACAGAGTCGCTGGCGAACGTCGCCGTCCCGAAGGCGATCAGGAAGAAGG
>Ga0136627_1000552_pt1 | contig 14178 bp, 13 predicted proteins | sample AntDrymUQ4892206_2_FD_104652 | JGI IMG/M metagenome (GOLD analysis project Ga0136627, IMG submission 104652) | Polar desert sand microbial communities from Dry Valleys, Antarctica - metaG UQ489 (22.06) | ecosystem: Environmental > Terrestrial > Soil > Desert | place: Antarctica: Dry Valley... | reverse complement strand
TCGCTCGCGATGGCCCTCGGCCGCCTCTTCGGCGACGGCCTGGCCGAAAGGTTTGGCCCGGCCCGCCTGGTCCGCCTCTGCGGCGCCGTGGCCGCCGCAGGTCTCGGCGTCGCCCTCGCCGTCGGCAACCCCGCCTTCGCCCTCGTCGGCTTCGCCTGCGCCGGGGCGGGCTTCTCCGTCGTCTTCCCCCTCGCCCTCAGCGCCGCCGGCCAGACGGAGGGCGTCGCCACCGGCCCGGCGCTGGCCGCCGTCTCGACCGCCGGTTACACAGGCTTCCTCATCGGCCCCCCCACCATCGGCTTTATCGCCGAGCTCGCCGGCCTCGGCACCGCCCTCTACCTCGTCGTGGGCCTGAGCACCGCGGTATTCCTCCTCGGCGGCACCGTCCGACCCAAAAGCGGCAAGCACAAGTAGCCCGTAGAATGCCAACCCTAGCGGTACCTGAAACCTCACGGAGGTAGAGCAATGATAGAGAGGCGGCCGGAGACCGGAGGAGCGTACGAGCCGCTCGGCGCGGGGGAGCTCGCGGACCACGGCGACCGGGGCCTTCGGTTGAGATCCGGCCAGGCCACGGTCGAGGTAACCGCGCTCGCCCCCGACCTCTTTCGCGTGGGCATGTTCCCGGAGGGCCGGACGCCGCGGTACCGCACCGAGGCCATCGCCAAGGAAGACTGGGAGCCCGTGGAGATCTCCATGCAAGAGTCCGACCACGAGCTGACGCTCTCCACCACCGCCGCGACGGCCCACGTCACGCTGGACCCCCTGCGCGTCCGGTTCACCGACGACTCGGGCAGGGAGTTCGCGGCCGACGACGAGGACCTCGGCATGGGCCCTGTCGTGACGCCTGGCGCGGACGTGTTCAGCCAGCCGCTCGGGAGCCCGGTCCGGCTGTACAAGAAGCGGGCCGCGGGCGAGCGGTACTTCGGGTGCGGGGAGCGGACCAGTGGTCTGGAGAAGACGGGCTCCCACCAGGTCTTCTGGAACGTGGACCCGCCGGAGGGACACACGGCCTCGTTCAACAACCTCTACTCCTCCATCCCCTTCGTCCTCTCGATGGCGGGCGGCAAGGCCCACGGCCTCTTCTTCGACAACACGCACCGCATAGAGTTCGACCTCGCGCTCGAGGACGAGGACCGCGCGTACTTCGGCGCCGAGGGCGGGGACGTCGTCTACTACGTCTTCTGCGGCCCGGCCCCTGCGGACGTGCTGGATCGCTACACCGAGCTGACCGGCCGGATCCCGATGCCCCCCCTGTGGTCTCTGGGAAACCAGCAGTGCCGCTACTCCTACATGGACGAGGCCGAGGTCAGGGACGTGGCGCGCAACTTCCGGGAGCGGGACATACCGTGCGACGTGATCTACCTCGACATCCACTACATGGACGGCTACCGCGTCTTCACCTGGGACAGGGAGAGGTTCCCCGACCCCGAGGGGCTTATCTCGGACCTCCACGAGCAGGGCTTCCACGTCGTGACCATCGTGGACCCGGGCGTGAAGGTAGACGAGGACTACCCCGTCTACGTCGAGGGACGGGACCGCGACCTCTACTGCAAGACGAACGAGGGCGAGGATTATCAAAACGCCGTCTGGCCTGGCGTCTGCGCCTTCCCCGACTTCACGAACCCCCAGGCGCGGGAGTGGTGGGGCGAGAATCACAAGGTCCTCACGGAAGTCGGGGTCGATGGGATCTGGTGCGACATGAACGAGCCCGCGCTCTTCGTCCCCCGCCAGTCCACGATGCCGGACTACGTGGTTCACCCCGGCGGCAGCGGCGGCGATCCTAAATGGCACGCCCAGATCCACAACACCTACGGCTCCCTCGTGGCCCGCGCCGCCCGCGAAGGACTGCTAAAGCTAAGACCCGACGAGCGCCCGTTCGTCATAACGCGGGCCGGCTACGCGGGGCTCCAGCGGCACGCGATGCAGTGGACGGGGGACAACTCCTCGTGGTGGGAGCACCTCTGGATGAGCATGCCCCAGCTCCAGAACCTCGGGCTCTCGGGCGTGGCGTGGGCCGGCGTGGACATCGGGGGCTTCTTCGGGGACGGCAACGGGGAGCTCCTCGCCCGCTGGACGGAGATGGGCGCCTTCCAGCCGTTCTGCCGCAACCACACCGCCATAGGCACCCGGCGCCAGGAGCCGTGGGCCTTCGGCGAGCCCTACGAGTCGGTGTGCCGCAAGATGATAAAGCTCCGCCAACGCCTCCTCCCCCACCTCTACACGCTCTTCGAGGGGTGCCACCGCACCGGAGCCCCCATCCTGCGCCCCCTCCTCTTCGAGTACCCGGAAGACGAGACGACCTACACGGCGGACGACGAGTTCCTCCTCGGCGACGCCCTGCTCGTCGCCCCTATCTCCCGCCCCGGCATAGAGCACCGCCACGTCTACCTGCCGGAAGACGCCTGGTTCCACTTCTGGACCGGCGAACGCCTCGACGGGCCGGCGCACATTCTCGCCCACGCACCCTTGGGCGAGCCCGCCGTCTACCTCAAGGCGAACACCCCGCTCCCGATGGGGCCGGACACGGCCCACACCAGTGAGGGAACCTCCGACCCGCTCACCGTGCTGGTACATCCCGCCGCCGGCGCGGCCACGGGTTCCACCTCCCTTTACGAGGACGCCGGCGACGGTTTCGGTTACGAGAGCGGGGAATACGCCCGGCGCGAGGTCTCCTGCGAGGCATCGGGAGACCGTATAACCGTCCGTCTCCGGGGGCGCGAGGGCTTGTTCGTGCCGCAGAGGGAGACGGTCCTCCTAGAACTGCGCGGGATTGAGTCGGCGCGGAGTGTCTCGGTAAACGGCGAAGCCGGGGAGTCGAGGTCAACGGAGAACGGTCTCGTGGTGACCCTGCCGGAGACGGGCGGGGAGACCACGGTAGAGGTGGTCCTGTAGCGCGGGCCGGGGAAATGCGGCGGGTGCTCCGCGCGGCCCTGATCCTGCTCGGCAGCCTGGCGGCCGGGTACATGGGCATCGGCCTGCTGGTCGTCTTCAGGATGACCGCCGCGAGACGCCGGATGCCCGAGGCCACGCCCACCAACGCCGGTCTCGACTACGAGGGGGTCGGGCTCACGAGCACCGACGGCGTCCGCCTCTCCGGCTGGTGGGTCCCGGCCGAGGATTCCCGCCGCGCCGCGATCCTCGTCCACGGCTGGGGCGGGGACAAGTCAAACGAGCACATCCTCAAGACCGCGCCCGTCTACCACCGCGAGGGCTACAACGTGCTCGTGATCGACCTCAAGGCGCACGGAGAATCCGTCGGGGGACGCCGCACGCTCGGCTACCGTGAGACGCGCGACGTCCTCGGGGCGCTCCTCTGGCTCGAAAAACGCGGCTACCGGCCCGAAGACATCGTGCTCCACGGATGGTCCATGGGAGGGACGACCGTGGTGCGGGCGGCGCCGGGGACGGGGGTCGCGGCGGTCGTGGAGGAGGCGGGCTACGCGGACCTGCCGCGCCTGCTCGAAAGCGCCATACCCAGGATCACCGGCCTCCCGCGCTTCTTTGTGCCCGGGGTCCTGCTCGTGGGACGGCTTTGGCCGGACTTTGATCCCTGGTCCGTCCAACCGGGTCGCCAGGCCTCGGAGCTCTGGAAAGAAGACATGCCGCTCTTCGTCATCCACTCGACCGGGGACGGCATCATCCCCATCGAGCACGCGGAGATGTTCGCCGCGGCGCACCCGGGGGCCAGGGTCTGGATACTGGAGGGCTACGATCACGTCGAGGCCTTCACCCACCCGGAGTACGAAGAGAGGTTACGGTCCTTCCTCCAAGAGTCCGGAGTAAAAGACCGCAGGCGATGAATTCTTACTGGTGCCTGGAGCCTGGATCGCGTAAGGCTCAACCTTTACGCGGTCCGGGTTCTAGGCGCCGATCAGGGCCCGCAGCTTCGGGTCGGTGAAATCTTCCGCCACCATGAAGACGCCGGCCTTTCGCAGCTTGTCGGGTTCCCGGGTGGAGGCAATGCCGACCGTGGGAATACCGGCGCCCACGGCCGAGGCGATGCCGGAGACGGAGTCCTCGAAGGCCAGGGCCTCCCCCGGGGCCACGTCGAGCTTCTTGAGGGCTTCGTTGTACGGGGCCGGGTCGGGCTTGACGGCCTCGACCTCCTCTGAGAGGACGGTGATGTCGAAGAAATCCTGGAGCTTAAGGGCTGGCAGGATCGCGCCGACGTTCTCCGCAGGGGCGTTGGTGACGAGGCCGGTCGCGAGGCCTCGGGCTTTGATCTCCCGCAGGAAATCCAGGAGCCCGGGGAGCGGCTCCAGGCCTCCGGCGAGCTTCCGGAAGCTGGTCTCTTTGGCCTCGGAGATCGAACGCCCCTCCTCGTCCGAGAGGCCCGGCAGAAGGTCGCGCACGACTTCGGCGTTGGCCCGGCCGCTGATGTTCTCCCGGTAAAACGCCTCGTCCACCTCTATGCCGTGGGGCAGCAGTACCTCCACCCACGTCGGCAGGTGCAACGAGTCGGTCTCGGCGAGGGTACCGTCGAGGTCGAAGAGCAGGGAGCGGTACGGCCCACCCTTCACCCCCGGCTCACTCCCAGCCGAGAAAGTCGTAGAGCGCGGGGTCCATGAAGTCCCCGATCACGATGCCCACCCCGGCTTCGAGAAGTTCTTCGGGAGTATGGCCCGAGGTTATGCCAACGGTCGGGATGCCGGCTTCCACCGCGGAGCGGGCCCCGGTCACGGAGTCCTCGAAGGCGACGACCTCTTCGGCCGACAAGCCCAAGCTCTCGAGTGCCTGCTCGTAGGGCAGGGCGGCGGGCTTGCTATCTTCCCCGTCCTGCGGGTAGACGACGGGGTCAAAAGCGCCGTGAAGGCCGAGCGGCTGCAGAATCTCTCCGGCGTCCTCCTCGTTGGAGTTGGTGACCAGGGCGAGGGGCAGGCCGCGCCGGCGTCCCGCCTCGATAAGGCCGCGCAGTCCCGGGAGGGGCCCGATCTCACTCGACCGTTGCCGGGCGCGTAGTTCCTCCCTCTCGAGCAACTCGTCCATCTCCTCGTCGGAGAGGTCGGGCAGGACGTCCTCGACGGCCTCCTTGTCGACCCGCCCGCTCAACTTCTCCTCGTAGAGCTCGCGCGTTACCTCGACCCCGTAGGGCCGCAGGACCTCGATCCAGTTCGGAAAATGGACGGCGTCGGTGTTCGAGAGGGTGCCGTCGAGGTCGAAGAGGAGTGCTTTTGGCATAAGACCCAGCATTATATGCGTTCCTCCGACGTCCGGCCACGGCGTCCTACGGGCCGTAGTAAAGAACAGCGTTAAGTGCGCGGGTCACGATCAGGAGCGACCCGATGTACAGGAGGATAAAGAGGTGACCCGGCTCCCAGTGTTTTCTCAGCGGGCTCGTCTTGTACTCGGCCATCGCCAGGAGCACGCCGATCGCGCACAGCCCCCACACCCAGTAGAACGCGAAGTACCGCGCAAAGTTGCCGGGGTCGGGATAGAGCGTCGCCCACGCGAACGCCGCCGTCACGGAGGCCGCGAGCGAGACGCAGAGGACGAACAGGACCCTGTTCGTCCGGCCCCGCCGGGCCCAGGCGAGCCATCTGGCAACCGCGTTGGTCGTACCCTTCACGACGGCTATATTAGCAGCCCGGAGACGCCCGGCCGGTAAAAGATTACCGCTCACTTCACCCGAATCGCGCGGGCGTCCGTGACCCTCTGCAAATCTTCCGGACTGAGGCCGAAGACGACGTGCGTGTGGCCCGCTGCGGCCCAAACCATGTCCTGTTCTAGGAGGTCCTCGTCGAGAAAGGTTACGGGCGCCTCGGCGTGGCCCAAGGGCGGCACGCCGCCGATGGCGAAACCCGCCTTATCCCGCACAAAGGCGGCATCGGCCTTCTCGATAGGCTCCGCGAGGAGGGCCGAGATCCTCCCCTCGCTCACCCGGTTGGGGCCGCTCGCCAGCACGAGCACGGGACTGCCCATGTTAGCACCCCTGAACACGAGGGACTTCACGATCTGCTCGACCCGGCAGCCGAGCGCCGCGGCGGCGTCCTTAGCACTCCGCGCGGTCGCCTCCAACTCCACGAATTCCGAGGAGACCCCCCGTTCCGCTAGCGCGGCCCGCACCCGCCGCACGCTCTCTCTGTCCCCGTATCCCAAACCCCGCCCTCCCCGTCTCTCCTGCCGTCTGCGGGTCATCGTGCTGGCAGTTGCCCCCGCCGGCAGTAGAATAACCGCCGTGCGACGACTCCTCATTCTCTGCTGCGCCATAGTGCTGGTTGACACGATCTTCTACGCAGCCCTGACCCCGCTCGTCCCTTACTTCAACCAGGAGTTCGGCCTCTCCAAGTCCGCCGTCGGCCTGCTCGGCGGCGCGTTCGGGGCGGGGGTGATGGCGGGCGCGGCGCCCGGCGGCTACCTGGCCTCGCGCGCGGGGGTCAGGGTAGCCGCCATCGTCGGCCTGGCCCTGATGAGCCTCACGAGCGTCGGGTTCGCGTTGGCGGACGAGACCTGGCTACTCGTCGTGACGCGGTTCGTCGGCGGTTTCGGGAGCGCGCTCTCGTGGGTGGCGGCGTTTACCTGGCTCGTGGCGCGGGCGCCCGAGGAGCGGCGCGGGGAGCTTATCGGGGTGATGCTGAGCGCCGCCGTGGTCGGCGCCCTGCTCGGCCCCGCCTTCGGCAGCGCCGCGGCCATCGTCGGCCTCGTCCCGGCCTTCACGACCGTCGCGGTGGCGGGCATCGTCATCGCCCTGTGGGCCGCCTTCGAGCCCGCGCCCACTCCCACGGGCGGCGGGTCCCTCCTCGGGGCGCTCCGGGCCGTCCGGCGGCCGGCGCTCCTCACCGGCCTCTGGTTCATCGCGCTCTCGCCGCTCCTGTTCTCCGCGCTGACCGTGCTCGTCCCGCTGGACCTCGCGGCCGTCGGATGGGGGGCGGCGGCCGTCGGCACGGTCTTTCTCGTGAGCGCGGGCTTCGAGACCGTGGTCCACCCGCTGCTCGGGCGCTGGACGGACCGCAGCGGCTACCGGCCGCCCGTGGTCGCGGGCCTGCTCGCCTCGATGGGGATACTCGCGGTACTGGCCTGGGCCGTGAACCCGTGGCTCGTAGCGCTCCTCGTCGTGCTCGCCGGCGGGGCCTTCAACGCGCCCCTCGTGCCCGGGACGGCGCTCTTCTCCCGCGGCACCGACAAGGCCGGCCTCGACCAGGCCGTCGCCTTCGCCATAACGAATTTCGCCTGGGCCTCCGGCTACGCCGTCGGCGCTCCGCTCGGAGGGTTCCTGGCCGACCTCGGGGGCGACGCGCTCTCGTATTTTTTCCTGACGGGCGTCTGTGCGCTGACTTTGCTACTGGTGCGGCGGGTGAGGCAGGATCAGGCTTGAGGTTCTAGGTGTTTGCGGCGTGGGCAGGGTTCGGGATCTGGTTTACGTGGGTGGGTTGAATCTCTCATATACTCTAGAGCGACTATACGCGACGAACGGAGATAAACGTGCCTCAGCCCATAGACCTATACTACTGGCCCACCCCGAACGGGTGGAAGGCTTCGATTTTTCTGGAAGAGCTCGGACTGCCCTACGAGGTGAAGCCCATCAACATCGCGGCCGGCGACCAGTTCGAGCCCGGCTTCCTCAAGATCGCTCCGAACAACAAGATGCCGGCCATCGTGGACCCGGAGGGGCCGGAAGGTGAGCCCATCTCCGTCTTCGAGTCTGGGGCCATCCTGATCTACCTGGCAGAGAAGACCGGCCGCTTCCTGCCGACGGACCCCCGAGGCCGGTACCGCACACTCGAGTGGCTGATGTTCCAGATGGGCTCGGTCGGCCCGATGCTCGGGCAGGCCCACCACTTCCGCCAGTACGCGCCGGAGACGATACCCTACGCCATACAGCGCTACACGGACGAGGCCGCCAGGATCTACCGCGTCATAGACCGGCGCCTGGCCGAGTCAGAGTACATCGCAACCGACGACTACACCATCGCCGACGTGGCCGTCTTCCCCTGGCTCGTCCCACACGAGAATCAGGGCCAGGACCTCGCCGACTACCCGAACCTCAAGCGCTGGTACGAGACGGTGGAGGGACGCCCAGCCGTCCAGCGGGGCCTGGAACTCTTCGCGGAGCAGCGCCGCCAGCTCAACCGCGACATGGACGAGGAGACTCGCAGCACGCTTTTCGGCAACAAGAAGTAGGGCGGACGCGGGAGACTGTCCGCGGGGGCGGTTCTAAAGCGCCCCCACCCTACCACCCTTCGGGATGTTCACGCGGACGGCTCTAAAACGCCGCCGCGCCGGCTTCGGCGACCTCCTGGTCCTGCTCCACGGTCCCGGAGCTGACGCCGACGGCACCGACGATCCCGCCCCCGCGCCGCAGCGGTATCCCGCCCGCGAAGATGACCAGCCGGCCGCCGTGCGCGTCGCTGAGGCCGAAGAGCTCCTGGCCTGATTGGGTCAGCGCGTTCAGATCCTTTGTCTCGGTCTGGAAGGCGATCGAGGTGTAGGCCTTGTTTATAGAGATAGAGATGCTCCCGATGAAAGCGCCGTCCATGCGGACGTGGGACTTCAGGTGTCCCCCCGCGTCCACTACGGCTATGTCCACCGGGCAGCCGATCTCGGCCGCCTTCTCCTCGGCCGCCGCGATGACCCGGCGCGCGTCCTCCAGCGTTATGGTCTCCATACGTCCTCCTTTCGTTGCCCGCCGTTGCGGCGCGACCAGTGCCCCTCTCGTCGGTGCGGACCAGTTCCTCCATTGTGTCCCGGGTTATGAACAGCCAGTTCAAAGGGTGGGGGTCCACCACGTGAACGGTGCCAACCGGCGTGCGGACGCCCCCCTCGGCGGCGGGCCGCCGCGCTACCTGACCAGTCATGCTTGTTTCCTTTCCCCAGGAATCAACGGGTAGAAGGTTAACAGAGGCCCCGCCCCATGCAACCGCACCACCCGCACCCGTCCGGTCCCTCCTGCCTGGATCCGGGGCGTATAATCCCGCGGATGACGGGACGGTCAGGCTAGCGTGCTCGCCGGTTACGGCGCGGGAGAGAAGGGTGCGCGGGAAGCAGCGCGCAGGGGCGCCGCGGTCGTGGTAGTGGACACCTACAGGGCGAGCACCACGATCGCGGTACTGGTCGCCCACGGAGCGCGGGTGGTGCCAGTGGCCTCCATCGAGGAGGCGGAACGGTACCCGGCCGACTTTCGCATCGGGGAGCGCGGAAGCGCGAAAGTGCAGGGCTTCGACTTCGGAAACTCGCCGACGGAGGTAGAAGAAGCGCGCATACCGGCAGGATCCACCGTCGTCCTCTCCTCCACGAACGGGACCAGGATCATAGAGGCCGCCCACGGATCTCCCGCCGTCTACATCGGAGCCTTCGTTAACGCCGGGGCCGTCGCAGAAGAGCTCCTGTGCTCGGCAACGGCCGACTCCCGGGTCGCGGTCATCGGCTGCGGGTGGCGGGGGCACCGGTCTTCGGAAGACGAGTCGGCGGCCGGTGAGATCCTGGCCCGCCTCCACAAAGGCGGCGCCGACCTGGACGAACGAGCGAGACGCATCGTGAGGGAGCACGGCGAACGCCCCAGAAAAGCGCTCCTCAGCAACACCGCCGCCCGCAGGCTCAAGCGCCTCGGCTACGAGAAGGACCTGGACTTCTGCCTCGCGCCGGACACCGTCCCCGCCGTGCCCTTGCTGGCGGACGGGGCATTCGTGGAGAGCGGCGAGGTGGGTCCGTAAAACACGCCGGAGAGGAATCCCTGTCGTTCGGCGTGCCTTCCGGTCAGGGGATCTCGAAGCTCCGGGTCTGGCACTCCCGGGATCGAGTATCATCGCCTGAATGACAGCGGCTCCGATAGATCGCCCATATCGCGGCAGCGATGCGGATCGCCCCAGCGGCGTGCCGCTGCCGCCCGAGCGCCTCCCGCTGCTGCGCGCCGGCCAGTTGCGCAAACACTGGCAATACGTATCCTTCTGGAGCCAGGAGTTGTCTTTCTGCGCGGCGCGCGCGAACGTGGGACCCTTGCGGAAGGAATACTGGGGCGTCTGGGATCGCGCCTCGCGACAGTTCCGGCAACGCGCGCACCTCTTCACCCGGCGCGTGCAACTCGAGCCGAACCGCGTCTACGTGCGCGACGGCGACGTGGAGATCGCCGTGACGTTCGAAGATTGCGCCAGCTTCGAGGTCTACCGGCCCGCGGATCGCGCCTACATCTGATCGCGCAAGGATTACTGTCGCGAGGCGCGCGGCATCGTGCGCCAGGGCGGGACGGAGCGCGAGATCTCGGGTGTCATCTTCGTGGACGTCAACGCCGGCTACCACGAGCGAAGTACACACTGGCGATGGGCAGCCGGCGCGGGACTGGACCAGCACGGCCGGCTCGTCGCCTTCAACGCCATCACCGGCCTGCACGACGGTCCCGAGCGCAGCGAGCGGACCATCTGGATCGACGGCGAAGAGCGGGAGATCGAGCCTGTCACCTTCTCGGACGACCTCTCGACCGTCTCCTTCGCCGAAGGCGGCACGCTGCGCTTCCGGCCGGAGGCGCTCATCGAGCAGCACGACAACCTCCTGCTCGTCCGCTCCGACTACCTCCACTGGTTCGGAACCTACACGGGCACGCTGCCTGGCGGCATCGAACTAAACGAAGCCCCCGGCGTCCGCGAGCGCCACGACGCCCTCTGGTAGAAGCGTGTCCGAGCCTCATGTCCTCTTACAGAGACGCGACGACCCCCGCGAACCGGAGCAGGTCGGTCATCTCGAACGTGTCCGCCGCGGCACTTGGAAGCGTCGGCGTCCAGCCAGGGTCCTGCTTCAGGTACGATAATGCGTCGCCTTGCAGCAGACCGATGAACACTTCGGCGACGATGCGCCCGCCGACCGGGCCCAACTGCTTTCCATCTTCCTCCACGTCGGCCTCGCGCAGTATGTAGAACCAGAGCGGTGTGCGGTTGTGCAGGTTGAGCGGCTCGAGGTCGTTTAGATGGACGGCGTCCAGCACCGGCAGCTTCATTGCCTTCGCCACGCTCTGGCCGGACGGCATGCTGAATGTGAGGTGACGCAGCAGGTTGCGCTGCGCGAGCGACTGCACGTCGCCCGGCGCGAAGCCCGGCAGGTCGAACAACACGGTGGACAACCTGGTGTCGATCTTCTTGTTCGGCCGCGCGTTGCCATCGCCGAAATCGAAGAACGTCTGCCAATCGATGAAGCGCGTCGGCGCGCGCTTTCCGCCGCGCAGGTCGTTCGGGTCGGGGCCATCGGGCAGGCTGTCATTGAATATCAGCTTGAACACCTGCGAGTTGATGTCCGCGGGCGTGGGCCCGAAGTTGGAGCGATACGACGGCCGCACCTGCGAATGGCCGAAGCGGTACGCCGCCACCGAGAACTCTACCGGGATGAACGGCAGGTTGCGCCACTTGTAGAACTTGCGTCCATCGGCGAGGATGTCATCCACCATTGGTTTGCCAACGGTCTTTTCGAGGAACTCGTGAACGATGATCCACTGGTAATGCCAACGCACCAGGCGCTGCGCCTCGGCGAACACCTCGCCTGGATGCGTAAGCCCGAGGTCGCTCTTTACGTGATCCACGACCGCGTTGTGGAACCTGAGCATCGCCACGTGTAGCTGAGAGACGATCAGGTTCTCGTCATTGCGGGGATCTCCGAGAAGCGCGGTCTTCTGGCTGTTCCGGGGCAGGTCGAAGCGAACGAAACCGCCCGCGGAGACCGCCGCCGCGCCGGGGATTTCTATCACGAGGAACTTGATGCCCTGGCCGCCCGCGCTCTGGTCGTAGAGATACGGAGAAGCTCCGGGGCCGGACCCATACATGTTGTCGAGCTCGAGCAAGGGGTTCCGGAAGTTCCGGATGGCTTCCGGATCTACTTGCCGTTCCAGGCTCGAGGTCGGGTCGAACGTCATGTCGTGGTCGAGGAACTGGCCGAGGAACGTCATCCCAGCCGTCAGAGCGGGGTTGTTCGGGTTATTGGCGTTCAAAGCAGGGTCGGTGATCAAATCCCGCGCCAGGTTCGGGTTGGCGACGATATCCGCCTCGTCGGCGGCATCCATGACGCCGCCCTTTTCGCCCAGCTCCTTGAGCGCATCTCTCACCGTTGGCGTATCGGTGGCAAACGGCGGCAGCATGGGAAACATGCGCCCGAACTTGCCCTGCTCGTAATACGTGGATTTGGGCGGGTTCTCGCCGCCCAGCGTATAGTGACCATGACGTGTCATCGTGTGCCCCCTTTTCGACGATATCGTGCCGGAGAAAACCACCGCCATACGATGGGTGCGCCGCTCCGCTTTTCCGCCTGGATCATGACTCGCCCACGAGAGCAGACAGCGATGAATCTCGAATGAATCGAGGACAAAAGCGATGATGGAGCGTAGCGCGATGCCGGAGCTTCAGAGGCTCACCCGTAACCCGGAGATCATGGACCGCAAACCCTGCATCCGTGGGATGAGGGTAACGGTCGGAACGATACTCGGTCTGCTGGCAGGCGGTCACGGCGAAGAAGAGGTGCTAGAAGCCTACCCCCTTACCTCGAACCGGGCGACATCCACGCGGCGTTGAGCTATGCAGCGTAGCGACTCGAAGAGCTAGAGGTGAAGATCGCCCCCGCTCGAAGCGCCTCCTGGATATAAACTTCTCGCCTCTTCGGGCTGTGACATTCCAGAGGCTGGGTATCCCAGGATGTCGTGTACTGTGATCCTCGTGCTACGAACGGTGGTCTTGCCGCTGCGGATGGCCGGTCGATGCGGATGCACTCCAGGTATTTCATACTCGCAGGGTACGGGTTGGGGCAGCGTGGATCAAGGGGAGGTACAGGAGTTCAACCCAACGCTGGAATTGACCGGCGCGCGAACCGCACACCTAGAAGTATAGCTCTCGCGAAAATGATGAAGCCGTTCGCGTCCGGTGGAGGGCAGAGTTAGACGGACGCGCTGCTCACCGCTTGGCTGACGACAGAACTGCGCGAACGATCTTGGCGTGATCGTCTGGGTTGGAACGCCCATTGGCGAGACTTTCAGCAGATTCGACCAACGATCGGAGAGAAAGAAGCCCTCCTACACGACGCTCCAGATCGCTACGAAGTTTTTGGTCGTGGCCGGGCCGAAAGGCACCCTTCCCAGGCTGCTCGCCGCATCCACATTCGCAAGTCATCGATGTCTCCGGCCATCCAACTTAGTTACTCACCTTACGCAGGAAGCAGGGTGTAGAGTTGGAGCATGATGAACAAGGATCTCCTCGAACTCTACTCTGACTACCTGCTGAGTTCATTCTCCCACACCACCGCCACCGGCCTCTCGCGGATGACCGCCGGAGAAGTCAGCCACGACAGGATCACCCGCTTCCTCGCCTCAGAAGAGATGGATTCTCGGGCTTTGTGGCGCCTGGTCAAGCCGTTGGTGCGTCAAGTAGTGGAGGGTGGCCACGAGGGAGTGTTGGTAATAGACGACACCATCGAGGAGAAGCCCTACACCGACGAGAGCGAGCTTGTCTGCTGGCACTACGACCACTCAAAGGGTCGTAGCGTCAAGGGCATCAACCTCATCAGCGCGCTCTACCAAGTCGAGCACCAGGCGGGTGAGGTCTGCGTCCCGGTGGCCTTCGAGCTCGTAAAGAAGAGTGAATGGGTCTTCGATGGGAAGAAGGGAAAATGGAGGAGGAAGAGCCTCAATACCAAAAACGAGCTGTATCGAGAGATGCTTTCGGCCTGCCACAACAACCGGCTGAAGTTCCGCTACGTCCTCTCGGACGTGTGGTACTCGGCCTCGGAGAACATGAGCTACATAAAGGAGGGGCTACAAAAAGAGTTCATCATGCCTCTAAAGAGCAACCGCAAGGTGGCTCTCTCGTTGGAGGACAAGAAGCAGGGAGCCTACGAGCGAGTCGGGTCTCTCGAACCGGAGCCGAACACGGTGATGAAGGTCTACCTGGAGCAGGTGGGCTTTGCGCTGCTCCTTTGCAAGCAAGTCTTCAAGAACGAGGATGGCACGCAAGGTGTTCTGTATCTGGTTAGCAGTGACCTGAGCCTCGACCACGAGAGGATGAGCACGATCTACCAGAGACGGTGGAAAGTAGAGGAGTACCATAAGTCGCTCAAGTCAAACGCCTCTTTGGCGAAGTCACCAACCAAGACCATGAGGACGCAGAGTAACCACGTGTTCGCCTCGATCTGGGCGTTCGTGAAGCTGGAGCGGATGAAGCTCGCAACGTCGATGAACCACTTCGCGCTGCGTTCTCGTTTGTGCGTGAAAGCCGTTCGAGC
>Ga0136627_1000551_pt1 | contig 14192 bp, 12 predicted proteins | sample AntDrymUQ4892206_2_FD_104652 | JGI IMG/M metagenome (GOLD analysis project Ga0136627, IMG submission 104652) | Polar desert sand microbial communities from Dry Valleys, Antarctica - metaG UQ489 (22.06) | ecosystem: Environmental > Terrestrial > Soil > Desert | place: Antarctica: Dry Valley... | reverse complement strand
CGGTCGATCAGCCCTACAGCGACCCACCCCCACAGGCACCATGCGCCACATCACGCCCCAGAGGCCACGCTCCTCCCACCCGCCACCGGCAACGCACACACGAGCGCAGGGCTGAATGTTTGCATGGGCTGAACTGGACAAATCGATAGCGACCGCGAATCCGATGAGCCACGCAAGGGGACAACATCGTTCCATGCAGATGGCCACCGGTCAAGTGCATAACACGACGATCTTCGGAGGGGCGGGGCTGGGCTTGCATGACGTGCCGGCCTTTGGCATACTGCAGTTGATGCCCGAGCCAGTGAGCCAGTGGCGAGGCCATTCTCAGGCGAGCCGTGGGGAAGCTGCGGGCTCTGCGCGGGGAGGATAGTTCGATTATGGTCGATGGTATTCCGATACGCAAGCTAGGTGATTCAGGCATCAGAGTGCCAGCGATCGGTATCGGCTGTTGGGGCATCGGCGGGCCCGATGACAATCTCGGTATGCCAATGGGCTGGTCCACGGCGAACGACGATCGGTCCCGCGCCGGGCTCGAGCTGGCCTATAGCAGCGGTGTACGCCTCTTCGACACGGCGGATGTCTACGGCCACGGCCACTCCGAACGCCTGCTGGGTGAGCTGGTGGGCCGTGTCGACCGGCAGGAGATCGTCGTCACCTCGAAGGTCGGCTACTTCGCCGGTACGGCCGCGCACGGCTACGCACCGGCCCACATGCGCAGGCAGCTCGAGCAATCCCTCGAGAACCTGCGGACCGACCATCTCGACATCTACTTCTTCCACCAGCCCGACTTCGGGCCCGACGACAGGTACCTGGAACCGGCGATCACGGCGATGCGGGACTTCCAACGCCAGGGCCTCGTGCGCGCCATCGGGATCCGTGGCCCTCACCGCTACGCCCCGCAACGCCTTCGTGCCGCTCCGGACGGTACGAAGGCGGACAAGTCCGCGCGCTTCGAGTTCCTGTTCCGCAGGATCGAACCGCAGTTGCTCGCCGTCCGCGACAACCTGCTGACGCCGTCGGCGCGGTCCGAGGCGATCTTCGAGTTCGCCCGGCGAGAGGGCTGCGGCGTACTGATCAATAAATCACTGGGTCAGGGGCTCCTGACCAGCCAGACGGACCGGACGAGCACCTACGGTCCCGGCGATCACCGCAGGAGGAAGCGGTGGTTCACGGCTGAGGGACGGGAGATCGTCGCACAGGGATTCGCCACGTTACGGGGCGAGATCGGCGAACGGGCCGATCCCCTGCGCCTGGCCCTGTGGTGCTGTCTCGAACGCAGCGAGTCCGCCGCGGTCGTCGTGGGGTTCACCTCCGCCGCCCAGGTTCGGGCGAACCTCACGGCGGCGTCGACCAGGCCTTCCGACGCCGACATCGCGACCGCCCGGGCCGTGATGGCCGAGGTACAGATGCGGCTGGACCAGCTCGGCGAGGTCTTCGTCGACGAACTCACCCACATCTAGGCCAGCGGTACAGCAGGCCGGACGTATCCCGCCGACTCGTTCTCGGCGCAACCGAGAAACGGGGTGACGAGTCGGGAAATTATAGCGGGCCGGAAAACGGGGGGAACAATGGAATCAGAGCTTTTTCGCAGAGTCGTCGACATCGCGGAGCTGGCCACCGGTGAGGGCACGCTCTGTCCCGAGGACTTCCGGGGCACCCACGCGGCCGACCTGGACGGGATTTACTCCGTCCTGACCGAACGCCTGCCCCGAGGGTTCAGCGTGACGGGCACGCACGAGGAGCGGCTATTCGTGGCGGAGACGGGTACCGCCGACCGGTGGGTCGTCGGCAACCTGGACGGAAGACCGTTGTCGTCGCGCTCCTGGCCAGCCTGGATGCGTAGCCACGTGACGCTCGACGACCCGGACTCGTGGACCTCTGTCGCCACCCTGACCGAGGGCGGCGTACGCAGGCTCCTGCGGCCGGAGATCCTGCTGGTCGCCCTTTACCACAAGGAGACCTTCCCCCTCCCACGGTTCCCGCTGGCCATATCCGACCTCGCCCGAGCCGCGCGGGCGACCTGCTCCGGCCGGGTCCGCCTGATGGACATGCAGCTCGGGGTCGGACTGGACCAGGTCAAGGCGGCCGTGTCCGGCAGGCGGCCGGACATCGTCGGCGTGTCGGCCACGTTCGGGCAGCACGACCTGATGATCGAGCTCCTCGATCATCTCTCGCTCATCGAGACCTCCCCCATCGTCCTGTCCGGCGGGAGCCTGACCGCCCGCAACGAGGGCCTGCTGCTCGATCTCTACCCCCGGATGCTGGTGGCCCGCGGGGCGGGCGAGCCCACCATCGCCGATGTGATCGCGTACTTCCACGACGACGTGACCCTGGCCGAGGTCCGCGGGATCGGCTACCACGGAGCTCCCCGCGGCGGCGGCCTGTCGATCTCCCCGCAGCCCCGCCGCACGGCGACGGTGGCGAACCGCGACCAGACCGACATCCTGCCCGAACTCGACCTCCTCGACCGGACCTTCGATTTCCGCGGCGTCGCCCAACTGGAGACCAGCCGTGGATGCACCAATTACTGCTCCTTCTGCCCCCGCGGGCACAAAGGAATATGGTCGGGTACCTCCCACGAGCGGTTGCCGTGGTTGCTCCGGGCCGTGGGACAGGCTTTCGACCGGCACCCCGAGCTGTCACGCACCCTGTATCTCGTGGACGAGGAGTTCATAGGCCGCGATTTCGACGCCGCCGATCGTGCGCTGCAGATCTCCTCGACCATCCACGAGGCCGGATTCAGATGGGAGTCCTCGTGCCGGATCGACCAGGTCGTCGATCCGGCACGATCAGCCGACTGGCATGTCGAGCGGATCTGGATGTGGCGATCCCTGGTCGGGAACGGCCTGCGCCGGATGCTCTTCGGGGTCGAGTCGGGCGTCACTTCGGTGCTCGACCGGTTCAACAAGGAGACGACCGGCGAACAGAACGCATTGGCCATCCGGACGCTCTCGGCCCTCGGCGTGCCCACGCGATTCACCTACATCACGTTCGACCATCTGATGGACCTGAACGAGCTGGAGGAGACACACGCCTTTCAGGCGAGGACCGACCTGCTGCTGCGGCCCCGGCCCGACCTGCCGGCGGAGGAGATCGTGGCGGGAGTGCGCGATCCTGATTTCGTCCGCGCCAACTCCCTCGACCTCCCGTTGCATTCCGCCATCTCATACATGCTCGTGTCGATGGAGTGTCTGATCGGCGCGGCGTACACCCGCCGGGTGCAGGCCGCCGGGCTGGCCGGGCCAGCGCATCCGGCCATGGGCAAGTTCGATGCGGACTTCGCCGACTGGCGGATCGGCCGTGCCTCTCACCACGCGCAACTCTGGGTCGACCGCAATTTCGCGCTCGACTATACCTTGAAGTCGTTGGAGAAGATTCTCGACGGGCCAGCATACACCGCGGTCCGGAAGCTGCGTCAGGTCGTCAAGAGCGGCGCGTTCAGCGTCCTGACGGAGATGATCTCGACGATCGAGAAGCACTCCCTCGACGACCCCCGGCGCGACGCGCTCGACACCGCACTGAGCCGGGTGCTGGACCGGGAGTTCGATGAGCTCACCCGGAAGGTCGGGCGGGCCGTCACGGACGTGCTCGGCGTGCTCCGGACCGACGCGGCCGGGTCGCTGCGCGACGAGTACACACGGTGGCTCGACCGGACGAGCTGGCAGCTCATTAACGAGATGGCGAGCTGTTGAGGGATCGGCGGGACGGAAGTCCATGGTGACGGGGACGGAAGGTGCTGGGATGAACGGTCGTGGTCGGTTCGTCGTGCTCGAGGGAGGCGACGGTGTGGGCAAGACGAGCCTGGCGGGCCGGCTCGGGGACGCCCGGTACGAGGATGTCGCGCCCGACATCCCCGGGTGGGCGGCGAGCCGGTCCGCGGGGGGCCGGGTCTTCGTGTCCCGCCGGCAGATATCGGGCGTCTCGGCGTACGCGGGCAAACTGATGGACCACCTGGCGACCGTGCTCTGGCACAGCGGTGACAGTGCCGACCTGCCCGACTCGTTCTGGGTCTCGCTGCAGGCGTCCTGGTTCTCCGCCCACGGCTCCACGGTTGTCGAACCGCTCGTCGCCGCAGGGATCGATGTGATCGTCGATGGCTGGATCTACAAGCTCTGGTCGAAACTGCTGATCCAGGGCTACCGGCTGCCCGAGCTGGAGACGATGTTCGGACGGGTGCTGCGTCCCGACCTCGTCGTGTTGCTGGACGCCGATGCGGAGATCCTCTTCGACCGGGAGCAGCGCACCTTCCGGCCCAGCGAGCTGGGCATGCACGCCAGCTACACCGAGCTCAACCGAGCGACGTTCGTCGAGTACCAGCGTGGTGGGATGGACAACCTGCGCGACTTCGCGGGGAAGTTCGGCTGGGCGACCATGAAGGTCGGGCCGGCGGAGTCGGTGGAGGGGACCACCGAGCGGGTCCGGTCGTGTCTCGGGACGCACGACCGGCCGCCGAAGGGCGGTACGGCCCGGACGATGACCGATCAGGAGAACCCACGATGACGTCGCTCGCCGCCCACGGAGGCACTCGCACGCTGGACGTCGCCGGTCCGCACTACCGGTGGCCGGTCGTCGACGACGGCCTCGAGAACGCCGTGCTGCGGCAGATGCACAGGTCCCTCTCCGATCGGGACGCCCAGGGTGTGATCGGGGAGTTCGAGCAGGCCTTCGCCCGTTTTCTCGGCGTGCCGCACGCGGTGTCCTTCAGTTCCGGGACAGCCGCGATCCACGCGATGTCACGGATCTGCGGGCTGCGACCGGGCGACGCGGTCATCGCGCCAGCCTACACGTTCTTTGCGACCGCCTCGCCGTTCGGCTTCGACGGCGTCGAGGTGCGCTTCGCGGACGCGGACGAATACGGCAACGTCACCGCGGAGACCCTCGCCGCGCAGATGGCGCCGAACGTGCGCGCGGTCATCGTCACCCACATGTGGGGTAACCCGTGCGCGATAGACGCCATCGCGACGTTTTGCCGCGACCACGACCTGCTGCTGCTGGAGGACTGCTCGCACGCCCACTTCGCGTCCTGGGTCGGCAGCCGTGTCGGCACGGTGTCGGACATGGCCGTGTTCTCGACCAACCAGAAGGCCATCACCACCGGTGAGGGCGGCTTGCTCGTGACGGGGAACGACCGCTTCCGGGAACTCGCCGTGCTCTACGCCCACTACAACAAGCGGTCGTTGAAGGAGATCGACCCGTCGGCGGCCCACTACCCGTTCGCCTTCACCGGCATGGGCCTCAAGCACCGCATCACCACCCTCGGTGCCGCGATGGGCGTGCACCAGCTCGACATCGCCAAGTCGATCGAGTCGCGCCGCCGCGCCGTCCTCGCCGCGTTCGACACGGGGCTCACGGGCAACCCGGTCGTGCGGACCGTTCTCGTCCCTCGCGACCAGGGGGAGCACGGTCTCTACGTCGTCGGGCTGCGTTTCGACGCCGACGCCGCCGACGTCACCCGCGACGAGTTCGTCCGGCTCGTCGTGGCCGAGGGGGCCGTGGAGATTGACGCGCCCGGATCGACCCGGGACATCAGCGCTGAGCCGCTCTTCACCCGGCGGGATCCGTTCGCCGACTGGGTGGCCCCCACCGGGACGGCACCCGGCACCGCGCGCCCGGGTGTCCACCGCTTCGAGAGCTCATTCCTCAAGACCCCCATCTGGGGCTACGCCGGGGACGACGAACTGGTGTCCGGCTACATCGCGGCCCTGCACAAGGTGAGCGAGGCCGTCGCGCGATGATCGCCGGCCGTCTGCCCGTCCGGCACGACACGGACGGCGACTTCACCACGGCCGAGATCCTGGAGTGGGCGGCGACGGGAGGACCGGTGCGACCGGGCACGGCCGCGGGCACGTCGGACGGGCGCGGTGACGAGGTCGTGATGAGGGAGTTCGAGACCTCGCAGCTGTTCCGCCCACCGGTCGGGCACGCCGTCGCCACGCTCACGCCCGATCGTGCGGAGGCCTGGCTGGCGCTCGCCGCCCGGTGGGTCACGCAGGCGTTCCCGGGTGCGGATGTGCGTTACGTCAACACGGCGTGCAAGCTGCTCGGGGCGGTCTGGCTCCGGGCCAGGTCCGACAGTGCCTGGCCCACGGACGCCATCAGGCGGGAGATCGGTGCGGTGGCTGCCGGTGTCGAGGCGCTCTCCGATCAGCTGATCGCATGGCTGCGGTCGCGGCCGGCGGAGGACGGCCGGTCCGGGATCGGGACGGGGGAGGACGTCCCGTCCACGCCCGGTCACGAACGCACGACCCCGACCCGCGTCACGATCGCCGGTCCGTCGGTGCTCGTCCTGTCCGGTGCGGGGTCGTCGAACGCACGCCGTTTCGCCCACGCCGCCGCCGCGGCGGGCCTGAGCCGGGTACGGATCTGCGAGTACGGCTCGCAGGCTCCGGCCGGACACCAGGCCTCCTCCTACGACGAGGCCTGGTATCCGGCGGGACAGTCGAGCGGCGCACCGGCCCCGGCGTCGTTCCCGTCGCCCTTCGCCGTCACCCGGGCCGACGGCTGGGACCGGGTCCGCGCCGCCGCCGAGCACAGTGCCACGGACCTCGTCGTGCTGCTCGGGATGCCGGTCGTGCCGATGCCGGTGCTCGGTTCCTCACGGTTCGGCGCGGTCAACGCGCACAACGGTGCCCTGCCCGGCTACCGGGGGATGGACGCCGTCGGCTGGGCCCTGCTGGAGGGCACGCCCCCCACGTGCACCGTGCACAGGGTGAGTGCCGGGCCGGACACCGGGGACGTCGTGACGGCGGCCGACGTCCCGATCACGCCCCTCGCCACGTTGCGTCGGCGGATGAAGGAACAGCAGCTGCGACTCCTCCTGGACGTCACCACGCACCTCCGTGACACGGGGACGCTGCCGCTCGCCGTCGAGCAGCCCGCCGACGCCGGACGGACCTTCTACCGGCTGCACCCCCATCTCAAACGGGTACTCAACGACGGAATGCGCCGACCGTGACCGACCACGACAGCCCGGAGTCCACCATGACCACACTCCCGCACCCCAACTTCGCCGCGATTCGCGACATCGTCTGGGACGACACGAGCTCGATACTCGACAACAGTGCACCGATGTTCGGCTCCGTCCTGACCGAACGCGGCCTGCTCGACCGGCTGCTCGACGGGGTGCGCGCCGACGCCCACCTCGCCGCGCTCTGCGAGCGCTACGACTTCCTCGACAAGCTGGTCGTCTACGACGACCCGGAGTCGTCGGTGCGGCTGCGGCTGCACCTCTACCGGCCGGGCTACTTCGACCGGCCGCACAACCACCGCTGGGCGTTCTCCTCCATGATCGTCAGCGGTAGCTACCGGCACCTCGTCTACGGTGACGACGAACGGTTCGACCAGCAGACCGACCCGGAGTCGTTGCGAGCCGTCTACGAGCGGGTCGAACGTCCGGGATCCCACTACGCCCTGCACCACACCAGCGTCCACGCGGTGCAGGCCGAGGCCGACACGATCTCGCTGCTCCTGCGGGGCCCCGCGACCAGCGATCGCTTCCTCATCCTCGACCGCGAGGCCGGTGGATCGTTCTGGGTGTACGGTGCTGCACGCGAGAGCGCCGAGCAGCGTGCGTCGAAGCGCATGTCCGCCACCGACATCGATCAGACCGTCGCCCGTGTGCGCGAGGTGCTCGGCGCCGGCAGCAGTGCCCTGATCAGCTGACTGGAGACGACGCATGCAGGACGCACTGTTCGGGACCGCGACCACCCCCCTCGTACCCGTGGAGGTCGCCCGGGACGAGATGCGACTCTGCGCGCTCAACGTCCAGAGTGCCGGGACCTCCCGCGTCCAGCCGCTCCTCGACTGGATCTTCGCCGAGCAACACAACGCCCTGGTCCTCACCGAGATGCGCGCAGGTGCGTCCACCGACCTGCTGCTGCGGGGGCTTCGCGAAGAAGGATTCACGGTCGTCGTGCCCGAACCCGGCCCGGCCGAGCGCTACGTGACGGCACTGGCCGGGCGAGGGTTCACGATGACGCCGGTCCAGCCGGGGCCCCCCAGCTCACGCGTCGTGGCGGCCGATCTGACCGCGGGCGACTCCACCGTGAGGCTCGTCGGCGTCTACGGGATGACGAACGGCATGACGGCGGAGAGCAGCCAGGAGCGGGCCGGGTTCCAGCGGCTCCTGCTTGACTACCTGGCGTCGATCAGCACCGACCGTACGTGCGTGGCCGGCGATCTGAACATCGTCGAACCCGGCCATCAGCCGCCCCTTCCGGCGTTTGAGCGGCACGACCTCGACTGCTACGACGGGATCGTCGGACTGGGCCTGCGCGACGCATACCGGCAGGTGCGGCCCGACGGCCGGGAGTACAGCTGGATCAGTGACCGTTACGGGGCTCAGCGCCTGGATCACACATTTGTCGGTCAACGCGTGGGAGTCCTGGCGGAGTGCCGTTATGACCACAGTACCCGGGCCGCCAGGCTCAGCGACCACGCAGCAATGTGCTCGCGGATCATATTCGAGTAGGTCGCTGATTCGGCGCCCGCCGAATACGTGGCGGACATGGCGTTCGCGTCTAGGATTGACTCGTGCACCGCGATAACGCGCTCGCCGAGCTCGTCACACTCCGGAATGAGCGCCGGGACCGCGAAGCCCGGGCGGCCTTCACCTACCAGAGTCGGTTCGTTAAGTGGGACGAACGGGCCAGCGTGAGGCGCAAGCCACGACGCATCCTCGAAGCTTCGTCCGGGCTCCTGTTCTTTCCGCCCGAGTTGTTCCCGGTCGCCAGCCATCCCCTGGTCGCGTCCCGGGACGAGACGGTCGTGCGCCGACTACTCGTCCATCGGATGCTGAACTATCTGGACTTCACATCGGAACTGGAAGAACTCGCGGTCATCCCGATCGCTGGAAGGATCAGTCGTGGCCGTGCCGGCCTAGACCTGCCCGAGCCGATGCGCGCGGACGCGTTCAAGATTGTCACCGACGAGGCGTGGCACGCGCAGTTCTCCTACGATCTCGTGCGGCAGGTCGAACACCGGACCGGGGTGCAGAATCTGCGAACGAATGTTCCGACTTTTGCCTCCCGCCTGGACATGATCCGTGACCGCCTACCCGTGGGGCTCCGCGGCACCGAGGGCCTCCTCTTCGCCGTGGTCAGCGAGACGTTGATATCGAGCATTCTGGCGGACATCCCCCGTGACGAACGCCTACCCAGAGCAGTCCGCGATCTCGTCCGAGACCATGCGGAAGACGAGGGCCGTCATCACGTGTACTTCCGGGCGCTCCTCCGCAGGTTCTGGCCGGCCCTGTCGGATCAGGAGCAACGGACACTCGGACCGTTCCTGCCCGAGATCATCCTGGCCTTTCTCGAACCCGATTACCTGCACACCGCCCAGAGCCTGATCGAGGTCGGGTTCTCGCCGGGTGAAACGGAACAGATCGTCCACGAATCCTGGCCCGAGTCTCTCGTGGGTACGACGGCGGCCGGGGCGGCACGGGCAGCCGTGCGCTACTTCCGGGAGGTCGGCGCACTGGACGAGCTGGCCACAGCACAGGCATTCTGCGCAGCCGGGCTCGTTCCCGCAGCAGAGATCTGATCTGACGCCTCCTTCAATCTCAGGACGGATTCGCCCCAGGCTTCGGATCGATCGCTGCCTGAAGTCGAGATATCGAGATCGTCAGGAGTGGAAGCGGGGTGAGCAACAGAACTGCCACAGAGATCAGCAGCCCTGTCCTGGTTCCCAACAGTTCCCCCAGTGCTCCGCCCAGGAGTGCACCGAAGGGCAACGTCCCCCACGAGATAAATCTGATGCTCGCGGTGATCCGCGCCAGGAACTCCGGCGGGGCGGTCATCTGCCGGAAACTGCGCGCGAGCAGGCTGACGATTGCTACGCAGGCCTCTCGCACCATGAACCCGACGGCAAACAACAACAATCCGAGGCCAGCGAACGAGAAGGGCATCAGCAGCGCGAAGACAGGACCGGCGACCGCGGCGATCCAGAGAGTGCGAGCGCCGCCCACACGACGTGAGAACGCGGGGCCCAGCGTCGCACCCACTAGACCACCCACTCCGCCGATCCCCACGAGAAGGCCGATCGTCACCGGGGAGGCCTGGACCTCACGGAACAAGAAGGGGACGAGGAGCGTCTCGACGGCGGCGCCGGCGAAGTTCAGTCCCGCAGCGAGCAGGAGCAGGGGCCGAAAGATCTCATCCCGGACGACATACAGCAGCCCTGCCTTCACATCGGGCCACATGCGAGGGCGTTCCGCCGGAAGGGCGATCTCCTCTTTCAACCTGACCCTGGACAGGAGAAACGCCGAGGCGAGATAGCTGATCGCGTCGACGGCCAGGGCGAACGGCGCGGTGATAAGTTGGACGAACCCGCCGCCCAACGCCGGTCCGGCTGTCTGGGCGGCGGCAAAGCTGGTCTGCTGCTTGCTATTGCCTGCGAGGAGCTCCTCACGGCGGAGGATCGCCGGAAGGATGCTCTGGCTCGCGATGTCCGAGTACACCGAGAAGACACCGATCATCAGTGCCGTAACCACCAGGTGGAACAGAGTGAGTACGTCGAGGAAGTACGCTACCGGCACCGAGGCCAGCACCAGCCCGCGCACGACGTCGCATCCGATCAGGATCGGTCGGCGCGCACGACGCTCGACCCACGCGCCCGCTACCAGGCCCAGCAGCAGCCACGCCACGAGGCCGGCCGAGGAGATGAGGCCGACCTCGAAGGTCGTCGCGCCGAGTGTGGTCAGCGCGACCAACGGCAGCGCGACCGATGACACCGCCGTCCCGAAGTAGCTGGCGGTCGAGGCCGTCCACACAATGGCGAAGTTTCCATTGATGAACCAGCTCTGGGGAGGCCCGACCTGCTTACCACGGCCGACTTCTTCCATGACTTGCGTCCCCCTGATACTAATGGCAGCAATAACCTATTCCGCCCGTGAGCGTAGCAGGCCGGTCAAAGATGAACACCTCGAGTTCCTGATACCTACTTTCGGTACAGAACGAATCTATTGCTGAAGAGTAAACAGGGTTGTATAATCTATCAACGAGCGCATACCACTCCGGTGCGCTCTCACGAGCTGGGGGAGGTGAACATGAAGAAGTACAAGAAACCGGTGGCCGAGAAGATCTCTCAGGGTACGCTCCTGAAGATGAACGTCTGATCGACGACGTTCAGATCAGTTGACGCCATGCCCCCGGGGGCATGGCGTCAACTGATCACCGCCGTCCCTGTAATGAGAGGTTGTCCATGTGCGGAATAGCAGGTGTCGCTGCACTCGGCGGACGGCGCCTCGACGCCGGCGCGGATCTGTCCCTGAAGGTGATGGCCGACCTGTTGACGCACCGAGGACCAGACGAGCGCGAGATTCTTAAGGACGACTTCGTTGGACTGGCGTTCACCCGACTCTCATTAGTGGATCCGGTCGGTGGCGGTCAACCCCTGATCAGCAATGACGGGACACTTGCACTCATCGCGAACGGAGAGGTGTACAACTGGGCAGAAATTGCCTCATCAACCGGTGCCTCACTCAGGACGAAATCAGACTGCGAGATACTACTGCATCTCTATCAACAGCGAGGCCTCTCGTTCTTGGACGATGTACGCGGCATGTTCGCCATCGTCATCGTCGACCGGGTGCGTAATCAGCTCATCCTCGCCCGTGACAGGTTCGGCATCAAGCCCCTGTACTTCCATCGCGACGCACGCCGGATGGTGTTCGGTTCCGAGATCAAGTCCCTGTTCGCCGATCCGGCGACGCCTCACCGGTTGAACTGGGACCAGGCGATGGCAACGCCGTCGCTCGCGGAGGCCCCCTACCTGGAAGAAAAGCCCATCTCGACGTGGTTCGCCGAGATCGAATCCGTCCCTGCGGCGACGGTGGTGCGGATTGACCTCGCGACGGGACACACCGTCGACCACCGCTACTGGCAGCTGCCCCAGGAACCGCTCGGTGACGCGTCGCCGGAGGATCTGGTATCCGAGTACGCCGAGCTTCTCAGCGATTCAGTAAAGGACTGTGTCACCGCGGATGCCGAGGTCGGCCTTTTCCTGTCGGGCGGTGTCGACTCCGCTGCTGTCGCAGCCCTGAGCGCCAAGCACGGACGTGACATCCACACCTTCACTGTGCTGAACGCCAGCACGTTGCGCAACGGCGACGCTCAGCACGCACGCTGGGTGGCCGACAGCCTCGACCTGCCCAATCACCAGGTGGTGTTCGATTCGAACTCGGTTCCCGCACCGGTCGACTGGAAGCGGCTGCTGTGGTTGTCCGAGACACCCATGTGCGGCCCGGAAGTCTTCTATAAGCATGAGTTGCATCGTTTCGCAAAAGCCGCGCGCCCGGAGATCCGCGGGATGCTGCTCGGCGCGGCCAGCGACGAGTTCAACGGCGGGTACACATCGGTGATGACCGGCGGGGCGGGCTGGCCTGCGTTCGAGCGCATCATCGCCTCGATGGCCTCGGCGAGCCGTCTGTTGGACGCCCCCTACGGCAACCACTGGTGGGCGATCGACGGACCGAAGCTGGTGAAGAACATCGCCGACCGGGGGCTCGCACACGGCGCGATGGACCCGTATCACGCCTATCTGAACTGGGAATACCGCCGTGTCCAGCAGTACAACGTCTGGCACGAGGACCGCACCGCAGCCGGCAGCGGCATCGAGGCGCGGGTGCCGTTCCTCGACCACCGCCTGGTCGAGCTGTCCACCCGCGTCCCGCGCCACCTGAGGTCGCGGCTGCTCTGGGACAAGAACATCCTCCGGGACGGACTTGGCGCAGTGCTGGCCGACGAGACTGTCCGGCGGCCAAAGGGGCCCTTCTTCTACGGCGCGGGACTCCGATACACCTATCGGTGGATTCTCGACATGCTCCTGCAGGATGACGCCGCCCTGATGCAAGAAGCCTTCGCCGCACCCGACTTCACCGACTACGTCGATCGGGACGTGCTGTCGAGCACGGTTACGGAGCTTCGCGCGGGCGAGTCAGAGGCCGCACAGGTCGAGATCGCACTGCGGCTCGTCAATCTGGGCCTGCTCAGCGCGATGTCGGCCGATGTGCCGAAGCCGCTATACAAGACGCCCGTGGTCGAGGTTAACAGATCGATCGATATGACCGGGCGCACGTTCGAGGACGGTGCGATCGAGTCAGCCGTGGGTCTTCATCCCGCTGTAAAAGTGTCCGACGTCCCCGTGCTGGCTCCGGGCGTACTGCTCCTTATGGCACAGGACGGCAGCGGAACTGGGTACGTGGCGCTCGACGGCAGCCTTGAGTTCGAAATCGAGAACTGCATCGACGACGACTTCTGGCAGATCCTGGCTGCGGTCGACAACGAAACCGATGTTCGGGCACTACATCGCGCACTCAAGTGGGATCTGCCACACTTGACCAAAGTCTTGCTCCAACTTGTCGATGACAGAGTCCTCAGTATCAAGTCTCTGACGCCGGCTTCGGCGCCATCAGCCAACCACCGAAAATGACCTTGCGTCAGTTATGAGCTCAGCGCCAGCAGCTGATGCGGATACCCTTCGTGACTCGGGCCTAGGTCTAGACCGAGCGCCTCGACGGTCGCGGTCAATTGACTGTGCGCTTCGGCGACGCTAATCCCTTCACCGACGTACTCCAATTCGATGAAGTTGCCGAGACCGTCGACCTCGTCGATTGCGATGAGAACATTGCCAAGTTCCCACTCCTCTCGACGTTTGGCCACCACCACGAGCTCGCGGTACCCGAGTGCATTCAGGGTGCGGAGCATGGCCTCACCATCAGAAACAAATGTCTCAAACTCATCACAATGCGTTTTGGCTGGCGACCTTAAGGGGTGCCACAGTTTGTAGTTAAGACTGACCTGCTCATCCTGGAACCGCAGCCGGAGCCATTCAGACGATATAGGGTCGGCCAGGAAGCTTCGTTCGGAACCATCGAAGTAGATGTCTCGCTGTTCACCCGTACTGCGTAGCACACCGCCGAGGCCTATGATTTTTTCAAGGGCAATCTTTAGATCGTTGAGCTTAAACTTCTGTTCGACCTCGATGTAGTCATCGATAATAGCATCATTCGCCTGCGTCGGATCATCCACTCGCGCTCCCCTTCGTATAACGATTGATAGTAGGTTAGCACCCACGGCTCCGTCATGTTTGTGATATGACCGGTTTGTGGGGTTCGGGAGGTTTCGTACAGACACGCCGGATTGCTGCGCCTACCGACGGTTCGGGCACGGCCCCTGTAGATGATCACGGTTCCT
>Ga0136627_1000550_pt1 | contig 14194 bp, 14 predicted proteins | sample AntDrymUQ4892206_2_FD_104652 | JGI IMG/M metagenome (GOLD analysis project Ga0136627, IMG submission 104652) | Polar desert sand microbial communities from Dry Valleys, Antarctica - metaG UQ489 (22.06) | ecosystem: Environmental > Terrestrial > Soil > Desert | place: Antarctica: Dry Valley... | reverse complement strand
GGTCGCGCCACTTCCCGCCCGACGTCGTCGGGAACGACCTGTACAAGCCGCACACGCACGAGGAGATAGCGGCGTTGGTGGAGGACGGTCTCATGGCTCCCGACGTGGCGGCACGGCTCGACCCGGAGGGGGTCTACGGCATATGGCTGTACACGGGGCGGGACTTCGAGGGCGACGAACACGTGGTCGCCATCCCGGTCCCGGACTCCGGCGTTCCCCGCGAGTTGGTCGGCGCGGCGCGGAGGAGCATCGAGAGGAACGTCGCCAAGAACGTGAAGGGCGACGCTCCGTTCCGGGAGTTGGGCAAGGGCATCCTCCATTGCGCCGGGTGCGGGCGGAGGTTGCAGCAGCACAAGCTCCGGGGGAAGAGGGGGCAAATCTATCGCTACTGGCGGTGTCCCTTCCACTCGGACATGAACCGGGGGAAGTGTCCGTCCCGCATTCGGCTCCGCGTCGGGGATGTCGAGGAGGTCGTGTGGGAGTTCGTGGGCGGGTTCCTCGCCGAGCCGTGGGTGATGCTGGACGGCGTGGACGACCTCATCGGGTTGGAGCGCGAGAAGCTCAGGGGCGACCCGGAGGCCGAGGAGCGGGAGTTGAGGGCGACGCTGGAAACCCTCGTCCGACGGCGCACGGCTTACCAAGACCAGCAAGCGGCGGGGCTTATGACGATGGACGAGTTGAAGGCGAAGCTCGGAGACATCGCCGAGGACCGGGAGGGCATCCTGCGGGGGATAGAGGCTTGCGTCCACCGGGGCGAGCGCATCCGGGAACTCGTCGCCCTGCGCGAATCCCTCCAACGCCGCGCCGGGGCGTGGGGAGGTCTCATGGACAAGCACCCCGACCTCGGGGATCACGTCGTCGGCGATCCGCCGTGGGCCAGCGACCCATTCGCTGCGGCGGGCAGGGAGTCGCTGGAGGCGTGTACGCCGCAGCAGAGGCGGGAGCACTACCTCTCGCTGGAGCTTCGGGTGGACGTCCGCTCGCCGGAGGAACTGGAGATCAGCGGGATATTCGGGAAGGAGACGATATACACATCCGAGGCATCATCTCCATCATGGCTCCCACGAACACGAGGGCGCTCGCGGGAATTGACCCCTCGAAACAACAAGCCCTCGGAAAGCGCGACCGAGAGATGACCGACCTCGTCATCTCCCGCGACAAATGGATCCTCACCCTCTTCCCGACCGAAGCATTGGCGCAAGAATCGGACATGAGCCTCCGCGACTACGAGGAATTCGCCTTCGAGGGGATGGCTTTGAATGAGGACGACCCGGTGGCGTTCTGGCGAGGCAAATCCGCCGAACAGGAAAAATTGAAGGAACGGCTCGAAGAGGCGAAGGAGATCCGCATAGTCGGACCGGACACGGATTTGACTCTCTCGGTGGAAGGCCGCACTTTCATAAACTCCGCCGGAACCCACAACATGCCGTGCGGCGAAGTTTTCACCGGCCCCATCGAAAACTCCGCGAGCGGCCACGTATATTTCGGGATTCCCGCGTCCGCCGGAGGCCGGGACGTGTCCGGCGTCCGGTTTCGTTTCGAGGATGGGAAGGTCGTCGAGGCGACGGCGGAGAAGGGCGAGGATTATCTGAACACGATGCTCGACGCGGACGCCGGGGCGCGGTATCTCGGGGAACTCGGCATCGGGACGAACTATCATCTCCCGCGCGCCACGAAAAGCATCCTCTTCGACGAGAAGCTCGGGGGAACGGTGCATCTCGCCATCGGCCGCTCGTATGAGACGACCGGGGGGAAGAACGAGTCGAGCGTTCATTGGGATCTCATAACCGACCTCCGCGAAGGCGGCGAACTTTACGCCGATGGCGAACTCATCCAGAAGAACGGGAAGTTTTTGGATTTCGCGATCGGGTGAGGCGGCTTCGCCGCCGTTATTGGTTTGTGGTTATTGGTTATTGGCAAAAACTGAAAACCAATTAACCGGGAGCGAAGCGACCCCATCGAATATACTCTTCTCGCAACGTCGAAGTTGCGACGACGATACAAAGACTCACATATTTGTGGAGGTATTCGATGAGATACGACGCGGTTTTCCTCGACGTGGACGGGACTTTGCTTTGGGTGGACCTCGATTTCGAGGGATACGCCGAAGACCTCGCCCCGTACTCCGAGAACGGCCTCACCGCCGACGACGCGGCCGGGCCGATGAAAGAAAGCGTCCGGTCGCACATAAAAGAGAACATAAAATACCGAACCGCCGAGGAACTCGACGGTTTCAAAAAGGAGAACGCGAAGAAAACGGCGGTCGCGCTCGGCATCGAAGCTCCCGAGGAAGTCCTCACCGAGATCGCCGACCGGAGGATCTCCTTCCGCCCGTATGAGGAGTCGGAAGAAGTTTTGGAAGAATTGAAAGCGCTCGGCGTCCCGATGTACATCGTCTCGAACTGGGACGTCACGCTCGAAGACACCCTCGACGAACTCGGGTGGCTCGGGTATTTCGACGGGGTCATCGCCTCGGCGGTCGTCGGCTCGGAGAAGCCGGACGGGGGTATTTTCGAGGAGGCGCTTCGGGTGAGTGGGGAGGTGCCTTCGCGGGTCGTGCATGTCGGGAATGATGTCGTCGCGGATATTCGGGGAGCGGCGGGATGCGACATTGACACCGTTCTCGTGGATCGGGGCGGGGACGCATTCTCCCCTGAGGCGACGTTCATATGCTCGGATCTCCGCATCATCCCGAACGTCCTCCGGGGATGACGATGGATAAACTCCGCATCGAACGCGCCGTCCACGAAATCCTCGCCGCCATCGGCGAAGACCCGGAGAGGGAAGAACTCCGCGAAACCCCGAAACGAGTCGCGGAGGCGTGCGAGGCCATCTTCTCCGGGGTGGGAGACGACCCGGCCCGGTATCTCGAAGAGGCGTTCGAGGGCGATCACCGCGACCTCATCCTCATCCGGGACATCCCGCTGTATTCGATGTGCGAGCATCATCTCGTCCCAATGGTCGGGAAGGCGCACGTCGGGTATGTGCCGGATGGGAAAGTCATCGGCTTGTCAGAGATCGTGAACATCGTCGAGGCGTATGCGAGGCGGCCTCAAATCCAGGAAAGGCTTACCGCGCAAATAGCCGACCTTCTTTTCGACGGCCTCGGCTCGCGGGGTTCGATGGTCGTCATCGAGGCCGAGCAACTTTGCATGACGCTTCTCGGCTCCCAAAAACCCGGAAGCGTCACCGTCACGAGCGCATCCCGCGGCGTCTTCGAGGAGGACGGCGGAAAGAGGGCGGAGTTCACGACGTTGATGCGCCCTCCCGGATAACGAGTTTCGCATCGGCGGAGGCGGTCGCCACGACAAAGAAAACGTCTCGGACTCTCCGGCTCATTGCCGCCGAGGGGCCGGGTCGCGTGTCGCAATGTCCCCGCCGAGCCTCCCGGACTCCCGGCTTTTCTATCGGGTGTCCGCCGTCTCCTTCGCTTCGATTCCGGCGAGCGCGGCTCCGGCGATTCCGGCCTCGTTGTGCATCTTCGCGATGGCGACTTCGGCGCGGGTCGAGAGTGTGTCGAGGAATTTCTCGGACTTTTTGGAGATGCCGCCGCCGAGGATTATGAGGTCGGGCCACAATAATGCTTCGATCCTCCGAAGGTACTCGTCGAGGCGCTTTCCGTATTTCGGCCAGCTCATGCTTTTCTTTTTCCTCGCCCGGTCGGTGGCTCTCTCCTCGGCGTCTTTGCCGCGTATCTCGATGTGTCCGAGTTCGGTGTTCGGCACGAGCTTCCCATCCACGAAGAGCGATGTCCCGAGTCCCGTCCCGAGCGTGACCATGAATACGACACCGGACATGCCCTTTCCCGCGCCCCATTTCATCTCGGCCATTCCGGCGGCGTCACCGTCGTTGACGGTGTGGACCGGGCCTTCGAGCCTCGCCTCCATCGCCCTTCGGAGATCGAAGCCGACGTTCGACTTATCTATGTTCGCGGCGGTTTGGATGACCCCTTCCTTCATCACCGCCGGAAAGCCGCATCCCACCGGGCCTTCCCACCCGTGGCTTTCCACGATCTCGACCGCCGTCTCGACTATGGCCTCGGGTTTCGAGGGTTGCGGGGTGAGAATTCGCACCCTCTCGGAGGCGAGTTCGCCCGTCTCCGTGTCAACGAGCGCGCCCTTTATCCCCGAGCCTCCGATGTCTATGCCAAATATCTCCATGCGCTTCCTTCCCATGTCGTTCCCACGATTATTTTAGCCGGATTATCCACGAAACCGCGCGGGGGATGGCGGTATCCACGCCGCCGAAGTTTTTGGCCGACACCGAATCCCTCCGATGACTCCGCGGCTTTCGTCTTTTCGGGAGTCGGGAAAAATAAAGCGCCTCTCGGAGCGACGCGCCTCTCACAGCCGTGCGGCGATGGAATGTCCTTCGGACACGAAACCCGCCGCTCCGTTTCACCGGAGACTATCCGGCGAGGGACGGCTCGGAGCCGTACTCGTTTTCCCGATGCCTCGGATCATAAGGAGTCGGCGAGGTCTTCGGTTTTCGGGAGACGAAGTGCTTTTTGCGCGATCCACGCCGCCGGACGAGGTATGGGGGCGAGTGTCCGGACTCCGTATGAATTCACCGCGACTCTCTCCGGCGGGAAGGCGAAGTCGTCGAAGAAAAATGGGAGCCGGAGGCATTCCATGCCCTCGAATCCGGTTATTCGAGGGCGGAATCCGCCGTCTTTATTGGGAAGGCGACGGCTTCTCCGGTGATTCGGACTGAGACGCGGTCTCCCGCGTCGAATGTGTGGCCGCTCCCGAGGCGGGCGATCATCTCTTCTTTCGAGTCGAGCGCGAGGCGCACGAGCTGATCGTGGCCGTAAAATTCCCGGTCGAGAATACGCGCCTCGCCATGATCGTCATTTTCGAGGCGGAGCGACTCGGGACGAACCATCACCTCGACCTCGCCGGAGGGGGAAGTTCCGACCGGGATCTCGCCGAGGGCGCACCTCGCGCTTCCGTTTTCCGAAACCCCCGAAAGGAAGTTCGCGTCGCCGACGAATGAGGCGATCTCTTTCGTGGCGGGGCTATGGTAAAGCTCCTCGGGGGGCGCGCTTTGTACGATGCGTCCGTCGAGCATCACGGCGACCTCGTCGGCGAGGGAAAGGGCTTCGTCTTGATCGTGGGTGACGAAGATTGAAGTCGCCCCCGCGTCAATGAGTATTCGCTTCATGTCGCGCCGAACCTCCGCCCGCAAAGCGGCGTCGAGGTTCGAGAACGGCTCGTCGAGGAGGATGACGGATGGCTCGGGGGCGAGGGCGCGGGCGAGCGCGACCCGTTGTTGCTGGCCGCCGGACAACTCGTGCGGCATCCGACTCCCGAGTCCGTCGAGGCGGGCGAGAGAGATGATTTCGGAGACGCGGTTCCCCTTTTTATCGCCCGACAGCCCGAAGGCGATGTTCCGCTCGACGGTGAGGTGTGGGAAGAGGGCGTAATCCTGGAAAACGACCCCGACCCGCCTCTTCTCCGGCGGGACGAAGACGCTTTCTCCGACGACCTTCTCGCCGTCTATTTCTATTTCGCCCTCGCTCGGCGGCTCGAAGCCCGCGATGGCCCGGAGCGTCGTCGTCTTCCCGCATCCCGACGGCCCGAGGAGCGCGAGTATCTTTCCGCGCCCGAGTTCGAGGTCGAGGCCGCGAACCGCCGCGAAGGAGCCATAGTTTATGCCGAGGCCGGATATCCGAACCATCGCCCCGCTCATGCCGCCGCCCTGCCGCGCCGAAGCCGCGCCGAAGCCGCGCCGTCCGGGCCGGAAAACCCGTTCATTCCGGCGTGGCGGAGAGGCCGATTTATCGCCGAACGCACCGGATGCGCCGTCGGTTCTTCGAGTCGCGGCTTATGGGTCGGCGCGGTGAGGAGTCTCGTTCGGCACGGCGACCTCCGCGAGAAAGCGCGTTTCTCCGCCGAGGCCGGAGGCGTGGAGCCGCGTTTTCTCGAAGCATGAGGCATGTTCTTTGCCGTCATTTCTCCCGCTCCCTTATGACGAGGAAATACATCGGGACGGCGGAGACGATGATGAGGAGGAGGGCCGGGGCCGCCGCCCTCGCGAAGAACGCTTCGGAGGTCGCATTCCACACGCTCGTCGCAAGCGTCGTGAATCCGATGGGGCTGAGGAGGAGCGTGGCCGGAAGTTCCTTCATGGTCGTCAAGAATACCAGCGCGGCCCCGGCGAAGATGCCGCGCTGCGCGAGCGGGGCGGTGATCGTGGCTATGACGTTCAATGGACTCCGTCCGAGCGACTGCGCGGCCTCCTCGACGCTCGGCCTTATTTGAAGAAGCGCCGACCGCGTCGCCCCGACCGCCTGCGGCAAGAAATGTATGACATACGCGAGGACGAGAATTCCGGTCGTTTGGTAAGCCCACGGCGCATAGTTCGCCCCGAAGAACACGAACGCGAGCGCGAGCACGATGCCCGGCAACGCATACCCCACATACGTCAATCTTTCGACGAGGCCGGACGCCCTCCCCGGAAACCTCACGGCGAGTATCGCGACGGGCAGAGCGGCGAGCGCGGCGGCGGCGGCGGCCATCGCCGACACCGACACCGAACTCCACGCCGCGCCCCACACGATCCGGAGCGGCTCCCCGGAGGAGACTCCCCGAACCAGCCAGAAAACGAGGATCCCGGCCGGTATGAAAAGCCCGAGCGAGACGATTCCCCCGCAAAACGCGAGCGCGGGTATCTTCCATTTTCCGAGGGGAGTCGGCCTCGGGGTTCGGACGGCTCCCGAGGTTTGGAAATATCTCGCCCGGCCGCGGGTTCGGGCTTCGATTATGAGGATCACCGCCGTGAGCGCGACGAGCATGAGCGCGAGTATGGCCGCCGGAGTCCGGTCGAAGGCGGAGCGGTATTGCAAATATATCGCCCGCGAGAAGGAGTCGTATTGGAGGAGCGAGACGACCCCGAAATCCGCGAGCGTGTATAGCGCGACGAGGAGCGCGCCCGCGACGATGGCCGGACGAAGTTGCGGGAGCGTCACGGAGAAGAACGTCGGCCACGAGCCTCGACCGAGGCTTCGGGAAGCGTCTTCGAGGGCGGGGTCGAGACCGCGGAGAGCCGCCCTCGTAGTCAAGAAAACGTATGGATATGTGAACAAAACGAGCGCGAAAGCCGCCCCCGGAAGCCCGTATATCTCCGGCAGCCTCTCGACTCCGAGGGGTTCCAAAGCGCCTTGCAAACTCCCGCGTGGGCCGAGGGTGCTCACGAGGACGAACCCCCCGACGTATGAGGGGATGACGAGTGGGAGCGCGGCGAGGATGGCCCATGTTTTTCGTCCGGGGAGGTCGGTGCGGGCGGTGAGCCACGCGAGCGGGACGGCGATGGCGACGGCGGCGGAGGTGACGATCGCGGCGAGGACGATGCTGTTCGCGAGGACGGCGAGCGTCCCGCCGTCGAGCACGGTCTCGAAGAACTCGACCCACCCCGAGTCGAGGCTCCGGATGACGAGGTATGCGAGCGGCATGAGCATGGCGAGAGCCACGACGAGCGCGGGTAGCCATACGACCCTCGGGGGCCGCGCGGATCGTTTGCGGAACTCTTTGTTAGTCGCAGCCATTGGTGATTCACTCGATCCCTCGCAGAGAAGTGGAGACGCGGCATGCCGCGTCTCCACTAGAAAGGCGCGCCTTCGTCAAGCTACGTTAAAGAACCCCCGTCTCTTCCATGAGCTCCAAAGTTCCTTCGAGGTCGTCGAGGTTCGAGAGGTCTATTTCCGGGGTCTCGATCTCCGAGAGCGGCACGAGTTCGTCGCTCGTCTCGACGCCTTCGACGAGCGGATACTCGAAGGTCTCGTCCGCGAAGTATTGCTGCGCGTCCTCGCCGACCATGTACCCGAGGAATTGCTCGGCCTCCTCCACGTTGTCGGAGGTTTGGAGGATTCCCGCTCCGGCGACGTTTATGAGCGCGCCGACGTCGCCGTCCCTCGGATAATAGTTCCTCGCCCCGAAGCCCTCGCCTTGCTCGTCGAGCGCCCGGAAGAGGTAGTAATGGTTGACGAACCCGACGTCCACCTCGCCGGCGGCGGTCGCCTCGAGGGTGGTCGTGTTGTCCTCATAAACGGTCGGGTTGTTCGCCTGGATTCCTTCGAGCCACTCGCGCGCGCCGTCCTCGCCCTCGGTGATGCGGAGCGCGGTCACGAACGCCTGCAATGAGCCGTTCGTCGGCGCCCATCCGATGCGGCCTTCCCACTCCGGATCTGTGAAGTCGAGGATGGAGTCCGGCAATTCTTCCTCGGTCAATGCCTCGGTGTTGTATGAGACGACCCTCGCCCGGCCGGAGATTCCGACCCATTCGCCGTCGGGCGAATTGAAGCGGTCTTCGACGGGGGAGAGGACTTCCTCGGGAAGCTCGGTGAGGAGGTCTTCCTGCGCGACCGCTCCGAGAGCGCCCGCGTCCTGCGCGAAATATATGTCCGCCGGGCTGTTCTCGCCCTCTTCGAGGATGGTCGCGGCAAGCTCCGCCGTGTCGCCGTACCGGACTTGAACCTCCATCCCGGACTCTTCGATGAACTGGTCAATGACCGGCCCGATAAGCTCCGCGCTCCGACCGGAATAAACCGTGAGAGACTCGGCCTCGCCGGAACTCGCCGCTTCTTCCTCCATGCCGCTTTCTTCCGCCATGCTTTCTTCCATCGCGCTTTCCTCGGAGGCTCCGTTTCCGCCGTCACCCCCGCCGCCGTTTCCGCCGCCTCCTTCCTCGGTGCCTCCGCAGGCGGCTGTGAACGCCGCGAGCGCGACGAGCATCGCCATAGCCATGAGCAACTTTATCGAACGCAAACTGTCTCCTTTTCCCGTTTTTCTGTGTGCATGGTTAAACAAGGTCGAGAGTCTCTCCGGCCCGGATGAGCGAGTCCCGGAAGCGGTACGTGGAGCGGACGATGTCTGCCCGGACTCCCATGCCGACGGAGCTATATGCTTCGGCCGCCGCCCGGCCATCGGTGAAGTACCCTTCGATGACGGCCCTCGCCGCCTCGTATGCTTCGGAGACTTCGGTGGCGGTGGCTTCGTCGGCGGATGAGACCTCGCTCTCGAAGGGTTCGAACTGGCTGAAAACCCCGATCAGGTTGTGGCGGAAGATGAGGAGGCTTTGGTCGGAGTATGTGTCCTCCTCGCTCGAGATCTTCTTCGACGGGACTTCATTTGCCAGCCCGATCATGCCCTCGAAATGGGTCGCCGCGCTGAAATTCCCCCGCACCGTGAGGTCTTCTCGCAAAGCCATGACGCTCTCGACGAGCCGCTCGGCGTACGGGACGGCGCCTTCGATGTCCTCGTCGCGGAAGAGGAGACCTTCGATGCGGTGGAACCCCCGGTAATCTTCGCTCGATTCGCCCTCGTCGAAGGCGTATGGGCGGGCGTCGATATCGGAGTCGGTGTCCTCGAAATTGAGGGCGAGAACCTCGATCTCCTCATACGGCGGACGAGCTTCGATGTACGCCGCGCACGCTTCTTCGAGGTTCCCGGACTCGATGGCCGCGAGCAATTCCTCGACGAGCGGAAGCTGGTCGTCGGCCCGGCCGCGGAAGTATTCGAGGCCGCCCTCAACTTGCTCGGCGAAGCGATCCTCGGCCATTTCGTCCATCGTGGTTTCTCCGCCGGAGGTGGTTTCCTCGGGCGAGTTCGTCGCCGACTCCTCCTCGTCGGCGCATCCGTTTATAAAGACCACACCCCCCGCGAGCAGCCCTCCGACAGCCGCCGACCTCCGGAAGAATTGCCTCCTGCTTAACAACGCCATCCCTCACCCCTTCGCTCGGACTACGCCGCCGCATTCACCCTTTCCAGGCCGCTGACCTCGAAAATTACGAAGTGGCCGCGGCTATTTGATATTAATGACAGTCATTTGCGGCAAGCTGGAAACACCGTACTTTATACGCTCTCATCCCGTCAAGCGTTTTGATGGGGGCATGTGAGCGAGATCACGCAAAGGGGCATGCACGGGATGAATCCACTTCGCGAGGGGGGGGCGGCTGGCGAGTGTGCGTACTTTGGTGGATCACGGCTCCGGAATCCTTTATGGGAAATTGCACACATCCGGGGCTTCATCTTCTTTGAAGGCGAGGATTTTCTACGTTACGGTGTGGGGCGTTTGGCAGAAAGCAAGGCAAGGAGGATGGGAGATCCACGCGACGGCATCAATATTCGCGGCATTGCTCGCGCAGCAACCTTTGACCATTTCGGCGATCGAAGTCTCCGAGTTGTACGCGCCCGCCGCCATAATCGCGGGCGCGCTCACGCTCGGACTCGTCTTCGAGGTGATCGTCCTGAAAAAGGTCGGGGAGGCGGTCGCGAACTCGCGGTTCTCGGGCAAGGAGATAATCATCCGCTCCGTGGGCGGGGTGACGACGCTCTGGTTCGGCATCGCGGGTGTGCGCTTCGCGTTGACGAGGCTCTCGCTCGACCCGAACCTCGCGACGCTCCTCGACCACGTGCTTCTCGTCGCGCTCATCGTCTCGGGGGCGATAGTTTTGACGAGGCTCGTCGGCGGTCTTTTGCGGATACACGCGAGCCGGGTCGAGGGGGTCTCCTCGTCGTTGCTCGCGAACCTCGCGAGGATCGCGATAGTGGCGATGGCCGCGCTCATCCTCCTCCAGTCGCTCGGCGTTCAGATAGCGCCCGTCCTCGCCGCGCTCGGCGTCGGCGGCCTCGCGGTGGCGCTCGCTTTGCAAGACACGCTCTCGAACCTCTTCTCCGGCGTTCTCATAATCGCGGGCCGCCAGCTTCGACCGGGCGATTTCGTCGGCCTCGACTCGGGCGAGGAGGGGTATGTCGTTGACGTTACGTGGCGGAACACGACGATTCGGACGCTCGGGAACAATATGGTGATCGTCCCGAACTCGTCCATCGCGCAGTCGAACATCACGAACTATTACCAGCCGGAGCGGCAAATGTCGGTCATCGTCCCGGTCGGGGTGAGCTATGCGAGCGATTTACAGCACGTCGAGGACGTGACCATCGAGGTCGCAAACGAGGTGATGTCCGGCATCGAGGGCGGAGTCCCGGAGTTCGAGCCGCTCATCCGCTTCAATAATTTCGGGGATTTCAGCATAGACTTCTCGGTCATAATGCGAACCCGCGAAGTCGCGCTTCAATACAAAATAATGCACGAGTTCATGAAGCTCCTCCACAAAAGATACCGCGAGGAAAACATCGAGATCCCGTACCCCGTAACCACGAACATCCACACCGACGGCGGTGGCGGCTCGAACGGCCACGCCGGACGCCTCGCCGAACAAAGACGATAAAGCCGGGAGTCGGGAAAAGCCCGGAGGCGAGGCATCCGCCATCGAAGCATCCCCGGCCCCGGCGGGAGTCTTCTTTCCGACGGGAAGCCGAAAGCCGCCGGAGAATGCCGGGCCGCGCGAATCCTCGGAAAGGAAGCCGGAGGCGAACCGCGCTCAATCGCCGCAAAAAATTCATCCTTCGGGATATTTTCCCCGGAAAGGGAGCCGGAGGCGAACCGCACACCCGACATCGCCGCCACCCGACATCGCCGCACACCCGTTCTTGGTTTTGCCAAAAACCAAAAACCAAAAACCGGAAGCGAATCGCTTCGCGGCGTTCATGATTTATCATCTCCGTCGTGGACGGAAGAATTTCAAACGAGGCTTTCGCGGACAAGCTCCGCGAGGCCGTGCCGAAACCTCTCGATAATTGGCGCGATATATATGACGGCTTTGCTCCCCGCGACATCGAGACGGGGGAGAGGATGCGGCGCGTTCCGCCGCCCGAGGAGATGGACGCCCGCCTCGCCGCCGTCCTCGTGCCCGTCCTCATGGAGCCGGACGGGCCGCACATCGTGTACACCGTCCGCCGAGGCCATCTCAATGACCACGCCGGGCAAATATCCTTCCCCGGCGGAAGCGCGGAGCCGGACGACGACTCCCTCCTCGAAACCGCGCTGCGCGAAGCCGAGGAGGAAATCGATCTCGGGGCGAACCTCGTCGAGGTCGTCGGCGAGATGGAGGAAATGTACATACCACCCTCGAACTTCCTCGTGAAGCCGTTCGTCGGCATCCTCCCCCCCGAGGCCGAACTCACCCTCTCCCCCGATGAGGTCGAAGAAATATTCACGGTTCCGCTCGAAACCCTCCTCGCCCCCGAAACCCTCCAAAGAGCCACCCTCCACCGCGAAGGCCGCGACTACGAAGTTCCCGTCTTCGCCGTCGAAAACTCCTCCGAGCGAAAACTGTGGGGCGCGACCGCCGCCATGACCGCCGCCCTCCTCGCCCGCCTCGGATGGCGGGTCGCTCCCTTCGGTCGCTCCGGGGAGTCGGGAGCCGCTCGCTGACGCTCGCTTCGGGGGTCGGGATGCTTTCGACCCCTTCTTCCCATAAACTCTCGTCTCTCATCCCGACAAACTCTCTCCGTATTCGACCGCAGCCTCCATCGGCGGACGCCTTGCCGCTTCGTAATTCACCATTCACAACTCATACCGAGTCCGCTTTTTCGATGCGGCGTGCGTCTTTGTGGGGGCGGGATCCCACCCCTCGGTACGGTCATCTCTTCATGCGGGCTGGAAGCCCGCGCCCCCGAGAAGCCACCCCCGAACGCACGGCTTTTTACCCAGACCCGGCGTCAAAATTCCCCAGAGCGAGGCTCCCACATTGATTTTCGTTAAACCTCCCGCCCCACACCTTGCGCCACTCGCCGCGCTTTGTTAACTTACGTCGTAAAATTACAACGTAAGTTAAGATAAGTGGAAGGAGTGGGCGATGGGATTTTTGTTCGAGGTGTCGGGAGGTTCGGGAGGTTCGGGAGGTGTGGAGGGGGTGATGTTTTTGGCGGGGAGTGTGGCGGTTGTTTTTTTGACGGGGGTGTTTTTGATGGGTGCGAAGTATCGTCGGTGGGCGAGGGCTTTGAGTCCGGTGGAGTTCGAGTGGGCGCGGCGGGAGGCGGAGGCGATGGTGGCGGGGCTGTCTCCGGCGATGATCTCGTTGGCGGAGAAGGAGAGGAATATCGGCGAGTTCACGGGAGGGCGGGTGGAGGTTTCGAAGGTGTTCGACGCGGCGTCGGGCATCTCTCTCATACACAGGCGCTCATGGCGGCGCTCCTCGGGATCGTCGGGTTCGTCCTCGCCCTCGAAGGGAACGCCGTCCTCATCGCCCTCGCCGGCGGAGCGACCGTCATACATTTCGTCGCGAGGAGGATGTCCGACGCCGTCGTCTCGTTCCTCGGACACGCCCTTTTCGCCGTCGCCGCGACGTGGCTCGTCGGACGGCTCGCCTTCGACGCGACGTTCGGCTCCGACTTCGGCATGCCGGAGACGATGCCATTTCTCAATGTCCGGGCGGTTTCGGATCTCACGGTCATCATCCTCACGGTCATCATCCTCGCGGTCGTCTCGACGCTCGCGTTCTCGTCGGCGAACACGAGGATTTTGTACCGCGCCTCGGCGCATGCCGCGCTCCTCGCGTGGATGTACTCCGAACTCTCCCCGCTCGCGGACGGACAAGCATACTCGACCATCGCATGGGGGATATACGCGACCATCATCCTCGTCGCCGAGCTTCGGATGGGGCGGGTGTGGGCTGTGAGGGCGGGGGTGGCGACGCTGCTTCTCGTCGCCGCGAAGATGCTCGTCGTGGATCCCGCCGAGGTCGAGGCGATATGGCGCATCCTCCTCTTCCTCGGCTTCGGCGGAACATTCCTCACCCTCAGCTTCTTCCTCCAATCCCTCTGGAAACCGGACGAAAGCCGGGACGAACGAAACGCCGCGTGATCTATATTCCATCGGGAAACTCCGGGGTCGGCGCAAAGCATCCGCGCCGGCCCCGATTCGTGGAGCGATGGCGAATTCGGTCGGATGGTTCCATCGCTGACGGGGGGCGGGAATCGGAAAGAGCGCGAATCGCGAGTTGTGTTTCCCGCTTCGCGACTCTCGATTCGCACCCCCCGGTTTCTCAAGTGAATCGCACCTTTTCCCGAACCCGAGAAGCGAAAGCTGCGAAATTATCAGTCGGATTCGTCATGAATCGCGGCTTCCGAAGCCATTCACCGCCCGACTCCCGGAAACCGGAACTCTTCACCCGAATTCCGTATCACTTTGTTATCTTCGACACGACGTACCTCCATAACCTTCCATTTTTTTATCGCCGTGTCGCCTTTTCGAGACTTCCGTCGGCTAGTTTTCTTCGCAGGCGGACGGAAGACGGGAGGGTTTTCATGATGGAGAAGATGTGGCTCGGATTGTGGTGCATCGGCGCGGCGCT
>Ga0136627_1000549_pt1 | contig 14213 bp, 16 predicted proteins | sample AntDrymUQ4892206_2_FD_104652 | JGI IMG/M metagenome (GOLD analysis project Ga0136627, IMG submission 104652) | Polar desert sand microbial communities from Dry Valleys, Antarctica - metaG UQ489 (22.06) | ecosystem: Environmental > Terrestrial > Soil > Desert | place: Antarctica: Dry Valley... | reverse complement strand
GGGTTGCAAAGGGGGGCGGTGCCCCCCTTTGATGTCATCGCACGGCCGGCGCCTCTATCTCGCCGCTCTCGTAGGTGCGCAGCTCGTCTCCCGTGCGCAGCTCCTTTGCGGCCAGCCGGACGCGGAACGTTCCGGCGGCGCGAGGGGTGAAGGCAAACGAGCCGGTGCCGCGCCGGAAGGTGGCCACCTTGTCGAAGACCACCTTCCCCTGCCGGGTGATGGTGAGCTGCACGGCCGAGAGCTTGGAGAGCGAGAAGCGCACCCGGGAGGGCTGTCCCTTGCTCGCCTCCTCCGGGCCGATGAGCTCAAGCTCGGCCGGCTCGGTGGTGTAGAGCGCGTAGCGCTTGGCGGCGCCGCAGTACACGTCGCGCCTCAGGCGGCTGCACAGGCTCGACAGGAACTCGCGCAGCAGCTCGTGGTACTCGGAGGTGGAGTCCGCGCCCGCGAACGAGTACCGCGACCAGTCGCCGGTGTCAGACAGCGGGACCTCCCTGCGGGCCTCGGGCTCGGCCCGCGCGTAGAGCGCCCGGGCGGTCGTGTCACCGGTCAGCTCCGAGTAGTCGTAGAGCCCGATCACCGACTGCAGGAAGGCGTTGAAGATGAACAGCCTCGGCGCGAATGAGTACTGCAGGTAGTGCACTCCGCCCCCGGGCCCCGTGGTGGCCACCCCGATCGGGGGTGGGGTCTGAAACGCGCCGAGGGCCTCCTGTGCGTAGCGGCGCCAGCCCGGCTCGTCGAGCAGCTCCGAGGCCCGGCCGAAGGCCTGGACGCCGGTGGCCTGAGCCATCCCGCTGATCCACGGCGGCTCGCCCCCGCCGAACTCGAAGTAGTACTCCCACGTTCGGAAGCCGCCCCTGCGCGTGGAAGTGGCCACCATCTCGTTCAGTAGCCGGCGCAGCCCCGCCTGGTCACAGGAACCCGTGTCCTTCACGCACGCGCCGTGCATCAGGTTGGCCTTCTTGAAGTTGGTCAGGGGCTGTAGCTGCAGGCCCTCGCCGGCGTAGTACTCGAACAGCAGCTGGCTGCCGCGGAAGCTCACAAGCCCCCGATTGGCCGGGAAGGGACTGCGCAGCCAGAACTCCGCGTTGCGCCGAAGGATGAGAAACAGCGCGGGCATGCGCGCAGGCTTGAGCTGCTTGGTCCGCGCGATCTCCTCGAGAGTCTCGATCACGTTGCCGAGCTCGCCCTTGCGGGCGCCGCGCAAGCGCCGGTGTCGCTTGCGGGCCAGCGAGTAGATGCGTGTGTAGCCGCGGTAGCTCCCGCGGGAGATCTTGCTCTGGCGTCGTGCCTTGAGCAGCGCCTTGAGCACCGCACGCCGCCCGCGCTTGCGCGCGGAGGCCCGGCTGATCCTGGCCGAAGGGCGGGCTGAGCGTGCGGAGGCCGCGTACGGCGGTGCCGAGCGCCCGGCTCGCGGCTCGCGGCCCAGGTCGGCGTCCGCGCCGGTGGGGGCGAAGGGGTCGTGGGTCTGGGTCGCACGCGGACCGTCGACCACCAGCACGTCGCGGGCCTGGGCGGGGGCGGGCCCCCAGAGCGCGACGCAGGCGATGACCACCGCGACAAACCTGCCGGTTTGCGGGTACATCATTCTCCCAACCTAGCGATAGGGCGAAAGTTGCGTGTCACCCCCCGGTGCGCCGCTACTCTGCGGCGTCCCGCCGGCTCGCATGCGACCGATCGCCCGCAGACCACTCGCCGTGCTTCTGGCGCTTGCCTCGGTCGCCGCTTTGGCCGGCTGCGGCGGGGGAGACGGCGAAGAGGATGTCGAGGGGCTTCTCGACCGGGCCTTTCGCCAGTCGGTGAACAGCGCGGACGTGAAGGTCGACGCCGAGCTGGACGTCAACCGCCAGCAGGGCCTGCGGCGTTCGGTACGTCTCGAGGCCTCGGGCGTCTATGTGGCCGCTGAGGACACCCTGCCCAAGGTGGACCTCGACCTGAGATTCGGATCGCAGGAGGCGGGCCAGAGCGTTGAGTCCGGCTTTCTCTCCACGGGAAAGCGCGCGTTCCTGAAGTTCGGAGGCGAGTTCTATGAGCAGCCTCGCGAGGACGTCGCGCGTGCCAAGCGCGAGCTGGGGGCCGGCGAGGGCGACAGGGGCGGGGGGGCGCTTGGCGCCCTTGGTGTGGATCCGCGCAGCTGGGTGGTGGAGGCAAAGAGCGAGGGTGAGGACGAGGTCTTGGGTGCTCGGACCGAGCACGTGTCCGCCAGGCTCGACGTGCGCGGCGTCTTGGCAGATCTCAACAAGCTGGTCGAGCGCTCTCAGAACGCGATCGGCGGGGTCACGCCTGGCACCCCGCGACCGCTCACCGGCGAGCAACTCGATCAGCTCGGCGAGGTCGTCCGGGATCCCGCCTTCCACGTCTACGTGGGCCAGGACGACGACGTGATCCGGCGTGTATCCGCCACGCTCGAGGTAGCGGTGCCCCAGGCTGACCGGGAGCGCTTCGGCGGCATCGAGACGGCGACGCTGCGGATCACGGTCGAGCTGTCTGACGTGAACGGCGACCAGACCGTGCAGACGCCGGCGGACTCGCGACCGATCGAGGACCTGAGCACGCAGCTCGGGGGCTTCGGGGCCCTCGGGAGGCAGGGCCTCGAGGGCGCCACACCCCTCACGGAGGAGGACGGAACCGCGATCACGCCCGAGACGGCGACTCCCGGTCGGGAGGTTCCCGCCCCGGACGCCCTACAGCGGTACTCCGACTGCCTCGATCAGGCGGCACCGCAGGACACGGCGGCGCTTCAGCGGTGCAACGCGCTGCTGCCCAGTGGGCCCTGACCCGTGCCCGATAGCGTGCAGGGCCGATGGCTCTGGAGGCGATAGCTCCCTGGGCGGCACTGGTGGCTGCCCTTTTGGTGTTCCTGTGGCTCGACCTCCACTTCTTCGCGCGAGGCCGAGAGCCCGACTTTCGGGAAGCCGCTGTCTGGTCCGTCGGCTGGCTGGTGGTCAGCCTGGCGGCGGCGCTGGTGGTGTGGGCCTTCGAGGGCGGCGAAGACGCGGTCCTCTACACCACCGTGTACCTGATCGAGCGGTCCCTGTCACTCGACAACCTGTTCGTCTTCCTACTTCTGTTCGCCTACTTCGGCGTTCCCATGCAACGGCGCGCGCGCCTGCTGTTCTGGGGCATCGTGGCGGCGCTGGTCCTGCGCGGCGTGTTCATCCTGGCGGGGATCACGCTGATCGAGCGGTTCCACGTGGTGGTGTACCTGCTGGGCGCCGCGCTGCTCGTCCTGGCCTACCGGATCTTCAAGGGGGTCGACGAGAACGTCGACCCCGACAAGAACCTGATGGTGCGCCTGGTGCGGCGTATCTACCCGGTCACCGATGACTTCAGGGAGGGACATTGGTTCTCCAGCGAGCATGGCAAGCGGCACGCCACACCGCTGTTCCTGTGCCTGGTCGCCGTCGTGTTCGCCGACATCGCCTTCGCGATCGACTCGATCCCCGCCGCCTTTGCCATCACCCGCGATCCGTTCCTGATCTGGATGGGCAACGTGTTCGCGCTCCTGGGGCTGCGAGCGCTGTTCGTGTTGGTGGAGGGGCTGATCGCGCGCTTTCGCTATCTCGACGAGACCATCGCCGTGGTGCTGGGCGTGGTCGGCGTCAAGCTGCTGATCGAGGACCTGGTCGTGATCGGGCCGATCGCCAGCCTGGTGATCATCGCCTTGCTCTTCGCCATCGGGATCGTCGCGTCGCTGGTGGCCGACCGGCGCGACCCGGACGCGGAGCGCAAGCAGCGGGAGCGCGCCGAGCGCACTCTGTCGTCCGAGGACGGCGACGGGCGCGACGGTGGCACCGACAGCGACACCGCCGACGGTGCCGGCGCAGACCCGGAGGCCGCGAAGCCGCCCGCCGGTCGCACCGAGAGCTAGCGCCGACCGGCGCACCTCCCTCCTCCGCCGTCCCTGGGGCACATCAGCTAGCGCGACAGCTGGCGCTCCAGCCGGGCGAGCCGCGCATCCCACTGAGCCCCTAGGCCGGCCATCCAGGCCATGGCCTCGGACAACGGGGCGGGCGTCAGTCGATAGCGCACCTCCCGGCCGGCGCGCCCGGGCTCCACCAGCCCCGCCGCGGACAGCATAGAGAGGTGCTTGCTCACGGCCTGGCGGGACACCGGGAGATCGCGGGCCAGCTGGGTGGCCTGGAGCTCGAGCGCCACGAGCTGCCGCGGCGGCCCAAGGGATTCGCGTCGTAGCCCATTGCGCGCGAACCACCGATGCGCGTGAGCAGCGGCTACGACCTAATATCTGAGACAGGCTCTACGCGAAGAAGAACACCAGCCCGAGCACCACGTACAGCGACAGCAGCTGTACGCCCTCGAACCAGTTGGACTCGCCGTCCTGGGTGACGAAGTTGGCGATCAGAACGGCAAACAGCAGGCCGCCGAGCTCGTAGCCGTTGAAGACCAGCGCCATCGGGTTCGGTCCGATCACGAAGGAGAGCAGGACGAGGAGCGGCGCCACGAAGAGGGCGATCTGGGCGCTTGACCCGATCGCGATGGAGACGGCGAGATCCATCTTGTCCTTCGCCGCCACGAGCACCGCAACCCAGTGCTCGGCGGCGTTGCCCACGATGGCCACCACGAATACGCCGACGAAGAACTCCGACAATCCGATCGTCTCGGAGGCCTCGGTGATCGACCCCACCAGCACCTCACTCATCACTCCCACCAGCACCGCGGCGACGGCCAGGGAGATCATCGACCGCTTCATCGACCACCCGCCCTCATGCTCCTCCTCCTCGCCGTCGAACGGATTGAAGACCCCGCGGTGGGTCTTGAGCGAGAACACGAGCCCGGCCGCATAGCTGGCCATCAGCACGATCGCCACGGCGAACGAGAGCTTTTCGAGGTCCGAGCCGAAGTTCACGCGCTCCTCACCCACGCCCGGCAGGCCCCCGCCGTGCACGAGCTGGAAGACGGCCGGCAGGACCAGCGCGCAGAGCGCCAGCAGCAGCATCACCGACTGAGCGTTGGCCGCGGTGCGATTGAACTCCTGCTTGTCGCGCTTGAGCCCGCCCACCAGCATCGCCGCGCCCAACACGAGGAGGATGTTGCCGATGATCGATCCGACGATGGAGGCCTTGACGACCTCTTGGAGCCCCTCCTTGAGCGCGAAGAAGGCGATGATCAGCTCGGGCGCGTTGCCGAAGGTCACGTTCAGGAGGCCGCCGATGCCGGGCCCGGTCTTGGCGGCGATGTGCTCGGTGGCCTCGCCCATGACCGCCGCGGTGGGGATCACGCCGAGCGCGGCGGCCAGGAAGACGAGTACCGGCGAGGCGTGCGCCAGCTCGAGCCCCACGGCTATGGGTATGAAGACGCCTAGGCCGTAGACGGGGCGCACGGCGGAGAGACTAGATCAGCGGGCGCTAGGCGTCGCCGGTGGCCGCGGGAGGCCGGTCATCGTCGGGATCGGGATCGGGAACGAGCTCGGGCTCGGGGTCGATCGCGTCGGGATCGGCGGTCGCAGGGACCTGACGTGCGTCCCCGCCGTGCCAGGTGGCCTGGAAGGTCTCCAGCAGCTCATCGCGCTGGGGCTCGTCGATGGGCAGGTCGTCGGACACCAGCACCCAGTCGGCGCCCTCGAACTCCTCCAGGTTGAAGATCTCGGCGTCCATGGAGTTGGAGTCGTCAACCACCACCAGCACCTCGGTCTGGGGGTTGAAGTAGGTGCCGGGGCGAACCACCATCTCTTCGATCTCGTAACGTCGATTGTCGGCCACGGGGCAGGTATACCCGATTCGGCGATTCGACTACTCCTCTCAGGCCCCGAGGTCTCGAAGCTGGCGCTCGACCTCGGTCTCGACGTCGAGCGGCCGCTCGCCACGGCGCGTCCGGCGCTCGTTGCCCGCCTGCACGAGCTGGCGCACCTCGTCGCGCAGGGCGGCGTCGGCGGGCGCCCCCGGCGGGCTCGTCGTCAGATCCGCCATCTCCGCTTCGACGTCGATCGGCGCCTGGCCCCTGGCCTCCCTGCGATCCGACTTGGCCTCGAGCATCTGACGGATCTCCTCCTGGGCCTCGGCGTGCGCCGCGGGGCTGCCGGGCACCGGGCCCCGCTCGAGGTCCGGCTCGTCCAGGGAGAGCCCGGTACGCCCAAGCCCCTCGTAGATCGCGCCGCTGCCGATGTAGCTGAGGCAGGCGACAACGATGGCCACGAGCACGACACCGATCAGGACCGTGCCGAAGTCGTCCATCCCCCTACAGTCTGACGAGATGCTCGAACGCCTCCGCCGCCGCACCATGGCGCCGAGCCGGCCGCTGCTCTACCCCGAGCAGATCGGCCTGGCACTGTTCTCGCTGACCGCGATCGGCGCGGGCCTCTACTTCGCGGTCGAGATCGCCTTTTGAGGCGCCTGTCCACTCCCGGGATGGAGCGCAGCCGGAACAGTTCCCGGCGAGCACCGCACCCGGGGAGGAGCGCAGCCGGAACGCCGTTCTGGCGAGCACCGCACCTTTCCCTCTTCCGGTACCCTTGTCCGTCGTTATTGACTGACGAATCAATCGGGCGCCACGGGCGCCTCTCCCGAAGGAGCGCACGTGGTCGATTTCACCCTTACCGACGAGCAGAAGGACATTCGCGAGCTCGCGCACGACTTTGCCGCGAAGGAGATGCGGCCGGTGGCCTGGGAGTACGACAAGGACTCCACCTGGCCCCAGGAAGTCGTTCAGAAGGCCTGGGAAGTGGGACTGATGAACAGCCACATCCCCGAGGAGTACGGCGGCCCCGGCCTCGACTACCTCAGCGGCTGCCTCATCGAGGAGGAGCTGGGCTGGGGCTGCTCGGGCATCGGCACCTCGCTGATGTGCAACGGCCTGGCCACGGCGCCGATCTCGCTCGGCGGCTCCGAGGAGATCAAGAAGAAGTACCTCGGCATGCTCACCGAGGAGGCCAAGCTGGCGTCCTTCTGCCTCACCGAGCCCGACGCCGGGTCCGACGTGTCGGGCATGAAGACCAACGCCGTGAAGAACGGTGACAAGTACGTGATCAACGGCTCGAAGTGCTTCATCACCAACGGCTCGCACGCCAGCTACTACACGGTCTACGCGAAGACCGACAGGGAGGCCGGCCACCGCGGGATCTCAGCCTTCGTGGTCGACCGCGACCTCGACGGCGTGACAGTCGACAAGAAGGAGGACAAGCTCGGGCAGCGCGCCTCCAACACGGCCACGATCTCCTTCAACGACGTCGAGATCCCGGCCGAGAACCTCCTCGGAGAGGAGAACAAGGGCTTCAAGCTCGCGATGATGACCCTCGACCGCACCCGCCCGGGCGTGTCGGCGATGGCAGTGGGAATCGCCCGCGCGGCGTTCGAGTTCGCCTCGGACTACTCCAAGGAGCGCGTGCAGTTCGGCGTGCCGATCGCGATGCATCAGGCGATCCAGTTCATGATCGCCGACATGGCCACGAAGATCGAGGCCTCCCGCCTGATGGTGTGGAAGTCGGGTGTCCTGCTCGACCAGGGCCAGAGCAACACGCTGGCCAGCTCGCACGCCAAGCGCTTCGCGGCCGACTCCGCGATGGAGGTCGCCGTCGACGCCGTGCAGGTCTACGGCGGATACGGCTTCATCAAGGAGTACCCGGTCGAGAAGCTGATGCGCGACGCGAAGATCATGCAGCTCTACGAAGGCACGTCCCAGATCCAGCGTCTCGTGATCGCCCGCGAGGTGCTGATGCCTCGCCGGGCCGAGGAGCCCGCGGCGGCGGCTGCGTAAGCGCCTGGTCGCACGTCCGCCCTCCGCGAAGGGGCGCTCCGGGCGGTACCGGGCCGGTCTGGGGCGCCTTTTGGTCGGTATGCGACGAAAAGCGGCCCCAACCGCGCCCAACTGGGCCTGGGCCGCCGCCCTGTCAGGATCAGCGCATGCCTCGACCCCCGGCCTCCAAAGGAGACCGCAGCCGCCAGGCCGCGCGCGACGCGGTGGTCAAGGCGGGCGGCGTCAAGTCGCCCGCCACGCCGGCGCCCGGCCGGGGCCGCGCCCAGGACCCCTTCAGCGGCGAGCTGCGCCGGCGCCAGGTGCTGCCGCTCCTGGTGCTGCACCTGATCGACCAGGGCCCGTCCTACGGCAACCAGCTGATGGAGCGGATCGCCGGCATGACCGAAGGCGTGCTCTCGGTGAACCCCAACACCATGTACCCGCTGCTGCGAAAGCTCGAGGAGGACGGGCTGATCGAGGGGCGGTGGGAGCACCCGCAACGCCGCACGCGCCGTTTCTATTCGCTGACCGCCGAAGGCCGCGCGGAGTACGCCCGCCTGGTTGGTGACGTGCGGCCCTTCCTCGACTCGGTGGCCCGCTCGATCGGCGAGATCGTGCGCGAGGTCTACGACTGATGGCCCGCTGCGCCCGAGCCACCGGCCAGGTCCCACTCGACGCTCAGGCCGCCGTTGCGCTGTGGAGGGACCTGGGCCGCTGGCCCAGCTTCGTCGAGGGCCTGGCCCGGGTCGCCTCGTCCACGCCCGAATGGCCTTCGGTGGGCGCGAAGGCGGTGTGGGAGAGTGGGCCGGGGGGTCGGGGGAAGGTGAGCGAGAAGGTCACCCGTAACGCTGCGCACGCCTTCGCGACCAGGGTCGTGGAGGAGCGCCTCTTCGGCACCCAGACCTTTCGTGCCGAGACGGCGCAGGAGGGCTCACGGGTCGAGGTCTCCCTCGACTACGAGCTCACGTCGCAGAGCCCCCTGAGAGGCCTGACCGATCTTCTGTTCATCCGCCGGGCGCTGCGCGACTCCCTGGCCCGCACGCTGCGCCGCTACGCCGTCGAGGCCGACGAGGACGCCGGCCTGCGTTAGCCTCCTGCACCGCACCTTTTCCCTCAGGGGAGGAGCACAGCCGGAACGTCGTTCCGGCGAGCACCGCACCCTTTTCCTTACACTTGGAGGTCGGATGTACGTATTCAAGGCCGCCGTGGTCGGCGCCGGCACGATGGGCGGTGAGATCGCCCAGGTGATAGCCGCGTCGGGCTTAAACGTGGTTCTAAAGGACATCGACCAGAAGTTCGTGGACACCGGACTCGAGAAGGCCCGGGACGTGACGCGGGCCCAGCTGGGCGCCCTGGTCGCAAAGGAGAAGATCTCCACAGAGGACGCCGACCGCCAGCTCGAGGAGCTGACCGGGCGCATCACGGGCGCCACCGACTACGACGGCTTCGGCGACGTGGACTTCGTGGTGGAGGCGGTGCCCGAGCGGATGCAGATCAAGCAGGCGGTGTTCTCAGAGCTCGACTCCGTGACCCCCGGCCACGCGATCCTCGCCTCCAACACCTCCTCGCTCTCGATCACCGAGATGGCCGACGCCACCTCGCGTCCGGAGAAGGTCGTGGGCTTTCACTTCTTCTACCCCGCGTCGATGATGCGGCTGATCGAGGTGGTCGAGGGCGACGAGACCTCGGACGAGACCCTCCAGTCCACCACCAACTTCGCCCAGCAGATCAGGAAGACCGCCATCCGCTGCGGAGAGGGGCCGGGGTTCGTGGTCAACCGGATCCTCAACTCGGCCGTGTCCGAGGTCTGGAAGGTGACCTACGAGGAGGGCCTCGACGTGAAGGAGGTCGACAAGGTGATCCAGGAGAGCGGGGCGGCCCCGATGGGCCCGTTCTACCTGACCGACCTGCTCGGGCTCGACACGGTGCTCCACGTGGCCGAGCACCTCAACGACAGCTACGGCGACCGGTTCTTCGTGTCGCCCGCGATGAAGGAGCTGGTCGCGGCCGGCAACCTCGGTCAGAAGACCGGAAAGGGCTTCTATGAGCACGGTTGAAGATCAGAGCCTCGTCGAGCGGTTCTCGCTCAAGGCCATCGTCGAGTCCTGCCTGGTGCTCGAGGAGGGCGAGGCATCGGCCAAGGACATCGAGATCGGCATGATGATGGGCGCCGGCATCCTCCCAGGCCCCTTCACCCGGGCCGACGAGCAGGGCCTCGACAGCGTGCTGGAGGCGCTCGAGCGCGCCCGGGCCGAGTGGGGCGAGGGCTTCGAGGCCCCGCTCGTGCTGCGGCGACTGGTGGGTCAGGGGCGCCTGGGCAAGAAGACCGGTCAGGGATTCTTCCCCTACCCTCAGCCCGACGAGGACCAGTCGCGCGAGACCATCGCGCTCGAGACCCGCGGCGATGTCGGGATCGTCTGGCTCAACCGCCCGCCGGCCAACCCGCTGTCCCCGCAGGTGATCTCCGAGCTCACCGAGCTCTGGGGCGAGATCGACGGCAAGCTGCGCGCCGTGGTGCTCGCAAGCTCGAACGTCTTCACCTTCTCGGCGGGCGCGGACATCAAGGCGTTCACCAAGATGGACCCGGAGACCGACGGGCGCCGGCTGATCGACGCGGGACACGACTTCCTGCGCTCCATGGAGCAGTCCTCGACGGTCACCATCGCCGCGGTCAACTCGCTGGCCTTCGGCGGGGGCTGCGAGCTGTCCATGGCGTGCGACTTCCGCCTGGCGGCGGAGTCCGCGAGCTTCGGGCAGCCCGAGATCAACCTCGGGATCATCCCCGGCTTCGGGGGCACGCAGCGGCTGCCGCGGCTGGTTGGAGAGGCCAAGGCGCTCGAGATGAACCTGGTCGGCGATCCGATCGGCGCCCACGAGGCGCTGAGGGTCGGGCTGGTGAACCAGGTGGTGCCCGACCACGAGCTGTTCGACACCGCGCTGTCGTGGGCCCGCAAGCTCGCCGAGAAGGCGCCGCTGGCGGTGGGCCAGATCAAGCAGGTCTCGGCCGCGGGTGACCTCGATGAGGGCATCGAGGCCGAGAAGCAGGGCTTCGCCGCCGCGTTCGGGTCCGAGGACGCCAAGGAGGGGATCGGGGCCTTTCTCGGCAAGCGGCAGGCGAAGTTCCAGGGTCGCTAGGCGCTCGACGCTTGTCGCTGGGAACCCAGACCGGTGCGGCTCGGCTGGCGGAGATGCTCTCCGCCAGCGAGTCGGCCGTCGTTCTCACCGGGGCGGGGATCTCGGTGCCGTCCGGCATCCCGGACTTTCGCTCGCCGGGCACGGGGCTGTGGGCCGAGGTGAATCCGATGGAGGTCGCACATATCGATGCGTGGCGGGCGGATCCCGACCGGTTCTGGAGCTTCTACGGGGATCGCTTCGCGTCGCTGATCGACAAGCGGCCCAACCGGGCCCACGAGGTGGTGGCCGAGCTCGAGCGCCGAGGGCTGGTGCAAGGCCTGATCACCCAGAACATCGACCGGCTGCACCGGATGGCGGGCAGCCGTGGCGTGGTGGAGATGCACGGGACGATCGAGTGGAGCCGCTGCATGTCGTGTGGCGGCCGGGTCCAGCTCGACCGGGTCGTCGAGCTGCTGAGCACGGGGGAGGGCGCCCCCGAGTGCGCGGCCTGCATCACCCCGCTCAAGCCCGACGTGGTCCTGTTCGGCGAGATGCTCCCGCCCATGGCGATGGCGCAGGCGCAGCAGCTGGCGGCGGAGGCCGACCTGATGATCTGCATCGGCTCGTCGCTGATCGTGCATCCCGTAGCCGCGCTTCCCGGCATCACCAGGGCGGCCGGCGGGCGCCTGGCACTGGTTACCGAGGGTGAGACCCCCTACGACACCGAGGCCCACGTGAAGCTCGGCGGGGACGTCGTCGGGGAGCTGGAGGCCGTCCTGGCGGCGCTACCCGGCGTTCAGTCGTAGGAGCTCGCCAGATGGGCGTAGCGCGGATCCTGACCGCCCACCTCGCGACCGTTGATCCAGACCCGGCCGCCGCCCCGGGGAGAGATGAGGCGGCGGCGGGCCTGAATCGTCCGGGACATCCGCTGATCGCGATCGCTGCCGCGGGGAAGGCTTGCCACCGGTCGCTTCACGTGGGGGAGTCTGCTCTCGGACACTGTCTTCTCCTATCGCCAGGTGGCCCAAATCGCGCCGGTCGTAATCGACCTTATGTCGAAGCGCCAGCGTAGGCACGGTTTCTCGCCCGGCCGTGAAGATGCGGTGACGAACCAGTTCGTGATTCCGGCCTGAAACGAATCAGGAGGAGCTGGTGAGCCGGCGCGATCGGAGCACGGCCTCCATCCGGGCGACCGCCTCGGCGAGGGCGGTGGCCAGCCCCTCGCTCAGCTCACCCCGTAGCGCGGCGTTGGCGGCGTCGCCCACGGCCGGCCTGTCGGCCTCGAGTGCCGGCCGCCGGTCGGCCGGGATCTGCCCCTCGAGCTCGGCCAGCACGCATTCGAGGCCCACGCGTGCCTGCAGCGCAGCCTGGCGCAGGCGGCCGGCGTCGAGGTCGGCCCGGGCCCGCAGCACGAGCTCCTCGCAGGCCAGCACCTGCTCCCGCCCCCCGAGCAGCGCGGCAAACCGCTCCTCCGGCGCCTCGATCGAACGGTGGGTGCCGCGGCCCTCGGAGGGCAGCTCCCATGCCTCGGCGTAGAGCCCGTCGGCCACGGCCTCGCCGTCGCCGAAGCCGATCCGCACCACCAGCGCCTGCCTGAGCGATACGTCACGCGCGTAGGGATCGGCACGTGCCACGCGATGGGCGTGCAGCGCACGGCTCAGCACGCGGAGGGTGTCCGCCAGCTCGGCCCGCGTGAGGTCCTGGCCTGCTCGCAGCCCGGCGAGCCACTGCCGCGCCGCATCCTCTCCCGCCATGGGCTGCGGGCGAATGAGCGTGGCCCGGGTGGTGGGCACGGGCTCCGGGGCGCTCTCGGCCACGGTTCGGCCGCGGCGGTCGCGCAAGCGCCGGCGCTCCGCCGCGCCGAGGGTCGCCAGGGTGAGTACCCGGTCAGGGTCCTCGCCCGGCGCGCTTCGGATCAGGAAGCGGCCGTCACCGGGCCCGAGTAGGAAGCCGAATTCAAGCTGGACGAAACCGAACAGCGCGCGGGAGGCGCCGGAGGACCCACGGTGCGGAGCTCGTCGGGCCGCGCTCCTCCCGGAGGCTACTCGCCCTTGTGGGCGTCCGAGGCGCGTTTGCCGGCGGGGAGCGAGTACTTGGACGGACTCGTAGGCACGACCGGGTTCTCGATCTTGCGCAGCTGACCGATCAGGTCCGACCACTGGCCGGGCTTGAGCACCGCCAAGGCTTGCTTGCCAAGTGTGCCGTTCTCGCCGAACATCGGGGCGAACCCGATGTGGATGTGGTCGGCGTGATCGCCCATCGCGAAGGTCGACCCACCCATGTCCAGCAGCGAGATGATCTGGTCGGGGGCCACAGTGCCCTGCAGCGCCAAGAGCCGCCGCACCGACTGCTCTGTGACCCCGCCCGGCTCCTGATGGCCCAGGATCGGCACACGATTGATCATCGAGATGTCCACCGCGTTGCCGGAGGAGTGGTGGGAGACGTTGCCCGAGCTGGTCGGCACACCGACGCGGCCACACTTGAGGCTGGAAACGGTTGGGCGCAGTCCAGACTCGGCGAGGAAGGCAAGGCTGGCCAGCACGCGCCGGTCGACCTGCCCCGAGCGGATGTCCTCGCGCTGACAGCCTCCTACCTCGATCCGCTCATCCGAGAGCACCCGACGCTCCAGCAGGGGCTTCGGCAACAACAAGATCTGGCCGATCGAGAACCCGCCCCCCTCAGCTCCATAAAGCACGTTGCGACCCGAGGCGCGATAGATCGCCGTCGCCTCCAAGAGCTTCCACCCATCCAAGATCGGCTTCGGGTCGACGGTCGGCGCGCCCTTGCCGGCCGGGCGGATCGCGAACTCGAGATGCGCGGCCTTCGCGGGATCTGGACGGCCGACCCGGCCCAGCACCGTGCCGCCGATCACCTGCGAGCCCTTCTTCAGCCGCCGCAGGCGGATGTTCTTGGCGTCCGCGTTGAAGGGACGCGAGAAGTAGTTCTTGTAGGTCTCGAAGCCGCCCTTCCTCTTCGCCTCGGCGTCGAGCCGCTGTTCGAGGCCTCCCGCGCCTCGGGACTGGGGCATGTCCGGGTGGGCGAATAGACGCTCCTTGACCGGGATCGAGGCAGCCGGCGTGTCCTTGGAGCCCGCGCCGCGCTTGTCGTCCTTGCCATCGTCCCCCTTACCGCCGCCCTTGCTGTTGCCTTTCGAGCCCTCGTCGTCGCTGCGCTTGGAGTCGTCGAAGGCGGGTTGCGCGCCGGCCGAGGCGGGGGCGGCCGGCTGAGCGTCGTTGGCTTTGAGTGCTTGGGCGGTGGTGTTGGGGTTGGTGGCGTCGGCTTTGGGGACTGGGTAGTAGGTGGCGGTTTGGCCGAGGCCGGTGTAGGTGTAGCGGTTGCCGTATACGTCTTGGAGGATGACGTAGCGCCCGAGTGCTTTGCTTTGGCCGATCTTCTTGATCTGGCCGTCGTTG
>Ga0136627_1000547_pt1 | contig 14230 bp, 12 predicted proteins | sample AntDrymUQ4892206_2_FD_104652 | JGI IMG/M metagenome (GOLD analysis project Ga0136627, IMG submission 104652) | Polar desert sand microbial communities from Dry Valleys, Antarctica - metaG UQ489 (22.06) | ecosystem: Environmental > Terrestrial > Soil > Desert | place: Antarctica: Dry Valley... | reverse complement strand
TAGAACCCCATCTCGAGGCTTTCGTCGTAGAGCGTGCTGCCCGACACGCCGGCGATGCGCATGTCGACCGAGATGCCGAACCCGCCCTGGTAAAACGTCGCCACCCCATGGCTAAGCGGACTATTGACAGTGATCGACCCCTCCTCGGCTGGTCGCCCATTGTCATAGATCACGACCTGGCTCTCGTAATTGCTGGCAATTCCCTCTTGTGTGTAGTCGTCGGTGAACCGCACCAGCTCGACGCTGAGGCCGGTGCCATGGCCGACGTTCTGGGTCTGCCCCTCCGCGACCGCGAAGTTGGTGTCCCTGAAGCCATACACCGAGGCGACGATGCCGCCGACCAGCAGCAGGATCAGGGCGAGATGGAACGGGAAGGTGCCGAGCTTGGCCCAGCGGTTCTTGTCGGCGTAGAAATGCAGGTCATTCCCGACCTGCTCGGTGAAGAAGCGGTAGCGCCGTGCCTTGAAGATCGACTCCATTCCCTGCCGTAACTCGTCGAGCGTGCCGGCCTGGGTGAAGCTGGCGTTGACCTCTGCCCGCTCAATGTAGCCCTTCGACGTCCGGATGCGGGGCGCGTTGATCGTGCCCCAGATCGCCGGGAGCCGGTTGACGGTGCAGACCGCGATCGCCACCGAGATCACCGCCAGCAGGATGGCGAAGATCGGTGAGCCGAACACGTCCCACGCGTACCAGCGGTCAACCAGCGGTTGCAGTGCGGGCGCGGCGTTGGCCATCCATTGCGGCGCGTCGCTTCCTCGGAGCGTGCCGATAAGCACCAGCACCGCGAGCAGCGTGATCTCGAGCACGGCCATGCGCACCGATGTGAAGAATCGCCAGATTCGGTCGATCAAGATCTCGACCGGCGAGCGGGATGGTGTTCCATTCGCGACGGTGATCTGCGCCATGTCCAGTGATTCCAGTGACGAGCGGGCGAGATGCGCCCGATGCGGAAGATGCGTAGTAGTCGCTACAGTTCGGGTTCGAACGGTGTCCACGGCGCGGCGCGAATGATCTCAATGAATATCTGCTCGTAGATTCCGAGCAACATGATCACGCCGACGCCGATCATGACCGCCCCGCTGATTGTCGTTATCAGCCCAAGCCTGCTGTTGATGCGGCGGATGATGGTCGGCGCACTGCCGAACGCCAGCGCCGCCAACATAAAGGGTAGTCCCAACCCAAGTGAGTAGACAGCAAGCAGGACCGTCGCCCGTTCAATGCTCCCCTGCCCGGCCGCCATCGTCAGGATCGCACCCAGGATCGGCCCGAGGCAGGGAGACCACCCCGCCCCGAAGGTGACGCCAATCAGGAACGATGACGTGACGGTGCCTGGATCACCCGACGAGACATCGAGCCGGCGCGTACGGTCCATCCACGGCACGGAAATCCAGCCCAACTGGTAGAGGCCAAAGAGAACGAGCAGCACGCCACCCGCCCGGACCATCCAGAGCCGGTTCTGCTCGATGAAATCCAGCGATCCCGTGAACGCGCCCGCGCTTCCGACCGCCGCGCCGAGGGCGACGAAAACGAGCGAGAAGCCGATCACATAGGCGAGCGCGTTTCGCAGCACTACCGCGCGGACATGTGTACTCGACTCGCCTGCTGAGACACCCGCGATGTGCGCAAGGTAGATCGGAATCAGGGGGAGAACGCATGGGGACGAAATCGAAAAGATTCCGGCAATGAAGGCGGTGAGCAGCGACACTTCGATCATGCTGTGTACCCTACCACTTGATGAAATCTGGATACAATGGAAGAAACACCGGCATGCGGTCCGATGGCCGCATCGCTGTCCGATTTGCTCCGTGCGCTCCGCATCTCCACCCCCGAGTCCACCCGATGCCCGACTCAATCCGCAACCGTCTCTACTCCACCGAGGCTATCGTCCTGGCCCGCCGCAACCTCGGCGAGTCTGACCGCATCTGTGATGTCTACTCGGTGCGCTACGGCAAGCTCTCGGTGATCGCCAAGCGGGCGCGGCGTTCGGACAATCGGGACGGGCGCTCGCTCGACCTGCTCAGCCGCGTGTTGATTCACCTCTATCGCGGACGAAACCTCGACATCGTCAAGAGCGTGGAGCCGGTCGCTAGCCATGATGGGCTCCGGGCGGACCTGGATGCGTACGGCCACGCCTGCTACCTGGCGGAGCTGGTCCGGGCGATGACCGAGGATCGCCAGCCCAACGAGCAACTCTACTCCCTGCTGGCGCAGTGCCTGACATTGCTGTCCGAGAGGGTCGACCCTTGGCCGGTCACCCGCTACTTCGAGTACGCCCTACTCGACGCCAGCGGTTTTCAGGCGCAGTTGTACGCCTGCGCCCATTGCCGCGATCCGCTGTCCGCCCAGGTCAATGCCTTCTCGGTACGGGAGAGCGGGATTCTCTGTCCGAAGTGCCAGGTACACGACCCTGGTGCCGCGCCGCTGTCCGTCAACGCGCAGAAGTACCTGCGGGCGATGGATCGGGAGGGGTTGCGGCGAACCATCGGCCTTCATCTTGACGAGGCCTCGCGCAATCAGGTGCAGCACATGCTCACGAACTACCTGCAACACCTGGCGGAGCGACCGCTGGCAAGCCTGGGCGTGCTGCGGTCGATGCGCGGGAAGGTGGGCGTGGCGACAGTCGAAGGTGAGCTGGGACCGGCTGTTGAGCCAGCAAGGCCGTCCGCTTGAGCATCTGGTACAAGCATTTGATGTGCATCTCACCACCCGGCGTTTCCTTGCCGGAACGGGCCGTCACGACCCATCGAGATGTAGCGCCGGACCTTGTCCTGTGACTGGCGTCATCGGCGACCATGTGTTCCCCTGTCGGCGCGAGCCGTCACGACCCATCGGACATGAAGTCCGACGCTACATGAGGTCGTCCTCCGATACGAGGTCCGGACGCCAGCGGGCGGTGCGCTCGGCGGCCTGCTTTCGCCTCCAGGCGTCGATGTTGGCGTGGTGCCCGCTGAGCAGGATGTCGGGGACGCGCAGGCCACGATACTCGACCGGTCGGGTGTAGTGCGGGTATTCGACGCCGGTGGCCGAATGGGACTCCTCGATGATGCTCTCCGCGTCGATCACTCCCGGCACAAGACGCGAGACGCTGTCGGCGATCACCATCGCGGGCAGCTCACCGCCGGTCAGCACGTAGTCGCCGATTGACAGCTCATCGGCGTAGAGGACGTGCCCGACGCGGTCATCGATCCCCTCGTAATGACCGCAGATCAACGCCAGCCTGGGTTTGGTTGCGAACTCACGCGCCAGCGTTTGCGTGAACCGCCGACCCCCCGCCGACATGATCACAATGTGGGCCGTCGACATCTCGTCGCCGAGCACCGCCTCGACTGCCTCCACGATCGGCGGCGCCTTCATCACCATGCCAGCTCCGCCACCATAGGGCGTGTCGTCGGCGGTGCGATGGCGGTCCTGCGTCCAGACCCGGATGTCGTGGACGCGGATGTCGAGCGTGCTGGACGCCTGGGCGCGCTTGAGGATGCTCTCGCTCATCGGGCCAGTGAACATCGCCGGAAACAGCGAGAAGATGTCGATGCGGAACGGCTTTCGGTCATCTTTGGTCATGCGACTGCCCCCGCCTTCCGGCGTTCGAGCAGGTCGAGCAGCGGCTGGCAGGCATTCTCAAATGTCTCCAGCACCATGTCGGGCGAGAAGCCATCTTCGACCGGCGCGCTCTGGCGTCCAGGCTCATATAGCACCGCCGCCAGACCGGCTCGTTGGGCGGTGTCGATATCCCAGCGAGGCGAATCCCCGATGTGGACGCCTAGGGAGCGGTCCGCATCGACGAGGGCGTAGGCGGCTTCGTAAATCGTTGTGACCGACTTGTAGTGGCCGATGCTTGCTGATGTCGCCACGAACGCCAGACGGTCGAGGATGCCGAACCGGTTCAACGTCCATTCCAGGAATTGGTGATGGACCGCACTGGAGATGATCCCGACCGGGATGCCGGCATCGATCAGCGTCGAGATTAACTCGACCGAATCTGGCACCGGCGATAGGGCCGACAGGCAATCACGCATGAGCAAATCGATGATGTCACTCAACGCGGCCTCGTCGTGGTCAATGCCGAGTTCGGTGAACACCTGCGCCACGCCTCTGACTGCGTCCTGCTCGACGCCGGTGGTGATGACATCCCTGCGCAGGGCGCGATACAGTTCCGTTGCCCGGTCAAAGGTTCCCAGGGTGAGCGTTTCGGCATTCGCGTCAGCAAGCCGACCCAGGACCGCGGCGGGCAGCGTGCGAATCTCGAGCTCGAACCAGGGGTCGCAATGCGCGACCGTGTTGTGAAAATCGAAGGTGATGATCTGCACGGCAACTCCGGTCAGGTCAGATGGCGCACGACGTGAGGAATCGTCGTGGTAACGATAGCATTGGCGCAAGACCGATCGGTCGTTGATGAATACACAGCAGGGGTGAGCAATCGTCGTGGCGCAATCGCTGATACTCGATCTGGGACTCGCGAAAACAGAAAAATACGCCAGCCGGGACAGCGGCGACACGGTGGAGATCGTCGAGCGACCGGGAGGCGGTTTCTCGGTGGTGATGATCGACGGCCAGGGGAGCGGCCTGGCGGCCAAGACGCTGAGCCTGCTGCTATCCAGCAAGGCGGTGGGGCTGCTCAAGGAGGGCGTGCGAGATGGCGCGGTGGCGCGGGCAACGCACGATCACCTGTTCATGTTTCGCCACGGGAAGGTGTCGGCGACGCTGGATCTGCTGTCGGTCGACCTGAAAACACGCACCGTCGTGGTGACCAGGAACGCCGACGCGCCGATGCTGCTCGACGATGGCACGGGGTTCCGGACGGTTGAGGTCGATTCCGGCCCGATCGGGCGATACCACCGGACCCGACCGAGCGTCCAAGAGTTTCCGCTGGAGGAAGACCTCACTATCGTCCTGTTCACCGACGGCATTCCGCACTCGGGCAGGCGAGCCAGACTTGCGCCGCTCGATTTGCAAGGTTTCGCCAACGAGCATTTCGGGCCGTCGCAGTCGTCTCAGGCGATGGCCGATGTCTTGCTTGCCCATGTGATCGAGCGGGATCGAGGTCGGCCCGGCGACGACATGGCAGTGGTGGCGCTGAGGATCACGCGGCACGCCGAGGACCGGTACGTGCGAAGAATGCAGGCGCAGTTCCCGATCACGTAGACTCCGCCACAATGTCGTTCCCGGTCCCTCGGCTTCGCTCGGGATAAACAGCATGGACGCACCTCACCAACCTGATCGTCGCCGGGTCGTCGTGATCGGACCATGCGCGTCTGGCAAGACCTCGCTGACGCAACGACTTCGGGCGCTGGGTTTCGACGCACGGGCGTGCGGTCAGGAACACAGTGAGATCCGGGAACTGTGGAAGCACATGCAGCCGGATGTGCTGATCGGTTTGTGGATCGACCTTGAGACGCTGCGGGACCGGCGGTCGAGCGCAAGCTGGGCGGGAAGTATCTACGCCCGGCAACAACAGCGGCTCGCGTCCGGATACGCCCATGCGGACCTGGTGATCGATTGCCACGACATCGATCCGGATGAAGTCGAGCGGGACGTGTTGGAATGGTTGCGCGAGCATCCGGTGGGGAACATTTAATTGATCGACTTTCGGCGACCGGGAAAATCAACGGTACTGCCGATCGCGCCGGTGTGGATCAGCAACGCCAGCTCGCGGCGCAGCAGCCGGTGAATCTCCTCCAGCCGCTCGTCCACCGTTGCGAATTCGAGCACCTGTTGCCGTTCCCAGGTATGCAGGGTCAGCGTCTCCGCGATGACCCACGCGCCGTGGGCGGGATCGTCCGACGGCTGGAGCTTCGGCAGCTTCTCCTGCACCAGCAGTTCCAGTGCCGCGAGGTACTGGGCGAAACGATATTGCATGCGACGATACAACGCCGTGACCGCATCCTGATCCCGGATCACGTCATCGAGGGGCGCGATATCCGCCACCGCATAGCCTCGGGACCAGTCGACATCGGAGATTCTGACCCGGAACGCGCCGGTGACAACGATATCGGAGCGGCCGTCCGAGCGCGGCGAAATCCCGGCGATCGAACAGGCGGTACCTATACCGCTCGGCTTTCCTTCCTCGTCCGCGTCATCGCCATACTCCACCAGTGAGATCGCGAAGGCCGGGTCTTCATTGCGGGTCGCTTCCAGCATCCGTCGGTATCGCTCTTCGAAGATGTGCAACGGCATAATCGCGCCGGGGAAGAGGACGGCGCCTAGTGGAAAGATCGGGAGATGCTGGTGCTGCATGGGGGGTCCATAGCCGGGATGTGCGAGAGTCGTACTCCGATGCAGTATACGGCGTCGGTAGCGGCGGGTGCGTGTCGCGGACGCCGCCCCACACCGTACAATCGTCCGCATGAGAGCATTTCCCTTGCCGGCACGACAGGCGATTTCCAACCCAGGAGCTGGAGCGTCCCGATGCGAAGCGTCTTGCGCCATGATCGAGCCAACGGTGACCATTTTCCGGGAGCTGCCATGATCATCTGGTCCGATGATGCTGATGGCGGAGTTGAGGTCGCGCCATTGCGTCCGGAACACGTCCCCCTGTTGAACGCCTCCGGCAATCCTCGTCTCGACGAGACCGACATCGAGGAGATTCTCCGGCGGTCGCCGGGAGGCTCGTTCTGGGCGCCGGAGACCGGCGAGTTTATCCTGACGCAGCCATGGCGTGCCCGGCCTGAATTGCCCTACATTCATACGCTGTGGTCGTTCGACCATGACCGGGACCGGGCCTTGCTCGATGCCGCCGTCAGCGCCGCAAGTGACACGGGCGCGGCATGCCTGCTGATGCTGGAAACAGGTGAGCGGCGGAAGCCTTCCTTCTATGACCGCCACGGATTCGAACGGATCGAGGTCATCCGCACCTACGAGCACCTTGATCCCGAGCAGTTGGGGCGGCTGCATGAACCCGGCGTTGTCCGATTTTCTCGCATCTCTCGTGGTCAGGAGGCGTTGCTCGCCGCGGCGGAAGAGATCGATCATGCGGCGTTTCCTTGGTTCTGGCACAACTCGCACGAGGAGTTCGTCAGCTACATCAGCTTTCCGGGCGTCGAAATGTGGGCGGCGGAGCGGGACGGGCGTGTCGTTTCCTACTTCGGCATCACGCAATTCCACCGGTGGGCGCACCTGGATCGGATCGCGGTCTCGCCAGACATGCAACGGTCGGGGCTGGGCAAGGTCACGCTGGGATTCGCCGCGCACCGGATGGTCGAGGGCGGAGCCGACCGGATCGGGCTCAGCACCCAGAGTAACAATCGCGTGTCGCAACGCATGTACGAATCGCTCGGATTTCGCCATACCCGGCAATCTGACTATGATGTATACGGATTGGTGTTCGATCCGGGGCGGGTCTATGACCGGCGCGGCTGACGCTTGCGGTATTTCGGGAAAGCTGGAGATAGATGGGTAGCAGTTTCGGAACGGTATTCAAGCTCACGACCTGGGGTGAATCACATGGCCCCGCGCTCGGCGTGGTGATCGAGGGATGCCCGGCGGGGATACCGCTGGCGGTCGAGGACATCCAGTACGAGCTGGATCGACGTCGGGTGGGGCAGAGCAAGGTGACGTCCCCTCGCGACGAGAAGGACCGCGCCGAGATGCTCTCGGGCGTGTTCGAGGGCGTCACCACTGGCGCGCCGATCTCCCTGATTACCTACAACAAGGACGCTGACTCCACCAAGTACGAGAATCTGCGCCACGTGTTCCGTCCCGGTCATGGTGATTACACCTACCAGATGAAGTACGGTCATCGCGACCATCGCGGCGGCGGGCGCAGCTCGGCGCGGGAGACATGGGGCAGGGTCGCAGCGGGCGCGATCGCCCGGAAGATCCTCGCGGCTGCTGGTGCGCGGGTGTACGGATTCACCCGCGAGATAGGCGGCATCGAGATGGAGACGTTCGACGAGTGCGAGATCGAGCGCAACCTCGTGCGCTGCCCGGACCCCGTCGCCGCCGGGAAGATGGTCGACGCGATCGACAGGATCAAGGAAGAGAAGAACAGCCTGGGCGGCGTGGTCGAGGCTCGCGCCGTGGGTATCCCGGTCGGGCTGGGCGAGCCGACCTTCGACAAGCTCGATGCGCTGATCGGGCAGGCGATGCTGAGCATCCCGGCAACCAAGGGCGTTGAAATCGGGCGAGGATTTGCGCAATCGCGCCTTACCGGGCGTGAGTCGAACGACCCGTTCGAAATTCGGAACGGTAGGGTGCGAACGACCAGCAACAACGCGGGCGGCTCGCTGGCCGGACTCTCCACCGGCGAGGAGATCATCGTGCGGGTGGGGATCAAGCCGACATCGTCGATCGAGCAGGATCAGTCGACAATCACCAGCGACCTTGAGCCGGCGACGGTCAAGGTGGTGGGACGCCACGATCCCTGCGTCGTGCCTCGCGCGGTGCCGGTGGTGGAGGCGATGCTTGCGAACGTGCTGGCAGACCTGTATCTCCGCAACCGAGCATCGCGTATCGACTGGCCGGATCAGGAATGAGCATGCCCGACTGGCGCCGCCGCGGGCCCTGTTGCGTTCACTTCTGTGCCAACCGCCGTGTCGAACCTCGTCCAGCCAGGGTTCGTGTTTCGGTGTGGCCTGGAGCGTGTCGACACGGTGGGAGCCTCTACCTGTATCAAACCAGGCTGACCTCACTCTACTAGGGTGCAGATGAGAATCGCGTGAGCGTCACGTGAGAGGACCATGAGGACGATGCACAACGAAGTGAACTACGAATTCCGCTTATGGAGTATCGCCCAGGGCGCCCCCGATGACGAGCTTGCGGGGCACATCGAGGGCTGCGCTACCTGCCAGACGCAACTGGCAACGCTCCGGCATATGGCGCGATACGCTGACGCCACCAGCGGAGCCGACGCCGAGCCGCCTTCGGCGCTGACAACCCGGCTTTCCGGCCTGATGCGTCAGGTGCGGCCCGATCTGGTCGCGAGCAAGACACCGTCCGTGGCGACACAGTTGGAGAATGCCGTTCGCCGGATCACGGCAACGCTGGTGGTCGACACCGGCTTCTCCGCCCAACCCGCTGGACTCCGCTCCGCCGTGGATCATGGCCGTGGCACGAGGCAACTCGTGTTCGAGAGCGACGTGGCCGATCTCGATATCGAAGTGATTCCTGCTGACGACGGTGAAGGCGCCTGGGAACTGGTCGGACAGCTGGGAATGGACCACGTTCCACCGGGATCGACGGTCACATTCATTCCTGCGGAAGCAGTGCTGGAATCGGCAGTGTCGGTTCACTCCGATTCGGTCCGAATCGACATCATGGCCAATGGGTATTTCCATGGCGCTCTGCCATCTGGCGCCTGGGCTGCGCTGGTCGAGGTCGATGGAGCGGCGGTGATCTTCGGCGAGATCCAGCTGTGAACGGTGCGGACTGCATGCGTTCGCCGCCATCCACCACGGGCGAACGATGGCCGGACGTCGCCGCATGTCTCAGCGAGGGGGCCGAGCCGGAGACGACACTGGCGCTTTCGCGCATGCTCGATGAGCTCGAACGCCTTGTCCACTCGGACCCTACGTGCGCGATCTCTGCCGCTGACGAAGCGATTGATCTCGTCGGCACGCATGGCGGAACAGCGCTGCGCATGCGGGCACGCCGGATGCTGGTTATCGCGTGCGCCCATGCCAACCAGTTTGTCCGCTCGCTTGGCGTGCGCGAGGAAGCGGAGCAAATCCCTGACGCCGAAGAGGCGCCTGTCGAGCTCGCTCGCATCCGTGTCGCCTCGATGCAGGCACTCGCGAGCCTGGACCGGATCGACGAGGCGATCCTGGTGGGGCAGGCGGCCCTTGCCACCCTGGAAGCACATGGCGCCGAGACGCCCGCGAGAATGGCGGCATTGAATATCGGCGCGTCGTTCGCCATGACAGGGCGTCCCGACGAAGCCCTGCCTTTTTTTTGATCGCGCTGGACGGGGCCTGGACGATAACCCTGTGCTGCTCGGGCAGGTGGAAACCAACCGGGGCACCGCGCTGGCCGCGCTGGATCGCTTCGAGGAAGCCGAAGTGGCATTTGAACGCGCCGTTTCCTTGCTCAACAGTGACGAGATGTCCTGGGCTGGGGCGATTGCGGAGGGGAACCTGGCCTATCTCGCCGGACGCCAGGGCGCGATCAATCGCAGTCTCCGGCATTCTGAAACCGCGCGCCGGTATCTCGAACAGGACAGCGCTCACGGTGATGTGGGCAGGATCAACGCCGAGCAGGCGGCGTTGCTGGCGGCGGCTGGTCTCACGACGGAGGCGCGGTCAGGCTTCGCGGAGGCGATCGAACTGATCCGCCAGCATGGCAACCCGTTTGATCTGGCGCGGGCGCAGATCGCTTTTGCCACGACACTGGTCGCCGCGGGCGGCATGGTCGACCCGATCGGGAAACACCGGGAAGGCGCTGGGAGAGCGCTGCGCGAGGCGGAAGCGCTCCTGATTGAGTCAGGTCAGGTGATCGATGCCGACGAACATCCCGACATCTGGCGTCAATATCTCGCCCTTCGCGCGCAACTGGCGCTTGCCGCCGGCGACGACACGACGGCACGAACGCTGATCGATAATGGGTTGCGTCTCGCCGAAGATCGGCCCGTGCAGCGGCTACGCTGGCTTGTCCTACAGGCTGACCTCGCCAGGGTATGCAATCGGGCTGATGAGGCACGTGACATTCTGCGCGGCGCTCTGGTGACGGCCGAATCGGCTCGCGTCACCCCCGTCATCGCGGAACTTCACGAATCCCTGGCCGACCTCGAGCGCCAGGTCGGCGACCGTGTGGCCGCAGATGGCCATGCGCGTCGAGCAATCAACGCCTACGAGGCGATCCGCGGCACGCTTCAGGCTGAGCGGCTTCGCCAGTCCTGGCATCGCGGTCGGCTTGATGTGTACGGCGATCTCTACCTTTCATTGGTGGCTCGCGACGATGCCGCATCGCAGCATGAGGCGTTCGGGGTGGCCGAGCGCATCCGCAGCCGGTCGCTGCTCGACGCCATGAAACGGCGCGTTCCGGACGCCGACCCCACGGTATCGACCGATGCGTCGGAACGCCCGCTCATCGACAGGCTGGCCGAGCATCGGCGGTGGCTCAACTGGATGTACAGCGCGCTGGCGGACGGTCTCGAGCCGGATGAGCGCCAGCAACGCGATCTCCACCAGCGTGAGCTGGCGGCGGGCTCCTTGGAAGACCGTCTGGCGCTTCTCCGCCCCCAACCGGGGTTCGACACGCCGCTCGCACTGGAGCAGGTGCAGGCGCTGCTCGACGACTCCACAGTGATCCTGAGCTACCTTGCCATCGGTGACCGGTTGAGTCTGCAGGTCATCTCATCGGATCGTGTCGAGGGGATGGTGGAGTTGGCGACGCTTCAGGCAATTGTCGATCTTGTCGCCAATCTCCAGTTCCAGATCAGCCGCGTACTTCTCCGCTCCGGCTCGCCGATCTCCCCCAATCGGCTGGATCGATTGCGCCGGGACACCGAGGCGGTTCTCGCGGACCTCTATAGGGCGTTAATCTCCCCTGTCCAGGCCAGGCTGGTTCATGCCCGGCGGATCGTGGTGATTCCCACCAGCGATCTTCACGCGGTGCCGTTTGCCGCGCTCCACCAGGATGGGACGTATCTCGGCGATCAGCGGGCAGTTGTCACGTCGCCCGGCGTGAGCGTGCTGACGGGCATGGGCGCAGCCTCCGCGGACAACCTCACCGAAACCGATCGGACGCTGGTTGTCGCGGTCCCCGATGATGACGCGCCAGGCATGCGCGATGAAGCGGAACGCCTGCGGCGACGATTCCCGTCGGGCACGTTCCTGGTCGCCGCCGACGCCACCCGGGACATGGTGCTCGGTTCCATTCTGGAGAAGGACCTTGTCCATATCGCCTGTCATGGTAGGTTCGATAGTACTCATCCCAACGCGACCGGCTTGCGGCTGGCTGATGGCTGGTTGACGCTGGATCGGCTGCGTGAGGTGCGTCTCGGTGGCGCCCTGGTTGTGTTGACTGGATGCGAAACCGCTCGGGTCCGGGTCGAGGATGGCGATGACCTTGTCGGGATGATGGCGGCCATGATTGCTGCCGGTTCGAGCGGACTGGTCGCCAGTCTTTGGAAAACGCATGATGTGGCCGCAACCGCGCTGGTCGAAGCATTTTATGATGCATGGGAACGAGGCGCGGACGCAGTGACCGCGCTGGCGATGGCGCAACGCTCGGTGCGAGACAGCTTCGCCCATCCTGCATTCTGGGCTCCATTTATCGTGACGCAGAATACGAATGAGGAGAATACACTATGACACGTTTGCGACATGTATGTGCGTTGCTGGTTGCCATCGCGATGGCGATGGCATTGGTCGTGCATCCGGCGAGTGGGCTTGCGAGCGACCATGGTTCACGCTCCGGTCCGGTCGGGAGCTTTGCACTGCTGGGCGATGACGATGATTTCGATGACGACGACGATTTCGAAGAGGAGTTCGACGACGACGATGACGATGATGTCCAACCCGCACCGGCGCCCGCGCCTGTCTTCGATGACGACGACGATGATGTCCAGCCAGCGCCGGTGTTCGACGATGACGAGCCGTTTGGCGGTGGCGCGGTCGACGAACCGCGAACCGATCAGGTGATCGTGCGGCTCAATCCCGGCGTCGACCCCAACACGTTCGCGGCGCAATCTGGTGCCACCGTGCTCCGGGTTATCCCGTCGGAGAACATTGTGTTGCTGGCGATCACCTTCGATAGGGATGACCCAGACGCGCTGGAATCATTGTTCAACGACCCCGCAGTCGTGTGGGGAGAGCGCAACTTCAGCGCCCAGGCGCCGGGGGGCCGGCCACGCTACTTCTTCTCCGGCATTGATGGAACGCCACAGTTGGTCGATCAGCCCAGCCTGCCGGCGGAACTCGAATTCTCACCCGGCGCGTCGTGCACAAGCGGAACGTCTGTGGTCGTCGCTGTACTTGACACTGGTGTCGACGCCAACCACCCTGAGCTCGCGGCGAACATCCTTCCCAATGGCGTCAACATGGTGGACAACACGTTCGATCTGCGAGATATCGGCAATGGCCTGGATGATGATGGCGACGGGCAGATCGACGAGATGGTCGGGCATGGCACGCATGTCGCCGGAACCATCCTCCAGGTCGCGCCGGACGCCAGCATCCTGCCGATCAAGGTGCTCAACTCCGACGGCATCGGCGATGCCTTCTTCGTCACGTCAGGCATCTTCTACGCGGTCGAGCAGGGCGCCGACGTGATCAACCTCAGCCTGGGATCGACATTCGACTCACGGGCGGTCCAGGATGCCATCGATGTTGCGTCGGGCCAGGGTGTGGCCATCGTCGCCGCCGTGGGGAACGGCGGCACGGCTCAACCGGTCGAGTATCCGGCGTCGTTGAACTCTGTCATCTCCGTGGCGGCGCTCGACGCAGATGGAAACAAGGCCGAGTACAGCAACTTCAACGACTCGGTCGATATCAGCGCGCCGGGCAGCGGCGTGGCCAGTTCCTATCCCGATGGTCGCTACGCCACCGCAAGTGGCACCAGCATGTCGACATCGATCGTTGCGGGGAGCATCGCGCTCGTGCTGGATCGGCAACCGGAGATCGACCCCGACGCCGTGGAACTGATCCTGACCTCGACCGCGGACCCGCTCCAGCTGACCGACCCGGCATTGGCCAATCAGCTCGGCGCGGGGGCGCTCAACATCGACGCCAGCATCGCCTGCGGAGGTTGAGCAGACAACGACGCATGCGCGGGGTCCTGCCTCAGTGTCGGATCCTGCGTTACCACAAGGTCATGCTGTCGGCGAACAACTGACGAACGTCACGCTCGGTCGGCTCTTTCGGCGAGATCACGAGCAACCGCTGTTGGGACAGCGTCCCCCGCACCAGCGCATCCAGGTCATCCTCGGTGATGCCGACGCCGTTGAGTCCGTTCGGCATCCCGATCGCCTTCATCATGTCCGTGAAGCGGTTGGCGATGGCATCACCGGCGTTGTCCAGGCTTACCTCTTGCGGGGGCGCGCCGAGCAGGATCGCCGCCTCCCGGTGCGCTTCGGGCGCCGCGTCAGCAGTCCACCGGAAGATCGCCGGAGCGGTCAGTACGACGGACATCCCGTGCGGCACCAAACTGTGCTCCGTCGGATAGTCCGGTGGGAAGTATCCCCTCGACAGGCGCGAGATGGGGTAGGACAATGCGTGCGGCAGGTGAACCCCGGCGTTGCCGAATCCGATGCCGGCCAGGGTGGACGCAAGCAGCATATGGCCCCGGGCATGGGTCG
>Ga0136627_1000546_pt1 | contig 14232 bp, 12 predicted proteins | sample AntDrymUQ4892206_2_FD_104652 | JGI IMG/M metagenome (GOLD analysis project Ga0136627, IMG submission 104652) | Polar desert sand microbial communities from Dry Valleys, Antarctica - metaG UQ489 (22.06) | ecosystem: Environmental > Terrestrial > Soil > Desert | place: Antarctica: Dry Valley... | reverse complement strand
TTCACGAGCAGGCTCATGCAGAACCTGCGCGAGACACACGGCTACACCTACGGAGCCCGTTCGGGGTTCGATATGCGGAGATCCGCAGGTCCGTTTACCGCCTCAGCGGAAATCGTTGCCGCAAAGACCGATTCGGCGCTGATCGAGTTCATGAAGGAGCTGAACGCAATACGTGAATCAGTGCCGGCCGACGAGCTCGCAAAGGCCAAGCGGTACATGCAGCTTGGCCTGCCCGGGGACTTCGAGACGACACAGCAGATCGCCGCGGCCCTCATACCGGTGGCTGTCTATGACCTGCCGCTCGACTACTACAACACCTATGTGCAGAATATCGAAGGTGTCACTGCTGCGGAGATTCAACGGGTTGCGCGGCAATACATAAACCCGGCATCGCTTGCGATAATCATCGTCGGCGACCGCGCGAACATCGAGGCATCATTGAAAGCCGTGAACGCGGGGCCGATAGTGCTGCGAGATTTCTTCGGGCAGCCGATCACTCCGTAACAGGCAGAAGCGCCGTTTTCATCCAGCTCCAGTAGGCATCTCCTCCCCGGCTGCCCACATCATTGTGGGCAGCATCGGGCACGAGGAGCAATTCCCCTTTCCTTCGGGCCGCGCCGTAAACCGATTGCCCCATCTCAGCCGGAATCAACCGGTCACGCCCTCCGTGGGAAACTGACACTGGCGCAAGAACTGAAGCCACTGTAACGCCAGTGTCAAAGTGCAGGCGTGAAACCAGACGCCACAAAAGCCCCGACGGCCGGTAGCCTGTCATCCTGCCAGCCATATCCTTTGCCGACGTGAAAGGAGACTGCAGTATCAATGCGGCGGGCTGGTGCTTATTCGCGAGCTCCGTTGCAATTGCACTTCCGAGCGAGTGGCCGAACATCGCAATACGGTCTTCAGGAACCTTCAGGACATTCCGCGCAAACAAGTACGCTGCCTCGGCATCACGCTGTGATCCGGCATACGACGGTCGCCCTTCAAGTCCCATGTAGCCTCGGTACTCAGCCAGCATGACCGTGACGCCGGTACGGCGGGAAAGCTCCTCCGCCCAGTCGATCTGCCAGACGGCGAGATCAGCGTTTCCGTGAAACGACAGCAGAAGACCACGTGGCGCTGACGGATCTCCCACCACGTACGCGAACAATTTCTGGCCATCCGACGCTGTGTACTCGACGCGTGTGCCGCCGGCGGGCGAAGGCCAGGGTCCACGAGGTGGCTGAAACGCGATCCGCTCCTGAAAGATCCACGCTAGAGCTACCAGGACGGCGGCCAGCGCGACGAGCAGCGCCAGAAAAACAAACACCTTCGAGATCAAGCTTCCTTGAACAATTGAGGGCATCGTTCCATGGGGTTACTCTGCCTGACTGAGCCAATCAATTTACGGACATGCGAATACCGATAGAGCAATTCCGCCTCGACAACGGGCTGCTGGTGGCCCTTTCCCAGGACAAGACAGCGCCGATCGTGGCGGTCAATCTCTGGTATCACGTCGGCTCAGCCAATGAGCGGGTCGGCAGGACAGGATTTGCACACCTCTTCGAGCACATGCTGTTTCAGGGATCGGCGAATGTTGGAGCCAACGAGCACTTCGAACTGATTCAGCGGGCAGGCGGAACTCTCAACGGATCTACCTGGCTCGAGCGCACGAACTATTTCGAGACAGTACCCTCGAATCAGCTCGCGCTTGCTCTGTGGCTCGAAGCCGACCGGATGGGCGCACTGCTCCCCGCGATGACGCAGACGAAACTCGATACTCAGCGTGACGTCGTGAAAAACGAGCGGCGCTGGTCGGTGGACAACCAGCCGTACGGAACCTGGTGGGAGAAGCTGCCGGAGCTGGCATATCCGGAATGGCACCCTTTCCACCACTCACTCATCGGCTCGATGGAGGACCTTTCGGCCGCATCGCTGGAGGACGTCGAGCAGTTCTTCCGCACCTATTACACGCCCGATAACGCGGTTCTGTCGATTGCCGGTGATTTCGAGATCGAAGAGGCGAAGGCTCTGGTAGAGCTTTACTTCGGACCAATCCCGAAAGGCGGAGGCAAGCCGCCGCTCGAGCGCATCGACCTGCCTCCGAAATTCGGTGAGCCGCTGCGCATGGTCGTCGAGGATGATGTCAGTCTCGCGAGGATCTACATGGCGTTCAGGTCACCGGTGTTCGGGAGCGACGAGTACTACCCGGCCAGTGTCTGTGGGGCAATCCTCGGGATGCGTCGCGGCAGCCGCCTCTACAGGTCCCTCGTGCGCGAAAGGCAGATAGCGGCGGATGCGTCGGCGTTCACCTTCGACCTTGCAAAGGGAAGCGACATACTGGTCGCCGACGTGACGGCGCTCCCGGACACGTCACCGGATCAGCTCGAGGCTGAAGTTGGAAGGGAAATCGACAAGCTGGCAACAGACGGAGTCACCGCGGATGAAGTCGCGCGCGCGGTGGCGCTGATCGAGACTGACATGACGACCGCGATGCAATCGGCCGGAGAGCGCGCTGATCGAATCTCGATGTTCGCCACCCTGCTGGGCGATCCCGGCCTGGTCAACATTCAGGCTGACAGATACCGCTCTGTTACGGCAGCACAGGTGAATGCCTTCGCGAGCGACAGGCTCGGGAAAGACAATCGCGCGACACTGCTGTACGTTCCGCGGCCGGAACAAGCTGGCGACGCCTCAACCGAGATGCTCGAGGTGGCGGCATCATGACGACATCTACCCGCCCGCGGCCGGGTCCACCCCGCGAATATCACTTTCCGCGGTTCGAGCGGCACGTTCTCCACAACGGCCTCAACGTGATCGTTGCGCCAGTGAGAAAACTGCCGGTGGTGAGTGTTGCGGCAGTAGTCGATGCAGGCGTTCTGCGCGATCCCGAAGGCCTTGAGGGACTTGCCGAGCTCACGGCACTGTCGCTGCGGGAAGGCACGACGCTGCGCGACGGGCTCAAGCTCGCCCTGGACCTCGAGATGCTCGGCACCTCTGTCGAGGCCGGCGCAGGCTGGGATAACGCAATCGCCAGCATGACGGTGCTGACCGATCGTCTGGTCCCGGCATTCGAAATATTCGCCGAAGTATTGCTGTCACCGGCCTTCAGGGAAGACGACATCGTTCGCCTGAAAGCTGAGCGTCTTGCCGAGCGGATGCAGGTGATGGCAGAACCACGTGGGCTCGCGGACGAGTCGTTCGATCGTTTCGTATACGCGGCGGATTCCCGCTACGCTGAGCCAATGAGTGGAACGACCGGCTCGATTTCCCGCATTACACGCGAGAACGTCGCCGAATTCTACCGCGACAATCATGTTCCGGGGGCGACGACCCTCATCATCGTCGGTGACGTAAGCGTCAGTGAAGGTCGAAAGCTCGCCGAATCTGCTTTCGGAGGATGGAGCGGCAGGAAAACCGAACTGAACCGGGAAGCAGACAAGCCCGCGAGAAGTGATCGAAGCGTCAGGATAATCTCAAGGCCCGACGCTGCGCAGTCAGAGCTGCGAATCGGGCACCCCGGCATTCCGCGGTCACATCCCGAGTACTTCAACGTCACCGTAATGAACGCGGTACTTGGCGGACTCTTCTCTTCACGCATCAACCTCAACCTGCGTGAGAAGCACGGGTACACCTACGGAGCGTCATCCTACTACGATTGGCGAAGGCAGGCAGGACCGTTCGTGATCTCGACAGCGGTCCAGAGCGAGGTCACCGGTGAAGCGATTGCCGAGACACTCAGGGAAATCAAGAGGATGCAAACCGAGGAGATAGGCCCTGAAGAGCTGACGCTCGCCACGAGCTACCTCGAGGGCGTTTTTCCGATCAGGTACGAGACGACAGGGTCAATCGCGTCAGCGCTGGCCATTCTCGAGACGTACCGGCTGCCAGAGAACTACTACGACACGTATCGAGCGATGATCGCCGGCGTGACGACAACCGATGTTCTCCAGGCCGCAAGGCGATTCATCGAGGCGGAAAAGCTTCAGGTGCTGGTTGTCGGAAATCCGGAGCTTGTCCGGGCGCCAGTCGAAGCGCTTGGCATTGGCCCCGTATCGGTCAGCGAGCCGGTCGACCCTTGACCCTCAAGGCCTCGCGCCGGGTCTATACCGGCCGCGTGATTTCGCTCGATGTAGATACCGTGGCATTTCCAAACGGGACAGTCGGTGAGCTCGAGATGGTCAGGCATCCAGGGGCGAGTGCGGTCGTTCCATTCCTCGATGACCCTGCCGGCGAGGATCCGCGGATCCTTCTCATCCGTCAGTACCGGCATGCATCGGGCGGCTACCTGTTCGAGATCCCGGCAGGGCGGCTCGATGAGGGCGAAAGCCCCGAGAAGTGCGCAATCAGGGAGCTGAGGGAGGAAACCGGCTACTCGGCGGCGACCCTCGAGCATCTCAGTTCGTTCTTCACCACTCCCGGATTCACAGACGAGCGGATCCATGTCTTCATGGCAATAGGGCTGGAACCGGGAGACCAGGCGCTCGAGTCTGACGAGATTCTCGATCTTCACCCAACCCGCATCTCAGAGGCCCTGAAAAGGGTGTCGACAGGTGAAGTCGTCGACGCGAAGTCGATGCTCGGAATCCTCCTCTCAGCCCGCCGAATCCGCGCGTAAGGGTAATTCGCCCCTGAGGGGTTATCTCCGGCAAGAGAGACGTGTCCGGATATGGTGACACTTTGTGGGTCACCACAGGACAACCCCCGGCCACCTTTCTGTGTCAAATCATTGGATTGCAAGGGCTTAGGGCGTTCCAGCCGCGGGCACAGCCCATGCTATATCCAGTGTGGTGACAAGGATCTCAACAAGGAGGCGCACTCAGTCCTTTCCTCGTCGGATTCTCATTCTTGGGGGTAGCAGCTAATGGCAAGCATCGTTCGTAAGCACGCGGTTCAGCCAGTGAGAGCGAACGTCAGGGAACAGCTCAAGGCGATGGATGATTCGGCTGTCGTCACGGCGTTCCTGGGCGGAGAAGAGAGAGCGTTTTCCGAGCTCGTCGAGCGGTACCAGACCCGCTTGCTCAACTTCGTGTATCGCACCATAGGCGACCGGGAAAAGGCTGAAGATCTCGTGCAGGAGGTTTTCATCCGCGTGTACAGGCATCTGCACAGGTTCGACCGTTCGAAGAAGTTCTCCACGTGGGCGTACACAATTGCGTCAAACCTGGCGAAGAACGAGCTGCGCAATCGGTCGAGGAACCCGCTCGTCCTCTTCCAGACGGTTCAGAAGAACTGGGAGGACGATGACAGGCCGGTTCAGTTCGAGGATACGACGTCGCGCCCTGATGACATGTACCGGAAGCGTCATCTCCGCGAGATAGTCGAGGAGTCTGTCGCAAAGCTCCCCGAGCATCACAGAAATGTCTTCATTCTGCGGGAGCTCGAGGGTAAGTCGTACGAAGAGATTGCCGAGATCACGGACTGCAACCTGGGAACTGTGAAGTCCCGGCTGAACAGGGCACGGAACTCATTCGCGGAGATCGTGGCGCCCTATATGGAATAGTGGTGCGCGGCGTGTCAGATTAGGGGGCTCGGGGAACCAGTATGGTCATGGTGGGTACTGGTATCCGAACCCTCTAATCGTATCTGAATGGATTGCAAGCAGTTCCGGGAAAACCATTTTGCATTCGTCGACGACATCCTTCCCGGCGTCGAGCTGGTGGGGATGCAGGTACACCTGGCGGAATGCGAGAGATGTGCGAGGCATGACGCAAACGTCCGCCGGTCGCTCATGCTTTTCCGCAGCCTCCCGTCGATCAATCCTTCGCCTGACTTCGGCAAGCGGCTGGAGCGTCGTATCAGGGAGACGAAGGCAGCCGACATGGCAGCCGCACAGAACGGAAGATCCCGCGGGCTCGCCGCCACAGTAGCCATCACGAGCGCAGCAATGCTTGGCTATATCGGATTCTCGCTCAAGCACGTCGACACTCCGCGTGACATCGTATTTCCGCCTGTCGTCGCATTCGCTCCCGTTCCCGAGCCAATTCCAGCCACGATGGCTTCGCCCGCACCGGAGATGGTGGCAGCGCTCCCGGCCGGGCTTCCCATCTGGACCGCGGCAATTCTCGCCGAGCATTCGCCGGTTCATTTCGCTTCGCTGGAGCTGGCAAGCTTCAAGCGCTAGCGAAGACCGCCGTCGTAGTCCGACGGTCTGGTATATTTGAAACCATGCCCGCCGACGCCGCACTCAAGACGCTCCACGATGCCCTCAAGAGAGGGACTTTCGATGGAGCGTATTACATATGCGGCGATGACGACTTCCAGAAGGAAGACGCAATGAAACGGCTTGTTGCCGCAGCCATCGAGCCGGCGATGCGCGACTTCAACATGGAAGTGAAACGGGGAGCAGAATTCGATGCAAAATCCCTGGATGCTGCTTTATCCGCTCTTCCGATGCTCGCGGACCGGCGGGTCGTAGTCATTCGTGACGCAGGGACTCTCCGGAAGGACGCGCGGAGGGTTCTCGATGCCTATCTGTCAACTCCTTCACCCGACGTGCTGCTTCTCGTCGTCGAGACGTCAGGCGGAAAGACTGACAAGGATCTTGCGAGGGCGACAACCCCGCTCGAGTTCGGGTATCTCAGTGCCGACCGCATTCCGAAATGGATCGGGCACTACGCATCGACTCAGCTGAAGATGAAGATCTCCCCGGAGGCGACGGAGCTGCTGCAGGACGCCGCAGGGACCGATCTTCATCATCTGGTGTCAGAGCTCGAGAAGCTGGCGAGTTATGCGAATGGCAGGGACATAGAGGAGTCGGATGTCGCCGCAGTAGTGGGGGTGCGCCGCGGTGAAACGATGGCCGACTTGCTTGATCAGGTCGCGGGGCGAAACGCCGCCCGGGCACTCGAGTTGCTGCCGCACGTGCTCAACCAGGCCAAGACGTCGGGAGTTCAGATTGTGATGGCTCTCGCCACGCAGACGATTGCAATTGCGTGGGGCAAGGCGAGAATTGAGGAAGGACTTGCGCAGGGCAGGCTGCAGAAGGAGTACTTTGAGTTCCTGAAGCGGTCGGGATCGGCGTTCACCGGGCGACCCTGGGGAACGGCGGTTTCGGCCTGGGCCGGCGCCCTTGGCCGCTGGAATACTGCGTCACTCGACCGTTCGCTCGACGCACTTCTCGAAGCGGACATCGCCCTCAAGGAGACGAAGTTCTCCTCTGAGGAACAGATCGTATCGACACTGATTCTCTCCATGTGTGTCGAAAATGAAGAAAGCCTCGCGGCATAAACGAAAGCAGGAGCGGGAAGATGGTGAGAAAACTTCTATTTGCAGCAGCACTCGTGTTCAGTCCCGTGATTGCTCAGGCGCAGGTGCCTGCGGGAGTTCATCCGGCGTACGTGAGGGCGCAGACGCTCGTTAACGATGGCGACGCCACGGCTGGCCGCGCGCTTGTCGATTCGATGATCGCAATCGCGCCTCCAGGCTCGAATGCCTACGCAGAAGGCGTTTACTGGCGCGCTGTGCTGGCATCCACCGCGGCTGATGCGGAGATGGACTACCGCAGGATTGTCGTCGACTTCCCGCTTTCCCCGCGGGTCGAGGACGCCCTGATACGCCTGGCGCAACTGGAGATCGCGCGTGCCAACTACGATGGGGCACTGAGGCACCTGAACAGGCTCATAATCGAGCATCCGCAGAGCCCGTCACGGGCAAGGGCGGGATACTGGATGGCACGGGCGCTCTTCGACAAGAACGACGTCCAGGGCGGATGTACAGCCACGGCTGAGGCGCTTGTGCGCACGAGCGAAGGCGATGCAGAGCTGCGCAATCAGATAACGTATCTTAACCAGCGGTGTGCGGGTGTCGTCCTCGCAGGCCCTGCCACGACGCCTGCGCCGACCGCGCCTGTCGCAGATGCGGGCACGCCCGTGCAGAACACACAGCGGCCAGCGCAAGCCACGGGTCCGGCCGTCACTCCCGCACCCGTTGTGACGACGACCATTCCAGTGACCACCCCGCCGCCGGCGCCGCGTTCCAGCGTGCCTGCTACCACGCCGTCGCGAGCGGCCGCGCCGCCTTCTGCGCCACCGGCCGCAACACGACCTGCCGAGAATGTGCCAGCGCCCGTGACGACACCAGCGGCGGGGACAGCCCGGGCGTGGTCGGTGCAGGTTGCTGCCTACAACGTCAGATCACAAGCCGATGCGATGGTTGGCCGGCTCAAGACGAACGGATACGAGGCGAGAGTCGATGGGAGCGCAGCGCCGTTCAGGGTGAGGATCGGACGCTACACGACGCAGGGTCAGGCGAGCGCCGTCCAGCGCTCACTCAAGGCGAAGAATATCGAAGGGTTCGTGGTACAGGCTGACACCCGGTAAGACCCCGTGAGCCGCCCAACATCAACTCCGTTGATGCAGCAATACCGGGAAATAAAGAGTCGCCACCAGAATGCGATTCTGTTTTTCCGGATGGGCGACTTCTACGAGATGTTCTACGAGGACGCCGAGATCGCTTCGCGCGCCCTCGGCCTGACTCTGACTTCGAGAAATAACGGCGGCGCAGCGGAGGTTCCGCTCGCGGGAATTCCAGTGAAGGCGGCGGCGGAATACCTGCGACGTCTCGTACAGCAGGGGTATCGCGTCTCGATCTGCGAACAGACTGAAGATCCGCGTCATGCGAAGGGAATCGTGAGGCGTGAAGTGGTCGAGACGATCACTCCCGGCGCCGCCTTCGCTGATGATCTTCTGGACAGGGCCCGCAACAATTTCCTGTGCGCAGTATTCCCTTCAGGCGATCACGTCGGGATAGCCGCTGCAGACCTTTCCACCGGTGAGTTCCGTTTTCTCGTGACAAGGGAGGCCGATACCGACGCTGCCCTGTCGCGACTGGCGCCGCGCGAAATTCTCGTTGCGCGGAATACGAGTGCTCCGATGAAGGTCGTCAAGGAAAGCCAGGATGAGGGCGCCCTCGTGACCGAGCGTGAGCCGTGGGAATTCGATGCGGCTCTCGCAGCCACCGACATCGCTCGGCACTTCGGGGTGGCGTCAGTCGAGGGGCTGGGAATAGGAGAGCAGGATGCGCCTGCTCTCGCAGCCGCTGGCGCGCTCATGCGCTACATGCACGAGCTTCAGCCTGCAGGAATGCCGCATCTTTCGCGTCCGGTTGTCGAACGGCCCGGAGGGACGATGCCGCTCGACGAGATGACGCGCCGCAACCTCGAGCTCGTTGAGTCACTACGCGGTGGCGACAGTGGCGGCACACTGCTCTCGGTTCTCGACAGAACCCTGACCCCGATGGGCTCGCGGCTGCTCCGGCAGTGGCTTCTCGCACCGCTGACGAATGTCGAGCAGATCGATGCGAGGCTCGATGCTGTCTCGCTCTTCACTGGCGACCCGATCGGCCGCGAGTCCTTGCGCAGCGCGCTGGATGGCGTGCGTGACATCGAGAGGCTGGCGAGCAAGGCGGCAGCGGGGCGTGGAACGCCGCGCGACCTTCGCGCGCTTGGCGACTCAATCGCGCGTCTTGCCGCGGTCCACGAGGCCCTCGAGACGCTTGCCGGGTCAGGCGGATTCGAGAAAGGACCGCTTGCAGCGTTGATGAGACGATGGGACGGGTGTGCCGATCTGGCGACGGATATCATCGACACCGTAGTCGACCGCCCTCCCATCGCGATGGGCGACGAGAGCTGCATCCGTGACGGCGTTGACTCCTCGCTCGACGAGTGGCGATCCCTCCGTGACGGCGGCAAGGACGCGATTGCGAGAATCCAGATGGATGAGCGCACGCGCACGGGGATCAATTCGCTGAAGGTCGGCTACAACCGGGTCTTTGGTTATTTCATCGAGGTGACGAATACGAACTCGCACCTTGTCCCGGCCGATTACCAGCGAAGGCAGACCCTGACTGGCGCGGAGCGATACGTGACCCCCGCGCTAAAGGAGCACGAGGAAAAGGTTCTCAACGCCGCGGAAAAGATAGAAGAGCGGGAGCGCGAGCTGTTCGATGCCTTGCGGAGGCGGATCGGCGCCCAGATACGCAGGCTTCAGTGCATTGCAGGGATAACTGCCGAGCTCGATGTGCTTTCGACTTTGGCCGAGGTCGCGGAGAGAGAGGGCTACATGCGGCCGGTGATGACAGATGATTTCGATCTGCGGATAACGGCTGGAAGACATCCGGTGGTAGAGCGGATGATGGCCCGGGAGAAATTCATCCCCAATGACGTAACGCTTCCGGGCGACGCACGGCTGGTGATTCTCACCGGGCCGAACATGTCGGGAAAGTCGACGTTTCTCAGGCAGATCGGGCTGATCGTGCTGATGGCGCAGATCGGCAGCTTCGTTCCCGCAGAAAGTGCCCGCATCGGAATAGTCGACAGACTGTTCACGCGCGTCGGGGCGAGCGACAACCTCGTGCGCGGCCAGTCAACGTTCATGGTGGAGATGTCGGAGACGAGCGCGATCCTGCACGTCGCAACCGCGAGGAGCCTGGTGCTGCTTGACGAGATCGGGCGCGGCACCTCGACCTACGATGGCGTGTCGATCGCATGGTCAGTGAGCGAATTCCTGCACGACGTGGTGCAGTGCAAGACAGTCTTTGCAACGCACTATCACGAACTCACCGGCCTGGCGAACGAATTAGTAGCAGTTCGCAACTATAGTGTCGAAGTGCGCGAAACAAGTGACCAGGTGCTTTTCATGCACCGGGTCGTGCCCGGCGGAGCGGACAGATCATACGGAATCGAGGTCGGCCGCCTGGCCGGTCTGCCACCCGCAGTGCTTGCGAGGGCGAAGGAGATACTCGGAGGATATGAGGAGACACAGATAGGCCCGCAGCCGGCGGGAGATTCCGGCAGAGTGGGGCCGGGCCGGAACGAGGCTGTCGCGCAGCTCGGGCTTTTCGCTGCCCATCATCCGCTCGTTGACGAGCTCGCGGCGATGAGCCCGGATTCAATGACACCGATCGAGGCGCTGACTGAGCTCAATCGCCTCGTGACGCGAGCAAGGCAGGGCTAGATTAACGCGATGCTGATGAAAGCCCGGATGTTGATCGCGGTTCCCGCGATTGCAATCGCTGCAGCCGCGAGCTGCTCGGGGGATGATACTGCCGGAAAGTACACCGGGGTCGGGCCCCGGCCGGACGTACTTCCGGTCATGCTCAACAAGGAGCTCCCGTTCAGGTATCCGCCCTCTCTGTACTCCAGGAAGGTTCAGGCAAACGTGACTCTTCGCGTCTTCATCGACCAGGAGGGGCAGATAGTGAGCGAGTCTACTCACGTCGCGGAGACTTCCGGCCACGCTTCGATGGATTCGGCGGCCGTCAGGGGATCCAGTGACCTGAGGTTCATTCCAGCCAAGACACGCGGCCAGGCAGTACCTGTGTCCATCCTGTTTCCGGTCTACTTCCGTCACCCCGAAGCCCCGCCCGTTCCCGGGGACAGCATAGTCGGCAGGAAAGCCGAAACGCAGGCGCCGGGCACAGGGCAGTAGATGGCGGCACCGGAGCGCAATCGCCGTCCTTACGACAACGTCCTCGAAACGATCTCCTGGACCCCGTTGATAAGGCTCAACTCCGTCACGCGGGGAATTCGCACACCCGTTTACGCGAAGGCCGAATTCTTCAACCCCGGGGGATCGGTCAAGGACCGGATCGCAATCCCGATAATCGAGAAGGCCGAAAAGGAGGGCCGCCTCAAGCCGGGCGGCACCATCGTCGAAGGCACGAGCGGGAATACAGGCGCGGCGCTCGCAATCGCCGCTGCGCTGCGCGGCTACAAGTGCATCTTCACGATGCCCGACAAGATGTCGCAGGAGAAAGTCAGGCTTCTCAAGGCGTTCGGGGCGGAGGTCATCATCACGCCGACAGCGGTTCCGCCGGATCACCCCGACAGCTACGTGATGATGGCAAGGCGGATCGCGAAGGAAACCCCGAACGCAATTCTCGCCGACCAGTTCTACAACGAAGCAAATCCGCAGGCGCACTACGACATCACCGGTCCCGAGCTGTGGGAGCAGACGGAGGGACGCATCACGCACTTCGTTGCCGCGGCGGGAACCGGTGGCACGATCACCGGCGTGGGCCGCTACCTGAAGGAAAAGAACCCGAAAATCAGGATCATCGCCGGAGACCCCGTCGGATCGATCCTCACCGACTACTGGCGCACCGGCGGGAAGGAAGTGGGCGAAGGGGTTCCCTACAAGGTCGAGGGAATCGGGCAGGACAAGATTCCCGGAACTCTCGACATGAGCGTGATCGACGAATTTGAATCCGTGTCCGACAAGGTCTCATTTGCAATGGCCCGCCGCCTTACGCGCGAAGAGGGACTCTTTGTCGGCGGATCATCGGGACTCATTGCTCACGTCGCGCTGAGGGTTGCCCGGCAGGTCGACGACCCCGAAGCATTCGTCGTGACAATCCTCTGCGACACCGGGGAGCGGTATCTCTCGAAGCTCTACAGCGATGAATGGATGCGCGAGAACCAGATGCTCGACACGACCCGCGTCACTGTCTTGGACGTCCTCGGCCGGAAGGATGGTGATACCCCGTCAGTCGTGAGCACGTCGCCGGGCGCGCCGGTCAGGCAGGCACTCGGGCTTATGACACTCCACGATGTATCGCAACTTCCGGTTCTCGACGGTCAGGACTGCGTGGGATCGGTGAGCGACTGGTCGCTCTCGCAGAAAAGCCTCGAGGATCCGAGGCTGCTCGATGCGACCGTCGGCGAGGTGATGGACTCCCCGTTCCCCCTCGTCGCGGGGGACCAGCCGGTCGAGAGCGTCGTCAGGCTTCTATCGAAGTCAAATCCCGCAGTGCTCGTGCGCAAGGATGACAGAATCCAGGGGATCGTCACACGCTCGGACATGCTTCACTTCATGATGAGCAGATAAGGAGCATCGAAGGTGAGGATCACGGTTCTGATGGGAGGCTCTTCCTCCGAACGCAACGTCTCGCTCGCTTCCGGCATCAGGATTGTTCTTGCGCTGCGGTCAAAGGGGCACGAGGTGCTGGCATTCGACCCTTCCCGCGGAGCGATCAGTGAAGAGGAGCAGCACCGGCTCGCGACGACCGCGGTCGGGACCGAGCCGCCATCACTCGACGACCTGGCAGAGAAAACAGGTGGCGCGTTCCTGTCGTCTCTCGAGATACGGCCGGAGATTGCGGAAGCCGATGTCGTGTTTCTCGCACTGCATGGCGGCATGGGCGAGGACGGGACAATTCAGGCACTCCTCGACATGGCAAAGGTTACGTACACCGGCAGCGGCCACCTCTCGAGTGCGCTGGCGATGGACAAGGATCTTTCGAAAAAACTCTTCCGCGTTGCTGGTGTACAAACCGCTGACTGGCTGATGGCGCCGGCATCAGTCAGCGAGGTCGAGGACAGGCTGGGTTTCCCGGTAGTGGTAAAGCCATCGAAGCAGGGTTCAACGGTGGGCCTCACGGTTGTGAAGAAGCCGGACCAGCTCGAGGCGGCGATCACCGAGGCCTGGCGGTATGATGACGAGGTGATGATCGAGAAATTCATCGCAGGGCGCGAGCTCACGGTGGGAATACTCGGTGACCGGGCGCTCCCGGTTGGCGAGATAAAGCCGGTGCACGAGATATACGATTACGAGTGCAAGTACACGGCAGGGATGGCGACAGAGGAGTTCCCGGCTGACCTTGCCCCGGAGGAGGCAGCCCTCGTGCAGCAGCAGGCGCTGGCGGCCTTCAAGGCTCTCAAGCTCGGCGGATATGCGCGCATTGATTTTCGGCTGTCTTCATCCGATGATGAAACTGAAGAAGCGGGCGGATTCTATTGTCTCGAGGCGAACACGTTGCCGGGAATGACCGAGCTCAGTCTGATTCCACAGGGAGCAGTCGCGGCCGGAATGTCATTTGCGGATCTGTGTGAGGAAATAGTGGCACAGGCCACGGGGAAGTAGCGGGAAAAAATCAGGCAAGGCTCAACATGTCAGAGACGTCGTACAGTCAGCCATCGCAGCATCCGAGAATGACACCAGCAGTCCAATGGCTGATGGCGGCGAATATCGGCGTGTTCTTTCTCCAGGTCACGCTGTTCGGCGGCAACAGCGTGTTCAGGGTGCTTGGCCTCGACCCTGCCCGGTTTCCTGCTGAGTGGTGGACGATCGTCTCGTACATGTTCGTCCACGGCGGGTTGTGGCACATCTCGTTCAACATGCTGTCGCTGTGGATGTTCGGTCCCCGCATCGAGCACTTCTGGGGGGCGCGCAGCTTCACGTACTTCTACCTCTGGTGCGGAATTGGTGGCGCGATCGCCCACCTGCTTTCCACCGGCAATGCAGGGCTCGTGGG
>Ga0136627_1000544_pt1 | contig 14254 bp, 13 predicted proteins | sample AntDrymUQ4892206_2_FD_104652 | JGI IMG/M metagenome (GOLD analysis project Ga0136627, IMG submission 104652) | Polar desert sand microbial communities from Dry Valleys, Antarctica - metaG UQ489 (22.06) | ecosystem: Environmental > Terrestrial > Soil > Desert | place: Antarctica: Dry Valley... | reverse complement strand
CTGGCTCCTCGGCCGCGTCGACGACGTCATGAACGTCTCCGGCCACCGCATCTCCACCACCGAGGTCGAAAGCGCCCTGGTCGACCACCCTGCGGTCGCCGAGGCTGCGGTGACCGGTCGCAAGGACCCCGACACCGGCCAGGCGATCGCGGCCTTTGTGACCTTGCGCGGCGATCGCCAAGGCGACGACGAGCTGGCCGTCGAGCTGCGAGCCCACGTCGCCGACCGCATCGGCAAGCTCGCCCGCCCCGCCAACATCTTGTTCACCGATGACCTGCCCAAGACCCGCTCCGGCAAGATCATGCGCCGCCTGCTACGCGACATCGCCGAAGGGCGAGAGCTTGGCGACGTCACCACCCTGGCCAACGCCGACATCGTGTCCGAGATCCAGACTCAATCCAGCCAGAGCTCCGGCGCCGAGTAGCGCGGGACCGGGTCAGGCTTTGCCGACCCCGGGCATGTAGACGGCGTAGTGGTAGACCGCTGCCCCACTCGGCCAACACTGCCAATAGCATGCCGCCCTCGCGACCGCTCGTGTGGTGGGCGGGCAGCAGTCGTCGTCGCCGGACCTCGAACGCGCGCCCCGATGGATTGCCCGCATCCGGACGATTCCGGCCGGCGGCTTGTCGCAGTGGGGGGCGCGAGCAGCGGCACACTGGCGCGATGGACGCGGTCGTTCGTCGGGTCGACTTCGGTTACTTCGTGCGGCCCGCTGAGGAGACGGGCTCGGGCAGTGCTCGCATCGAGCCGTGCTTGGGCTACCTCGTCGACCACCCCGACGGCTTGCTGCTCATGGACACGGGGGGTGAGCGACCCGGAGGTCGATGCCCACTACCGCCCGCGCCGCCGACCCCTGGTCGCCGCGCTGGCCGCGGCTGGTGTCTGACCGGATGACATTCAGCTGGTGGTCAACTGTCACCTGCACTTCGACCACTGCGGCGGCAATCCGGAGCTGGCCGGCCGCGTGATCCTGGCGCAGCGGGTGGAGCTCGAGGCTGCCCGCACCGCCGGCTACACGCTGCCGGCGTTGGTCGACGCGCCGGGGCTGCGCTACGAGGAGCTCGACGGCGAAGCCGAGGTGCTGCCGGGAGTCCTCGTCCTGCCGACACCCGGCCACACACCCGGACACCAGTGCCTCGCAGTGTGCCGCGGCGACGGTACCGTCGTGGTGGCTGGGCAGAGCCACGATACCGCCACCGCGTACGGCGCCGACGTCCTGTCCTGGCGCGCCGGGCGAGCGGGGCACGCCGGGCACGAAGGCCACCCGCCAGCCCTGCCGTCACCGCCGGCCTGGATCGAACGCATCCAGCAGCTGGACCCGGCGCACGTCGTCTTCGCCCATGACCCACGCCGTCTGGGAGCCCTGACGCTCTCGTCACGGAACGAGCCGTCAGAGCGCCGCCTCAGCGCACCTGGTCGCGGAGGTGGGGTAGCAGGTCCTCGGCGATACGCCGGACGATGTCGGGCGCCGCGGGGCCGTGCGCGACGCGCGACTCTGCCGGGTGGCGGGGTGGAGCAAGACCACGTCGGTCACGCCGACCTCCCGGTAGCGCAGCACCGCTTCGCGGAACGTGTCCAGCGAGGCCAGGGCCGGCCACGCGTTCGACCCGATCAGTACCGAGCGTCGGATCGCCGCGGGTCCTGACCCGCTTCCTCGGCATGGCGGTCGAGCAGCCGGCCCCGCTCAGCGGCCAACGCCAGGACCTCATCGCGGGAAGGCTCTGCCCCCGAATAGGGCAGCCGCGGCGGAGAGGGTCCGGCAGCCCCAGGGCGATGACGGCTCGACTCTCGAAGACGCTCCTCTTTGACCTGTTGTCCCTACATCCGCCCGGAGCGGAATGACCTACGGTCAAACTCCAAGCCACCTGGGAGGGCCTGCGCCAATGACCACGACCGACGCCTTGTTGGAGAGCAACCGGCAGTACGCCGCAACCTTCGACGAGGGCGGCAAGCCGATGCCGCCAGCGCGCAAGGCCGCGATCCTGACCTGCATGGACGCCCGGCTGCACCCGGAACGCTTCCTCGGCCTTGCGATCGGCGACGCGCACGTCATCCGCAACGCCGGCGGCCGCGCCTCTGACGACGCGCTGCGCAGCCTCATCATCTCCGCCCAGCTGCTCGGCACGCGAGAGTACCTCGTCATCCATCACAGCGACTGCGGGATGCTCACCTTCTCCAACCGAGACCTGCACGACAAGCTCGCCGCCGACACGGGAGCCGACGCCTCCGCCATCGACTTTCTGCCGTTCGGCGACCTGGAGGACAGCGTCCGCGACGACGTGCGCCGCATCAAGCAGAACCCGTTCCTGCCTGCCGACATCGCCGTCACCGGCTACGTCTACGACGTCGACACCGGTGGCCTGACCGCGGTCAGCAGTGCCTCCGACTGATTCGGCGGACGACCGCCAGAGGCATCGCCGACCACGCTAGCGACACCCGCGGCCGTCCGGGGGCAGTCGACGGCTACGTGGCCGCAAGGCGGTCGGCGATCTCGTCAACATCCCGCTTGCCCCCAGCGACGTCCCTGACCAGCACGAAGGCCTCATCGTCGCCGAGCGTGACCTGGCGACCGTTGAGATGGAGGAATAGGACAGTCGCCAGCCAGCCCAGGCGCTTGCTCCCGTCGATGAGTCCGTGGTTGCGAACCAGCGAGTGGAGCAGCGCCGCCGCCTTGAACTCGAGCGTGGGATAGGCGTCCGTGCCGAACGCGGACGATCGGGGTCGAGCCACCGCCGCGTCGAGCAGGCCAATATCGCGAACAGGACCGATTCCGAGCCGACGGACGAGGCCGAACAGGTCCTCCAGATCGAGGTACTCGACCGGACTCACACGGAGCCGAGCCGCTCGAGCACATCCCCCCAGCGCTCGAGCATACGGTCGGCGCTGTCGTTGACCCGCTGAGCGTGGCCCGCCCGCTCGTAGCGCTCGAGCACCGCGCGGCGGATGATCTCTTGGCGCGAAAGGCCCTCGCGATCCACGAGGACATCGAGCGCGCGCTCCATCTCGTCGTCGGTACGCACGGTCATTGCCATGGCGAGGATGATACCACTGTGGTATCAATCAACCATCTTCGGTAGGCCAGTCCACGCTCGAACCCTCGCCCGCCCTTGGGGAGCAGCGGTTCTCGGACGGTTGGCGGCGCTGGTTGACGACGGACCCGCGCCCTAGATTTGAAGCATAGACGGCGAGAAACAGGTGACCTGCAGCGACAGACGTACTCCGCTCATCGGCGTTATCCTCCCGCCCGTAACGCTCATCGGCCACCTCGCCTGCACGGCTCAGGGCGCACACACCGTCGCCCGCCCGCTGGCCGAACCTAACCCTTGCCTCGGATCGGTCAATGAGCAGTCGAGCATTGGTTTGGATGGGTACTGGGCGAAAGGCTTGTGTGCGCACACGCGCTCAGGTCACAGTCGGAACACAGGCGGAGGGAACACGTAGCGGGCGCCGCTGACCCGGCATCAGCCCAAGAAGAAGGGTCGGTCACACAATCGTGACCAACCCTTCTTTCTGGTCGGCAGGGGCTGCCGAGGGTGAGCTTGCTCTAGAGGCCTTGGGACGGCGAAGCTGGGAGCGGTATTCCGTGACAGGCGGAGCGAGCTGTATGTCACGACCCTGGCCAAGGCGTGGCGCTGGACGGCCGGCATGCCATGGCATGACAGAGCGGCCGTTGACGGCCCCTCGCGGCCACCAACGCGCTTGGACTCGACAGACGCCGAGCGATGGGGCGTCCAACTTGAGATGCCGTGACCGGGCGAGTTCGGACGCCCGCAACCTTCCCCCTAAAGGCGCGCCGTTAGGCTGACCCCCTCGCGGGAGGTGGGTGCATGGACGTCGCCATGGCGCTGGAGCGGTTGCCCAAGGTCGAGCTGCACTGTCATGTCGAGGGCACCATGCGGCCTGGGACGGTCGTGGAGCTGGCCCGCAAGAACGGACTGGCGCTGCCCACCTCCGATCCCACCGAGCTGTACGCCTACAGCAGCCTGGACACCTTCCTCGAGGTCTTCTGGCTGGTGCAATCGGTCCTGAGTGACCGCGATGACTGGGCCCGGCTGGCCTACGAGAGCGTCGTCGACGGAGCCGCGCACGGCCTGGTCTACCGCGAGACGTTCTTCACCCCGGCGCGGCACCTCGACGCCGGTCAGGACCTGGGCGAGATCATTGCGGGATTGGGCGAGGGTCTGGCCGCGGGCGAGGCGGAGACCGGCGCGCGGGTGGCGCTGATCGCCGACATCGACCGGGCCTACGGTCCCGGCCCAGGCCTGGAGATGGTGCGCCGACTGGTGGAGCTGCGTCGCGGCGGCAGCCCTGGCCTGGAGCGGGTCCTGGGAATCGGGCTGGACTCCACAGAGCTCGGGGTCGATCCCGCCGCCTTTGCCGAGGCCTTCGCGCTGGCCGGCCGGGAACGCCTGCGCCGCACCTCCCATCAGGGTGAGGACACGCCACCCACCACCATCGCCGCTGGGCTGGACGTGCTCGGCTGCGAGCGGATCGACCACGGTCTGTCGATTCTGGACGACAAGGAACTGACGGCGCGCGTCGCCGATGCGCGCATCCCGTTGACGGTCTGCCCCAACTCCAACATCCGCATCGCCAACAAGGTGGAGCGCCTCGAGTTGCACCCGTTTCCGCAGATGCGCGAGGCGGGCCTGCTGGTCACGCTCAACACCGACGATCCGGCGCTGACCGAGCTCGACCTTGGCTACGAGTACCGCTCGGCCGCCGAGGCGTTCGGTTACGGCTGGGTAGACATGGTGCAGATCGCCGTCGACGGCGTCGAGGCCTCGTGGCTGGACGAGCCCGAAAAGGGCGCGCTGCGCACCCGAATACTCGAAGGGGCGCAGCATCTGGCACCCGACGAGGGCTAGCGCAGGTCCCGGCGGAAGCGGTAGCCGGTCAGCCGGTAGCCACGACGCTCGTAGAAGCAATGCGCGGCATCACGCCAGGTGCCACAGTTCAAGGTCACCATCGCTGCGCCATGATCGGCCGCCCAGTTCTCAACGGCATCCAGCAGCAAGGTCCCGATGCCCTGACCATGGTGGCTCGGGTCCACCACCAGTCCGGTCAACCGGCAGACGTAGCCGTCAAACTCGTAGGAGCGGTCCAGCAGTCCTCCGGCAAGGCCCACGAGCGCATCCCCGTCGGTGGCCAGCAGGGTCAGACGCTCGGGAATGGCAAAGATGGCATCGAGGCGGGCACGCATCGCGGCTTCGTCGGTCGGGTAGCCGAGATGGCCCACCAGCTGAGTGATCCCCGCGACGTCGTCGCGTGTCGCCTGGCGTAGGTCGACCGTCACGGCCAGCCGTCTGACATCCAAGGCTCCCCTCCGTATCCTGCCCTGCAAGATAGTCGCGTCCTCGAGATGGAGAGCCACCTTCGTGCACCGCGTCCTCAGCGGCATCCAGCCCAGCGGCGATCCTCACATCGGCAACTACCTGGGGGCATGGCTGCGCTGGGTCGGCGAGCAGGTGCCGGGCCACTTCTTCTGCATCGTGGACCAGCACGCGATCACGGTGCCTTACGACCCCGCCGACCTGCGGCAGCGCACGGTGGACCTGGCGACCTGGCTGCTGGCCGCCGGGCTGGACCCCGAGGTGTGCACGCTGTTCGTGCAGTCCCAGGTGCGCGAGCACACCGAGCTGGCGTGGAACCTGAACTGCGTCGCCACCATGGGCGAGCTGGCGCGCATGACCCAGTTCAAGGAGAAGTCCGAGGGGCGTGAGTCGGTCAGCGTGGGCCTGTTCGACTACCCCGTCCTGCAGGCGGCCGACATCCTGCTGTACCAGGCCGAGCAGGTCCCGATCGGCGCCGATCAGCGCCAGCACGTGGAACTGACCCGGGATCTGGCCGCGCGCTTCAACCATCGTTTCGGCGACACCTTCACCCTGCCCCAGCCGACCTTTCCCGCCGTCGGCGCGCGGGTCATGGACCTGCAGCTGGTGGACAAGAAGATGTCCAAGTCCCTCGGCCCGGCCGGCACGTTGCTGCTCAACGACGACGAGGCGACCACCCGCAAGAAACTGCTGCGAGCGGTGACCGACTCGGGCTCTCAAGTGCGAGCGGAACCCGACAAGCCAGGCGTGACCAACCTGCTGGACCTGTTCGCCGCCGTCACCGGCGCGACGGTGCCCGAGCTGGAGGATCGCTACTCGGGTAAGGGCTATGGCGACTTCAAGGGTGACTTGGCCGAGGCGGTCAACGGCGTGCTGCGACCTCTCCGCGAACGCCATGCCGAGCTGTCCGACGACCCCGAAGCAGTCACCGACATCCTGCGCCTCGGCGCCACCCGTGCCCGGGAAGTCGCCACCACGACGATGCAGACCGTCCGGGAACGCCTCGGCTTCCTGCGCTGACCCCCGGGGTGCTGTGATTTTCCTACCGCGGCGGTGCAAAAGTCACAGCACCCCGGGTCCGGGCGCGTGAACATCGTCAGCCTCGAGCGGGTCGGTCTGCGCTACGCCGAAAAGCAGGTCCTCGACGTGGTGAGCCTCGGCATCGACGACCGCGACCGCATGGGCGTCATCGGACGCAACGGCAGTGGCAAGTCGACACTGCTCAAGGTGGCCGCCCGGCTGGTGGCGCCCGACACCGGCCGGGTCGTCCACGGCTCCGGGCTGCGCATCCGCTACGTCGCGCAGGAGCCTGACCTGGATCCCAGCCAGTCGGTCCGGGAGGCGGTGCTGGCGGGACCGGCCCAGTTCGACCCGCTCGCCGACCGCGCCGCTGTGCAACGCGAGCAACGCTGCCTGGCCTTGCTGCACCAGCTCGGCCTGGACGAACCGCAGCGGCGGGTCGGCGAGTTGTCGGGCGGCCAGCGCAAGCGGGTGGCGTTGGCGGCCGCCCTGGCCGACGAGTCCGACCTGCTGGTCCTCGACGAGCCGACCAACCACCTTGACGTCGACGTCGTCGAGTGGCTCGAGTCCGTGCTGTCGTCGCGAGCCACCGCGCTGCTGCTCGTCACCCACGACCGCTACCTGCTGGACCGCGTCGCCACCCGCATCGTCGAGGTTGACAGCGGGCAGCTGCACAGCGGGCACGGGTCCTACGCCGACTACCTTCGCAGCCGTGCCCTGCGCGTGGAGCAGTCCGTGGCCAACGAGCGACGGCGCGCCAACCAGGCCCGCGTGGAGTTGGCGTGGTTGCAGCGGGGGCCGCAGGCCCGTACGTCCAAGGCCCGCTACCGGGTGGAGCGCGCACACGAGCTGCTCGACACCGGCCCAACGCCGGCCGAGGACGAGATCGCCATCGAGTTGCCGTCACGGCGGCTCGGCTCCAAGGTGGTCAACCTGCACAACGCCGGCAAGCGGTACGGACAACGGGTGGTGCTGCGCGGGGTGGAGCGGCGGCTAAAGCCGGGCGACCGCATCGGCGTGGTGGGGCCCAATGGCAGCGGCAAGACGACGCTGCTGCAGCTGATCGCCGGCGAGCTTGAGCCCGACACCGGCAAGGTGGTGATCGGCGACACGGTCGCGGTCGGCTGGTACGGGCAGGATCCGCGGCCCGTGCCAGGCGACCAGCGTGTGCTCGACGCGGTCACCGAGGTCGTGCTGGAGACTCGCCTGCTCAGCGGGCGGACCGTCTCGGCGGGGATGCTGCTGGAGCGCTTCGGCTTCCCGTCGGAGGCACAGCGAGCCTTCGTCGGCGAGTTGTCAGGCGGGGAGCGCCGACGTCTGGAGCTGCTGCTGGTCCTCGCCGAGGCGCCCAACGTCCTGCTGCTGGACGAACCGACCAACGACTTGGACCTGGACACCCTGGCGGTGCTCGAGGAGTACCTCGACGACTGGCCGGGAGTGCTGGTGGTCGCCAGCCACGACCGCTACTTCCTGGACCGCGTCTGCTCGGACCTGCTGGCCATCGAACCGGACGGCGACGTCGGCCACCATCCCGGCGGATGGACGGCGTGGCGCCGGTCGCAGGTGGAGCGCGACCGCCAGGCCCGACAGCGCCAACGCCAGGGGTCGGCGTCACCAGCCAACGCACCACCCAGCACCGCCACCGTGCGCGAGCGCAAGCTGACCTACGGCGAGCTGCGGGAGCTGACCCGGCTGGAGCGGCGGATCCCCGAGCTGGAGAAGCGCAAGACCGCACTGACTGTCGCGCTGCAAAGGGCCGGCGACGACTATGCGGCTGCGCGCGCGTCGGGCGACCAGCTGACGGCGCTACTGGCCGAGCTCGCGGCCGCCGAGGCGCGCTGGTTGGAGCTGGCCGAGCTCGCCGACGCCGGGTGAGCGGGACGAAGGAAGGCGGTGAGGCGCAACCTGCCGCTATCGTGCCCGAGGAGGCAACCGCTTCTCGAAGCAACGTGTCGGAGGTCGCGCTGATGCAGCAACCGCTGGTCTGGGTCGACCTCGAGATGACCGGATTGGACCCTGAGCGCCACCACATCGTCGAGATCGCTGTCATCGTCACCGACGGCGCGCTCGAACGGGTGCAGGAGGGGCCTGATCTGGTAGTGGCGGCGCCCGCGGGCGCGCTGGCGGCGATGGATCCGGTGGTGGTCCGCATGCACGAGGCGTCGGGGCTAATCGGGGAGATTCGGGCCGCGACGCTGACCGTCGGACAGGCCGAGTCGCAGGTGCTTCGCTTTCTCAGCGAGCACGTACCTGATTCGCGCTCGGCGCCGCTGGCCGGCAACAGCGTCCACGCCGACCGGGCGTTTCTGCGACGCCACATGCCCGAGCTCGAGGCCTACGTGCACTACCGCAACGTCGACGTGTCGACGATCAAGGAGCTGGCGCGACGGTGGTATCCCGAGGTCTTCGAGGGCGCGCCCGCCAAGGACGATGGGCATCGCGCGCTCGCCGACATCCGGGCGTCGATCCAGGAGCTGCGCTACTACCGCCGTTCGGTGTTCCGCTAGCGGGTCGGTGGGCGCCGACCGCCCTTGAAGACCTCGAGTTTGGCCGGGTCGGTCAGCAGGCCGAGGTCAGCGAGCACGTCGCCGTCGACCAGCAGCAGATCGGCGGCCTTGCCCGCTTCGATGGTGCCGATCTCGTCGGCGAGGCCGAGCAGTTCGGCGTTGGTCCGCGTGGCGGCGACCAGCGCACCGAGCGGGCCCAGCACCTTGGCCTTGAGGTTGAGCTCGCGGGCCTTGTGGACCTGCAGCGGGCCGAGCAGATCGGATCCCGAGCCGATGCGGACTCCGGCCTCCGCGGCGTGGCGCAGGCCCGCCAGTCCCTGTTCTCGCGCTTCGTTGATCTTGGCGATGTTGGCAGCTGGCACGCCGTACTCGGCGCCTTCGCGGGCCAGGGCGTCGTAGGTCACCAGGGTCGGCACCAGAAACGTCCCAGCCTCTGCCAACGCGCGAGCCGTCCCTGCGTCGATGAGGTTGCCGTGCTCGACCGAGCGGACGCCGGCGGCGATGCAGTTGCGCACCGCCGCCGAGGAGTAGGCGTGCGCAAGGACATACGTGCCGGCGGCGGCGGCCTCATCGACGGCCGCACGCAGCTCGTCGACCGAGTACTGCGTCGTGTCCAGCTCGTCGGTGGGCGACATCGCGCCGCCGCTGGCCATGACCTTGATCTGGTGAGCACCCGTGCGCAGCTGTTCACGCACCGCCTTGCGCACCTCGTCAACGCCGTCGGCCACCACGGAGCGCATGCCGACTGCCGGGCAGTACACCGACGGGACGGCGTGCTCGGTGCGACGGCGAGGATCGCCGTGCCCGCCGGTCTGCGAGACCGGTGCCCCGCTGACCCGCAGGCGTGGTCCGTGCACCAGCCCTTCCTCGACGGCGTCGGCGAAGCCGCGGTCGGCTCCACCGGCATCACGGACCGTCGTGAAGCCCTGTGCCAGCGTCTGGGTGAGCAGTCGTGCGGTGTGCAGCGCGGCTAGCGACGGCGGATAGACGCGGTGCTGTTCGAGGATGTTGACGTCGATGGCCGCGGCGTGGACGTGGGCGTCGATCAGCCCGGGAAGCAGCGTGCGCCCGGTGCAATCCACGGTCTCGGCCGCCTGCCCACGGTAGGGCCGATCTCCGGCCGTGACCTCGGCGATGCGGTCGCCGTGGACGACGACGGTGGCGTGCTCGCGGGGCTGGGCGCCGGTGCCGTCGACCAGCGTGGCGTCGGTGAAGACGGTGATGGTGTCCGGCATGGTCAGCGGGTTCCCACGACGATCAGGCGCCGGCTGTCCATCGTCAGCTCCGATCCACCCTCGCCGTACAGCACCGCTGCGGAGAACCCCGCATCGCGCAGCCACGCGCGCCACTCCGGGCCCGTCAGCGTACGCACGAAGTAGTGCATCGTCCGCGACCGTCCGTCGCGCAGGATCGTACGCTCGTTGATGGTCCGGCCGGTGGCGGCATCGAAGTCGTGCTGGTCGATCATCCAGTCGCCGTCGCGGCGCAGGGAGAACTCCTCCTGCCAGTTGCGCACCATCGACAACAGGTGGTGCTGGTCGGCGTAGAACCTGCCACCGGGGCGCAGTACACGAGCCGCCTCGCGCAGGACCGTGCGGTTGTCGTCGTCGTCGAAGTACCCGAAGGCGGTGAAGACGCAGACGATCCGGTCGAAGCTGGCGTCGGCGAAGGGCAGATCGCGCATGTCGCCGTGTCGGTAGGCCACCGTCACGCGGGCTGCCTCGGCGTCGGCGCTGGCCCGGTCCAAGAACACCGTCGACGCGTCGAGCCCTGTCACCAGGCAATCGCGAGCCGCCAGGCGGTTGGCGATCCGTCCGTGCCCGCAGGCCAGGTCCAGCACGGCCATGCCGGGTCGCAGCTCCAGGAGCTCCCACAGCAGCTCGACCGTGGCGTCGCTGACCTCGTCATTGAGCATCGGCTCGTAGAAGTGCAGGTAGTCGCTGTCAAACAGCTCGTCGAAGTCGAACGGCGGGGTCTGGTTCACCGGCAGCTCCTCGGCAAGCTCGCGTGGGCAGGTGCAGACAAGCGTAGGCTCGCTTCGTCGGGCGCGCGCGGGTGCGCCGGCGGACGCGGGAGGTCAAACGAGCCATGTCAGAAGTCACCGTCCATCTGTTCCTGAAGGCTAACGGCACCATGATCGAGGGAGAGAGCAGCCAGACATCGCTGGGGCGCAAGGGCTCGATCGAGTGCGCCAGCTACCGGGCGTCGGTGGCGGCGGCCCGGGATGCTGGGTCAGGCGTGGCCACAGGGCGCCGCCAGCATCAACCGATCGTCTTCGCCAAGCGGATCGACAAGTCGTCGCCGCTGCTGGCCAGGGCGCTGGTCGCCAACGAGGCGGTCGAGGCCACCTTCTTGTTCTTCCGGCCCAGCCTGACGGGGGACGGGACCACCGAGCAGTTCTACACCGTGGCGGTCAAGCAGGGGCGGATCGCCGAACTCCGCCAAGTCGCGGCAGATCCGGCTGACCCCGGAAGCGCCTCCGCGCCGCTGGAAGAGGTCCACCTGGTGTTCGGCGAGATCACCTGGACCTACACCAACGGCGGAGTCACCGCGTCGGACTCGTTGCGGGGCCTTCGGTAGGAGGTTAGGGCGTTCGCGCGTTCAGGCGCGCGCCTCGCCCGGCTGGTCGACGGCGTGGGCGACGGCGGCAGGCCGCCCCTTGCGCCCCCGCACCGCCAAGAAGGCGATAACGGCCGACACATAGCACAATCCCGCGGCCAGCAGCATCGCCCGGCGGAAGGTGGGGGTCGTTACCTGCCCGCCGCTGATGCCCGCGGCCAGCGGCAGCAGCGCCACGGCCAGCAGCCCGGCAAGCCGGGCGAAGACGTTGTTGACGCCGGAGGCGATGCCAGCGTGGCGCGTTGCCACCGAGGTGATGGCCGTCGTCGTCAGTGGCGCAACCGTGATGGACATGCCCAGCCCGAAGACGACCACGCCTGGGGCGACGGTCGTCAGGTAGGTGCCGCCCGCAGCGATGCGCGACAGCAGCACCAGCCCGCAGCCCGCGACGAACGGTCCGACGGTCATCGGCACACGCGGGCCAAGCCGCCGGCTGACCTCGCCGGCCGTGGGCGACAGCGCCACCAGCAGAACCGTCACGGGCAGGAAGGCCGCTCCGGCTGCCAGTGCCGAGTAGTCCAGCTGCTGCTGCAGCTGGAGCACGGCCAGGAACAGCGCACCCGAGAGGGCCGCGTACAGGGCGAGCGTGACCCCGTTGGCGGCGGAGAACTCCCGGGAGGAGAAGATGTCCAGTGGCAACATCGGCTCGCGGCTGCGTACCTCGACCACGGCGAAGGCGACCAGACTGAGCAACCCCGCTGCTGCGGCGACGACGACCAGCCCGTCGGTGTAGCCGCGCACCGGTCCCTCGATCAGGGCAAACACCAACCCCGCCAGACCGAGGGCCGCGGTCGCCGCGCCTGCCACGTCCGGCCTGCGGACCTGCTGCTCGGCATCGCGCGACTCGGGCATGTGCCGCAGCGAGGCATAGGCCACGACGACCGCCAGCGGCAGGTTGAGCAAGAAGACCCACCGCCAGGACACCGCGTCGACCAGGTAACCGCCGAGAAACGGCCCCACGGCCGTTGACACCCCCGACAGCCCGGACCAGGCGCCGATCGCTTTGGCACGGTCGTCGGGGTGGAAGACCGCCGAGATGATCGCCAGGCTGCCCGGCACCATCAGGGCTGCCCCCGTGCCCTGCAGCGCGCGGGCGACGATGAGCGCACCGGTCGTTGGCGCCAGCCCGCAGGCCAGAGACGCCAGCGTGAATCCCGCGAGCCCCAGCACGAAGATGCGCCGGCGCCCGTACAGATCGCCCAGCGACCCTCCGAGCAGCAGCAGCGACGACAGGGTCAGCAGGTAGCCGTCCAGCGTCCACTGCAACCCCGAGAAGCCGGCGTCCAGCTCGCGGTCGATGGCGGGCAGCGCGACGTTGACGACGGTTGAGTCCAGGAACGCCATACCCGAGCCCAGCGCCGTGGCCAGGATCACCCAGCGGGCCTCCGCGGTGCCATAACGGATTCCCGTGGGCTGGCTTGTCATGGACGGATCAGACGTACCCCCGCAGGTGTGCGGCCTCGGCCACGCGCTCCACGGCGATCGAGAAGGCCGCCTGTCGCAGGTCGGTGTCATTGGCCTGCGCGTAGTTGTGCACCTGCCCGTAGGCGCCGCGCATGTGCTTGCCCAGCTCGTCGTTGACGCGCTGCTCCTCCCACTGGAACTGCTGGATGTTCTGGGTCCACTCGAAGTAGGAGACCGTGACGCCGCCGGCGTTGGCCAGGATGTCGGGCAGGATCGTGATGCCCCTGTCGGCCAGGATCCGGTCGGCTACTGGGGTGATGGGGTGGTTGGCGGCTTCGACGATCATCCCAGCCTTGATCCGGTCGGCGTTGGCCTCGCGGATGACCCCGCCCAGTGCGGCGGGGACCAGCACGTCGACGTCCAGCTCCAGCAGCTCGTCGTTGCCGAGCTCTTCACCCGTCCCAACCACGGAGCCGGTCTCGTGCTGGTGAGCCAGCAGCTTCTCGATGTCCAAACCGCCGCCGTTGTGCACACCACCCGCGATGTCGGAGACGGCAACGACCTTGTAGCCCTGCTCGGCGGCCAGCCGCGCGGTCCACGACCCGACGTTGCCGAATCCCTGGATGGCCATGGTCAGATCCTCGGGGCGCTTGCCCGCGTCCCGCACCGCCTCGTCCAGCACCATGACCGCGCCGCGCCCCGTGGCGGCCTCGCGACCCAAGGATCCGCCGAGGGCGACCGGCTTGCCGGTGACGATCCCGGGCGAGTGCCCGGCACGCTGACCGTAGGCGTCCATCATCCAGGCCATCGTCTGAGCGTTGGTGTTCATGTCAGGGGCCATGATGTCGCGGTTCACCCCGACGATGTAGGAAACCTGAGCCATGAAGCGCCGCGTCATGCGCTCCAGCTCGGGGGCACTGAGGTTGGTGGGGTCGACGGTGATGCCGCCCTTGGCGCCGCCGAAGGGCACCTCGACCAGCGCGGTCTTCCAGGTCATCAGCGCGGCCAGGGCGCGGACCTCGTCGAGGTCGGCGTGCGGGTGGTAGCGCACCCCGCCCTTGTATGGTCCGCGGGCGCCGTTGTGCTGCACGCGGTAGCCGAACAGCGTCTCGACCGTGCCGTCGTCGCGGCGCAGGGGAATCTGCACGCGGATCTCGCGGTACGTGCTGGCCAGTACAGCCCGGGTCTGGTCGTCCAGTCCGATGCGGTCGGCGACCTGGTGGAAGTACCAGGTGACCGACTCGAACGGGGTCATGTCGTCTCGAAGCTCGGCCATCGCTCATCCCTTCTGCAGGCTGGGGGACACCTTCCCCGAGATGAGCCTCGTTATGTCATGCCCCGACTGACGATCCGGTTGGGATCGAGCGCGAG
>Ga0136627_1000543_pt1 | contig 14257 bp, 11 predicted proteins | sample AntDrymUQ4892206_2_FD_104652 | JGI IMG/M metagenome (GOLD analysis project Ga0136627, IMG submission 104652) | Polar desert sand microbial communities from Dry Valleys, Antarctica - metaG UQ489 (22.06) | ecosystem: Environmental > Terrestrial > Soil > Desert | place: Antarctica: Dry Valley... | reverse complement strand
TGATGGTGTGGGTCGTCGATCCGCAGAAGTACGCCGATGGGGTGCTGCACGAGCACTATTTGCGCCCGTTCGCAGCCTACGGAGAGGCGATGGTCGTGGTCCTCAACCAGGCCGACCGGCTCGACCCGACCGCGCGCGCCGCGTGCGTCGGGGACCTGCGGCGCCTGCTGGCGGACGACGGCCTCCCGGGGTTGCCGGTGCTGTCCGTCTCGGCCGTGACCGGAGAGGGGCTCGACCGGCTGGAGGCGCTGCTCGAGCAGCGCGTCGGGGCGCGCGAGGCGGCGGTCGCGCGACTCGCCGCCGACGTGTCCGCGGCGGCGTCCGGTCTCGCCGGCGCATGCGGCGCCGGATCACCGGGAAGCGTCGATCGCGCCGGCCGCGCCGCCTTGGAGACCGCGCTCGCCGAGGCGGCCGGGGTTCCCGGCGTCGTGCGGGCCGTCGCCGGTGCGCACCGCCGCCGCGGCGCGCTTGCCACGGGTTGGCCGTTCGTCCGCTGGGTTCGCCGCCTACGCCCCGATCCGCTGCGCCGCCTGCGGCTGCCCGACCGCGCGAGCACCGGCACCGAGCCCGCCCCGGCGCCCGCTTCCGCGTCGGAGGCGCCGGCGGCGGCCCGCTCTTCGCTGCCCGAGCCCACCCGCGTGCAGCAAGCGCAGGTGGAGACGGCGGCACGCACGCTCGCCGGCCGGGCCGCCGGGCAGCTCCCCGCGCCCTGGCCCGGCCTCGTGCGCGAAGTCGCGCTCGCACGGCACGACACGTTGCCCGAGCGGCTCGACACCGCGGTGTCGGGCACCGACCTGCGGCTGCGAACGCCCCGCTGGTGGCGGCTGGCCGGCCTGCTGCAGATGTTGCTCGCCGTGCTCGTGCTCGCCGGAGCGCTGTGGCTCGTCGCACTGGCCGGGCTCGGCTACCTGCAACTGGGCGATGCGATCCCGACCCCCGAGATCGAGGGCTTCGCGATACCTACGCTGCTGCTCGGAGGCGGGGCGCTCGCCGGGTTCGTCCTCGCCTTCCTCGCCGGCGTCGCGATCCGCGCCGGGGCGCGACGGCGCTCGCGGGTCGCCGAGCGTGCGCTGCGCGCGCGTGTGCGGGCGGTCGGCGAGGAGCACGTGATCGTGCCCGTGCAGGCAGAGCTCGAAGCGCACCGCCGCTTGTGTGCATCGATCGCCGAGGCCCAGCCGGCAGCGCGTGCGCAGAGCGCGGTGCCGGCCTGACCTGGCGCTTGGGGCGACTCGGGCGGAAGGCGTTCCCGTCACAGCGCCGCGGCGAGCACCTCGCGGGCGATCGGCGCCGCCGATGTGCCGCCCTGACCCGCCCCGACCAGCATCACGGCGACAGCGACTCGCGGCGCCGAGCCGGGAGCGAAGGCGACGAACCACGCGTCGGTGTTGGCCGGGTCGGAGGGACCGTCCGCCGTCGGGACCAGCTCGGCGGTGCCGGTCTTGCCCGCGACGTCGACGCCGGGCAGCGCGGCCGCCGTACCGGTGCCGCTGCGCACGACCTCGAGCATCATGTCGCGCACCTGGCGGGCGACGCGCCGCCGCACCACGCGCCTGCGTACCGGCGCCTTGCCGCGGACCAGCCGCGGCCGCGCACGGACTCCGCCGGCCGCGATCGTCGCGCCCACGCTCGCCATCGTCAGCGGCGTGGCGAGATCGCGGTCCTGGCCGATCGCGCTCGCGCCCACGGCGAGGTCGTCCGTGAGCCTGCGGGCGGGCGGGATCGAGCTGGGCTTGGCCGCCGGGATGTCGAGCCGCTCGTTGAAGCCGAAGGCCTCGGCGTACCGGACCAGCCGCCGCGCACCCAGCCGCGCACCCAGCGGCGCGAAGACCGAGTTGCACGAGTGCGCGAAGGACTGCGTGAGCGAGCCGCCGCACGCCTCGTCGCCGGCGTTGCGCAGTCTCACGCCCTCCAGCGTCGCGGCCGTCTGGACGGCGAACGACTCGTCCGGGTCGGTGACCCGCTCCTGGAGCGCCGCGGCGAGAGTGATGATCTTGAACACCGATCCGGGCGGCTGCGGGGCCGAGACCGCCAGCCCGGCGAGCGACAGCACGTCGCCGTTGCGCGGGCGCACGATCGCCACGCCGCCCAGCCGGTCGCCCAGCGCGGCGGTCGCGGCGGCCTGCAGCGAGGGACGGATCGTGGTCCGCACCGGCCGCCCGGGCACCACGTCGACCTTCGCGACGACCCGGCGCCCGTAGCGCAGCTCGGCGCCCGGCCGGCCGCCCAGCCGGTCGTCGTAGCGCCGCTCGAGACCGCTGCCCCGGTCCTCACCGGACGGCGCCGTACCGACGAGCCCCGCGGCGGACGGCTCGCGGTCGAGGCGCCGATCGGCGGCGTCGAGGACGGACCGGCGCCGGGGCCGGCGCAGCGTGCTCCGCTGCACCCGCTCGCCCGCTCTCAACCCGGGAAGCCGGAGCTCGGGCGACCACGCGACGCGCGCCGTCTCTCCGGTGCGCTCGACGGGAAGCGCGATCGTGCCGCGCAGCACACCGAACAGGCGCGTCCGCACGACGACGGGCACGGGCACCCGGCCGTTGCGCGGCTCACCGGCGCGGCCCACGCGGACGGCGGTGGCCGTCGCGGCCCGGGTCGCCTGGCGATAGCTCTGCTCGAAGCCGGCGCGCGGGTGCTCCGATCGCGCCCGCGCGGTCATCAGGCGCCAGGCGGCGTCGATGTCCCCGCTCGCCCACGCGCCGGCGAACCGCTGCGCGACGGCTCGGGACGGATCCTCGCCGTCGTCGCGCCGCAGGAGCGCGACCGCCGCGGCCGCCAGCGCGAGCAGGACCACGAGCACGACGATCGGCCCCACGGGAACGCGCCGCCGACGGCGGCGCTGGACCGGCTGCAGCCAGCGGACGCCGCCGGGCTGGGCGGAAGGCGAGAAGACGGAGCGCCGGCGACGACGGCGACGATGGCGGCGATGCACCCTTTGGTTCCTACCGGATGAGCAGGACGCCCGCGCCGGCGGTCCCGATTACGAGTTCGCGTCGCCTGCCGACGTCAAGTCGTAATCGACCCTCCCGATCTCAGGCGGCGTCGGCCAGCGCCTCGACGCCGAGGTAGCGCCGCTGCGCCGCGGGATCGGCGATCAGCGCCTCCGCCGTCGTCTCGGCGGCGATCTGGCCCGTGACCATGATGAGCTGGCGCTCGGCGAGCGAAGTCGCCACGCCCAGGTTCTGCTCGACGACGAGCAGCCCCATGCCTTCGCGCGCGAGGTCGCCGATCGTCTGCACCAGGCCCTCGACGATCGTGGGCGCGAGACCCTCGGAGGGCTCGTCCATGATCAGCAGCTTGGGGTTGGTCAGCAGCGCACGGCCGATCGCCAGCATCTGCTGCTCGCCGCCCGACAGCGAGGTGCCGCTGACCTGCTTGCGCTCGCCCAACCGGGGGAACAGCTCGTAGACGCGCTCGGGGGTCCACGACGCGCTCGACTTGGCGCCGACGATCTGCAGGTGCTCGTCGACGGAAAGCGACTGGAACAGCCTCCGCCCCTGGGGAACGAACCCGATCCCCGCCGACGCGATCTTGTAGGTCGGCCTGCCGAGCAGCTCGGAGCCCTCCAGGCGCACGGAACCGGTCGCCGAGCCAAGCAGTCCGACCAGCGCGGCGCAGAGCGTCGACTTGCCCATCCCGTTGCGGCCGATCAGCGCGACGGGCTCGGCGCCCATCTGAAAGGAGACGCCCTGAAGCACGTGCGCGGTGCCGTAGTAGCCGTGCATGTCCTCGACGACGAGCAGCGGTTCGGTCATCACTGGTGCGCGTTTCCGAGGTAGAGGTCGTGGACGACCTGGTTGGCCCGGATCTCGTCTGGAGTGCCCTCCACGATCACGCGACCCTCGTGCATCATCGTGACCCAGTCGGCGACGCGCAGCGCGACGTCCATGTCGTGCTCGATCAGGATCAACGTGATCGCGGGATCGAGACGGAGCAGCGTCTCCGTCAGCTTCACGCGCTCGGCGCGCGAGAGCCCGGCCGCCGGCTCGTCCAGCATCAGGAGCTTCGGCTCGCTCGCGAGCGCCATGCCCACCTCGAGCTGGCGCTGCTCACCGTGGGAGAGGCCGGAGACCAGCACGTCGAGCCGATCGCCGAGCCCCGCGCCCGCGCCGGTCGCGCGCGCCCGCTCGCGCATCTCGGCGTCGGCCTTCGACGGCACGAGGCGCAGATGGCCGCGTCCGACGCCGAGCACGGCGAGGAACAGGTTGTCCTCCACGGAGAGCCCGTTGAACAGCCGGGAGGTCTGGAAGGTGCGCGCGAGGCCCATGCGGGCGCGCTTGCGCGCGGGAGAGCCGGTCACGTCGGCGCCGAACAGCTCGACGGTCCCGGCGCTCGGGGGGAACTCACCCGAGATCAGGTTGAACAGCGTGGTCTTGCCCGCGCCGTTGGGGCCGAGGATCGCCCGCCGCTCGCCGGGCGACACCTCGAGGTCGGCGTCACGCACGGCGTGGACGCCGCCGAAGCGCCGGCCGACCCCCCGCAAGCGGAGGATCGGCTCGGCGCGCCCGGCAGATGCTGCGAGTGCTGCCATGACTCCTATTCCCCGAACGAGACCTCTTCGGCGTTGCCGACCCACGGAGGCGGCTCGCCCTCCTCGCACTGCGGGCTGTTGCGATCCGGCGCCGGGCTGTCGGCGCCGAAGAAGCCGCCGAACGTCTGATCGACGTCGGGAATCCGCCGGAACGTCTCCACGTCGGGGGTGCCGTCGCCGTTGGCGTCCTCGACGATCCGCTTCAGGTAGACGTCGCTGATCGCCTGCCGGTTCTCGTCGAGCTCGACGTCGCCGTAGGGCGCCTCGTCGCCCGTGAGCGTGACCTCGGCGAGGGCCTCCTGCAGCGGCAGCTGGTCGCCGATGTCCCCGTCGACCGCCTCGAGGCCCTTGATGAGCGCCACGGTGGCGGTGTAGTAGCCGTAGGTGAACACGGACGGGCCGGCGCCGGCGATCTCCTCGCCGTAGGCCTCACGGAGCCCGTTGATGTACTCCTCGACCTCGACCGCGTCGGAGTCCCCGGCGGTCATCGCGGAGGTGACGCCGCCGACGAGCTTGGCCCCGACCTCCCCGAGCACGAGCGGGTCGTCCCAGAAGACGTTGCCCAGCATCCGCTCGGTGTCGACCTCGCCGCGCTGCTGCTCGTACTGGTTGATGAACGAGATCAGGCCCGAGCCGCCGATGCCGACGTAGAGGCCGTCGACGTTCCGGGGGATCTGCGAGATGTAGGACGAGTAGTCCTGCTCGCCCAGCGGAGCCCAGACGCGCTTGGTGATGTTGCCCCCGATGGCGCAGAACTCGGCCACGAAGCCGGCCAGCGACGTGTACGGGAACGAGTAGTCGTCGCCGATGATCGCGGCCCGCTTCCAGCCGAGCTCGTTGAAGGCGTAGTCCCCGAGGCCGGCGGACCACTGCGCGCCGTCCGGGTGGTAGCGGAAGAAGTTCGGTGCCTGCACCTTCAGCGTCGCGTCCTGCGCGCCGGCGATGCCGTTGATGAACGTCTTGTCCGGGTTCTCCTTCGCGTAGTTGGCCACCGCGATGCCCTCGTCGCCGGAGAGCGGACCGATCAGGATGTCGGCGTCCTCCTGCTCCATCAGGCGGCGGGTCTCCTCGATCGCCTTGTCGGCGGTGTCGTCGGAGCAGCCGTAGCCGACGATCTCGATGTCCCGGCCGGCGACCTGCGCGCCCTCCACGCCGTCCGTGGGCGCCTCACCGGCCGCGGTGGCGCCGGCGTACTTGATCAGGGCGGTGTTCATGCCCGATGCCGTCGGCTCGAAGAACGAGCCGAACGGGCCCTCGCAGTTGGACAGCATGGCGACCCGGATCGGCTCGCCGCTTCCGGCGTCGCCGTCCTGCGCCTGGCCGTCGCCGCCACCGCCCGACTCCTCGTCGTCGCCACCACAGCCGGCGCCGACGAGAGCTAGTGCCAGCAGCGCAGCGAACAGCGTCAATAGCTTGCGTACCCTCAAGACCTCGCTCCTCTCGTACCTATCATTGGACAGTCCCTGGTGCAGGCCCTCCCTCGTGGCCCGCGGTGCCGCTCTGCGGGGAGCCCCGCTCCCCGCGTCCCCGGCCCAGGCGCTCCTTGACGTTCTCCCAGAGGCCGACGAGGCCCCCGGGAGACGCGAGCACGATGACCAGGAAGATGACCCCGATCACCGTGTTGAAGCGCCCCGGCCCGAGCACGTCGCCGATGCTCGGCGTGTACTCGCGCGAGTAGTTGTCGATCAGCGCGTAGGTGAGCGCACCCACCCACGCGCCTTCCAGCCGGTACAGACCCCCGATCACCGCGATGATCAGCACGTCGATCGTCTGCGCCAGGCCGATCGAGCCGGGCGAGATGCGGCGGTTGTACCAGACGCTCAGCACGCCGGCCAGGGCCGCGATCAGGGCGGCGAGGCCGAAGGCGAGCATCCGGTGCCGCGTCACGTCGAAGCCGAGCGCCCTCATTCGCGCCGGTCCGTCGCGCACCCCCTGGAGCGCCAGCCCGAACGGTGTCCGGGAGATGCCGCGCAGGGCCAGGAAGACCAGGACGGACACGACCAGCGTGATGTAGAAGAGCGGCACCGGGTCCTGCGAGGGGTTGCCGAGGATGCCCGGCAGGTCGACGTTGTTGATTCCGCCGAAGCCCGACAGCTCGGTGACCTGTGAGAAGAAGTAGAAGACGAGGACGGAGAAGGCGAGCGTGATCATGAGGAAGTAGATCCCCTCGCTGCGAGCGCTGATCGCACCGAAGCCGAGGCCGACGACCGTGGCCACCACCAGGGCGGCGAGCGCTGCGAGCCAGGGGCTCCAGGCGGCCGCGTGGCCGCCGTCCGCCGCAACCAGGTTCGCGAACGTCATGCCCGCGACGGCGTAGATCCCGACCTGCGCGAGCGACACCATGCCGCCGTAGGCGGCGAGGAAGATCAGGCTCGCCGCCGCCACCCCGAGCCACAGCGTCTTGGTGAGGATCACCGACAGGAAGAAGTCCGAGACGAGCAGCGGCATCAGCGCTGCCAGCAGCACCACCACGCCGAGGCCGATCCAGCCCAGACGGCCTTTGCCCACTCCCGTCATGCGGGCCTCCCGAAGAGCCCGAGCGGCCGGAAGGCCAGCACCGCCACGAGCAGGGCGAAGGTGACGAGGATCGAGTAGTTCGTCAGGTCGGTGTCGCCGAAGACCAGATAGACGTCGGCGTAGGAGTCGACGAGGCCCAGGGCGAGGGCTCCGATGGCCGCCCCTCCCAGCGAGCCCATGCCGCCGATGATCACGACGATCAGCGAGTTGAGCAGGAAGGCCGTGTCCTCACCGGGCTGGAGCGAGATCATCGAGCCGCCCAGCACGCCGCCGAAGCCCGCGAGCATCGCACCGATCAGGAACGCGCCCGCGAACACGAGTTGCACGTTGATGCCGAGCGCGGCCACCATGTCGCGGTCGTCCACGCCGGCGCGCACGATCTTCCCGAAGCGCGTGCGCTTGATCACGTACCAGAGGCCGACCGCGATGAGCAGCGCCGCGGACAGCACGACGACGCCGCGGAAGAAGCCGAAGCGGACGTCGCCGGGCAGCAGGATGCTGGTGGGCCACGCCGTCGGCGGCGAGATCCGCTGCGAGATGCCGCCAAAGGCGGCCAGCATCTGGTCGGCGATGATGACCGACAGCGCGATCGTGATGAGCGCCTGGCGGAGCTCCTGGCCCTGGTTCCAGCGGAGGAAGACCTGCTGCATGATCACCCCGACGACGCCGATGATCGCCGTCGCGACGATGACCGGAACGATCCACCCGAGCAGCCCGTACTCCGCGTCGGAGGTCCCGCTCAGCGACAGGTTGAGCCCCGCGTCCTCCTCGAACCAGGACTCCTGCAGCTTGAGCGCGAGGTAGCCGCCGAGCAGGTACAGCGAGCCGTGCGCCATGTTCACCACCCGCATGAGGCCGAAGATCAGCGTGAAGCCGCTGGCCACGACGAAGTAGAGGGCGGCGAGCGTGATGCCGTTGAGCGAGACGACGGCGAACTGGCGAAGGTTGCCGGCGGCCTTGGTGGCGAGCCAGACCAGCAGCAGCGCGACCACCACGGCGATCCCGATCCGCTTCGGCGTCCAGCGCGTGCCGCCCTGAGCCGTGACCTCGGGCGCCTCGGTGACGCCCGTGGTCGTCACCTGCGGCGCGGCATCGCCGCTCTTGGGGGCCCCTCCCTCTGGGGGATCAACAGTTTCCGGCATTCCTTGACAGCTAATGAAGACTCATGCAAGGGTTCCTGTCAAGTTATGCCACGATTGAGCAAGCACCGAGACCACCTCCTCGGCCGGCAAGGACAGATGGAATGACGACGACGCCTTCCGCAGCACGCTCGAACGTGGAAGCCACCCTGATCGCTGCGCTCGGCGACGCGGTGTCGACGGCGCCCGAGCGCCTGGACGCGTTCGTCGCCGACACGTACTGGCCCGCGCTGCACGCGGCGGCGGCCGGGACGCCGCTCGCCCGCCCCGACATAGTCGTCCGCCCGCGCACCGAGGACGAGGTCGCCGAGGTCGTCGCCATCGCGAACGAGCACCGGACGCCGGTCGTCCCCTGGGGCGGCGGCTCGGGCACGCAGGGCGGCTGCCTGCCGATCCGCGGCGGCATCGTCATCGATCTCTGCGGCCTCGACCAGATCCTCGCGATCGACGAGCGCTCGATGACCGTGACGGCGCAGGCCGGCGTCAACGGACGCCGCCTGGAGGCTGAGCTCAACGCCCGCGGCCTGATGTTCCCCCATTACCCGGCCTCGGTCGAGTGGGCTACCGTAGGCGGCTACATCGCCGCCCGCGGATCGGGCGTGCTCTCCACCCGCTACGGCAAGATCGAGGACCTGCTGCTGTCGCTCCGCGTGGCCACGCCGGCGGGCGGGCTCATGGACACGGTGGCGGTGCCGCGCCATGCGGTCGGCCCGGAGCTGACCCAGCTCTTCGTCGGCTCGGAGGGCACGCTCGGCGTCATCACCAGCGCCACGCTCCAGCTGGTTCCGGTGCCCGCCGAGCGCCGCTTCGCCGCGGTGTCGTTCCCGTCGATCGCCGCGGGCACCGACGCGATCCGGCGCACGCTCCAACTCGGTCACCGCCCGTCGGTCGTGCGCATGTACGATGACGTGGCGACCCAGCTCACATTCGCTCCCGTGGTCGGCGAGGAGCTGAGCGGCGTCTACACCGTGTTCGCGTTCGAGGGCGAGGCGGAGGCGGCGCAGCTCGAGGAGCGGCGCACGCTCGAGCTGGCGACGGAGGCCGGCGCCACCGTGCTCGACCCCGCGCTCGGCCGGCGCTGGTGGGACCGGCGCTATGACTTCTACCACCCACCCCACAACCCCGAGCTGCCGTCGATCTGGGGCACCCTCGACGTCGTGGCCACGTACGACCGCATCCAGGCGGTCTACGACGCGCTGCACAGCGCCGTCCGCGAACCCTACGCCGACATCGGCCTGGAGCTGCGCATGCACTTCTCGCACTGGTACCTGTGGGGAACGATGATCTACGGCCGGTTCGTCGTCCCCGACGGCGGGCCTGACGCCCTGGCCCTGCACGACCGCATCTGGGAGGACGGCATGACCGCCGCCCTGGACGCCGGCGGAGTCATGAACGACCACCACGGGGTCGGCATCAAGCTCGGCCCGTACATGCGCCGCCAGCACGGAGCGGCGCTGGACACGATGAGGCAGATCAAGGCCGCGCTGGACCCGAACGGGGTCATGAATCCCGGCAAGATGGGCCTCTGAGAGAGGCATTTCGTCGGCAAGAGGAGGAACGGATGGCGCTGAAGGTGGCGATGCACAACTGGATGCGGCCCGAGCCGATCGAGACCACGATCACACGGCTCGGTCGCAGCGGCTATGACGGCATCGAGATCTCGGGCGAGCCCGCGGTGTACGGCTCCGACGAGGTCAAGGGCTTGCTGGACGGCAACGGCGTCGAATGCTGGGGCTCGGTGACGCTGATGACGGGTGGTCGCGACCTCGTGCACGAGGACCACTACGTGCGTCTCGCGAGCGTGCAGTACGTCAAGGACTGCCTCTCGCTCGTCTCCTCGCTGGGCGGCAAGATCCTCACGGTCGTCCCGTCGACGGTCGGCAAGGTCGTCCCGATGGGCACGCCGGAGGACGAGTGGCGCTGGGCGGTGGAGGGCCTCAAGGAGTGCCAGGCACACGCGGAGCAGGTCGGAGTGCGGATCGGCATCGAGCCGCTCAACCGCTTCGAGACCTACTTCATCAACCGCGCGGACCAGGCCGTGGCGCTGGCCAAGGACGTCGGCGGCAACTGCGGCGTCTCGCTCGACATCTTCCACATGAACATCGAGGAAGCCGACTGGCGCCAGGCGATCCGCGACACCGGCTCCGACCTGGTCGACTTCCACGTCGCCGACAACAACCGCCTGCCGTGCGGTCAGGGCGAGCTCGACTGGGAGGCGATCGTGCAGGAGCTGGCCGGCATCGGCTACGACGACTACCTGACCGTGGAGTTCGTCGTCCCGGTCGACCGCACGCCGCTGTCCGAGCGCACGGAGATCGCCGACGCCGCCGACGCCGGCGCCAGCCAGGGCATGGAGCAGTTCCTGCGCGACCACGGCACGGGCTCGCTGCCCGAGCACTACTACGACCGCTACGTGCAGGAGTCGATCGACCGCCTGCGCACGGCGATCGGCGCGGCCGCGTAGTGGCCCATCCCGATCGTTGCGTGACGGGGCACTAGAGACGGCCGTGGCGCAGGGCCCCCGGATCGCGCTGATCGGCACTCTCGACACCAAGGGTGACGAGATCGCCTACGTCCGCGACCGGCTGCTCGCCCTCGGCGCGCAGCCGGTCGTCATCGACACCGGGATCCTCGGGGAGCCGGCGGGCTGCACCCCCGACGTCCCTCGCGTGGAGGTGGCCGCCGCCGCCGGCGACGACCTCGAGGGCATCCGCGCCGCCGGCTCGCGCGGCGCGGCCGTCGAGCGCATGCTGGCCGGCGTCCGAGCGGTCTGCCTGCGCCTGTACGGCGAGGGGCGCCTCGACGGCGCGCTGTGCCTCGGGGGCGCCGAGGGCGGGCTGATGGGCGCCGGCGCGATGCACGCGCTGCCGGTCGGCGTCCCGAAGCTGGTCGTCTCGCCGAGCGCATCCGGGCGGCGCGAGTTCGCCCCGTTCATGGGCGAGACGGACACGATGGTCATGCACTCCGTGGTCGACATCCTCGGCCTGCACCCGATCTCGCGCGCGATCTTCGACAATGCCGCGGCGGCGATCGCCGGCATGGCCCGCGACGGCGGCGGCGCCGTCGGCGAGCTCGGGGAACGCACCGTCGGCGTGACGATGCTCGGCCAGACGACGCCGGGCGTCATGCGCCTGCGCGAGCGCCTGCTCACGGCCGGTCACGCGCCCGTGATCTTCCACGCCAACGGCGTCGGCGGTCCGGCGATGGAGAAGCTCGCCGCCGGCGGCGCGCTGGCCGGCGTCGTCGACTACACGCTCTCCGAGCTGGCCAACTCGCTGATGGACGGCGTGCACGCCACCGGCCCGGAGCGTCTGCGGATCGCGGGGCGCCACGGCCTGCCGCAGGTGATCGTGCCCGGCTGCTGCGACTTCTTCAACCAGGGCGCGCGCCACACGGTGCCCCAGCGCTTCCGGAACCGCAAGAGCTACTTCCACAACCCCGTCGCCACGCTGGTGCGGCTGTCCGCGGCGGAGGGAGCACAGCTCGGCCGGATGATCGCCGCGCGGCTCGCGGGATCGACCGGGCCCGTCCACGTCGTCGTCCCGGAGCGCGGGTTCTCGCTGGCCGACATCGAGGGCGGCGACCTCCACGACCCGGCCGCCGACCGGGCGCTCATCGACGCCCTCCGCGAGGCCCTGCACCCCGACATCGCCTTCGAGGCGGTCGACGCCCACGTCGACGACCCGGCCTTCGCCGACCTCGTCGCCGACCGCTACCTCACCCTCGTCAAGGAGCCCGCCCATGCCGGATGACGGCCGCCCGACCTCACGCAACCTGCTCGACCTCGCGCCGCCCGACATCGCGTGGTTCCGGGAGCGCTCGGACCTGATCCTGATCCCGATCGGCTCGTGCGAGCAGCACGGCGCGCACCTGCCGCTGGGCACGGACACGATCACCGCGCTGGAGGTCTCCCGTCGCGCCGCCGAGAAGGCGGACGTCATCTACGCGCCGCCGTTCTGGGCCGGCTACTCGCCCCAGCACCTGCGCGACACCGAGTCGGGCGTGGGCACCATCACGCTGCGGGCGAGCACCTTCAACGACGTGCTGTTCGACATCGCGCGCTCGCTGATCCACCACGGCTGGAACAAGCTAGTGTTCGTCAACGGGCACGGCTCGAACACCAAGGTGATCGACCCGCTGCTCCGGCGCATCAAGTACGAGACCGGGGCGTTCGTCGCGCTCTACAAGCCCTACGCCGAGCGCTACATCGGGATCCTCGACGGGCTGCTGGAGAACCCCGCCGACGAGACGCCGGGCTGGCACGCGTCCGAGCTCGAGACCTCCCAGGTGATGGCGCACGACCCGTCGCTCGTGAAGATGGAGCACGCGGCCGAGGACCGGGCGCGGGTGCCCGAGTGGCTGCCGGACTCCTTCATCAAGAAGGACGGCGCGCCCGACGTCGAGTTCGACGGCTACCAGTACTTCGTGTTCCCGATGGACCACGGCGAGTTCTCGAGAACCGGAGTCATCGGCAATCCGATGCGCGCGACGCCGGAGAAGGGCGAGGAGGCGCTCGAGCGCTACGCCGACCACCTCGTCCGCGCCCTCGACGAGTTTCGCCCACTCGAGGTGTCCGTCACGCGCAGGGAATTCGTGGAGCGCGTCTGAACACCGTGCCCCCCGCACTCCGCCGGGCCCAGATCCTCCAGCGCATCCGACGCGACGGCGGCGTGTCCGTCGCCGACCTGGCGCGCGACCACGCGGTCTCCGCCGTGACGGTCCACCGTGACCTGGAGGAGCTGTCGCGCGACGGCCTGGTGGAGCGCGTGCACGGCGGGGCGCGTGCGCTGGCGCCGCCGGCCATGCCCACCGCGTGGACCCAGCGGGCCGACCAGGCGGGCGCCGCGAAAGCGGCCATCGCGGCCCACGCGGTGCGCTACGTCGGGCACGGGGCGACCATCTTCCTGGACGCCTCCTCCACCGCACTGGCGCTCGCGCGCCGGCTGGTGGAGGACCCTCCCAACGAGCTCACGCTCGTCACCAACTCACCCGCGATCGCCTACGAGGTGCAGGCCGACGCCATCCACGTCGTCGTCGTGCCCGGCGAGCTCGATCAGCACATGCGCATGATCGCCGGACGGTGGGCGGTGGAGTTCCTGTCCGAGCTGAACTTCGCGGTCGCCTTCGTCTCGGCCGCTGGTGTCAGCCTCGACCAGGGGCTCACGACCGCGCGGCGGCCGCTCGCCGACGTGATCAACGCCGCGCGGGCCGGCGCCACGCACAGCATCGGCCTGATCGACGCGAGCAAGTTCGGGCGCTCTTCGCTGCTGTCCATCGCCCGTGCGCAGGAGCTCGACGCCATCGTCACCGACGCCGAGCTGCCGGCCGAGGTCGCCAGCCAGTACCGGGCCGCCGGGGTGCGGCTCGAGATCGCCAACCCCGAGGAGAGCGCATGAGCCGTCCCGTCACCTTGTTCACCGGCCAGTGGGCCGACCTATCGCTGGCCGAACTGGCCGCCAAGTGCGGCGAATGGGGGTTCGACGGCCTCGAGCTCGCCTGTTGGGGCGATCACTTCGACGTCGCCGAGGCGGTGCGCGACCCGGACTACGCCGCAGGTCGCCGCCGGCTGCTCGAGCAGCACGGCCTCGGCGTGTGGGCGATCGGCAACCACCTGGTGGGCCAGGCCGTGTGCGATCGGATCGACGAGCGCCACCAGGGCGTGCTCGACGCCGAGGTGTGGGGCGACGGCGACCCCGAAGGCGTGCGCCGGCGGGCCGCCGAGCGCATGAAGGACACCGCGCGCGCCGCGGCACAACTCGGCGTCGACGTCGTCACGGGCTTCACCGGCTCGCCGATCTGGCATCTCCTCTACTCCTTCCCGCCCAACGACTGGAGCGTCGTCGAGCGCGGCTACGAGGAGTTCGCCGAGCGGTGGGGCCCGATCATCGACGTCTTCGAATCCGAGGGCGTGCGGTTCGCGCTCGAGGTCCACCCGACCGAGATCGCCTACGACTTCCCGACTACACGCAAGGCGCTCGAGGCGATCGGCGACCGCGAGGGCTTCGGCATCAACTTCGATCCGAGCCACTTCGAGCACCAGTTCCTCGACTCGGCCGCGTTCATCACCGAGTTCGGG
>Ga0136627_1000542_pt1 | contig 14269 bp, 17 predicted proteins | sample AntDrymUQ4892206_2_FD_104652 | JGI IMG/M metagenome (GOLD analysis project Ga0136627, IMG submission 104652) | Polar desert sand microbial communities from Dry Valleys, Antarctica - metaG UQ489 (22.06) | ecosystem: Environmental > Terrestrial > Soil > Desert | place: Antarctica: Dry Valley... | reverse complement strand
GCGAGGCGGTGATGGTCGAGACCGCGACGCGCCTGCGGTATGACCTCGGTCTGGGTGCCACTCTGGAGTTCCGGGACAATGTCGTCGCGGGTGTCGCCGACGGAACGTTCACGTTGCGCGAGAGCACGGCGGGGCTGCGTGCCGCGGCGTTCGGCGTCATGGAGGAGAACCCGCGCCTGCGGCCGAGCTACGCCGACTGCATGGGCGTCGCCGTGGCGCGTGACGAGGAGGTCGACGCCGTCTTCGGACTCGACACGGATTTCCGTGAGCTCGGCTTCCGCCTGTAGCCCGGATGAGTCACCTGCCGACGGCGAAGCGGGCGAAGCGGCCCACCTCGATCTTCTCCTGGCTGGTCCGCTGGAACTCATCGAGCAGATCCGCGACGGTGCGCTGGTCGTCCTTGACGAACGGCTGGTTCAACAGAACCTTTTCCTTGTAAAAGGCCTTGATCTTGCCGTCCACGATCTTGTCGACGATGTGGTCGGGCTTGCCCTCCGCGCGGGCCTGCTGCTCTGCGAACTGGCGCTCCTTGGTCAGCAGGGCCTCGTCGACCTCGTCCTCCCGCACGACGGCGGGATTCATCGCCGCCACGTGGAGCGCGATGTCGTTCGCGAGCTGGCGGAAGGCGTCGCCTTTGGCGACGAAGTCGGTCTCGCAGTTCAGCTCGACGAGCACGCCCACCTTCGCCGGCAGGCCCGGTGTGGGCGCATGGAGGTAGGCGTGGACGAGACCCTCGGCGGCGGTGCGCTCCCCGACGCGGCCCTGCATCTTCGCGCCGGTGCGCTCGCGGACGAGGTCGGCGGCCTTCTCGAGGTCGCCGTCCGCGTCGGTGAGGGCGCGCTTGCAGTCCATCATCCCCGCGCCGGTGAGGTCGCGGAGCCGCTTGACGTCGGCAGCGGTGAACTCGGGCACTGCGTTGCCTCCTTGGTGTTGGTCGTAGGTTTGGTGGCGCGGCGGCCGGTCCGGCGGTCGGCGCGTCAAGCGGGGGAGTTCTCCCCGGAGTCCGCGGGGGCCGGAGCGGCCGGCGGCACGCCGGGCCCGGCCCCGGGCTCCGGCGGGGACGCGGGTTCCGGCGCCGCCGCGGCGGGCTCTGGCGCCGCCGCGGGTTCCGGCGCCGCCGGCGGTTCCGGCGGGGACGTGGGTTCCGGCGCCGCCGCGGCGGGCTCTGGCGCCGCCGCGGGTTCCGGCGCCGCCGGCGGTTCCGGCGGGGACGCGGGTTCCGGCGCCGCCGCGGCAGACTCTGGCGCCGCCGCGGGTTCCGGCGCCGCCGCGGCGGGCTCTGGCGCCGCCGCCGGTTCCGGCGCCGGCTGCACCGCAACCGCCTGGTCCGCATCCGTGGGCTCGCCGCCCGTCTCGGGCACGGGCGCGCCGGCGCCGGCCGGAGCGGCGTCCCGGGCCGGCGGGACGGCGGGCCGATCCCCTCCGACCGCCTGGGCGGCGTTGCGGGCCGCCTCCTCCTGCTGCAGGGCGATCTCCCACTCGGCGAGCGGCTCGGTCTCGGGCGCGGTGGCGCGGGCGGCGACGGGTGCCTGTGCCGCAGCCGCGGCGGCAGCCGCCTGCTCGGCGACGACGTCGTCTTTCGTGCGGCTGGCGCGGGCGACGTAGCCCTCGGCGCAGGCGTCGGCCATCAGCCGCGTGAGCAGGGCGCCCGACCGGATCGCGTCGTCGTTGCCGGGGATGATGAAGTCGATGACGTCCGGGTCGCAGTTGGTGTCGACGACGGCGACGACCGGGATGCCGAGGCGGTTCGCCTCCTTGACGGCGATGTGCTCCTTCACCGTGTCGACGACCCAGATCGCCGCGGGCAGCTTCTGCATCGTGCGGATCCCGCCGAGGTTGCGCTCGAGCTTCTCCTTCTCGCGGGAGAGCTGGAGGACCTCCTTCTTCGGGAGCACGTCGAGCATGCCCCCCGACTCCATCTCCTCGAGCTCCTTCAGCCGCACGAGACGGGTCTTGATGGTCTCGAAGTTCGTGAGCATGCCGCCGAGCCAGCGGTAGTTCACGAAGGGCATGCCGACGCGCAGGGCCTGCTGCTCGATGGCCTCCTGAGCCTGCTTCTTCGTCCCCACGAACAGGACGGTGCCGCCCTTGGCCACGGAGTCGCGGATGAAGTGGTACGCCTGCTCGAGCATCCCGATCGACTGCTGGATGTCGATGATGTAGATGCCGTTGCGCTCGGAGAAGATGAACCGCTTCATCTTCGGGTTCCAGCGGCGTGTCTGGTGCCCGAAGTGGACGCCGGCTTCGAGGAGCTGGCGCATGCTGACGACCGACATGTCGAGATCCTTGCTCTGCCGTGGCCGGGCCACGGACTGCGGTTTGGCCTCGCACGCGCCGGACCGCCGTCGACGACGGCGGCACTGGGCCTTCCCCGCCCGCCTCGCGGCAGACGGGACCGCAGGCCCCGCGGCTCGTGCTGTGGAGTGGGCTGCCCGGGGGCAGCCGGAACGGCTCGGCGCATGGCCGGACCGTCGCCGACGATACACGGGTGTCCCCGCCGCTGCCACCGGCGCGCGCGTGGAATCAGGCGGTGAGGTGGACCTCCCACGGTTGCAGCAGGCTCAGCGGGTCGATGTAGGCGCCGTCGAGCTTCGCTCCCCAGTCGAGGTGGGCCGCGGCAGGGGCGAGACGTCCAAGGACCCCGCCGCGCGCGACCCGATGCCCTGCGCCGACCACGCGCGGGTCAAGGAGCCCGTAGGTCGTCTCCAGGCCGCCGCCGTGCCGGACGGTCACCCAGCCGGCGCCGGCGACCAGGCCGGAGAAGGCCACGACCCCGTCCAGGGCGCTGCGGACGGCGTCGCCGGGCGCGGCTTGAAGATCCACGCCCCGGTGGCCCGCCCCGTAGGGCGTGTCGGGGGGATCGAAGGGCCGCAGGACCGCGCCCGGCACAGGTCGCAGGGCGGCCGAACCATGGCGGGTCGCCTCCGCCGGCGGCGGGCCCGCCAGGAGCAGCAGCAACATCGACACCGCGAGGAACCGGCGGGCCATCGGCATCACCTCCGCCGAGACCGTAGTCCCGAGGCCGGTCCCAGTGGCGAGTTTGGCCGGCTGGGCTGTGGATGACCGGCGGTGCTACCCCGCGGTGCGCGCGGTCAACTTGGCGCGCAGGCCGAGGACCGCCTTCGTGTGCAGCTGGCAGACCCGCGACTCGGTGACACCCAGGACCTCGCCGATCTGCGACAGGGTCATGCCCTCGAAGTAGTAGAGGACGACGACGGTCTTCTCCCGCTCCGTCATCCGGTTGATGGACTCGGCGAGCAGGGCGCGCATCTCGACGTCCTCGTAGCTCGCCGATGGATCGAGTGCCTTCGAGTCGGACAACGTGTCGACCAGGGACTGGCGATCGCTGTCATCGCTGGAGAACGACTCGTCCAGCGCCACCAGGGACGTCAGGGAGACTCTCTGGAGGGTGTCGCGCAGCCCCTTCAGGCTCACGCCGAGCTCCTTCGCCAGCTCGTTTTCGGTCGGGCTCCTCCGGAGCCGGACCTCCAGTGTCGTCATGGCCTTCTCGACGTCCCGGGCCTTCGAGCGCACGCTGCGGGGGATCCAGTCGATCGACCGCAGCTCGTCGATGATGGCGCCCTTTATCCGGGTGATGGCGTAGGTCTCGAACTTCACCGCCTTCGCCAGATCGAACTTTTCGATCGCGTCGATCAGCCCAAACATGCCGTAGGACACGAGATCGGCGTGTTCGATCGTCGGGGGGAGACCAACGGACACCCGGCCTGCCACGTACTTGACCAGCGGCGAGTACTGCAGGATCAGGCGTTCTCGGGCGTCTGGGTCACCCCTCGCCTTGTAGTGCTCCCACAGCCGGACCACATCGGGATCCACGGCGACCCGGCCCTGACCGCCAGGGGTTCCTCCGGCCGGGGTCGGCTCTGGCATTGCGGACAAACCGAATCCGATCGGCCCGCGGTCAGGCCCGGGGATGGGCGTGTTCATAACTGCTTCGCAAGTGCTCCCGCGAGACGTGAGTGTAGGTTTGCGTGGTCGACAGGGCAACGTGGCCGAGCAGTTCCTGCACGCTGCGGAGGTCGGCTCCCCCTTCGAGCAGGTGCGTGGCGTAGCTGTGCCGCAGGACGTGCGGCGTGACGTGCCCAACGCCGGCCGCCGTGCCTGCCCGCTCGACCACGGTGTAGGCCTCGCGGGAGCTGATCCGGCCGCCGCGCCGCCCGAGGAAGAGCGCGCCGGCGGGGCTGCGCTCGGCCAGCAGCGCCGGACGGCCGTCGCGCAGCCAACGTTCGACCGCCACGCACGCGGGCTCGCCGAGAGGAACGATCCGGTCCTTCCTGCCCTTGCCGTGGAGCCGGATGAGGGCGATCGCGAGATCCACCGCGTCGATGTCGAGCGCGACCGCCTCGCCGACCCGCGCACCGCTGGCGTAGAGCATCTCCAGCAGTGCCCGGTCGCGGAGTCCCTCTGCGGTCCCGGCGGGCACGGCATCCAGGAGCCGTTCGACCTGGTCCCGCCGGAGGACCCTGGGCAGCGTGCGTCGCCCGCGCGGGCTGGCGAGCAGTGCCGCGGGGTCCGGCGACAGCACCGCGCGCCGTGCCAGGAGCCCGAAGAAGCTGCGCGCAGCCGCCGCCTTGCGCGCCATCGACGCCCGCGCGTAGCCCTCACGTGCGAGGCCAGCCAGGTAGCGGCGCAGCACCAGCGGCGCGACCTCGTCGGGGTCGTCGATGCCGAACGACAGGCAGAAGCCCGCGATCTGGCGGGCGTCACGGAGATAGGCGCGGACGCTGTGGTCGGCGAGCATGCGCTCGTCGCGCAAATGGCCGGCGTAGAGGTCCAGGGCGTGGGCCCAAGCCGGCGGGAGACGGTCGGGCAGATCCATTCACACCCCCTGACGCGTGAATCGCCGAGGCTCGTCCGAGGCGATTCTCATGACCCTCGGTGGTGGCGGTCGCGCAGCGACCGCCCATCGGTTGCCGGGATGACTGACCATCGTCATGGCAATACGCACCGTGACAAGGGTGCGCGACCCACATGATCGCGTCAAGGGGCTTTCGGCGGTCGGCCGGAAGCAGGTCGCGTGGGTGGAGACGGCGTAATGGTATGGTCAACCTCGTGCTGGCTGGAAGGACTGTCGGCCGCCGAGCGGGGGGCAGGCGGTCGACTGCCTTGACCAGGCCGCGGGCATGCGGAAGGAATGTGATGCAGACGCACCCGCCGAGGTGTGCTGATGCCACCCCCGCCCCGTCGTCGCGCCCGGACAACCGGCTCCCCGCAGATTCCAGCGACGTCGGCCCCGCCGTCGGAGCATAGCGGCGCATGCGGGCGCTCCTGCTCATCCTGGCGGCCTGGGCGGTGCTTTCCATCCCCCTGGGTGTTCTCATCGGCCGGGTCCTTCGACTGCAGCGCGAGACCGATGTCATCGGCTGGACTCCACGGCTGGAGCGCCTGGCGGGACAGGCACCGCTCCAGCGGTCAACGCCCTGGCGCGCCGGGTTGGCGGCGCTGCGCCCGGCTGTCGGTGCGCTGGTGCTCGTGCTGGTGGCGATGCCCGCCACCGTCGCCTTCGCATCCGATGCCGCTCCCGGCAGCGCGCTCTGGCCGATGCGGCTGAAACTGGAAGATGCGCGGATCGCACTGGAGCGGGACCCCGCACGGGACGTGACGCTGCATCTTCAGTTCGCGGCACGCCGGCTGGACGATCTGGGTGCCATGGCCGAGGCGGGCAGTGCCGAGGCGGAGATGCTCGGCAGCCTGCTGGCCAACCTGCAGCGGCACACCTCGGCAGCAGCCGAGGGCCTTGACCACCTCCAGGGCAGCGTGGACAGGCAGACGGCGCAGGAACAGGTCGAGGTCGTGCTGGCCGGCCAGATGGACGTCTTGTCCACCATGGTGGGAACCGACTGCGATGCGGATCAGGCCGACCCGCCCGACGCCGGCTCCCGGTCGGCCTGCGACGCCCTCCAGGACACGCTGCAGGGATCGAATCGCATGCTCGCCGACGTCCGGCTGCCCCCCGCCGCTGCGCCCCCGCCGACCGCCGTGGAGGTGCCCATCCTCGCCGCGCCGGCCGAGCCCGGCACGGATGCGCTCACACCTGGCCCGCCCGCGGGCGCCGTGCCCCCGCCCGGAGAAGCGGCCTCCTCCGAATCTGCGGCGCTGCCGACCGCAGGCCAGGCGGGGCCCGCCGGTCCGGACGGCTCCTCGGCGCAGGCCGTGGAACCGGCGCCGGCCACCGAGCCCTCTGACCCGTCGGTCGAGCAGCCTCAGCCGCCTGCCCGGCAGGCAACCGAGCCGCCCGCTCCGGAGCCCGATCCCACTCCTCCGAGCCCGCCACCGTCTCCGGCCGGCGCACCGCAGCCCTCGCCGGTGCCTGCGCCGGCGCCATCGCCGGCCCCCGAACCCGCTCCCTCACCCCAACCGGCACCGACCCCCACGCCGTCGCCGTCGCCGACCACGCCGTCGCCCACCCCCACGCCGTCGCCGTCACCGACCCCCACGCCGTCGCCCTCACCCACCCCGGCGCCGTCGCCCTCACCCACCCCAGACCCTTCCCCGAGCCCTTCCCCGTCCGAGTCTCCTCCGCCGCCCGCGGCCGATCCCGCCGCGCCTCCGGAGGACACCTCCCCCGGCGAACCGACACCGCCGACGGCCGAGCCGACGCCCCCGCCCTCCGAGCCGCCCCCGCCCGACAAGCAGCCCTCGCCGCCGCCGGCTGCCGAGCCTGCGCCCCCGCCCCACGACGCACCGCCACCCGACGAGGCGCCGGCGGCGGCTGGGGCAACAGCGTCGGCCGCGCTCAGCGCCGGCCTGGTCACCCGGGCCGCGACCGCCCGATCGTCGTCGCCGCGACGAACCCCCGCGGGGTCGCGGTGACGCGGCCCCGCGCCCGGAGCTCCGCCAGCGCGGCCAGCACCAGCTGGATCGGCTGACCCGAGGCCGCCGAGAGTTCTGCCGGACTCGCCGGCACCGGGCCGAGGAGGCGCAACAGGTCCGCGTGCACGCCGGTTGCGTCCTCAGCAGCAGGGCGGGCACGGAAGTCTCCGCTGTCGAGCCGCAGGACCTCGAGCACGTCGGCCAGCCGGGTCAGCGGTTGCACGCCGTCCCTGATGAGGTCGAGCGGGCCACGTGCCGTCGGCTGGTTCACCGAACCGGGGACGGCGAGCACCTCCCTGCCCTGCGACGCCGCCATGCGAGCGGTCTGCAGGGCGCCGCTGCGGGCCCGTCCCTCGACCACGACGGTGGCGTCGGCGAGACCGCTGATGATCCGGTTGCGCCACAGGAAGTTGTGCCCCCGCGGGGCCACGCCCGGCACGTACTCGGTCAGCAGGCCGGCGGACCGCGCGACGCGCGCGCGCAGCCCGTGGTCGCCCGCCGGGTAGTCCACCCCGAGACCCGTCCCGAGCACCGCCGCGGTCAAGCCGCCTGCGCGCAGCGCCCCCTCGTGCGCGGCCTGGTCGATCCCCCGGGCCAAGCCAGAGACCACGACGACGCCGGACCGCGCGAGCAGCGCGGCCAGCTCCCCGGCCGTCCGCAGGCCGTCCGCACTCGGATGGCGTGTGCCGACCACGGCGACGGTCGGGGCGTCCGGGGGGCCCTGACCGGCCGCGTCGTCGCGCAGGAACAGCCACAGCGGCGCCCCGAGGTCCGGCCACGCGCTGGCGAGTCGCGACGGATATCCCTCGGCGCCGACGACCAGCACCCTGGCCCGCTCCTGCGCCAGGCGGGTGGCCATCGACTCCACGGAGGCCGGCGCGGCGACGGCGCCGGCCCGCCGCACCGCCCCTTCGAGCGCGGAGACGACAGCCGGCCCGCCGGTGTCCAGGCCGTGGTCGATGCGGGCGGCCAGCAGCCGTCTCACGCGGTCGGGATGCGGCCAGGGGCTGGCTGCGAGCCGGACGACGCGCGCGACGAGATCGACGTCCCCGTCGTCGGCGTGCGGCGATGCGACCGCGGGCGCCCACGCCGGAACGCCGCTGCTCACCGCGGCCTGCCGCGGTCGTTCACACCAGACCTGACCCCGCGGCGGCGCCCACCGCCGCGCCGGCGCAGGCACGGAGCTGCATCCGGTGGGCGAGCGCCTCGTAGGCGTGGTGGGGCTCGACCAGCTCGGCGCCCTCGAGGTCGGCGCAGGTGCGCGCGACCCGCAGGGCGCGGTCGAAGCCGCGACCGGTCAGCGCGCCCGCCTCGACGGCGCCCGCCAGCGCGGCCAGCGCCGCGGGACGCGTCGAGCGGCGCAGCCAGGCGGCGCCGGCCTCGGCATTCGTCGCGACCCGGCCGTTCCAACGGGCCGCGGCCATCGCCCTGGCGGCGGCGACGCGGACGGCGACGGCAGCGCTGGAGGCGCCGTCCTCCGCCGCCAGCAGCTCCGCGGCCGACAGCGGCGTCACGCTCGGGGCGAGGTCGAGCCGGTCCGCGAGCGGACCCGAAAGTCGTGCCCGGTAGCCCCAGATGGCGTCGTCGGAGCACGCGCAGCGGTCGCCTCCCCCGCAGGGGCACGGGTTGGCGGCGGCCACCACCTGGACCCGGGCGGGGTAGGTCACCGTCGCGCGGGAGCGTGCGACGCGGACGACCCCGTCCTCGAGCGGCTCGCGCAGCGCCTCGAGCAGGCCGCGGGGCCATTCGAACAGCTCGTCGAGGAACAGGCAGCCGCGGTGGGCGAGCGAGAGCTCCCCGGGACGTGCGACGCCGCTTCCGCCTCCGAGCAGCGACGCGGCGCTCATCGAGTGGTGCGGCGCGCGCAGCGGAGGCGTCCGGTCGAGGCTCCCCGCCTCCACGGTCAGGCCCGCCACGGACCGGATGGCCGCGAGCTCGAGCGCCTGGACGCGGTCCAGGGGAGGCAGGATTCCGGGCAGCCGCCGGGCGAGCATGGACTTCCCGCATCCCGGCGGGCCGAGCAGGAGCAGGTGGTGGCCCCCCGCCGCGGCGATCTCGAGGGCGCGCCGCGCCTCGGCCTGGCCACGCACGTCGGCGAGGTCGGGGCCCGGGATGCCCGGGAGGGGACCTTCTTCCGGCGGCACCGCCCGGGCGGGCCGGTCCCCCCGGAGCACGGCGACCACCTCGCCGAGATCGGCGACCGGTACGACGTCGACGTCGTCGACGAGACCGGCCTCCGTCGCGTTGCGGTCCGGCACGATCAGCCGCCGCCCGGAGCCGGTGAGCGAGGCGGCCGCCGGGAGCACGCCGGGCACGGCGCGGACCGCCCCGTCGAGGGCCAGCTCACCGAGCAGCGCGCACCGGTCGAGTTCCGGGCCCAGGACCCCCAGCTCGTTCAGCACGGCGCCGGCCATGGCGAGGTCGAAGCGCGCGCCGGCCTTGGGGACGTCCGCGGGTGCGAGCGACACGAGGACCTTGCGGTTGGGCAGCGTGACCCCGACGGTCCCCAGAGCCGTCCGCACCCGGTCGGCGGACTGGCGCGCCGCGGGACCGCTGGAGCCGATGACGGAGAACGCCGGCAGCCCGGGCCCGACGTGCGCCTCGACGGTGACCGGCACGGGATCGAGACCGACGACCGCGATCGTCGCGGCGCGCCCGACCACTAGCCGATCCCCGGCACATGGATGACCCGGGCGCGCCCGCCGCCGGACGGCCAGCACACCCCCACCGCGTCGAAGCGGACCTGGTCGGCGTGGATCCCCGAGGACTGCAGCCAGGCGGCGGCGAGCCTGCGCAGCCGCTGCTGCTTGCGCGGCGTCACGGCGGCGAGCGGCCCGCCGGCGCCGTCGCCGCGCCGCGCCTTGACCTCGCAGAACACCAGGACCGCCCCGTCCCACCCGATGAGGTCGATCTCGCCGCGGACCTCGGGGGTGGAACAGCGCCAGTTCCGCTCGACGACCACCATGCCCTGGCGCTCGAGGTGGCGGGTCGCCACCTGTTCGCCGATGCGCCCGAGAGCCGACGTCCGAGTCATTCCCCGACCGTAACCGCGACCGGACCGGTGAGCCGCGTTGCGCGCTCCGCGGCTGTGGACATCCGACCGGCGGACAGGCCGACCGGAAGGAGCCGCGGGTCAGATCAACCCGGCGGCCCAGGCGAGGAGCGCCGCGATCACGACCACCGCGACGAGCAGCAGCCCGACGTCGCGGCCCTTCGAGTCGCGGTAGCGGCGGGTCGCGTTGAACCCCACGGCGTCAGGCCTCGTCCTCGTCGAGGAAGGGTGGCGCGTCGCCGTCGACCTTGGCGAGCTCCTCGACGTTCACGTCGCGGAAGGTCAGCACCCGCACGTGGGGGACGAAGCGCGCCGGCCGATACATGTCCCACACCCACGCGTCCCGCATCTCGAGCTCGAAGTAGACGTCGCCGCCGGTGGGGCGCGGCGTGACCTGCACCTCGTTCGCGAGGTAGAAGCGGCGCTCCGTCTCGACGATGTAGGCGAACATGCGCACGACGTCGCGGTACTCCCGATAGAGCTGGAGCTCCATCTCGGTCTCGTACCGCTCGAGGTCCTCGGCGCTCATGGGCGCAAGGGTAGGCCCGCGAACGCCGGTGCGCCGGAGCGGCGCGGCGAGTCCGCCGCCTGGCGCACGGCCTCCGCCGCGGCCGGCGCCGGCACGTCGTAGCCCGGGATCGGCAGCCCGCCGAGCTGGGACAGCGGCCAGATCACGACGAAGGCCCGACCCACGATGTTGTCGGCGGGGATCTGACCCAGGCCGAAGCGGCTGTCCGCCGAGTTCGGCCGGTTGTCGCCCATCATGAAGTAGTGCCCCGCATCCACCGTGACCGGCCCGAAGTCGTTGAGATCGCGGGTCGACAGGTAGCCCCCCTCGGCGGTCGGCGCCTCGGGGATGGCCTCGCCGTTGATGAGCACCACACCCTCGCGCATCTCGATCGTGTCGCCGGGCAGGCCGATGATGCGCTTGATGAAGTCCTTCTCCGCCGGCTGGGCGAGGCCGAGGCCCGACGCCAGCGAACCGAGGAAGCGGCGGATCGGATTGGGCTCCAGCTGCTCCGCGGGGACGGCGTCCTCCTGGGTGAACACGATGATCTCGCCCCGACGCGGCTCGCGGATCTCGTAGACCAGCTTGTTGACGAGGACGCGGTCGCCGATCAGGAGCGTGGGCTCCATCGACGACGACGGGATGAAGAACGCCTGGACGACGAAGGTCTTCAGCAGCAGCGCGAGCACGAACGCGACGAGCACGAGGAACGGAAGCTCGGCGAAGAAGCTGCGACCGGTCGAGCGGTCATCGGCGGGACGCGGGGCGTCGGGCGGCCGGGGCGCCTCGGGGTCGGTCGACCAGCCGGTGTTCGGCTCGGCGGACCCCACGCCGTGGTCGGCGGGAGCTGCGCCGCTGGCGCGGGCGGGTTCGGTCACCTGCTGAAGGGTAGCGGCTACGCGCCGGCGGGCGTTCGGAGCTCTTTGATCTTGGCCTTCTTGCCGACGCGGTCCCGGAGGTAGTACAGCTTCGCGCGCCTGACCTTGCCGCGGCGGATCACCTCGACGTGGTCGATCACCGGCGCGTGCACCGGGAAGGTGCGCTCGACGCCAACGGCGTTGAAGCTGATCTTGCGGACCGTGAACGTCTCGCGGATCCCGCTGCCCCGGCGGGCGATGACATCGCCTTCATAGACCTGGATGCGCGAACGGTTGCCTTCGGTGACCTTCACGTGCACGCGCACAGTGTCACCGGGACGGAAGTCCGGCACGTCGGACCGGAGGCCAGCGAGGTCGACGAGGTCGGTGCGGTTCACTGCGGCCTCCTACAGGCGGGCGTCGAGTCGGTGGGCGGCGGAGAGCGGATGGAGCGGCGCGCGCCGGGCCGCTTGGCGATGGCCGGGCACGCCGAAAGCGACGGGCCCGCAGGACAGGATAGCGACGCGACGCGCCGACGGTCAATCGGAGCGGGGAGCCCCGTGCCGCTCCCGCCAGGCACGGTAGAGATCGGGCCGGCCGGTCCTCGTGCGCTCGACCGCCTGATCCCGCCTCCACGCCGCCACTCGGCCATGGTCACCGGACCGCAGGATGTCCGGCACGGACATCCCGCGGAACTCGGCGGGCCTGGTGTACTGCGGGTACTCGAGCAGGCCGTCGGCGAAGGACTCCTCGTGCGCGCTCGAGTCGTTGCCCATGACGCCGGGAAGCAGTCGCGCGACCGCCTCGATCACGACGGCGGCGGCCACCTCGCCGCCGGCGAGCACGTAGTCGCCGACCGAGACCTCGTCGGTGGCGAGTGCGGCGTGGACCCGCTCGTCGATGCCCTCGTACCGGCCGCACAGCAGCAGCAGAGCCGGCTCCCCGGCCAGCGCCTGCACGAGCCGCTGGGTCAGCCGCTGCCCGCTCGGCGTCAGCACGACCGTGCGGGGGCGGTTCTCCACCGACCCGTAGAGCGCCTCGACGGCGGCGAAGAACGGTTCGGGCTTCAACAGCATGCCGGCGCCGCCGCCGAACGGCAGATCGTCGACCGTCCGGTGCCGGTCGGTGGCCCACCGGCGGAGGTCGTGCGGACGGACGTCGAGGATCCCCGACGACCTGGCCCTGCCCAGCAGTGAGGCGTCGAGCGGCCCGGCGAACCAGTCCGGGAAGAGGGTGAGGACGTCGATCCGCACGGCGGGCGGCTACTCCAGGAGCCCGGGGATGGCGTGCACGACGATCTCCTCGCCGCTCACGTCAAGCAGCGCCTCGACGGCCGGGATCAACGTCTCCCCCCCGTCAGGTCGCGCGAGCACGAGGAAGTCGTGCGCGGTCCCGTCGAGCACGCCCTCGACCACACCCACCACGGCCCCGTCGTCGTCGACGACGTCGCGCCCGAGCAACTCGTCGGTCCAGACGGCGTCCGCGGCGAGGACGGCCCGTGCGCGCGGCATCCGCAGGACGATGCCGCGCAGCGCCTCGGCCTGCGTGCGGTCCGCGACGCCCTCGAAGCGGACGACACGTCGCCCGTTGTGGTCACGGCTCGCGGCCACGACCAGACTGCCGCCACGATCCGAGTCGTAGCCACGGCCGATCTCGAACTCGTCACCGATGTCGGGGTCGGCGAAGACGTAGACCTCGCCCCGGATGCCGAAGGGCTTGCCGACGGCGCCGACGATGACCTGGTGCTCCGCGCCGGGCGCGTCGGCCATCACCGATCCTCCGGTCTACTCGACGATCTCGACCGAGGCTGAGCTGCCCTCCCGCGTGGCGGCCGCCTTCACCATCGTGCGGATCGCCTTGGCGGTGCGGCCGCGTTTGCCGATGACCTTGCCCATGTCCTCCGGATTGACCCGCAGTTCGAGGACGATCTCGCCGTCGTCCTCGGTGACGGCGGTCACCTCGACGTCGTCGGGGTGGTCGACGAGCGACTTCGCGAGGTAGGTGAGCACGTCGGCGGTCATCACGGCTGGGTGACCTCTCCGGTGCCCTCGTCCACGGCGCCGGTGTCCTCGGTCGGGCCGGGGTCGGGCTGGACATTCTCCTCGTGCGCCTGCGCGGCGGCGGCCTCATCCGCGGCGGCGGCCCCGGCGGCGGCCTCATCCGCGGCGGCCTCTGCGGCGGCGGCCCCGGCGGCGGCCTCATCCGCGGCGGCGGCCGCACGGGCACGGGCCACCTCGGCCTCCGCGTCGGCGACGCGGCGATCGCGGGCGTCGCGCTCGGCGACCTGTATCGCATGCTTCTGGGTGCGGTCCTTGCCGACGTCGCCGGGCTTGAACTCCTCCCAGATCCCCATGATCCGCAGGAGGTTCAGGACCGCGTCGGTCGGCTGCACCCCGTTGCGCAGCCAGTACAGGGCCCGCTCGCCGTCGATGGAGATCGTGGACGGGTCGTGCAGCGGCTGGTAGTAGCCGAGGTCCTCGACGTAGCGCCCGTCGCGGGGCGAGCGGACGTCGGCCACGACCACCCGGTAGAACGGCTGCTTCTTCTTGCCCTCGCGCCGCAGGCGCATCTTCACGGCCATGCTGGGTGTCTCCTCGGTTGACGCGGCTCGGTCGCGTCGTCGGTGCCGCCAGGTGGTCCCGGCGCGCCCATATCGGTCCATGGACGGGAGTGCGGTCCGGCGTGCCCGCACGCACACGGATGCGTCCGCGGGGCGGACGCGTGGACAGTCTAGAGCGGCGGGAGGGTCGCTGCGAGACACGCGGACGGACGGGGCCGTACGCTGCCCGTGGTGCAGCCCATCTCCCCCGACAGGTTCGAGCAGCTGGTCGCCGACGCGCTCGACGACATCCCCGACGAACTGTGGGAGCGCTTCGCCAACGTCGCCGTCGTCGTCGAGGACGAGAACCCCGACGACCCCGACCTGCTCGGTCTCTACGAGGGGATCCCGCTGACGGAGCGCTGGGACTACGGGGGCGTGCTCCCCGATCGCATCGCGATCTACCGCATCCCGCTCTGCCT
>Ga0136627_1000541_pt1 | contig 14272 bp, 13 predicted proteins | sample AntDrymUQ4892206_2_FD_104652 | JGI IMG/M metagenome (GOLD analysis project Ga0136627, IMG submission 104652) | Polar desert sand microbial communities from Dry Valleys, Antarctica - metaG UQ489 (22.06) | ecosystem: Environmental > Terrestrial > Soil > Desert | place: Antarctica: Dry Valley... | reverse complement strand
CTTCACGATCAGACCGATGTGGTCCGGCGTGGTGCCGCAGCAGCCGCCGACGATGCCGACGCCAAAGTACTCGACCATGTCCCGCAGGTCGCGCGCGAATGGCTCCGGCTCCATCGGGAAGACCGCCTGGCCATCGACGTTGATAGGAAGGCCGGCGTTCGGGATGATCGAGACGGGCTTCGTGCTGTACTCGCCCAGGTAACGGGCCGGCTCGCGCATGTAGTCGGGTCCGGTCGAGCAGTTCAGCCCGATGATGTCGACGTCGAGGTGCTCCAGAATGTTCAGTGGCGCGGCGATGTCGGTGCTGAGCAGCATGCGCCCGCTGGTGTCGAGGGTGATCGACGCCTGGATCGGAAGGACCGCGCCCTTGTCCGCGAACACCTGGCGAGCGGCGAAGATCGCCGCCTTGAGCTCGAGGATGTCCTGGACTGTCTCGATGATCAGGACGTGGACGCCGCCATCCATCAGTCCCCGGATCTGCGGCACGAACAGCTCGACTACCTCGCCGAAGCGATGGCCACCGAGCATCGGGTCTTCCGAGGCGGGGAGCAGGCCGGAGGGGCCGATCGACCCGGCAACGAAGCGCGGCCGGCCGGCCGTGCTGTACTCGTCGGCGACCCGGCGGGCAAGAGTCGCCGAGGCGTGGTTGATGTCAAACGTTTGCTCGCCGACACCGTATTCCTCGGCCTTGATCACGCTGCTTCCGAACGTGTTGGTCTCGAGAACGTCCGCGCCGGCGTCGAGGAAAGAGGCGTGGGTCGTCTCGATCACGTCCGGCTTAACGACGGAGAGGTAGTCGTTGTACCCCTCCTTGTCCTGCCCGCCGTAGTCGTCAGGGGTCAGGCCAAGGTTGAGGATGGTGGCGCCCATCGAGCCGTCGTAGACAACGGGGCGGGTTCGGACCAGGTCGAGGAATTGACTCATGCGGTAGAGAACTCCAGAGTAATGCTGGCGCGAAGATGATGTCCGCAACTGGGGACTTGAACCTGATTCAGAGCATTCATAACTCGAATCGTGTCGTTCTCAGGATACGACGACCCGGCGATTCCATGCGATTTTGCGGGTGCATGCGGATGCATGCACCGCCCGCGTGACCTGCCTGCACCGTATAATCCAACCAAAGTGAAACGATTGGGTTGCGATGCCCAAAGGTGGAGGCCGCCTTGTGAGTCGGGAAATTCGTCAGTTTCTGTCAGCAATCGTCTCCCGGCATGCCGCCGCCGATGAGCAACGCTCGATCGACATGGACGCAGGCGCGCAGGTGGCCGGCGCGGATCTGGAAGCCGGCAAGATGGCGGCGGTGACGCGCGAGCGGGAAGCCGCGGACACCCACGCCAAGGCGTTTTCGCGCGGGTTGCAGCTGGCGTGGGACCGCAAGGGACGTGGCGGCGCGGAGCTGACGCTGGACGACCGCAAGCCCGACGAGAACGCGATGGCCGACGCACTGATCCACTTCCTGGTGCGGTTCGACCTCGCCTCGTCGCACTCTCGCGAGGTCGGCGACCAACACTATGCCTATGTGATCGCGGTGGACTGGGATCGACTCGGCGAGCTCGCCAGGGCAAATGGGCAGCGGCTGGAAGACCTCTTCGACTCCCGCAATGGAGCGACCTGACATCGTGCCTGGACCTGCGCAATCTTCGAGTCAACCACCTTCACTGTCGTCTCGCAGCCGAAAGCCGACCCCGTATCGGCTCCCTGATCCTGGCCTGGAACTGCAACTCGCCGATCGGATGGGCGTTGAGTTCTCCAACCCTCTCCTGCTTCGGCAGGCATTGACGCACCGGTCGGTTTTGCACGACTGGCTGCCACTGGGCGACGTGCTCGCGATCCTGCAGAGCAACGAGCGGCTGGAGTTCCTGGGCGACGCCATCCTCGGCGCAATCACGGCGGAGTACCTCTATAACCGGGATGGTGATGCGGACGAGGGGCAGCTGACCCGGCGGCGGGTGGCGGCGGTGCGGGCCGAGACGCTGGTACGGTGGTCAAGAGAGCTTGGCGTGCATGCGTGTCTCTACCTCGGCACGGGTGAGCACGTGTCGCAGGGTGTCCGCGACCGGATGCTGGCCGGTGCGTTCGAGGCGCTGGTCGGGGCGATCCAACTCGATCAGGGGCGAGACGCGGCGGAGCGGTTTGTACTTGGCTTCCTGGAACGGGATCTCGATGATATCTTCCAGCAGGAATCGATGGCCAACCCCAAGGGACGGCTGCAGGAGGTCGTGCAGGAACAGGACCATATCGAGCCGGAGTATGAGACCATCGCGACAGAAGGCCCGGATCACGCGCGGGAGTTCACCGTGATCGTGAAAGTTGGCGACGCGCTGCTTGGCGAGGGGCAGGGGCGCAGCAAGCGGGTTGCCGAGCAGGAGGCGGCGCGGGCGGCGCTGGCTCAACTGGGCGTCGTTGAAACGTAGCGCAGACCCGCAGCCTGTCCTGAGGCATCGAAAGGATCGGCATTTGTAGCACCGGGTCTGGAGCCTGCCCTGAGCGAAGTCGAAGGGGTCCGGTGACGTGTTCGAATGGTGGGCCAGAAACGTATTGTGGGCCAGGGCCCAGATCAGGAGCACAACGGGGTGAGCGGACGCTACGACGAGATCACGATCTTCAGCGGGAACTCCAACCCCCACCTCGCCGGGCAGATCTGCGACTACATCGGCCTGCCTCAGGGCCGCGCCGACGTCTTCAAGTTCTCCAACGACAATACGTTCGTGCGCATTGGCGAGAGCGTGCGGCAGCACGACGTGTACGTGGTGCAGTCGTTCTCCAACCCGGTCAACGACTCGATCATGGAAATGCTGATCATGATTGACACGCTGAAGCGGGCGTCGGCTGGGCGGATCACGGCGGTCATCCCCTACTATGGCTACGGTCGCACCGACAAGAAGGACCAGCCCCGCGTGCCGATCACGGCGCGACTGGTCGCCAACCTGATCGGCCAGGCCGGGGCGGACCGGGTGCTGACGGTCGATCTCCACGCCGGGCAAATCCAGGGGTTCTTCGACATTCCGGTCGATGAGCTCAGCGCGATGTTTCTCGGCGCGCAGTATTTCGTCGAGAAGCGGCTGGAGAAGCCGGTCGTGGTCTCGCCGGACCTCGGCAACACCAAGCGCTCGCGCAACTTCGCCGAGATCCTGGATGCGCCGCTGGCGATCATCGAAAAGCGGCGTCTCGGTAACCAGGACAAAAGCGAGGTGCTGAACCTGATCGGCTCGGTGGAGGGATGCCAGGTCGTGATCGTCGATGACGAGATCGACACCGCTGGCTCCATCACGCAGGCCGCCGGGGTCTGCCTGAAGCAGGGCGCCACCCAGGTCTACGCGACCTGCATCCACCCCGTCTTCAGCGAGCCGGCCGTCGCCCGGTTGCAGGCAAGTGAAATCCGGGAGGTCGTCGTCACCAATACGGTGCCGCTGCCCATCGACAAGCAGTTCGACCGGCTCACCGTGATCTCGGTGGCGTCGATCCTGGGCGAGGCGATCCAGCGCATCCACGCCGGGGCGAGCGTGTCGACGGCGTATCGTTCGATCGGGCCCTACCAGTCGCGCATGTCGCTGGACACACAGTCGAGGGTTGCCAACGGCGGCCAACATCGATAGTACGTAGCTACGTACATGCGTAGATGCGATCAGAGGGAGTTGACGCGTGAACCAAAGCTATCGATCATCGTACCGACACGCATTGTCCAGACGTGGCGTGTTGACACTTGCCGCCGCGCTGGCGTTGAGATCGCCCTTCGTGATGGCAGGCCAGACAGATGTCGCCGATGACTTGCCCCCGTTCGCGGATCGAATCGGGATGTTGCTGGCAATGGCGCCCGCAAGGGAGCTGACGGACGATCCCCTGATCTCCTTCTACCACGCCGATCTCGCCCGGCAGATGGCGTCGGTCGGAGTTGAGCTTCCCGACTCGAACGCGGCGCCCGACAGCCTGCCGGATGGGTTTGTCGAATCGAGCCTGGCGCTGCCGTTGGCGGCGCGCGCGTTTCAGGCCGGGATGACGCCGGAGTGGTTCGAGACCTTCGGTTTCAACCCGTTCGGTGTCGATCAGGCGCTTGCACTCAACGATCCTCCGGATATCCTCACGATCTTCACCGGCGACTTCGATGTTGACCGGATCGAATCAGTCCTTGATGCCAGTGGCTATCAGCGCTTCGAGCAGGAAATCGGCGGCAGCTACTGGACGGTCGGGGACGAGCTGGATCTCGGGAGCCAGGTGGGCCAGCTCGGTTTCGGAACGATGAACCACGCCGCGGTCTACAAGGACGTGCTCGTGTTCGCGCAACGCGAAGCGGATGTGCAGGAGTTGACGCACGTCGTGGCGGGTAACGTCGCGCCGATGCTGGAGCAAGAACGCTGGGCTGGCATGATTGCGTTATTCTCGCCGGACACCGTCGGGTTGATTCCGGTGTCGCCAGAAATAGCGGGGGCGGGGGACGGTTCGGCTGTTGTTGATGCCTCGACGCTGGTGCCCGGAACGTCCTCGGGGCTGGAGTATATTGCCATCGGCGTGCGGGCTGGCTCGGTCAGCGAGCCGTTGTCGCTGGTCGGGCAAGGAACGCCCGAAGCAGCACCGGTGTCAGTCAGCAGCAGCGTACCTGCTCAGGTTGAAGTGCGGATTCGTTACGCGGACGCGGCCATGTCTGGGCGAGAGGCTGAGGCGATTCCCGAGCGCTGGCGGGAGTTGTCGTCGCCATTGACCGGGCAGCCGTACGCCGAACTGATGCGGCTCGATAATTCACGGGCGCATGAGGATGACGACTCGGTGGTGGCGGTTGATTTTGTCAGCGACGTGCCGAACCGCTGGATACAGATGGTGCAGACCCGCGACCTCGCGCCGTTCCTGCCGGTGGTGGGGTAGGCGATACCTCGGGCACTTTCGGCCCGAGGCTACATGGATCTCCTTCTTATGAGTTGGATGATTCCTCACGGTTGCGACGGAGGTCGGTGGCCCACTGGTCGGATGTTGACGTGATCGATTGGTAATGCCGCACCAGCAACTCCAGGTCGGCGGCGTGGTCGGCCAGGCGGACCATCGCTTCGATGTCACGCGGCGAACGCCGCACCTGCTGCACTACCTCGAATAGCTCGTCACTGTTGGGCAACGCGCGGGACCATCGCTCCATCTGATCGGCAAGATCGTCGGGATTGAGGTTGCGTGACGCCAGAGAGGCGGGTGGCCCCAGCCGTTCGAGCCGGTGCTGAAGCTCATCGACCAGCTTTCGGGCGTGATCGAGGTGCTCGTCGAACGCGACGCTGGTTGTGGATGGGCCCGAGGCGGTTGGGGCCCATCCTTCCCAGTCCGACGCGCCGCGATCCTCGGAGATCGCCGGCGTCCGGTTGTCCTGGTCGGTGTCGGTGGCGAAACTTGTCGGTGCGGCGGAGGGAAACACGCGACCAAGATCGTCTTCAGAATCGTCATCGTCGACATCATTGTCCGCCGCCGAAACGCCCGGCCAGGCTGATGCATCGCGGGAGGTGGTGTCGGATGCTCTGCGATCCTGCCAGGCGTCGGTCGCGAAGCTGTCCGGCGCTGCGGACGTGACGATCCTGTCGTCATCATCCTCAGTGTGATCGTCGTCATTGTTCCAGGCGCTTGGCCAGGGTGATTCTTCACGAGATGCCGTGGAGGTTTGCGCCTCCTGATCATCGTCGGTGTCGCCTGATGCTTCCTCGTCCCCGGTATCCGCGTCCGGCCAACTGGAGGTGAAATGCCCGTTCCCAGTTGCCGATGCGGCCGAATCGCTGTCGTTGTCATCCCTGGCGGAGGTTGCCGATGGGGCGCTGTCGGGTTCTGGATCGACGTTTTGCGTGGTAGCGGTCGACTCTGGACCGTCGACCCGTTCGGCAGAACTCGCCCCTGAGGCGCCCTCTTCCTGCTCCGTCGTTTCGTCAACCAGAGGGGTGCCGCAGGATGTACAGAACTTTGCGCCCTCGCGAGATTCTGCTCCACAAACGGTACATCGAGTCATGTGACGTTCCCCTACCTAATGTGATCGCGATCAGATCAGCGTTGTGAAACCACCAACCACGGCGCCAGCGACGATGAGTACTGCGGAGTTTACGCGAAGTCGTACCAACAGCACGAACTCCGCCACCGCCAGCATCGCGATCGTGACATCGACCACCGCGTCTGTGGCGAGCTTGACGACGGATGATAGTAGCTCGTTGTCTTGCATAAAATCCCCAACTGTCGTTGGCAACTGTCGTTGACGATATGCTCACAAAGCTGGGGATGGTTGAGATCCTACGAGCATCGTGCCGGATTCTGCGTATCAATGGAAATGAAGCTATTGGACCGCAACGCGCGTGGGCTGCGACAATAGGCGAGGTTGCGCTGGTCGGGCACGCTTACAACGCGTAGGGACCGACCCTGTGTGGGTGCACTTCGACAATCGAGCCCGATGGCAGACACAGGGTCTGCCGCTGCGCGTGTGTATTCTGCGAGCCGCGATAAATCTCCAACAGAGGAAGTACCCGAATCATGACGAATGTTCTGGTTGGACAACGCGCCGTTGCCGCGAAGCAGATTACCCGAGGGGAGGCATCGGCATTCCAGGTGTCGCCCGGGCAACTGCTGCATATCATCGACCTTGCCGGTGGTCAGGTTGCCTCCCTGGTGGCCTACGCCGGGCGGGGGCACAACGAGATCCTGTCGCCGGCGGCGACGATGACCGCCAACGCTTCCCTGGTGCTCAATGCGGGCAGCCAGCTCTACAGCGACGCGCACGAACCACTGTTTGAGTTGGTCGAGGATGCAGTTGGGCGGCACGATCTCTTGACCACGCCGGTCCCGCTGCCGGAGAAGACGCCCGGAACCTTCACCAGCACCTGGCAGGCGTTGCGGACGGCGGCGGAGGGCGCGGGTGTGTACCGGCCTGGTCTGTCGGCGCCGGTCAACTTCTTCAAGCACGTGGTGGTGAAGCAGCGAGGCGAGATCGAGGTCAAGGACGCCTTCTCGGAGCGCAACGACGCAATCCTGCTGCGAGCGCTCAAGGAGATGGTGGTGGTGATCGCCAATGCCCAGCGGGAGAAGAAGCCGGGCGTGTCGATCGCTCCGGGCCGAAACGACCAACCGGGCGTAATGATGGTCCGGGTCTATCAGAGCGCGTTCGCGGTCAAGGGCGGCGATCAGTAGCTCAGTAGAGCGGGATGTCGTAACGCACGGCCAGGAACCAGACCACCAGTGCGACAAGCGCGATGGTTGCGATGCTGCCGATCAGGAACCAGCTTGTGCCGTGTTCGGTAGGCTCGTTCGAGGATGGCATGGTTGATCACTCCGTTGTAGGTAAACTCAACGCTCCGTAAAGCGAAATTGTCATTTCGAGCAAAGCGTGCACTGAGCGAAAACGAATGTGTCGAGGAATCTCAATCTCAATGACATCCAAGCAACGTTTCCTGCGTGCAATGGTGTTTGAGATTCTTCGACATGAGGACGGCGTCCTCGGCTCAGATTGACAATGTCCTTGTGACAAGGCGCCGGGTCGGCACAGATACGGTTCGGGATGACGGTCCGTCAGAACAACACCAGCACCAGCACGACGACCACGGCGAGGACGATGGTCAGCACCGTCACCAGCGCCGACCTGTCCTGTGGGCGGACATGTTTCTGCCAGGTTGTACGATCGAGTCGTTCCATTGGATTCTCCTGAGCCGGACTACAAAGCCGGGATTCTCCCGACGGTCAACGCGTAGAGATTATGGTACGCATGTCTGATAGCGGATGATCTGTCAAGTTGAAGCCGGTCCTGTCACCGGTTGTCAGGTTCCGAAGAAAGGCTTAGACAATATGTCCTCTCCGTCCGTCGCGGCATCCGGCGCGACACATCACCTCATGATTATGGCCTATGGTGGCCCTGATTCGCTTGACGATGTCGGGCCCTACCTCATGGATGTGCGCAACCATCGCCCGACGTCCGACGAGCTGATCGAGGAGATCACGGAGCGGTACCGGCAAATCGGCGGCCGCTCGCCGATTCTGGAGTTGACCCGCGCCGAAGCCGCTGGCATCGAGGGTGCGCTCAACGACCTCGCTATGGACGGCGAGCGATGGAAGGTGTGGGTGGCGATGCGCCACTGGCGACCGTTCATCAAGGACGTGATGGCCGAGATGCAAGCCGCAGGCGTCGAGCGCACGATTGGCCTGGTGATGGCGCCGCACTACTCGGCGATGAGCATCGGCGGCTACTACAAGCGAGTGGAGTCGGCGGAGTCGTCGATCGACGTGCTGCCGGTCGAACGCTGGAACCTGAACCCCGGCTATCTCGACGCACTGCACGACCGGCTCGCTGACGCGCTGGAGAAGTTCCCGGCGGACGAGCGTGCCGGCGTGCCAGTGATCTTCACCGCTCACAGCCTGCCGGAGCGGATTCTGGAGAACAACGACCCGTACCCCGACGATTTGCAGGAAACCGTAGCGGCACTGGTCGAGCGGATGCCCGGTATCGATTGGCACTGGGCCTACCAGAGCGCCGCGATGACCCCCGATCCGTGGCTGGGTCCCGATGCCGGCGAGGTGATCCAGCAACTGCACGACGCGGGCAAGCAAAACGTGCTGATCTGCCCGATCGGCTTTGTCTGCGAGCATGTCGAGATTCTGTTCGATATTGATGTCGAGTTTCGGCAGTTGGCGGAGAAACTGAACATGCGCCTTGAACGGATAGAGATGTTGAACGATCATCCGTCCATGCTCGTTGGCCTGGCGCAAGTCGCTCGTGGCCGTGCGGTCGACGCGGGTTGGATTCAGTAGGTAGCGACGGAGAAACCATGCACCAGCGCGTGCTCGTCATTGGCGGAGGCATAACCGGCCTCGCCGCGGCACATCATCTTCTTTCCGATCATCCGGAGTACGCGGTCACGCTGGTCGAGCGGGATACCCGGCTCGGCGGTAAGATTCTCACCGTCGAGCAGGATGGCTATGTGATCGAGGGCGGTCCCGATTCCATGCTCGACGTCAAGCCCCGCGGCGTTGGGCTGAGTCGCGAGATCGGGCTGGGCGATCGGTTGCTCAGCCCTACCGGGGCCAATCGACGCTCGTTCGTTTTGCGCAAGGGCAAGCTGCACCGCATTCCCGAAGGGCTGACTGGTCTCGTTCCGACGAAGCTCGGCCCCATCGCCAGGTCCGGCCTGATCTCTCCGCGCGGAAAGGCGCGGATGCTCGGTGACTACCTGCGCCGACCTGCTGCTGGCGACGAAGACGAATCGTTGGCGGCGTTCATGACCCGGCGTCTGGGCGACGAGGTCTACACCAACCTCATCGAGCCGCTGATGGCGGGCATCTATGCCGGTGACGGCAGGGCGCTAAGCCTGGAGGCGACTTTTCCGCAGTTGCGGGAGGCCGAGCGGAAGCACGGGAGCTTGATCAAGGGGGTGCTGGCCCAGAGGCAGAAGGCAGAGGCACAATCCGGAGGCAATGGCGCCAAGCGGCCAGGATTCGTTACCTATGACACCGGCCTGCGTGAGCTGGTCGATACGTTGGCGGACCGGATCACCGCCCAGGGTGGCGAAATTCGCACTGGGGTCGCGGTGTCGCTGCTGGAACGATGCCAGCATGGCTACCGGGTGACGATCGACCGGGACGATGGTCCGGAGACGATGCGGGTCGACGGGATCATCCTCGCGACGCAGGCGTGGGCCGCGGCACCCCTGTTGGAGCCGCTCGATCATCGTGCCAGCGCGGCGCTCGATCACATCCCTCACGTCTCCAACGCGATCGTGGCGCTCGGCTTCGATGATCCCACCGTGGCCGAACGGCTCAATGGCTTTGGCTACGTGGTGCCCCGCACGGAGCATCGACCGGTGATGGCGATGACATGGCTGTCGTCAAAATGGACGGGTCGCGCGCCGGAGGGCAAGGCGCTGATCCGGGCGTTTGTCGGACGAGCGGGGCAACAGGACATCCTGCAATGCCCGGACGACACGCTGATCGATGTCGTCCGCAAAGAGTTGTCCGAAGTGCTCGGCATCACGGCGAAGCCGGAGATCGCCCGCATCTTCCATTGGGACGGCGGCATGCCGCAATACACGATGGGGCATCGCGAGCGAGTCGCGAGCCTCGAGACCGCGCTCGGAGGCATCTCCGGTGTGGCGGTGGCCGGCAACATGATCCGCGGGGTAGGGTTGCCGGATTGCATCGCCTCCGGCGAGTCCGCGGCTGACAAGGTCGTTGGCGACCTGGCTGGGGTCGACGAGGTTGCGACGGCAAGCGTTCGGTAGACCCGGCTCGGAGCCTGCCCTGAGCCAAGCCGAAAGGGTCGCCGGGTTTGGAATGAATTCACCCTCCAAGGATAAAGATACTGATCCTGAATCACCCCGAATCCTCTAATCGATGTTCGCATTTTTGAATCACGGGCAGACACTGTGTCTGCCCCTACGCGATCAAATCGTGTCTAATCCTCGACGACTTCTTCCAGTGACAACCCGGCACATCTTGTCGGAAGCCACCCGACCTGTGTAGCATCATCATCATAGACCGTACGTACACTTCGTTCATCCCTTGCCCGATTCCCTGGATACCTCGACTGCTCGACTGGTATCCCACCTTGCATTCCTCACCGGGAGAACCCATGCGCATTGAACCATCACGCTTCATTCCTGCGCTTCGACGCTTAACCTTGCTCATGTCGACCTTCGCCTTGCTCGTGACTGCGCTGCTGATCCACGGCGCCGCCGCGCCGACCGTCTCCTGGTCGACCATCGACCGTGACTTCGAACGGCTCGCACCCGGTCACAACCTGCTCGTCGCCGAGTTTGTCGGCAACCGCTGTCAATCCATCCATGGCGTGAACGCCGATACCGAGCTGGCGATCGCCTCGACCTTCAAGCTCTACGTGCTGGGTGAGCTGGCCCGTCAGGTGCAGGGCGGGCAGATCGACTGGGACGATCAGGTGACATTGCAGAACGATCTCCGCTCGATGCCGTCCGGCGATTACGCCTGGGCGTCCGCGGGCAGCCGGGTGAGCGTGCAGGACCTGGCGGCGGCGATGATGCGGTCCAGTGACAACACCGCCACCGATCACCTGATCGACCGGTTGGGACGCGAGCAGGTTGAGCGGGCCTTCGCCGCATTTGGCCATTCTGATCCGGATGCGAATGTGCCGCTGCTGATGACCCGCGAGCTGTTCCTGATCAAGATGCGGCAGTCCGACGTCTGGATGACGCAGTACATGGCGGCCTCGAACGCCGAGCAACTGGTGATGCTGCAACGCGATGTCTCCGGCGGGACCATTGACCCGAACGGAAACTGGGGCCACTGGAACGGCCCCACGGCGATCGACGGCATCGAATGGTTCGCGACGGCCAGCGATCTCTGCCGGGTCGGCGTCGCGCTGTGGACGATGGGCGCGCAGCCCGGCATGGAGCCGGTGCGCGAAATCCTGTCGGGCAATCGCGGCGGCATCGACAACTCGCTGACCTGGCCGCTGGTGGGATTCAAGAATGGCTACGAGGCCGGCGTGGTCAACGTCACCTACGTGCTGGAGCGCCACGACGGGCGGGTGTTCTTCGTCTCGGCGGGGTTCAACCATCCCTCAGGCATCGTCCAGGAATCGAGCGCCAGGGCGTCGCTGGCGCCGGTGTTCGCCTGCCTGGCGACCCTGCGTGAACTCAGCGATTGCGGCGACTGACGCGCAGGTGATAACAATCGGGGTTCCTGCCTGTGGCACTATGTGTCGATGACGACGTTGCCACGAAAGGAACCTCCTGCATGTTGAAACGTTTCGTTGCCATTCCGCCTATCCTGCTGCTTGCGCTGGCTGGATGGATGACCACCATGGCCCAGCCCGCCACGCCTGCCGCCGACGAAACCATCGACGGACATGTGCAGTGGGTGCTCGATCTGTTCGATGGCGGCGCCGCTGACCTGGGCGTTGCCGAGGTCGAGGAGCGCTTCGATCCGGTCTTCCTCGACAACGTGCCAGCGGACGAGTTCATCGTCACGATCCAGCAGCTCGCGGGCGCACTGGGACCGCTGGAACAGGTTGACGAGCAGACGAACGTCGCGGCTGGAGAATTCGTCGGCACGTTCGAGTCGCAATCAGGCGAGCGGGTAATGATCACGTTCGCGGTCGATTCGGTTTCCGGCCAGATCGCCGGATTCTTCATCACCCCTGCCGAAGTGAGTATGGCTGTCGCCACGGGAGGGGCAGCGACACCTGTGGCCTCGCCGGTTGCGATTGAGCTCCCCGAAATCGTGGTGACCGATCCGGAAGCGCAAATTGCGCTGTATCAGGAACAGGTCGCCCTCATCCGCGAGATCGGCGAGCCGGTGGTCGAGGCGGTGTTGGTGGGCGACGAATCCGCACTGGAGCCGCTGCTGTCGCCGGAGATGGCGGCGGCGCTCGAGACTGTGTCGATACCTGATGTAATCGCATCCTATACGACGGACCAGATTCAGATGTCCTTCGCGGAAGTGAATGCGCACTTCTTTGGGCAGGTGCATGATGGCATAATCGAGGGTGTGATTATACAGGGTGGGCCAATCCCGTTCACCCTGCAGGCGACCGAGCCTCAACCTGACCAATGGCCATCAGGACGATGGGTAGGCGAGCTCCTCGGAACTGGACTGAGAATTTCAGTGGTGTTCGACATCAATGACGCCGGAAACCTCAGCGCCAAGCTCGATATTCCGGCGCAGAACCTGACCGCACATCCGCTGCGGAATGTGTGGTTCCGGGCTGAACAGCCGATCGGCGACCTGGTTCAGAGCCAGGCATTCGCGCCGGGCGCACCCAACAATGGGTATACGGCTGATTATGCCTGGGGCGATGCGATGATTCGGGTGACGCTGGGCGTCGATGTGACGACAGGGACTGTCGCCGCGTTGCAAGCTCTCCCCGTGATGCCGTGGCCCGTTGATCTCGCTCTGGATCATGAGTCCGAAGTCGACTACCAGGTGCCGTTCGAGGGAACCTGGTGGACGTTTTGGGGTGGCGAGAGCGAGCTTCAGAACTACCATACCGTCAGCCCGTCGCAGCGCCACGCCTATGACCTGATGATCTGGAACGAGGGCGCGACGTTCTCCGGCGACGGAATGCAGAACGAAGATTACTGGGCGTGGGGCCAGGCGGTGCTTGCCCCCGCTGGCGGCACCGTGGTTGTGATAGTCAACGATGAGCCCGACCTGCCGCCCAATGCCACTCTGGAGCGACGAGCGCAGGTGGGCAATCCGGGCGGCAACCATGTCGTGATCGAGACAGGTGAGGGCGAGTACGTCTTTATCGCGCACATGCAGGAGGGATCGGTCCAGGTTGCGGCGGGGGATGCGGTTGAGGCGGGAGATCTGCTGGGCCTGACCGGGAACTCTGGCAACAGCTCCGAACCGCATATCCACATCCACGCGCAGGATTCACCTAACCTGCTTGATCCCACCGCGACAGGGCTGCCGATTCGATTCGCCAATGCCAACATCGATGGTGAACCAGTTGAGGACGCAACGCCGGTGCAGGGATCGTTTGTCGCCAATCCGTAGTCGTTCGAACAAGGAGATATTCATGTTGTCACTCGCTCGTACGTTGGCCGTTCGCACAGTCCTCGTTCTTGGCGTTGCCGCCTGGATGCTCATTCCCGCCCATGTCGCTGGCGCCCAATCCGCCGACGTGACGCTCGAAGAGTGGACGGCCGAGCCATTCAACCAGCCGACGTACATCACCAACGCCGGCGACGAGCGGCTGTTCGTTGTCGAGCAGCCGGGCACGGTGCAGGTCGTCGCCGACGCCAACGCGCCGGAGGCGGGGATGGAACTCTTCCTCGACATCACCGATCGGGTCGGCTCGGAGGGGACCGAGCAGGGACTGTTGAGCATAGAGTTTCCGCCCGAAAGCCATGACAGCAACGTGGTGTACGCCTCCTACTCCGATCTCGACGGTGGCTCGGTGATCAGCCGCTTCGATCTCAGCGAGGACGGCCTGACCGCCGATCCGGCCACCGAGCAGATCGTGTTGACGCAGCCGCAGCCCTTCCAGAACCACAACGGCGGGCTGATTTTGTTCGGTCCCGACGACATGCTCTATATCGGATTCGGCGATGGTGGCTCGCAGGGCGATCCGGACGGCAACGGGCAGGATCTCTCGACTTGGCTCGGCAAGATGCTCCGGATCGACGTCAACCCGGCCAATCTTGCCGAGGGCGAGGGCTACGTGGTGCCGGAGGATAACCCGTTCCTCGATGATCCCGAGGCCGCGGCGGAGATCTGGATGCTCGGGTTGCGCAATCCGTGGCGCTTCGCCTTCGACGCGGAGGGGACAATGATCGCCGTCGCCGATGTGGGCCAGAGCCAG
>Ga0136627_1000540_pt1 | contig 14299 bp, 16 predicted proteins | sample AntDrymUQ4892206_2_FD_104652 | JGI IMG/M metagenome (GOLD analysis project Ga0136627, IMG submission 104652) | Polar desert sand microbial communities from Dry Valleys, Antarctica - metaG UQ489 (22.06) | ecosystem: Environmental > Terrestrial > Soil > Desert | place: Antarctica: Dry Valley... | reverse complement strand
GCCATAGACTAACCTGCGAGCGCGGATTGTGATTTCCATGCCTCTCATAGAGGCACATGTTCCGCGCTCTCTTCAAGTCGCTATGCAGGTGCAAGATCTCAGGCACCCCACCCGTTTCGTACCTGGTGCCTCTTGCGCCAGGGTTCATCCCGGGTGCGGAGGTTCAGAGATCCACGACCCTGCCCACGAGGTAGACCGTGAGCACGGCCAGGATGAGCCAGATCGCCACGACGACAACAGCCGCCACCGTGCCTTTCGGCCCCGCTTTGGCCTCGGTGTTGCGGGCTCTCGTCCGGCATTCGTCGAGGACGGGAGGGGGGTCATGCGCACGACGAGCGCAATGCCCAGGGGACCAGGATCAGATCGTCCAGGTAGCCGAGTACGGGGATAGGGTCGGGGATCAGGTCTAGCGGGCTGAACGCGTACGCCACCACGATTATCGTGAACACCCTGGCATGCGTCGGCACCCTGGGATCCCCGTAGGCCAGGTACAACGCGCGCACCTCCGTCTCGAGGCGTCTGGCCCACGCTTTTAGCCTCGCGAAGCGGCCCAGCGTTTGGGGCTAGTCGCGTCGGGCGGGGAAACGGAGTGACTGCAGGGAGGCGTGATGGTCGCCGGCGTGGTCCACCTGGAGGGTTGTGTGCTCGATGCCGAAGTCGCGGGCGAGTACGGCCTCGATGTCCCGGCGGCGGGCGTGGCAGTTCTCCGACGCGCCGACGAGGACGTGGGCGGCCAGGGCGGGGAAGCCGCTCGTTATGGTCCAGATGTGTAGGTCGTGGACCTCCTGGACGCCGGGGATGGAGGCCATTTTGCGGCCCACCTTCTCGGCGTCCACGTCCTTCGGGGTGGACTCGAGCAGGATGTTCGTGGACTCGCGCAGGAGTTTCCAGCTGCTACCCAGGATCAGGACGCCTATGACCACGCTTATGATGGGGTCGGCGTAGCGCCAGCCGGTGAGCAGAATGACGCCGGCGGCGACGATGACCCCGACGGAGCCGAACAGGTCCGCCATCACGTGCCTGAGGGCGCCCTCCACGTTGAGGCTCTCGCCGCCGGAGTGGGAGAGGACGTAGGCGCCGGTGACGTTTATCGCGAGTCCCACCACGGCGACGGCCATCATCCAGCCGCCGAGGATCGGGGTCGGGTCCTGCAGGCGGGCGAAGGCCTCGACGAAGATCCAGACCGAGACCACGACCAGCGTCACCCCGTTTGCCAATGCCGCCAGGATCTCGGCGCGCTTGTACCCGAAGCTCCGCCGCGGGGTCGCCGGCCTCTCTGCCAGCCAGACGGCGAAGAGCGCGAGCCCCAAGGAGACGGCGTCGGACGCCATGTGCGCCGCGTCGGCCAGCAGCGCGAGCGAGCCGGTCAGGAGCCCGCCCACGACCTCCACCGCCAGGAAAGCGGTCGTCAGCGCGAAGACGAACGCCAGGGCGCGCTTGCCCGCCCCGTGCGAGTGCCCGCCATGCGAATGTCCCTCGTGGGAATGACCCGTATGGGAGTGGTCGTGGCCCATCCGGATATTTTATCCCGTGGGACGCCCTCTCACAGGGATCACTCCCCCTGGTACTGGCGCAGGGCGAGCCAGAGGCCGAAGCCCAGTTGGGCGGCGCCGAGGAGGCGCATCAGGTTCGGGTTTTCTGCGAAGAAGCGGGAGATCCGGCGTCCCCACTCCGGGCCGGCCTCCCAGAGAAGCGAGTGCTGCCTGGGGGAGACCAGCTCGATGACCGCGTCGCCTATCGTCAGGATGGCGAAGGTCTCGGTTGCCCTGCGTGCCCACGGGCCCCTCACGGGTTCCCCGGCCGCTCGCCGAGGGTCACGTCCAGGGTCCTCTCCGCGCCGCCCCGGACGACGGTCAGGCCGACGGTGTCGCCCGGCTGGTAGTCGCGCAGGGCGCCGAACAGGTCCCCGTAGCTTGCTATCTCCCTGCCTTCGAGGGCTGTGATGACGTCGTTTACGCGCGCCCCGGCCTCTTCGGCGCCGCTGCCCGGCTCGACCGTCCGGACCAGCGCGCCGGAGTCCACGGGAAGGTCGAGTTGTTCGGCGACCTCGGGGGTCAGGTCGGCCGTGCCGACGCCCAGGTAGGGGGTGGTGACTTCGCCGCTCTCTATAAGCTGGTCTGCGACGGAGACAGTCGTGTCCGAGGGAATGGCGAACCCGAGGTTCACGGCGCCCGTGTCGGCGGGTGGGAGGTAGGCGACGTTTATGCCGATGATGTTGCCGTCGCGGTCCACCAGGGCGCCGCCCGAGTTGCCCGGTGAGATGGCGGCGTCGGTCTGGATCAGGTCGGAGAGAGCCTGGGAGGCGCTGTTGTCGCCGCGGGTCAACTCGGAGGGGAAGTCCCGTCCCACGGCGCTGACGATGCCGGAGGTCACGGTCGCCTCGAACCCCGCCGGGCTGCCGATGGCGACGGCGAGCTGGCCGACGATGGGCGGCTCGTCCGTTTCGAAGGCCGCGGCGGGTAGGTCGTTACGGTCGACCTTGAGGACCGCGATCTCGCTGTTCGGGTCGGCGCCGACGATTTCCGCAGGCTCCGTCGTTCCATCGGCGAAGGCCACCTCCACGTCTGAGGCGCCACTGACGACGTGGGCGTTGGTGATGATGTGGCCGTCTTCGCGGTAGATCACACCGCTACCCAGCCCCTCGCCCCGCTGCGTCCCCAGCGGCGTCTGCTGCGACACCTCCACGTTGACCTGCACGACGCTCGGCCCGACGGCCGCGGCCACCAGCGCGACCGGCTCGTCCTCGGGTATCCCGGCCGGCCTCGGCGCCTCCTCCCGGGGAGTCTGGGCCGCGGCGGCGCTCTCGCTGGACCCTGATCGATCGTCGGAGCAGCCGGCGAGCAGGGCCGCCGTCGCGATCGCGAGCAAGAGAAGACAGGACGTTCTCGTTCTGAGATTCAAGACCTTGCATACCTCCTGTGGGCGCCTACCTGTTAGGCGCGTCGTTCGACACAGAGTCTATACGAAGCCACCCCATCCGTTTCGGGGCCAGGCCCGCCTCCGTCGTGCCGCTGTGAGAGAATGGCCGTCGAGGGCGAAAAGGGTCCCGACGGGCCCGGGAAAGAGGCGCGATGCCGAACACGGAAGAGAAGATCAGCCGCGCGGGATTCCTGAAGCTGGGCGTGGTGGGGATCTCGGCTCTGGCCTTCGCCGCGGGGTGCGGCGAGGAGGACGACGATGACGAGGGCGGCGAAGAAGACGATTAGGGCGGTCTGCCTCCGGGCCTGTCGCCCCCGCTAAAGCCCGACCGCTAACCGCGGCCTCCGCTGTCAACTATAAGCGTCTTGATCTTGCCGATGATGGGTGTCGGAGCGTTCTCTATACGGCGCGTTGTTGGACGCGATAAAGGCGTCGTATTCTGAACCATCGATTACTCGCGGCGCGAGCTCGGCTGCGAGCCCGACCTCGCGGAAGAGCCGCAGCCACGTCGCGCGCGGGAACAGGCCCTCGCGGTGGACGTCGTGGGCGACCCGCACGGTCCCGTCGGACTCGCGCAGGAGGAACGCGTAGTGCGTCTCGAAGAGGGTCCCGCCGGGCTTGGGCGCCAGCGTCCACTGTAAGTAGCGCGCCCTACGCCCGCCCGCGTCCTCGCCGCCTCCGTGCTCGGTCGCCCCGGAGAACGTCTCGGCCGTCGCGTCCGGCGCCACGAGCGCGACGCCGCCGGGTGCTAAGTGCGCCGCCACGGTCGCGAGCGCCGCGCGCAGGTCTTCCTCCGTGGTCATGTACATCACCGCGTCGTGGACGAAGACCGCGTCGAACTCTCGTCCGAGCCTGACGGTTCGCATGTCGCCGGGGACGTGTCCGCACTCGGGGTTGAGTTGGCGGCTGAGCTCGCGCATCCCATCGGCGGGCTCGACGAGCGTCAGGGAGAAAGCCAGTTTCATGTGCGAGGCGTTGTTGCCGCCGCCGCTGCCGAGCTCGAGCACCTCACGGACCGGACGCCGCGCCGCGCTCCGGATCATGCCCACATAGAGCGTCGCCTCCTCGGCGTATTCGGAGGGCGGTGAGATAGCCGGCCACCACTCTGCGAGATCCTCGTAGAGCCTCGTCACGAGTAGCCTCCGTCTTCTGCGGTCGTCACGTATGTTGTCTTCCCTTGCGGGAACCGCCTCCGCGGTTCGTCGGACGTCGCGGGCTCCGTACGGGAGAAGATCAAGAGCCCGTCCCCCGGACCTCAGCCTTTACCTTCTCCTCCTCCTCGCGCAGGTGCCGGAAGACGTCCTGGGCGAACCGGAGGGCGTGCTCTTCTGGAAGGTTCACGCGCCGGTTCTTTATGACGGACTCAAGCTCCCTGACGGCTGCGTCTATCATCCCGACCATCGTCTCCGCCTCACGCAATATCTCCCCGCGCTCGGTCTCAGAGAGCCCGCCTACACCGTCCAACCGTCCCCGGTGCTCCGCCAGCAACTGTATAAAGTCTCGGATACCCACGGCCCGCGATTATACCGGCCAGAAACCTTCCGTTGACCAGGGAGGTATCAAGCATCGGGTTTTAAGGCATTGAGGTTTTGAGGCATTAGGGGTGTGGTACGCGGCTTGGAGCCCGACATTGCCACCATGATTAGCCCGAAAGAGCGGCATGTCCGCAGCATCCTCACTCTACAACACCTCAAAACCTAGAACCTCAAAACCTCATCCAACCTATCTGCGAGTATGCTGGATCCCATGTAGCCCATGAGGGGGCTCTCCACGAAGGGGCGGTCCGCCGCCGGGTAGCACAGGGGCAGAAAGGGGACGTCCAGGTCGTCAGCCACGGGCCTCTCGAGCTCAGTGCCGACCACGAGGTCGGGGCGGGCCGACAATATCTTGTTCGCGACCCGTTCGGGGTCGTCTTCGACGAACCCTCCGTCGGTGAAGGTCTGCGCGTGGAAAAGGAAGTCCCGTTCGAGGTGGGTCAGGTACGTCCCGCACGCGGCGACTTCGAGTCCGACTTCGCGGGAGAGGGCGTACCCGAGCCCCAAGGGGTAGGTAAAGTCCCCGAAGACGGCGACCCTGAGGCCGTCAAAGGTCTCAGGTGGCTGGAGCCGGGCGTACCAGGGCAGCTTCGAGGTGCGGGCGAGCTCCGACCAGACCGTCCGCTCCACGAACTTCGGGTCGAGCTCGCAGAGCTCCGCCACGGCCCGGAGCGCGGCGCCCGTACCGGCGGCCCCGATCATGGGCGTGGTGACCCTGCTGACGCCGTGGTCGTCTTGCAGATGGAGCGTCGCCGACTCCCCGACCTCCCGGTAGAGGAGCACGTTGCCCCAGGCGCGGGGGAGGCGGCGCAGCCCCTCGACCGTGGCCCCGAGCGGCACCCGCGCGTTCACCTCCACCCCGACGAGGTTCAGGAGCCGCTCGACCTCGTCGTACTCGGCCTCAGCACCCGGCCCGAAGATGGGAGGCCCGAAGAGGTTGACCGTCGGGTAGGGGCTCCGCTCCAGCCCCTTGCGGGCGTGCGTCCGCACCAGGTCCTCGAGCGCGAGGTCCGCGGCTTCGGTCTCGCCCATGCCGGGCCTCTCCCAGGCGCAGGTCACGAGCGCGGGGTCGCAGTCGCCGGGCTGCGGGGGGGAGGTGGGCGGGATCTTCTCCCCAGAGAGGAGCGCGGCCTCCGAGCGGGCCAGGATCACGGCCTCCACCCCGGGATGGCGCCGGACGACGCCGGCCAAGTCTTGCGACAGGTCCCCCGGCGCGTAGGCGTCCCTGCGCCCCTCCTGCAGGGGGCTCAGCGTGACCGGCACCGTAAGACCGTCCCGCTCTCGCGACCCGTAGAGCGCCGGGAGGTAAGCCTCGCCGGGCGCCGCCCGCAGCACCGCGTGGACTCCGCCGATTCCCGTGGCCAGCCGCAGGATGCCGTGACTTCCGGGACCCTCGTAGACGCCCTTCAGGAGCCTCACGGGGCCCCGCTCACAGGTTTAAGGCGTCGAGGGTCTCGGCCCGGTCGAAGGTCCGGGCCAGGAGCTCCAGGATACGCCGGGCCCCCTCGTAGCCGTGCAGGCCGGCCCGGACGAAGTCCTGTGGGGAGCGGCACAGGTGGCCGCGGGCGACGAGGGGGGCGTGGAGGCCGGCGCTCGCCACGACCACGTCCGGGTGGGAGTCCTCTATCCGCTGCATCTGGCCCCGCCAGTCCGGCGAGACGACCACGTCCACCCCCGAACCGAGCGCCTGCAGCTCCTCCGCGAGGAACCTGCGGTCCAGCCGCGGGGCGCCGACCTCGAGGACTACGGCCCCCGCGTCGGCCAGGAAACGGGCCAGCGGCAGCTCGTACCCCGTGTCGCCGGCGAAGAAGATCCTCTTCCCCCTGACGCGGTTGCGCAAGGCACCTAGCTCTTCCCACACCGAACGTGCCCGCAGCACCTCGCTCGTCCGCGCCCCCGCGTCCTCCGCGACGTCCTGCAGGAACCGGGCCGTCCCGTCCACCCCGATGGGCATGAGCGTCCGGACCACGCGGGCGCCGCGCTCGCGCGCCGCGCCCGCCGCCGCGCCCAGGTTCGGGTCCATGACCCCGACGACGGTCCCCTCACCCACGGGCGGCAGGTCGTCGTCTCCCGTGGAAGGCACGACACCCGCGGCCTCCACCCCGGTCCGGGCGAGCTCCGCGACGAGGCCTGCGGCCGACCCGGGGGAGAGGGCGCCGCCGAGGAGCACAACCGGCCGCCCCTGCTCGGCGGGCCGCTCCCGACCCCTGCCCCCGAACCCGAAGAGCCCGCCGCGCTTGGCCTGCGAGGCGGCCTCGACCAGCTCCGAGGTCCTGCGTTTCGGGCAAAGGCCCACCAGGGCCGCCAGGATGCGGTCCTCGAGATCGGTCGAGAGGACGCCGGGGTTGGCGTAGGTGGCGTCCGCGTCCACGGCCGCGACCGCGAGGCCTGACTTGCGGGCGGCGAGACGGGCCTCGAAGTCCACGTCCACCCCGAGGGCGGCGGCCGTGCGGCCGGCGACGAGCAAGACCGTCTCCGCGCGCCTTCCGGCGGCATCGACGACGAGGTTGGCGAGGTGGCCCTGCCCCGGCGCGTCTTGCGGGTCGAGGACGGCGAAGGAGATCCGGCCCCCCGGACCGCCCCCCGGGAACGACCGGACGACGTGGGCCTCAGAGCGCATGCCGACGACGATCACGAGCGTCCCGGGGAGCCTCCCCGCCAGGCCGGTTACGGCGTGCAGCGGGTGGAGGACGTCCGGTATCCCCGACTCGTTGAGGATCGTCAAACCATCTCCCTAGACCTCTACCGCGGGAAGGCGACGCCTCTCGGCCGCTCCCGGAAAGGCTTCTAGTTTAAGGCGTTGAGGGTATCTAGCGCCAGCGCCATCATGTTGTCCACGGCGCCGCGCAGCTCCTCGTCGCCGATCCTGACCACCTCGGCGCCGATGGTGTCCGAGACCGTCAACAGGCAGCCGGCCCGCACCCGGCGCATCGCCGCTATCGTGAAGATGGCCGCCGCCTCCATCTCCACCGCCAGCACCCCGAGGTTCCCCCACAGCTTCTCCGGGCTCTCCGTGGGGTCGTAGAAGAGGTCCGAGGAGACGATGGGGCCCACGAACGTCCGCCTCCCGGCGCCTTCCGCCGCGTGGTGCGCGGCATGCACCACGTCGAAGTGGGCCGCCGGCGCGTAGGGGACGCCCCGGGTTATGGAAGACACGGTCCCGTCCTGCGGGGTGGCGGCCGTCGCCACGATCAAGTCCCCCAACCGCAAGTCCTGGTCGTACCCGCCGCAGGTACCAACCCTGAGCAGGTTCTTCGCCCCGAGCTGTATAAGCTCCTCCGTCACGATGGACGCGCTAGGGCACCCCATCCCCGTCGCCTGCACCGAGACCGCCTTCCCTTTATAGGTCCCGGTAAACCCGAGCATCCCCCTCTCCCCGGTCACCTGCCGCGCGTCCTCGAAAAAATTCTCGGCGATATACTTCGCCCGCAAAGGGTCCCCCGGCAGGAGAACGCTCTCGGCGAAATCCCCCGGCTCCGCGCGAACATGAACAGGGCTCAAATCTACTCCCTTCGGTCGTTCAAAGGCATCAGGCTGCAGGTATCAGGTTTCAGGTGTTGTGGAGAACGCCGCCGCGAATGCGCCGCCTGCCGAGAGACCCCGGTTTCGTGGTCCGGTTGGAGCTTCGCCCTCTTTACCTGATGCCTGATGCCTGAAACCTCCATTTCACAGGTCGTCCAGAATAGCAGGGGCGGGCTCCGGGGGCTCGTCGCCAATTTCGAGGGCTTCGAGGATGAGCCTCTCGGCCTGCTCCGCTTCGCGGTCGCCGTGGAGGCGGGCTATGAGGTCGCCCGTCTCCACGCGGTCGCCGGGCTTTGCCAGGAGCTCCACGCCTGCGGCCGGGTCTATTTTGTCGGTCTTTTTCTTGCGGCCGGCGCCGAGGGCCAGGGCGGCCCGGCCCACGGCCAGGGCCGCGACGCCGGTGACGTAGCCGCCGCGTGGGGCCGGGACTTCCCGGATGGTGTCGGAAATGGGTAGGTTCTCCAGGGCGTCCGGGCCGCCGCCCTGCGCGTGGACGAACCGCTCCAACTTCTCGTAGGCGGCGCCGGAGGAGAGGGCTTTTTCGACGGCTTCGTGCGGGCCCTTCTCGCCTTTTAGCTCGAGAAGCTTGGCGGCTACGGCGCGGGCTTCGTGGGCGAGGTCTTCGGGGACGGGATCTCCTCTGAGGAAGCGGGCGCTCTCGCGGACTTCGAGGGCATTGCCGACGGCGCCACCTAAAGGCGTGTCCATGTTGGTTATGAGGGCCGAGGCGCGGATGTCCATGGACTCGCTGAGGTGGACGAGGAGGCGGGCCAACTCGCGGGCTTCCTCCGGCGTCTTCATGAAAGCGCCGGAGCCCCGCCTTACGTCGTAGAGGAGGTGGCCGGCGCCCGTGGCGGCCTTTTTGGAGACGATGGAGGAGCCTATGAGGGGCAGGGAGTCCACGGTGCCCGTCGTGTCGCGCAGCGCGTAGATGGCCTTGTCCGCGGGGGCCAGATCCCCGGCCTCGACGATGGCGAGACCTATCTCATCGACCTGCCGGCGGAAACGTTCTTCGGAGAGGCCCACTGAGAAACCGGGGATGGACTCGAGCTTGTCTATCGTGCCGCCGGTGGTGCCGAGGCCGCGCCCGGAGAGCTTGGCCACGGGGGCGCCGCAGGCGGCGACGATGGGGAGTGAGGTCAGGCTCACCTTGTCCCCGACGCCGCCCGTGGAGTGCTTGTCCACGCTTTCCGGGAACGAATAGGTCTCACCGCTCTCGGCCATGGCGCGTGTCAGGGCGAGCGTCTCCGTGTAGGTCATCCCCCGGATAAAGACCGCCATCAGGAGCGCGGACATCTGGTAGTCCGGCACCGAGCCCTCGGTAAAGCCGGCCACCACGTCCCGGATCACCTCCTCCGGGAGCGTCCCGCCCCTCTTCTTCGCCTCTATGGCTTCAAGCACGACGCTCACGACGGACCCCCTGTCGCCCCGATCCCTCCCGCCATTCTAACGACCCCCGATTCTTCGGGGGCCGACGAAGTCCACGCAAGAGCCCGCTACCGGCTATCCCTCCGGCAAAGCGGAGAGGATCCCGGCCAGGCGGTAGAGGTCCGGGTCGAGCCGGCGCTTTTTGCCGGCTATCTTTTCGAGGGGGACACGTTGGATCTCGTCTCCCGAGAGGCCGACCATGACCCCGGACGCGTCGTCGGCGAGGGTGTCCACGGCGGCGGCGCCCAGACGGGCGGCGAGGATGCGGTCGAAGGCGGTGGGGGTGCCGCCGGACTGGATGTGGCCGAGCGTCGTGAGGTCGGCCTGGTAGCCGCTCCCCGCGTCGTGGACGAACTCGCAGAACTCGTCCGCGGTCGGCGAGGCGCCCTCGGCGACCACGACAGTGAAGCGGGGCTTGCCCTTCTCGTAGGACTCATTCAGCAGGTCGAGCAGCTCTTGCGGGTCCGTGTCGAACTCGGGGACGACGGCGGCGTCGGCGCCGCCCGCGATCGCGCTCATAATCGCCAGGTAGCCGGAGTCGCGCCCCAGGACACCCACGACCATCGCCCGGCAGTGGGCCGTGGCGGTGTCCTTTATGCGGTCTATGACCGCGACGGCGGTGTTCAGGGCGGTGTCCACCCCGATGGAGAGCTCCGTGCCAGGTACGTCGTTGTCTATCGTGGCGGGGACGCTGACGGTGGGCAGGCCGCGCCTGTGGAGCTCCAGGCCCCCGGAGAGGCTGCCGCCGCCCCCGATCACGACCAACCCCTCGACGCCCGCCTCGCGCAGCCGCTCCAGGGCCTTCTCCTTGCCCTCCTCACTTTCCTCGAACTCCGAGGAGCGGCCCGTACCTAATGCGGTGCCACCCTGCTGGACGTAGCCCCACAGCTCGCGGCGGTCCACGGGGCGGATGCTGCCCTCCAGCAGCCCGAAGTACCCTTCTTCGACCACCACGGCCTCCCAGCCTCGCGCGAACGCCGCCTGCGCCGCCGCCCGCACGGCCGCCGTCATGCCGGGGGCCACGCCCCCGCTCGTGAGCACCGCTATCTTCAAAGACCTCTCCTCTCGTCTGTGCGTTCCCGCGGGTACTTACCCTGTCGGGCGCTTTCCTGCGCGGGGTGGAGATAGGAGGCGCCGTTTGGGTAATATTCTGCTCGACGGCGCAGAGGAGGGGTCATGGAAGGTCGCACCTTGAGGGTAATGAGCTTCAACGTGAGGGGCGCGTCCCACAGGGACGGGATCAACGCCTGGGAAGGACGGGCCGAGATCAACGTCCAAACGATAAAGCGGTACGCGCCCGACCTGATCGGCCTCCAGGAACTCCACGCCCCGAACCTGGAGGTCTACAAGGAAGAGCTTCCCGGCTACGAGCGGATAATGGGACCGGCCTACGGCACGGACACGGTGGAGGAGTTCGCCGCCATCTTCTACGACGCCGAACGGTTCGAGTCCCTCGACGCCGGCGGCTTCTGGCTCAGCGACACCCCGGAGGAGTCCTCGGCGAGCTGGGGCAACGAGGTCGTCCGCTCCGCCAACTGGGCCGTCCTGCGATGCCGGAGGACCGGCGTCGCTTTTCTCCACGCCAACACCCACCTCGACCACCTGAGCGAGCGTGCCCGCGTCGAGGGCAACCGCCTCATCGTCCGCCAGACCGAAGAGATCCTGGCGAACCACGGCCACCCGCCCACCATCGTCACCGGCGACTTCAACTGCAAGCCCGGCTCAGCGCCGTACGAGGTCTTCCGGGAACACGGCTTCGCCGACACCTTCCTCTCCGCCGGCAACGAGGACGACCAGGACGCCTACACCTTCCACGCCTTCAAGGGCTCGCGCTTTAAGCCAAGCGACACCGATAAACCGTTCGGCCGCATAGACTGGATACTGCTAAGGGACACCGCCGGGCGCTTCGGGGTGATCTCCCACCAGATCCCACGCGACGCCGACGAAGAGGCCGGCCTGTACCCCAGCGACCATTACCCCGTCCTCGCCGACCTGTCCGTGGCCGAATAGAAGGCCCTGAAGCCCGAAACCTGATGCCTGAAGCCTCCAAACAAACCTTTCCGGCCGTCGGGGGACAAGTGAGGTAGGGGCCCTGCTATCTTCTGATTCAGGCGAAGCCCTCGCCCGGAAGCCCGCCTTTCTCGACCCCGAGCCACCCTGCCACGGAAGCCCCGACGCCCGAGAAGCCGGTCCTGACGCCGAGGTTTCCGGACTCTCCGGCGCCGACTACGAGAAGCGGCACACGTTCGCGGGTGTGGTCGGTGCCCCTGAAGGTGGGATCGTTGCCGTGGTCGGCGGTGATTATGAGCAGGTCCTCTTCGGTTATCGCGTCGAGCAACTCGGGTAGGCGGTCGTCGAAGCGCTTGATGTTCTCTGCCATCCCTTGCGGGTCGCGGCGGTGGCCGTATTTGGCGTCGAAGTCCACGAGGTTGGCGAAGACGAGGCCGGATTTTGTGCGGTCTAGCGCCTGGAGGATGGCGTCCACTTTGGCGTTGTCGTCGGGTGGGGCGGGCAAGTGTTCGGTGATGCCCTTGCCGTCGAAGATGTCCCGGATCTTTCCTACCGCTACGACTTCGTGACCTGTGTTCGCGATCTTGTCCATGTACGTTTCGGACGGCGGGGTGATGCCGTAGTCGTGGCGATTCTCGTTCTCCCTTTCGTAGTGGCCCGGCCCGCCGTGGAAGGGACGGGCGATAACACGCTCGACCATTATTTTGCCCTCGCCTATGAGCATCTTGTGGGCTTTTTTGCAGGCCTCGTAGAGCTCTTCGAGGGGGATGTGGTCGGTGTTGGAGGCGATCTGGAAGACGGAGTCGGCGGAAGTGTAGAGGATCCAGGAGCCCGTCCTCTCTTGCTCCGGCCCCAGCTCCTCGATGATCTCGGTCCCCGAGGCCGGCCTGTTCCCGATAACCCCCCGCCCGGTCTCGTCCTCGAACCTGGCTAGCACGTCCTCGGGGAAACCGTCCGGATAGGTTGGTAGCGGGTCATCTAGCACCAACCCCATCATCTCCCAGTGCCCGGCGAGGGTCGCCTTTGCCGCCGAGAGCTCGACCATGAGCCCGTGGGAGGCGCCGGGACTCTCGGCCGGCGGGACGCCTTCTATCCTCTCCACGTTGCCGAGGCCGAGGGCTTGCAGGTTCGGGGCGTCGAGGCCGCCTACGGCGTTGGCGGTGTTCGCCAGCGTGTTCGCGCCCTCGTCGCCGAACTCCGCCGCGTCCGGGGCGTTGCCGGCGCCGAGCCCGTCCAGGACCACGACCGTCGTTCTGCGTCCCATCTCTCTCCCCAGTCCTTCGTGTTGACGGCTGACCGCTCTAACGGATCAGTATGCCCCCTGCGGTGGGTTTCATCAGGCATCGGGGGCGTCTGTTCTTCGCCGGACTCCGTAGGGTAAGTAACCGTCCACGCGATAGGACGACAAGACCGGGGGCGCATGGGAGTCGGCTACGAGGTAAGGGAAGCCACGGCGGAAGACGGGGCGGGGATCCACGCCCTCGCCCGCGAGCTCGCCGGGGCCGTGGGGGACACGCCGCCCGACGAGGAGGCCGTCCGGACGCGGCTCGAAGAATTGCTCCGGGAGAACGGGGCGCGGGTCTTCGTCGCGGAGGTCGGGGGCGAGGTGGCGGGGGTGGTGAGCGTCTGGATCAAACCGGACCTCGCCCACGGCGACGTCGTCGTCGAGGTCCCGATGCTCGCCGTCTCCGAAGACCACCGTAGGGACGGCGTCGGAAAGCTGCTGATGTCGCGGGTCCGGGAGGTCGCCGCGGAGCACGACGCCTCCCTCGTGGAGCTCGTCGCCACCCGGGCCAACGTCGCCGCCCGTGATTTCTACAAGTCTTTAGGCTTCATCGAGTCGGACGTCGTCTCCCTGGAGTTCGTCGGGGACGTCGAAAGTCCGCCGGAGGGGACTTGAGGGCTGTCGGTCTTCACCGACCTCGCGCCGGCATCCGGGACGGGCGATCTCACCCCTATACCCGAAGCGCCAGGCCTGCCCCGACCATCAGCGCCGCGACGACGAGGCCGAGAACGATCCCCCGCCACGCCGGCACCTCCTGGGTTTTTACGATCCCGAGCGGCACCAGCAGCACGGCGGCCCACGCGAGCGCCGCCCACCGCAGAACGGGTACGGACGCGAATGGCAGGACGAAGCCCAGCGGATACGCCAACGCCCGCCAGGTGACCCCGAACCCGTACCGTCCGCCGAGCGCCCCCAGGTGGTAGAGGCCGGCGAGCGGCACGGAGAGCGGCAGCGGCAGGAGGACGACTACGAGCGCAGGGTAGAGTCCCTGAAAGAAGAACCACACGACCGCCGCCGGAAGCCCCGAGAACGCCAGGAACAAGGCGGGCGCCCTCACGTCGGGGACCTTCGGCAGCAGCTCGAAGAAGCGGGCCGGGTGGACGATGAGCGTCGAGAGCAGCCGTCCGTAGCTCGAGAAGGGGCGCGAGACGTCCCAGTCGCTCGCGCCGCCCCGTATCGTGTCCCGCGTGTACCCTCGCTTCGCCACGGACGGAGTATATAGAAGGTTTCAGGTGTCAGGCCTCACAGCGACTTGCGGAAAAGTTGAGTCAGGTTTTGAGGCTTGAGGTTTTGAGGCATTAGGGGTGCGGTACGCAGCTTAGAGCCCGACATCGCCACAACGATTAGCTCGAAAGAGCTGCATGTCCGCAGCATCCTCGCTCTACAACCCCTCAAAACCTTATCCTTGCACGTGCCTCAACCCCACCGACGGCCGCCATGCCGATCCGGTGGCTCAAGAGTTGTGAAAGCCGCTATCACGGTAGTTTGTTGGGACGGGATACGTGGGCTAGGATCGCTCGAAATACGCTTGCTCGATCGCCGTAAGTGCGCTGTAATTTGACCACATATCGGACTCTCCCAGATCGCAATCGGATCCTTC
>Ga0136627_1000539_pt1 | contig 14322 bp, 17 predicted proteins | sample AntDrymUQ4892206_2_FD_104652 | JGI IMG/M metagenome (GOLD analysis project Ga0136627, IMG submission 104652) | Polar desert sand microbial communities from Dry Valleys, Antarctica - metaG UQ489 (22.06) | ecosystem: Environmental > Terrestrial > Soil > Desert | place: Antarctica: Dry Valley... | reverse complement strand
CCGCGGGCGACGCTGCTCGACGGCGGGCGCGAGGTCGAGGTCGTCCGGGCTCACCTCCCAGGACCCCGCCAGCGCCGGCAGCACCTCGTTGTCCGCGTCATCTCGTTGTCGTCATCTCGTTGTCCGCGTCGTGGCCCGACCAGGCCGCGGAAGATCCACGGCGCGCGAGATGATCTGCATGGTTCCCTCCACTGTCACAATCTGATGGCAACAGCTCACTATAGGTACTAGATCGTGGTAACGCCATCGGGTGATAGGGCATCGCCTCCCCGCTGCGCTGCCACCGCTGGCTTGGGTATCCCTTGTTACAGCTCGGACTCACCCCAGGAGCTGGCGATCACCTCGTCGCCCACGGACAGCTTGCCGGGTGCAACACGGAGAACTTGACGCCGAACGCGACGCCGCCCTGGGCCGCGCGGCGGTAGCCGGCGAGCGTGCGGAGCGGTTCGGGGCCTACCTTCGTGCCGGCTTCCTGGTCGACCGTCGTGACCACACAACGGATGGCGAGCTTGGCGTAGCCCAGCTCGATGTCGCCGGCGTTGATCCGGCGTGCGCGGTCCTCGATGTGTGGTTCGTCCCACTCATCGATCACGATGTTGGGGCGGAAGCGGTTCATGGGCACCGGCTCGCCACCTCGCCCGGCGATCCGCTCGTTCATCACGTCCAGGGAGGACGCTGTGGTGACGAGCAGTGGGTGACCGTCGGCGTAGCCTGCGGTACCCGGTGTCTCGCCACTGGTCACGCGGTCGTGCTCGGGTGGCACCCGCATCAGCCTGCTGGGCACACCCAGCACCTGCGACAGCCATCCGGCGACTGCGTCGCCCTGGTCGATTCCCTGGTACGCCACGCCGAACAGGTCCACGTCGCGCCGAGCAGCCGCGAGATCCACGTCGGCACTCAACACCCCGGCGCCCGGCGCGCGGAGCGTGAGCCGCTCACCCCCGGCGGCGACCTTGGGCTGGATCAGCGCCAACCGCGGATTGTGCCGCTGGCTGTGGAACGCACCGCTCTCGTCGATGACCCGTCCAGCATCGACGTCGACGTGGGGGCACCGGGCCGCGAACACGCAGTGGTCGGGCAGTGCGGTGAGCTCGGGCGGCCAGCCCGGGATCGGTCGCCCGCCGCACTCCGGCCGGGCCCGCAGCAGCGCCGCGACGTACGGGTGCGCCGGGGTGTCGAACAGCGCGTCGGTGTCGCGGCGTTCGAGCAGCTGGCTGGCGTAGAGCACGCTGGTCGTGCCGCCGAGCCGGCGGGCGAGGGTGAGGTCGTGGGTGATGACGAGCAGCGCGGCGCCGCGCTCGGCGAGTGCGGCGAGGTGCGCCGCGGTGCGGTCGATCAGCTCGGCGTCCAGGCCGGAGGTCGGCTCGTCGGCGATGACCACGTCGGGCGAGCCCACCAGCGCCAGGCTGCTCGCGACCCGTTGCGCCATCCCGCCGGAGAGGTGGTGCGGGTAGGCGGACCGGATCCGCTCCGGGTCGAGGTCGAAGCTCGCCAGCGCGGCGGCGACATCCGGCCAGGCCGCGCTGCGCGCTACCCCGCGGGCGCGGGCGAGCTCGGCCAGCAGCGGTCCCAGCCGGCGGACCGGGTTGAGCGCGCTGGCCGGGCTCTGCGGGATGAACGCCAGGTGCCGCGCCCGCACCTGGCGCCAGCGGCCCGGCCCGGCGGCGGTGAGATCCTCCCCGCCGAGGAAGCGCCGGCCGGTGAGGGTGACGTTGCGGGGCAGCAGGTCGAGCAGCGCGTGCGCCAACACGCTCTTGCCGCTGCCACTCTCGCCGATCACCACGTGCACCGTTCCCGGATGCAGGTCCAGGTCGATGCCCGACAGGGCGGTCACCGGGCCGCGGCGGGTCGCGAAGGTCACCGACAGGTCCCGCACCGAGAACGCCGGCGTACTCACAGCTCCAGCTCCCCGCGCCAGCGCGGCTGGTGCCGGTCGCGCCAGTACTCCCCGAGGGTGCCGAACGCGACGCAGGCGGCGAGGATGAGCAGCCCGGGAAACAGGCTGATCCACCACGCGCCTGCGAGCAGCGAGCGTTGCCCGGCGGCGATCAGGTTGCCCAGCGAGGCCTGGTACGGCGGCAGGCCGAGCCCGAGGAACGACAGCGCGGACTCGTGGAAGATCGCGTGCGGCAGCAGCAGCACCATCGCCACCGCGATCGCCGGCGCGAGGTGCGGGAGGAAGTGCCGCACCACCAGCCGCACGCGGGTCGCCCCGCCGCCGCCGCGGCGACGAACGGCCGTTCCAGCAGCGAGAGCAGCTCCCCGCGCACAATCCGGGCCAGCACCAGCCAGTGCGACAGGGCCACCGACAGGCACACCGCGGCCGCCGCCCCGAGAGCCGGGCGGAACAGCACGACGAGCAGGATCGCGAACAGGAAGTGGTTCTGCGAGCCCAGGAAGTCGACCATCCGCATCAGCGCGCCGTCGACCCAGCCGCCCAGGGTGCCGGCCAGCACTCCGACGGTGACCCCGATGAGCAACGCCACGACCGCGGCCAGCAGGCTGATCGCGAACGACACCCGCATCGCCCGCAGCGACAGCGCGAGCACGTCGCGCCCGATCTCGTCGGTGCCGAAGGGATGGGCCAGCGACGGCGGTGCCAGCACCTCGTCCAGCGCCACGCCACCAGTGTCGGGCCGCAGCAGGTCGGCGCCCAGCGCGGCGAGCACGAGGAGGGCGAGCACCACCCCGGCCGCCAGCACACTGGCCGGGCGGGTGGCGACCTGCCGGACCCGGCCCCACCGTGGCGGCCGGGTGAGCACGGGATCCGTCGTGGTCACCGCGGTCATCAGGTCAGCCCTTCGCGGATGCGTGGATCGGCCACCCGGTAGAGCAGGTCGGCGACCAGGTTGCCCAGCACGACCAGCACCGATCCCACCAGCGTGATGCCCACCAGCAGCGGGATGTCGACCGCCAGCACTGCCTCGACGGTGAGCCGCCCCAGACCGGGCCACCCGAAGATCGTCTCGGCGAGCACCGCACCGCCGATCAGCTCGCTCAGGTGGCTGCCGGTGAGGGTGATGAAGGGGATCAGCGCGTTGGGCAGCGCATGCCGGGTCAGCACCGCCATCCGCCGTACGCCCGACGCCTCGGCGAACCGGACGTGGTCGTCGCGCAGCACCTCGAGCACGGTGTTGCGGACGTAGAGGGTGAACCAGGACTGCTGGGTGATCGCCAGCGTGACCGCCGGCAGGATCAGGTGCGCCGGGTCGACGAATCCGGAGTCGGCGGAGCGGACATCGGTCGAGCCACCCGACGGGAGCCAGCCGAGCTGCAGGGAGAACACGGAGAGCAGCAGCAGCCCGACCCAGAACGACGGCGCCGCGGTGCCGTAGTAGCTCAGCGTACGAACCAGCCAGTCCAGCGGGCTGTCCCGGAACGCCGCCGCCAGCACTCCGAGGACCAGCCCGCCGACCAGCACGAGTGCCAGCGCGGTCATCACCAGGACGATCGACAGCAGCGCCCGCGAGGCGATCTCGTCGAGCACCGGCTGCCCCCCGAGCAGTCGGGAGTGCCCGAGATCGCCCTGCGCGACGTTGCCGAGCCACTGCCCGAACTGCTCTGCCGTCGAACCGTCGAGCCCCCACGCGGCGTTGATCTCCTGGCGGGTCTGCTCGCTGATGCTGCCGGTGATCCCGGTGTACGCGCTGTTCGGGTCGTACGGTGAGATCGCGACCAGCAGGAACGTCAGCCCCGCGACCGCCAGCAGCACGAACGGCAACGCCGCCAGCCGCCGCACGATGATCCGCGCCGCCGACGCCGGACGCCGCGCGGGTGCGGCGCCCGGCGTGGGGTCGGCCACGGTGTCACGGCTGCGCCAGCCGCCACTCGTGCACGTTCCACAGCAGACCGCGGGAGAACCCGTGGATGTGCCCCTCGCGGACCTGGGGACGCACCCCCTGCACCCGGTCGCTCACGATCAGCGAGTTCTCGCCCCGGACGAGGTAGACGAAGCTGCCGTCGGCAACGAGGGCCTTCTCGAGCGTCATCCGCGACGCCGATGGCGTTTTCGCCACCTGACCGACGACGACGGGCAGCTTTGCGGCCTGGTGGGCGCCCGGCACTGGCCCGGCCACACCGACGCCCTGTGGATCTACGGCCGCACCGACACCCACGCCGTGCGGCTACTCGCCGACGCCCCCGGTGCACGGGGCGGCCTGGTTTGGGAACGCACCGGCACCCTGGCCGACACCGCCGCGGCACTGCTCGAACTCCCCGCACCCGGCCAACCCGGAGCCCCTGCCCTGATCCGAGCCCCGGCACCGTCACTGCTCGAGCTGTAGTGCCCGGTAGCCGGCTCGGTGCCTCTGCGGTGCAGCGTCCAGCCGCCAGCGGACCCAGTGCGTGCTGTGTCCTACGGCGGTAGCGAGCCTGGTCAGCGACCAGCCTTGGTCGTAGCGGTCGGCCAGCCAGCCGTGCAGGTCGTCGGTGCCGACGCGGGCGGCGGCGACCGCGTCGGCGGTCTCGGCCCGGGAGCGTTTCCCGGCGGAGGTGTTGTGCCCGGTGGATCGGACCGTGATCCCCGCGGCGGTCAGGGTCGCACGTAGGCGGCGCCGGCCCAGCCCGGTCGTCCGGGCCAGGGTCTGAAGGCTGGCGCCGGCGGTGTACTCGGTGCGCAGGAATGTGCTCAGGTCCGGGGCGCCGCGCTCGGCGAGGACCGCGGCGAGGCGGGCTTCCCGGCGGCGGGCCCGCGTTGCCCGGCCCGCGGCGAGTTGCGCGCCAGAGGTCCCGATTCGCTCGAGGCGCTGCCAGGATTCGAGGTTGCCTGCCCGGGCGCGCCAGGCGAGCTGCCCGGTCCGGGCCAGCTGCTGACTCTCGGCGAACCGCTCCCGTACCTGGGCGGAGTCCTGGTAGGCGCGGGCCTGCCGGGTGGCGATGCTGGTCGACATCTCGGTGGATACCAGTGGCCGGGTGCGCAGCAGCTGCATCGTGTCCCGATAGGCGTCGGCGGTGTAGCCGTGCGCGCGGACGTGGACGCCCAGGGAGACGAACCACCGGCCACACAGGTGACAACACAGCCGCCCGGTGTCCGGGTCGTCGACGAGCTGCCCGAGGGGAGCATGGAGGCCGGTGCCGTCAGGCAGGGCCCACAGGTGCCCGTGGGTGGTGCTGGGTGCCGCCGCAGCTTGCTCGGATCGTGCGGAGGCGGCATGGGCACCACGCGAAGCTGCGATCGGCGCGCGCGCTACTGATCGTCCGGACATCGGTCAGCGCAGACCCGGCAGGATGTACTCGGCCACGTTCGTCTCCCCGTCGCAGTCCTGCAGTCTTCTGGCATTATTTCGCAACCGCAGAACAGTGGCAACTGTTGGAGATCATACGGGGGACAGCCCACGACCACGGTGGCCGTCCGACCACGCGGTCATGCTCGGGTCCAGGCCGACGAGTACAGGAGCCGCAGGCCGTTCAGCGCGACGAGGATCGTCGATCCCTCGTGGCCCGCCACTCCCAGCGGCAGCGGCAGATGCCCGACGAGGTCCCAGGTGGCGAGGACGGCGATGACGGTGCCCGCGAGGGCGAGGTTCGCGATGACGACGCGCCGGGCGCGGCGGGCGAGCGCGAGCAGGGAGGGGACCGCGCCGAGATCGTCGTGGACGAGGACGACGTCGGCGGTCTGCAGTGCGAGGTCCGATCCGATGCCACCCATCGCCATGCCGACGTGCGCCGCGGCCAGGGCCGGTGCGTCGTTGACGCCGTCGCCCACGACCAGTACCCGTTCCCCGGCTCGCTCCAGGGCCCGCACCTCCTCGACCTTGTCCTCGGGCAGCAGGCGCGCCCGGACGTCCTCGATGCCCACCTGAGCCGCCAGCCGCCGGGCGACCCGGTGGTCGTCACCGGTGAGCAGCACGGGGGCACGGCCGGTGAGCGCGGTAAGGGCGGCGACCGTAGCGGGGGCGCCGGGGCGGACCTCGTCGGCGAGGCCGAGCACCCCGGCCGGTGCCCCGTCGACGGAGACCACCGCGGTGGTGTGGCCGGAGGACTCCAGGTCGTCGGCCTCGCTGCAGGGGACGTCGGCGGGCCGGCCGACGGCGACGCTGCGGCCCGCGACGTCCACGGTGACGCCCCGGCCGGGGGTGGAGCGGAACCCGGTGGCGGTCGGCACCACGAGCCCCGCGGAGCGGGCGGCCGCGACGACCGCAGCCCCGAGTGGATGCTCGCTGCCGTGCTCGGCTGCGGTGGCGAGGGCGAGCACCTCGCCGGAGGACCGGTCGACGCCGGTCACCGACACCAGTCGAGGGGTGCCCGCGGTGAGCGTGCCGGTCTTGTCGAACGCCACGGTGGTCGTGGTCGCGACGCGTTCGAGGACCACGGCGGACTTCACCAGTACGCCGTGGCGCCCGGCGTTCGCGATCGCCGCGAGCAGCGGAGGCATCGTCGCCAGCACCACGGCGCACGGCGAGGCCACGATCATGAACGTCATCGCGCGCAGCAACGTCGGCTCCAGCGGTGCACCGGCCAGCAGCGGGACCGCGAAGATCGCGAGGGTGGCCACCACGACGCCGATCGAGTAGCGCTGCTCCACCTTCTCGATGAACAGCTGGGTGCGCGCCTTGGTGGCCGTCGCCTGCTCGACCAGCGCGACGATGCGCGCCACCACGGTGTCGCCGGCGGGCCGCTCGACCCGGACCCGCAGCGACCCGGTGCCGTTGACGGTGCCCGCGTACACCGGGACACCTGGGTACTTCACGGCGGGTAGCGGCTCGCCCGTGATGCTCGCCTGGTCGACTTCGCTCGCGCCCTCGAGCACCCGGCCGTCCGCGCCGATGCGCTCGCCGGGGCGCACCAGGACGACGTCTCCGACGACGAGGTCGGCCGGGTCCACGACCTGCTCGTCGTTGCCGGCGAGGCGGGTCCTTCCAGGGCTACACCATAGGTGACCACCGAGCCGCGGCCGCGGCGCTGCGGCGGGTGGGGGCGCGCGATCTGGCCGACCGCAGTTTCGGCACCCTGTCCGGTGGGGAGAAGCAGCGCGTCCTCATTGCGCGCACCCTCGCCCAGGAGGCCGACCACCTGCTGCTCGACGAGCCGACCAACCACCTCGACATCCGCTACCAGCACGACGTCCTCGGGTTGGTGCGGACCCTGGACGTGACCACGGTGGTCGTGCTGCACGACCTCAACCTGGCCGCCCGCTACTGCGACCATCTCGTCCTGCTCGATCGCGGCACGGTCGCGGCAGCGGGCCGACCGACGCGGTACTGATCCCGGAGGTGCTCGAGCCGGTGTACGGGATCGGTGTGCGCCGCCTCGTCGAGCCCGACTGCGTGCAGCTGATCTTCCAGCCACTCGGCTCTCGAGCCGAGGCCGCCGACAAGGAGACCCGATGACGGACCTGGCACGGAACGAGCTGGATGCGCCTGCGTGGCTGCGTCGCTGGGACCGGCAGCAGGGCGGCTACGTGCCCGAGCGCGAGGAGACGTTCGCGCTGATGCTCGATGTCCTCGAGCGGCTCGGGGCGGCACCGGGGCGGCTGCTGGACCTGGGCTGCGGGCCCGGATCGCTGGCGGACCGCGCGCTCGCCCGGTTCCCCGGAGCCCACGTCGTCGGGCTGGACCTCGACCCGGTGATGCTCGAGCTCGGTAGGCGCACGCTCGGGGACCGGATCCAGTGGGTGGAGGCCGACCTGCGCTCACCGGGATGGCCCGGCGCTCTGGCTCGCGGGCGGTTCGACGCCGTGGTGTCCGCGACCGCGCTGCACTGGCTCGACGCCGAGCGGCTGCCCGCGTTGGCCGAGGGGATCACCAGCGTGCTGCGGCCCGGCGGTGTGTTCGTCAACTTCGACACCGTGCTCGTCGACCCCGCCAATCCCCGGCTTGCGGCACTCACCAAGGACCTCCGGGTGGCCCGGACGGACAGCAGGACCTCCACGGCAAGAGTTCGAGGACTTCTACTCGTGGTGGGACTCGCTGGCCGAGGAGCCGGCGCTGCGCGAGCTCTTCACCGAGCGGGATCGGCGGTTCGGCCCCCGCCGCCACGGCTCGGGAACGACCCTGTCCGAGTGGGAGGACGCGCTGCGGGGCGCAGGCTTCGCCGAGGTCGCCACCCTGACCCAGGTCATGGACCGCAGGCTGCTCGTCGCCGTCCACTGACCCGACCCCGCCGCTGCTGATCATTCTCGTCTGCCGTTTCCACCGGATCAGTATCGAGAAGAAGGAGCCTCGCGATGAACCGAACCCGGTGGGTCCTCCCGGTGATCTTCGCTGGCGCGCTGGTGCTCTCCGCATGCGGCGATGACGAGGACACGTCCTCGGAAGCCAGCGCGTCTGGTGACTTTCCGATTACAGTCGAGGACTGCGGCCGCGAGTTCAGCAGGACTACGACGTCCTGGCGGGGAAGCCCACCGACAAACCCGCGATTCCCACATGGAGTCGTTCCACAACAAGCTGGTCGAGTCCGGCGAGCTGGTCGACGCCCAGGGCCTCACCGCTCCCGCGCACGACCGGCGGGTGCAGTTTCAGGGCAGCGTCCCGGTCGTGACCGACGGGCCGTACGCCGAGACGGCGGAGGTCATCGCCGGCTACACGATCGTGGAGTGCGCCAGCTTCGACCGCGCCACTGAGATCGATCGCCGCGGGCCTGGTGAACCCCGAGGGTGGGTACGTCGGCGCGGTAGTGCGCCGCTACGGGCACTTCGACGCTGCCGAGGATGCGACGTAGGAGGTGCTCCTCGCGGCGGCTGTGCAGCGGCCGACCGACGGCATCCCGGACATCCCGCGGGCATGGCTGATCACGGTCGCCTCCCGGGGGCTGACCGACCTGCTGCGCGCCGAGCAGGCCCGCCGGCGCCGCGAGGACAGCGTCGCCCGGTGGGCGCTTCCGGACCAGCAGCTGGCACCGGCCGCCGACCGGACGGCGGCGTCGAGCGCCGACACCGACGACACGCTCGTCCTGCTGTTCCTGTGCTGTCACCCGGAGCTGCCGTCCGCGTCGCAGATCGCGCTCACCCTGCGGGCGGTCGGCGGCCTGACCACCGCGGAGATCGCGCGGGCGTTCCTCCTGCCGGAGGCGACCATGACCCGGCGCATCACCGCGCCAAGCAGCGCATCTCCGCCCGCGGCGCCACATTCGAGCGGATCTACGTCGACCAAGGGCTGACCGGCACCACCCGCGCTCGCCCCGGCCTGCTTCCGCCGGTTCATCGCGGGTCGAACTCTGCGCCGGGCCCTTTCTCGGTGGCTGGCGGACCAGGCAGCTCCCGGAGCAGCACCTCAAGCTGATCACGCAGCTCGGGCAACTCGGACTCGACCGCGTCCCAGACACGGTCCGCGTCGATCTCGAAGTAGCCGTGCACGAGCCGGTTGCGCATCGAGATCATGCCGGACCATGGGATCTGAGGGTGATCAACTCGCAGTTCGAGGGTGATGCGACCAGCAGCCTCACCGATGATTTCCACCCATCGCATGGCGGCCGCGCCGACGAGCTCCCCGTCGAGAGCTTCCCGTCCACCCGCCGTATGTCGTGCGATCGCGTCAATGGCGTCGATCATGTCGAGCAGTCGATCGCGATCGGATCTCACAAGGGGACGGCCTCTGCAAGGACGTCCGAACGGATCCTGTGCCGCAGGCTCGCCTCCGTCGCCACTTCGACAGGGCACCCGAGGAGCCGCTCCAGCGCGACGATCATCTCAGCCCACCGCAGCAGGCCTGTGCCCGGAGTGAGATCCACAAGCAGATCGAGGTCGCTGTCCGCGTTCTCCGTGCCGCGAGCGACGGACCCGAACACCCTGACATTGTGCGCACCGAAACTTGCTGTCAGGTCGAGGATCTCCGCTCGCCGGTGCCGAAGCTCGGCCAGCGTGGGCGGGCTTGATCCGACGGCTTGCCCGTCAGCCATCAGTCGCATCGTGTCACCTCCTGCCTGTTCCGTCCGCAGCGTACCGGGATCTTGGCGTGCACTGGGTCGGTGCAACACGCGTTCACGCCGAGCAGCCACGTCTACAGCCTTGCTGCCCTCGCCGGCCGACGTGCTGAGCCCGCCTCGATACCGCGGGGTCGGTTCGGTGAGCTGACCGGGCGGGAAGGACCGGGCACCCGGTCGAGCGGGCCCGCTGCGCGTTACACGCCGCCCACATCGCTCTTGCTATCGCCATAAATATGCATCTAGTGTCGGTGTCGGCTACCTCAATCGTGTGATCGCGCCCGCTCCCGATGCGGACGCGTCCGCATCCAGCTGCGTCGTGGGCTGCTTCGACACCGCCTCACCGAGAGGAGGGCGACATGACCAGTCGAATCCCGCAGGTTCTCACGATCGGTGCGGAGGCGCCGGTCTTGGTGGCTGCTGCCGGTGGAGCGGATCTGATGGTCGGACGGGCCAGCGAGTACGGGTCACCCCTGGGCCAATATCAGTCTGAACTCCAGGACGTGCCAGAACTCACGACGGGCCAGGACGACCTCGCAACGGAGGCGATCATCGGAGCAGACCCCGATCTCGCGATCACGCGAGACAGTGAGGACGCCGCACCCCTCGAGGTGGCCGGGATCGACCGGATCGTGATCAGCGGACGGTGCAGTGGTGCCGACGATGAGGTCACCGCTGCGGGCACCTTCGAGGAGGTCTACTCCGACGTCGCGCTGTACTGGCGCATCTTCGGTACCGAGGACACCGCGGCAACAGCGATCACCGATCTCCGCGCGCGGGCCGACAACGTGGGTGAGACCGCGGAGGAGACCAGGGCGGAGCTAACCGCCGATCCCCGGCTCGCGGACGTCGGGGCCATCGGAGGCGGTGACGTCATCGTGTTCCGTTCGCACTCGGCATCAAGCCCGATCCCGGTGTTGGGCTTGGAGATGTTGGCCGAGCAACTCGACGTCGGTTGATTCCGGCTGGTCAAGGAGATGAATACAAGACCGAACAGCAGGTTCACCGCGTTGACCAACAACATCATGACCATGGCGACCCGAGTGGCGCCGAGGCCTGCGTAGGCCCCCTGCAGCACGAAGGTGGCGGCCGCGAACGGAACCGCGGCCGCCAGGATCCGCAGGTAGTCGGCGCCGGGATCGGCCAGTGCCAGGTCGCCGCTGAGCAGGAGCAGGATCGTCGGGCCGAAGAGGAAGAGCAGCCCTGCGACTCCCGTCCCGGTCAGCACCGCGGCGGCCAACCCGGCGGCGGTGACGCCGGCCACCGCGTCGTGGTCGTGGGCTCCGAATCGTCGGGAGATGACGATCTGTGCAGCGGTCGCCCAGCCGCGCACGATCATGATGGCAACGAGGTAGACCGGTGCGGCTAACGCCACGGCCGCCAGCGCGGACGTGGAGAACCGAGCCAGCAGCGCGGTGTCGACGATTGTGACCGTTATCTGCGCGAAGTTCGTGACGACGAGCGGGTAGGTGATGCGCCACAGCTCGCGGACCGGTTGCTGTCGACGTGTCTCACCCGCCCGAGAAGACGTGCTCACAGTGCGGTGATACCGGGTCGTTCTGCGGCACGGGGGCCGGAACCGAGGTGGCTGGTATCGATCCCCCGGTGCCACATATGTCGGGCTTCCTCCTGTGTGGGGACGACAACTCGGCGGGCCTGTGCGGTGAATAGCTCGAACAACTGGCACCCTCATCTCGCCGGGTCGACCGCCGCGCCCAGCGGGCGGCCAACGCCTCCGCCACCCGCTGGGCGGCGTCGGCGACCTCGCTCGGCCGACTCTGGTCCGTCGACCCGGTGCTCATGCCGGTGCCCACACGCTCACCGTCATCCCCTCGCCAGTGCCTCTACACCCTCTCACTGCGGACACTCTCTCGCTAGTGCAAAACTAAGGCGTCTATCTATCGGACGAAGGTATCAGCAGGTCCCACGATGATTCGGTCACGACCACATCCTCACTCCTGACCGACATAACAGCGTCAACTGTACTATTTTGCATGTGCTGATATGTGAGACGCGGGAGATCGCGCTGGCCCGGCTCGGCCGGGCGCTGGCAGACCCGACGCGGTGCTCGATCCTGGTTGCGTTGCTGGACGGGGCGCACTACCCGGGCAAGTTGGCCGAGCAGCTCGAGCTGACCCGGTCGAACGTGTCCAACCACCTCGCCTGCCTGCGCGGCTGCGGGTTGGTCGTCGCGGCCTATGAAGGCCGGAAGGTGCGCTACGACCTGGCCGACGACCACCTCGCACGAGCCTTGGGCGAGCTGCTCCACGTCGTACTCGCGCTCGATACCGCCGAGCCGTGCTTGGACGACGAACAGCGCGCTCCCGCGGCGGCCGAGACCGGTGTGACGCAGGCGAGTCCGCGATGAGCGGGGACACCGGACGCCGCGACGTGCAGCTGACCAGCGCCGACATCGACGGCTGTGTCGACGGATGCGGCACCTCGAACACCACCGCGGCCGCACCGGATACGGATCGCCGCGCGGTGCTGTCGCGCCGGGTGCGGCTGCTGGTCGCGGCGACGATCACCTAAGTGACCGTCGAGTCGATCCGGTCGCTGACCGGGGCCGAGCACGCCGAGATCTCTGCGGTGGGCATCGTGCTGGGGCGGCGGTGTCGCTGCTGGTCATGCCCTTGCTCTCCTCTGCCCAGCGCTGCGTCGGACGCGAGCTCGGCTCGGCCAGCGCGGTCGCCGACTCCAAGCGGACCCTGCTGTGCACCTACTTGTCCGGGGTGCTGCTGGTTGGGCTACTGCTCAATGCCCTGGCCGGCTGGTCTTGGGCCGACCTCATCGTCGCCCTGGTCATCGCCACGGTCGCGGTGAAGGAAGGCCGCGAAGCCTGGCGTGGCGAGCACTGCTGCTGAGGACACCGCGAGGAGATGTCGGAACGCCGCTCCCGCCGGTTGCCGGCAGCGATGGTGGGACAGCTCAGGTGCGGTCTTTGTTCTTGCCCGCGTCGTTCAACACTACGACTTGCATCAACTTCTGTATCGCCCCCGCCTCGAGCGTTGTCAGCACGGCCTCCGCGCCAGCGGCGCGCAGCTGCTCGACGTTGCTATCGCCGGTGGCGAGACCAATCATGTGCACCCCTGCTTCTCGGGCAGCTCGTACATCGTTCGGCGTGTCTCCGATGAGTATCGTATGGGAATTGTCGAACGGATGGCTGAAACGCCGAGTGGCACGGTCCTGTGCATAGTGGACAAGTTCGGCGCGGTCGGTGTGATCGGCACCGTATGCCCCGGCCTCGAGGTCGACGTACCTGTCGAGTTCGAATATTTCGAGCTTGATGCGAGCGACCCCTCGCAGGTTTCCAGTGAGGACGCTTTGACGCACGTCCGGCGCCGCTGCAAGCGTCGCCAGCGTGGTGACAGCTCCCGGCAGAGCTCGACCGCGGCTGGCCAGTTCCGCACGCGCCTCCTCGTATCCGTCGATGAGGGCGCGCGAGAGCTTGCGCACCGCCTCGTTCGTCGGCTCGACGTCGTTGAGCTGCAGGCTCTCGCGCATGATGTCCAGGTCTGTCCGGCCGGCGACAGCGCCGCGCTCGTGAAGCGGTGTGCCAGTGGCGGTCAGAAAGGCCCGCGCGAAGATGACGCGGCCCATTTCGCGGGTCTCGATCAGCGTACGGTCGACGTCCCACAGCACCAGCAGGCGCGGAGCAATAGTTGCGGCGGCTGGTGGGGGCATGGCTGGACAGTCTGCCAGCTGGGAGCTGCGGGTATGCCCAGAGTCGTCACTCAGCCGCCGCTGACCACGTTCTCCAGGCGGACGGACAGGTGCTGGACGCACTCGTCCATGCTCTGCCCGGACCGTTCACGGAGCATTCCCAGGGCCAGATCGGCGAGGAGCAGCGCGCCGCCGGCCAGTGCCGCCTCGTCGTGGAAGCTCGCCATGAGGGTGCGGACACCGTCGGCGTCGCCGCGGTGGCGGGCCGCGAGGACCCCGGCGGCGCGCTGGGCGGCATCGACCATTCCGCGCAGCTGCTGCTGACGATCCGCCTCGATGCTCACGGGGTGATCAGCCCCTGGGTGGCCGTGCGGGAGGCCAGAAGCCGCTTGCCCACGTCGGCCCAGTTCGCCACGTTCCACCAGGCCGCCACGTAGTCGGCCTTGACGTTGCGGTACTGCAGGTAGAACGCGTGCTCCCACATGTCGAGCATCAGCAGCGGCACCGATCCGGGCGCGAGGTTGCCCTGGTGGTCGTAGAGCTGCTCGATGATCAGACGCTGCCCGAGGCTGTCCCACGCCAGGATCGACCAGCCCGAACCCTGCACGCCGAGCGCGGTGGCAGTGAAGTGGGCACGGAAACCTCGGAAGGAGCCGAAGTGCTCGGTGATCGCGGCGGCGAGCTCGCCGTCGGGTTCGCCCCCGCCGTCGGGGGACATGTTCGGCCAGAACACCGAGTGGTTGACGTGCCCGGCCAGGTTGAACGCCAGGTTCTTCTGCAGCAGGTTGACCGTGTCGAGCT
>Ga0136627_1000537_pt1 | contig 14350 bp, 14 predicted proteins | sample AntDrymUQ4892206_2_FD_104652 | JGI IMG/M metagenome (GOLD analysis project Ga0136627, IMG submission 104652) | Polar desert sand microbial communities from Dry Valleys, Antarctica - metaG UQ489 (22.06) | ecosystem: Environmental > Terrestrial > Soil > Desert | place: Antarctica: Dry Valley... | reverse complement strand
GGAGGCGATGTCGCTTCCGTGCGCTCCCGCGTTCATTCGAACGGCGCCTCCGATCGAGCCAGGAACCCCCACCGCCCACTCCATGCCGGTCAGAGAACGACGCGCCGACCAGTTCGCCACAAGGGGCAGAGGCTTGCCCGCGCCCGCCTCAAAGCCGGTCGGGTCGTCGGGCAGCGCATGCAGGCCCGCGAACGGCTGCCCCAGTCGCAGCGCGAGTCCCGGCCAGCCCGCATCCGAGATGACCATGTTCGAGCCTCGGCCCACGACCAGGACGGGGACCTCTGCTTCGGGATCGACTTCGGCCAGAGCCGAGCCGAGCGCAAGCAGATCGTCGAGGTCGGCGGGTTCGGCGTAAACGGCGGCCGGACCGCCGAGCCGGTAGGTCGTGAACCGAGCGAGAGGATAGGACCGCTCGACCATCCCGCGCGCTACCGTCGCCAGCGCCTCGTAGAGCCGTTCGGCATTCATCGCTTCCCCCCAGGCAAGAGGGCGGTGTCATTCATACCGGTGTCTTCATCAGGTGCAGAAGTTCCTCGCCGAGCGCGCTGATGTCTCCCGCTCCGAGGGTCAGAACCGCATCTCCTGGGCGCGCCGACGCGCGCAGATAGGCGACCAGTTCGTCATGGTGCGGCAGATAGGCGACCGTACGTCCGGGAAGGTTCCCGCACACGGCGTCGGCTATGAGCTTGCCACTGACGCCGGGAACCGGCGGCTCCCCTGCCCCGTAGACGTCGGTCACGACGATACGGTCCGCGTCGCCGAACGCGCCGCTGAACTCGGCGAGCAGAGCCTGCGTGCGCGAATAGCGATGCGGTTGAAAAACGGCCACGACACGCCGCCAAGGCCCTCCTCTGGCCGCCTCCAGAGTGGCTCTGACCTCGGTGGGATGGTGAGCGTAGTCGTCGATCACGGTTACCCCGCCTACCTCCCCGCGGATCTGGAACCGTCGCTCGACTCCCCTATAGGCACTGAGTCCGAAGGCGATTTCGTCCAGGGACAGGCCGGCGCGCCGGCATGCGGCGGTCGCCGCGAGCGCGTTGGCCACGTTGTGGCGTCCCGGGACGCGCAACGACACGTGTGCGTTCTCGGGCCCATGACGCAGGGTGAAGCTCATTCCGGTCGCCACGGCCTCGAGGTTGCGCGCCTCGACGTGTCCGCCTTCACCGAATGTAATCCTGGTGACGTTCCCCGCCGGTTCGTAGTCGCCGAACACGTCATCGTCGACGGGGCAGATCACGCTGCCATCGTCCTTGACCGAGGCGACAAAGGATCGGAACCCCTGCTTGATGGCGTCGAAGGTACCCCAGTGATCGAGATGGTCGGCCTCGACGTTCGTCACCACCGCAACATGCGGAGTCAGCAACAGAAACGACCCATCACTCTCGTCCGACTCCGCCACGGCCCAGTCCTCGCGTCCGTGGCGCGCGTTCGTCCCCGAATCGTTCAGTCCACCTCCGACGAGATAAGTCGGGTCTCTCCCCGCCGAGCGCAGTACCGACACGATCATGGAGGTTGTGGTGGTCTTGCCGTGGGTGCCTGCGACCACTATCGCCTTCATCTCGTTTAGCAGTGCGGCGAGAGCCTCCCCGCGCGTCATCACGTCGATGTCTACCGCGCGCGCTCTGATCAGCTCCGGGTTGCGCTCAGGTATGGCCGTCGAGATGACCACGACATCGGCGCCGTCCACGAGCGCGGCATCGTGGCCGATGTTGATGGGCGCACCCATAGCCTCGAGCAACGTGGCGGCGCGCGACCTCTTCAGGTCCGATCCCGAGACTTCGAAGCCTCGTTCGACGAGCACCTTCGCAATGGCGGACATCCCCGCACCTCCGATGCCTACGAAGTGCACCCTGCGCGCTTCAAGAAGCTTCACGCCGCCACCTCCCCGACAAGGCGCGCGAGATCGGTGGCAGCCTCGGGTAGTCCGATCCCGAGCGCGGCGGCGCGCATGGCCTTCAGCTTGGTGTCGTCTGCCAGGAGGTCGCCGGCGGCGAGCGCGACTCTCTCTCCGATCGTGTCCTCGTCGGCCAGCACGAGCGCCGCTCCCGCGTGCTCGAGCACGCGTCCGTGACGCTCTTGCTGTTTGTCGCGGTGATAGGGATAGGGAACCACGATCGAGGGAAGCCCCATCACGCACAGCTCGGCCACAGTCGTTGCCCCACCGCGGCACAGCGCGAGATCCGCCGCCGCATACGCGCTCACCATGTCCTCGACGTAATCGACGACCCTGTAGATGAGAGCGCCTTCGCCGACGCGTTGGCGGGCCTGCTCGAGGAACGCCTCGGCGTGCACGCGTCCTGCGATGTGGAGAATCTGCAGATCACTTCGCTCGGCCCAGATGGAGGTGAGGCCAAGGGCAGCTTCGTTGACGCGCCGCGCCCCTTGACTCCCTCCGAAGATCAGTAGCGTTGCTCTGCTCGGGTCCAGATCGAAGCGTTCGTAGCCGCGCGCGCGTTCGAGGTCGTGGTCGGCCGTAGCGATCTCGGGCGCGACCGGGTTGCCGACGAAGGCCCCCTTGAGACCCGCCTGCTTCAAGGTCTCTTCGAAGGACACGCCGATCCTGCGCGCGAAAGGACGGCAGAGGCGGTTCGCGAGCCCGAAGACGATGTTCTGCTCGTGCAACACGACGGGGAGGCGAAGGCGCGCGGCCGCGATACAAGCCGGGAGGCTGACATAGCCTCCCATGCCGACGACGACATCTGCCTCGGTACGACGCAAGAGCTCGATCGACTGGCGGACCGCGCGCAAGGCCTGCACTCCGGTCGCAACGATGCTCGCGGGCCTCGAGCGATCGAAGCCGCGCACCTCGATGATCTCGAGCGGGAACCCGGCTCTCGGAACGAGCGTCGCCTCGGCCCCCGTCGTCGTTCCTGCGAAGGTGACCTCGTCGTCGGTCAGGGCCCGGGCCAGTGCGAGAGCAGGGTTGATGTGGCCCGCGGTACCACCACCCGCGATAACCACCCTCATCGTGCCCTGGCTGGCCCTCGCCGGCGCTTTCGGCGGCGCGGCGGAGGTCCGTCCTCCCCCTGTTTCGCGATGTTGAGCAGCACGCCCATCGCAGCCAGAGAGATGACCAGCGAGGTCCCGCCGAAAGACACCAGGGGCAGCGGCACGCCCGTGATGGGTAGCGACGAGGTCACCGCGCCGATGTTGACCAGCGCCTGCAGCGCGATCCAGATCGTGATCCCCGACGCGACCAGGAGTCCGAACCGGTCGGGGGCCTTGCGCGCGGTCCTGATACCCATGTAGGCGAGAAACAAGAACAAGCCGAGTACGACGAGCGTTCCGAGGAAGCCGAGTTCCTCGCCGATGATGGCGTAGATGAAGTCCGTGTGTGCGTTGGGAATGTAGGACCACTTCTGCCGGCTGGCCCCGAGGCCGACTCCGAAGAACCCACCGGAGCCGAGAGCGATCATCGACTGGATCGCGTGGTAACCGCTCTCGAGAGGATCCGCCCACGGGTCCATGAAGGCCATGATCCGTTCGCGTCTGTAGGGGGCCGCAAGCCCAGCGAGGACCGACAGGCCCGCGCCCACGAGCCCGATCGGGACGATGTGTCGGAACGGCGCGCCGGCCACGAACAAGAGCCCCATGGCGATGAAGGCGAGCAGCATGGTCGTCCCGAGGTCGGGCTGCATCATGATCAACGTTGCCAGCACCCCGAACGCCGGAAGCATCGGAACCGCCGTGTGCGAGAAGTGGCAGAAGGTCGACTCGTCCTTGCGCGAGAAGACGTCGGCCGCAAAGAGAACTAGCGCGAACTTGGCCACTTCGGATGGTTGAAAATCGGTGAAGCCGAGGGGGATCCAGCGTTGGCTTCCTCCTACGGTCACACCGATCGAGGGAATCAGCACCAGCAACAGCAACGCAGCCACCGAGGGCAGCATCAGGTAACCGAGCCCGTTCCAACGTCGGTAGTCAACGCGGTAGAAGAAGGCGAACGCCGCCAGACCCAGTCCAATCGAGAACAACTGCTTCTTGAAGAACACGAACGAGGACCCATAGCTGGCGAAGGATTGAACCGAGCTGGCCGAAAGAATCATGACGACTCCGACCACGAGCAGCGCGACGATCGTCATGGTCAAGAGAACCACGGGATGCCCGAGGTGAAGGGTGGTCGACCCCGCTCTATTCGAGCGCGCACGGCGGACCTCGAACGCGCTGCTAGTTGTCGCCATCGTTCGTGCTCCCTCGCATTTCGCGTCCCGACTTCGGCGTCAGCACTTCTTTCACTGCGCGCGCGAAGTCCTCTCCCCGCCGTGCATAGTTGTCGTACATGTCTAGCGAAGCACAACCGGGCGACAGCAACACGGATCCTCCAGGGATTGCTCGCTCCCGTGCCGCGCCGACGGCATCCCTCATGGAGGCGACGCGCGTGACCGGAACGAGCCCTTCGAACGCCGCCTCGACCTCTCCGGCGGCCTCTCCGAGCGCTATCACCGCGGTCACAGGTGGCACTGTGGATCTGAGCACCGAGAGGTCCATGCCCTTGGCCCTCCCGCCCGCTATGAGCACCACGTCGGCGAGACCCTTGGTCGCGGCCAGCGTTGCGTGAGGATTGGTCGCCTTGGAGTCGTTGATATAGGTCACCTCGTGCGCCTCGGCCACGGTCTCGAGACGGTGACGCAGCGGCCGAAAGGCCTTGACCGCCCGGCGCACGGCCTCGATTTCCACCCCATACTCCAGAGCAGCCCCCGCCGCCGCCGCAACGTCCTCGCGGCCTGCGACGCCGGCGAGCGCGACGTCCGCGCTTGTGAGGACCTCTTGGTAGCGCCACATCAAGCGATCGTCGTCCCACCCAATACCGTTCTCGGGCACGGCCACCCCGGAAAAGGGGGTTACCCGAGCGGCGACCCTTTCCGATACGGACATCGCCGCGGCGTCATCACGGTTCGGGATAAAGACGTCGTCGCTCGACTGGTTGAGCGCGATGCGGGCCTTCGCCTCCATGTAGTTACCGAAGCTCCCGTGCCAGTCGGTGTGGTCCTCGGCGACGTTGAGGAGGACCCCGACGCGCGGCCGAAAGCGATGAATCGCCGCGAGCTGGAAGCTCGAGACCTCAACGGCTATGACGCCGCCATGCCGGACTTCGCCGATCGCATCGATGAGAGGTAGCCCGATGTTGCCGGCCGCAACGGAGTCAAGCCCCGATTCACCCAGCATCTGCGCTAGCAGTGTGGTCGTGGTGGTCTTGCCGTTGGTTCCGGTGACCGCGATGAACTCACACTCCGCCAGCCGGTAGGCAAGCTCGATCTCGCTCAGCACCTCGATCTTCGATGCGGTCACCGCCCGCATGATCGGTGCGTGCGGAGCTATGCCCGGGCTCACGACCGCGACATCCGCGTCCAGAGATTCGAGATCGTGACCGCCGGTGTCGACCTCGACTCCTTCGAGACGCAGACGCTGAGCCCGCTCCTCGACCACGGACGAGCTCGACGCTTCGGTCACTCGCACCTTGGCCTCGAGGCGCGCGAGCGCGCGCGCCGCAGAGAACCCGCTCGCGCCCAGCCCGAGAACCAGCACGCGTTTGCCCGTCCACTCCCTCGCCGCGTCCGGTTTCAATTCAGACCGCCCTTGGACAAGAAGTCGGCGTAGAAGAGGCCGATGCCGAACGCGACCGACATCCCTGACAACACCCAGAAGCGAACGATGACGGCATACTCCGGCCAACCGAACAGTTCGAAGTGATGGTGGATGGGCGCCATGAGCAACAGCCTTTTCCCGGTCTTCTTGAAGACCGCGACCTGCACCATGACCGAGAGGGTCTCGAGAACATAGAGGCCTCCCAAGAGGATGAGCAGCAACTGCGTATTGAGCAAGATAGCGAACACCGCCATCGCTCCGCCGAGCATCAATGAGCCGGTGTCACCCATGAATATCTTGGCCGGAGCCGTGTTCCACCACAGAAACCCGGCGCACGCGCCGAACAACGCGGCCGCAAGCAGGCCGAGGTCGAAGGGGTCGGATCCGGTCGCGACGATGTCGTAAAAGCGCGGATGGCGGAACTGCCAGAACGCTATTACCACGAAGGAAGCGAGGACGGGCACGGCCGAGCCGACCGCGAGGCCGTCCATCCCGTCCGTGAGATTCACGCCGTTGGACGACGCGGCGATGATCAGAAACACCCAGATATAAAAGAAGATCCCGAGGTTGATGGCGGTCGTCCGAAAGAACGAGATGTTGTCCTCGATGCCGACGAGTTGAAGCGCGCAATACGCAAACACGAGCGCGATGACGAGCTGACCGAGGAACTTGATCCGGCTACTGAGGCCCAGTGAACGAGCCTTGCGGATCTTGGTGAAGTCGTCGACGAAGCCCAGCAGGCCGAAGGCGACGATCGAGCCGAGCGCGAGCAGTCCGGAGTCGCTGAAGTCGGCGAAGCCCTCAGTGCCGACGTGTCCGGCGAGATAGCCCAGCACACATCCCGCCAGGATGACGAGCCCGCCCATGGTCGGGGTGCCCCGCTTTTCGTAATGGGCTTGGGGGCCCTCTTCGCGAATGAGTTGGCCCCAGCCTTGTCGACGAAAGCGTTTGATCGCAACCGGCGTGCCAAGCAGCGTGACGAGTAGCCCGACGATTGCAGCGACGCCGATGCTCAGCATGCTTCCGTCCAGCCCCCATCTTTCAGCGCCGCGCGCGCGACTTCACGGTCGTCGAAGGGTTCGGTGTGGTCGGCGAAGGCCTGGCCGGTTTCGTGGCCCTTGCCGGCTATCACGACGACGTCTCCGGCCCGACTCTGCTCGATCGCGGTCGTGATCGCCTCGCGACGGTCGATGATGATGTGGTCCGCTCCTTCAGCGCGCTCGGCCGCGACGCCCTCGAGGATGGCGGCGACGATCGCTTCTGGATCCTCGCCGCGCGGGTTGTCGGAAGTCACGACGACGACGTCGGCGAGCCGTGCGGCGACCCGGCCCATGAGGGGCCGCTTGGCTCGGTCGCGGTCGCCCCCGCACCCGAAGACGCAGATCACCCGGCCGCCTCCCGGCTCGGACATGCGGCGTGCCTCCCGCAGCACGTTGTCGAGCGCGCCGGGCTTGTGCGAGTAGTCGACCACGACCGCGAACGGCTGCCCGCAGTCGACGCCTTCGAATCGCCCCGGCACCGACTTGACGCCTGCGAGCCCCGACTCGATCGCAGCAGGGGCGATGTCCGCCTGGAGAGCGATGGCGATGGCCGCGAGGCAATTGGAGAGATTGAAGTCCCCCACCAACTGGGTCGTGATCTTCATCTCGCCCGCGGGAGTCAGCGCGACGAACTCCTGTCCCCACGGCCCCCTGCGCAGCCCCTCGGGGCGCACGTCCGCGTCCGAGGCGATGCCGAATCCGATCACGTCCACCTCGGACGACTCCTTGATCTTGCGCCCATAAGCGTCGTCGACATTGATCGCGCCCCGCGCGACGCGTCCGGGGACGAACAGTGAACGCTTCGCCGCGAAGTAGTCCTCCATCCCTGCGTGGAAGTCGAGATGGTCCTGGCTCAGGTTCATGAACCCGGCGGCCGTAAAGCGAACGCCCTCGACACGGTGCAGGGCAAGGGCATGCGAGCTGACCTCCATCGCGACCGCGCCGACGCCGGCGGCCCGCATCTCTACAAACAGCCGCTGCAGGTCGAGGGAGTCCGGCGTCGTCCTGGCCCCCACACGAGCGACTCCTCCAATGCGAGTCTCGATTGTCCCGATCAGGCCCGTCGTGTACCCCGCGGCGGCGAGGATGGGCTCCAGCAGGTATGCAGTCGTGGTCTTGCCGCTGGTGCCGGTGACTCCGAGCAGCAGCAGGCCGTCGGCGGGGCGTCCGTAGAAGGCCGCGCCCATCCGGGCCATCGCGACGCGCGCGCTGGTCACTAGCACCTCGGGAACGCCGAGGCGAAGCGGCCGCTCGACGACCAGGGCGGCGGCGCCCCCGGCGACCGCATTGGGCGCGAACTGATGACCGTCGGTGACGTGTCCAGGGACGCAGAAGAAGAGGTCCCCTACGCCCGCGGCGCGGGAATCCAAGGTCACTCCGGTCACCTCGGTGGCCGGGTCGCCGTCCACCGCCATGAGCGCGTCTCCACATGCACTCGCCAGCCGGCTGAGCGCCACGGGCGAACTTGAGTCGGGGGTCACCGTCACCGAGCTTGAGCCTAGTCCCGCGCCGGAAGCAAGCTGTCCTCGTCCGCCTCGATGGCCTTTACGGCTTCCTCCGCGTTGTGCGTCGGCGCCACCGCGAGCTCACGGAGCGCTCGCTGCACGATGTGCTTGAAGGTCGGCGCCGCGGTCAGTCCTCCGTAGATGGGTGTCGGCGAATCGAGGATCACGATCGCTGCGATCTCGGGCCGTTTGGCGGGGGCGTAGCCGGCGAAGCTCGCAAAGTAATCATCTCCGTAACCACCCTCGGCGAGCACCTTCTGGGCGGTCCCCGTCTTGCCGGCGACCTCGTAGCCGGGAATCTGAGCCTCGAGGCCGGTGCCCTCGCCGACGACGTCAGTAAAGATATCGGTGACCGTGCCGGCAACGCCTCTCGACAGCACGCGCCGGGACGCGGGCGGGTCGGCGGGTTCGACCTCGTCATCGCCGTCGACCGTGCCTGCAAGCAGCTTGGGCTCGACCCAGATTCCATCGTTGGCGATCGTTGCGTAGGAGGACACCATCTGGAGGGGAGTGACCGCCACTCCCTGGCCGATCGGGATATTGCCGATGCTCGAACCCGACCAGTCCTCGAGGGGGCGAACGATCCCCGGCGACTCGCCGGGGAAGTCGAGACCGGTCGGCGTCCCGAAACCGAACCTGTGGACGTAGTGATCGAGCGCTTCGGCGCCGAGCTTCTGGCCCACCATCACGGTGCCCACGTTCGACGACTCTGTGATGATGCGATGCACGCTCATCCGCTCGGTCGGATGCGGCGAAGAGTCGTGAATGACCCTGTCGGCGACCTGAAACTGATCCGGCACGGTGAAGGTCGAGGTGGGCGTGACGACGCCCTCGCTTAGCGCGGCCGCCAGCGTGATCGCCTTGAAGATCGATCCGGGCTCATAGACGTCGGCCAGCGCCCGGTTCCGGCGCTCGTCGTTGTCGAAGGTCGAGTACGAGTTCGGGTCGAAGTCCGGCACGTTGGCGAGAGCGAGGATCTCGCCCGTCTGCGGACGCATCAAGATCGCGGTTCCCGAGATGGCGTTGTACTCCTTCACGGCGTCGGCGAGGGCCGACTCGGTGAAGTACTGGATGTCCTTGTCGATGGTCAACAGGATCGAGCGCCCTGGACGGGGTTGTTCGTAGACCGAGTCGGCCTGTGGAAGTTGGTGCCCGAAGGTGTCCGTCTCGAAGTGAACGACCCCGGGACGCCCCTCGAGGACGTCGTTGTACTGAGCCTCCACCCCCTCCATCACGGATCCATCGACGTTGACGAAGCCGAGCAAATGGGACGCGAGCCTGTCGTTCGGATAGAAGCGCTTGGGTTCAGCCTCCAAGAAGATGCCGGGAAGCTCCTTGCGCGCGATGCGCTTGGCGACCCCCGGATCAACCTGACGGGCAACGTACTCGAACTGGTCGCCCTCGAACGTTCCCGTCAGAGACGGGATCAGCGACACCGGCTTCTCGCCCAGCAGCGGCGCCAGCTCCGCTGCGACCCCCTGGGGATCGTCGATCAGCGAGGGGTCGGAGTAGACGACCTGCAAGTCGACGGAGATCGACAACGTCTGTCCGTTGCGGTCCAGCACGGTGCCACGCCGCGCGGGAAACTCGATCTTAGTCTCTCGTTGTCGCGCTGCAATCTGTTGGAACTCGTCGCGCTCGACGATTTGAAGGACGAAGAGCCTGGCCCCCATGAGTCCGAAGAGCAGAGTCAGGACCACGAACAGGCCAACGAGGCGGGCCGGCGACACCGACTTCCGGGAAGCCGAGCGCGACGCGCGTGTGGGCGCGCTGCGAAGGTGACGCGCACGCCCTCGGCCGCCGCCCGCGCGCGAAGCGGGGGTCGGCCTCCTGCGGCCCGACCCCCGATCTCTCTTGCCTCCAGAAGGACGCCCCGCCATCTAAGGTCCCTGCCCCGTTCCCACCGACGCGGCCGGGCCGGAGAGTTCGAGCTCGTCGGGTCCGGGGGCCTGGGCGAACCCCGTGCCGGGATGGAGGCGGATAGCGGCGACCATGTACTCGCTGGTGGACGCATCGGTCTCGATCATCCCGAGCTGCGTGCGCGCGTACTCTTCGATGCGCCCGTTGTTCTCGAGCCGGGTCACCTCGAGCACGAGTTCCTGCTTCTTGCCTTCGGCCCTGTCGATGCGTTGCCGAATCTCATCGAGCTTGAACGCGCTCTGCGCCATCAGCACCTGCTCGAGCAGCACTGTCGCAATCAACAGCGCGACCACGATCGCCCCACCGATGACCACGGGCGTAACCCTGCGAGACGCGCTCCGCTGAATGAGGCTACGGCGCTTGCGCCGAACGATCCTCAAGTCGGCCCGCCGCTGTGGGGCGCGCGCGGCGCGCGCCTGCGGCGCGGAACGCTCCTGCGCGCTCGTCGAGCGGGCGCTCATGCGGCATCAACTCCGAGCTTTTCGACGACGCGCAGGCGGGCCGAGGACGAGCGCCGGTTGTGCGCGAGCTCGGCCGGCGACGGTCTCTGCGGTTTACGTGTAACGAGACGAAGCGTCGCCCGCGCACCACACACGCATACCGGGAAATCCGGCGGGCAGACGCAGCTCTTGGCTCCGTCGGCGAAGAAACGCTTGACGATGCGGTCCTCGAGGCTGTGGTAGCTGAGCACCGCAAGGCGGCCGCCCGGGCGCAATGCTTCCACTGCGCCGGGCAGGACCGTCTCGAGCGCATCGAGTTCGGAGTTGACCTCGATGCGGATCGCCTGAAAGGTGCGCTTCGCGGGATGCCCACCTGTCCGGCGCGTTGCTGCGGGGATGGCTTGTTTGACGACCTCGGCGAGCGCCACCGTGTCCTCGATAGGACGAGCGCGCTCGATCGCCCCGGCGATACGCCGCGCGAAGCGCTCGTCGCCGTAACGACGAATCACCTCGGCGAGGTCTCGCACCGCGTAGTTGTTCACCACGTCGTGGGCCGTCGCCTCAGAGGTTGGGTCCATTCGCATGTCGAGGGGACCTCGGTGGTGGTAGGAGAAACCTCGGTGCGCGTCATCGAGTTGGGGGGAGGAAACTCCAAGGTCGAGAAGGATTCCTGCCACCTCCGCAAGCCGGAGTCGTTCCAGTACGGCCGCGAGGTTTTGGAAGTCGTCACGAACGAGCCGAACCCGATCGGCGAACGGGGCGAGGTCGGCCCGAGACGCCTCCAGCGCCTCAGGATCTCGATCGATGCCGATGAGCTCGACGGACGGGGACGCGTCGAGAAGACGGTGCGCATGCCCGGCTCGACCGAGCGTTGCGTCGACGACGACTCCCCCGTGCTCCAGTGCAGGGAGGAGGGCCGCGGTGACCTCATCTGCGAGTACCGGCCGATGTTCCACGTTGGGCCCATTGTCCCTAACCACCCAGCGCCCGAGTCGCGACCGCAACCATGCCGAGCAGTCCCCCAACCGAGGCTCCTGCGAGCGCGAGGAGCACGATGCCCTGGGACACCTCCCGAGCCAGCCCGAGGCTTCGCTCGGGTCTTGCTCCGGTCACTATGCTGATCAGCCTTGCCACCTCGCACCTCCTTCTGCTCTCGCGATTGCTAAAAACTCATTCCTTCAACGAGCTCGTTGAGCTCATCCATCTCCGCCCGCCCCAGCTCGAGCCGGTCTGGACTCCACAGCTCGGCGTGGTCGAGTGCGCCGACCACGACGACGTCCTTGTCGATTCCTGCCTCTGAGCGCAGGTGCTGCGGCACCGAGATGCGCCCCTGCCGGTCGACCTCGTCCGTGAAGGCGCTCGCGGCAAAGGTCCGCACGACCTTGCGGGCGTCCTTGCTGCCGGCCCTTTGGGTCAGCAACTTGCCTTCGAAATCCCGCCAGCCCTCGCCCGACCACAGCGCGATGCACCCGTCCGGCCAGGTCGTGAGAACGACCCTGCCCTCATCGAGTTCGTCCCGCAGGCGCGAGGGGACGATCAGGCGTCCCTTCGTGTCGATCGTGTGGCGGTACTCCCCGGTGAACGACAACGTGTCCCCATCTATCTGGTTGCACAACTGCTCTCAGAGCCCGGCGGCGGGGGCAGGGGATGCGGGACGATGTCGAATCCTCCCAGGCTCCCCATTTCCCTCCACTACGCTCCACTTAAGGGGCAACGTAAGCCCCAGAGCACCCGGGAGTCAACGACTGAGGCCGAATCACACTTTTGTAATTCAGTTACCACTGTTGTTTGTGTGACTGATGTTCAGTAAAGAGCAATCAAGAAACGGATCGAAAGGCGCACATAGGACCGCCCCTTCTGTCTCAAGAAAACGGGGGGCCGCCGGGTGGGCCGACCGCGGGTGAGTGAAGCGTTTGGGGCACCCAGCAGCCATTCGGCATCACTCCACCCGATGTGAGGGGCGGGCGGGCACCAGTCCAGGGCCCAGAGGAGGTTTGCGGCTGGGCGGCTCCCCCGAAGGGCTTGCTTATGCTTGTGGAAACAGGTACCTTGTGTCGCATGGTAGTTGGAGGGACACGAGACGCCGTCCTCGCCCAGTTGCGTCGGGGCACCCTCGAGTACTGCGTGCTCGCGCTTCTAAGGGACGAGGAGCGCTACGGGTTCGAGCTGGTCAAGGGACTCAGCCGGGTCGAGGGCATGGTGACCTCCGAGGGAACGATCTATCCACTGCTCAGCCGCCTGCGGCGCGACGGCTTGGTCGAGACCACGTGGAGGGAGTCGACGGCCGGTCCCCCACGCCGCTATTACCGCCTGACGGCCACGGGCAAGGACGCCCTCGACTGGTTCGCCGTCGAATGGATCCGGTTTCGCGACGCAGTTGACCTAGTGCTTGAGAAGAGGATCCGATGAAAACGGACGTGCAGGCCGTCGTAGACAGCTACATTCGAGAGCTCGAACGGGAGCTAGCGGCGCTTCCCCGCTCCCGCCGGCGCGAGGTGGTCGACGACATCAGCGCCCACATTTCCGAGGCGCGCTCCGAAACTGGGGAGAACGAGTCCGCCGTCAGAGACCTCCTCGACCGGCTGGGCGAGCCGGCCGAGATCGCCGCCGAAGCTCGTGACCACCTCGACGTTCGTCCGAGCAAGGTCGGCTTCGTCGAGGTGGCCGCCATCGTCCTCCTGCCGATCGGTGGGATCGTCCTGCCGGTGTTGGGCTGGATCGTTGCGGTGATCCTGCTCTGGGTCTCGGCGGCGTGGACCACGCGCGAGAAGGCCATCGGAACACTGGTGGTCCCCGGCGGTCTCCTCCCGGCCTTCTTGATGATGTTCATGCCCGTGGGCATGGAAACGTGCATCGGAGGCACGAACCGGCGCGGTCAGACCGTGCAAGAGGTATGCACCGGCGGAGTGAGCACGCTCGAGCAGCTCGGACTCTGGGCACTCTTCGCCGTGCTGGTCATCGGACCGATAGCGAGCGCGATCTATCTCGGCGTGCGCCTCCGCCGTCGCGCGCCGGTCGCGCACTAAGCCCGAGGTTAATCCGAGCCCCTCAGCCGGGAACTGCCGGTGAGTGCTGCGTTTGGGGCACGCAGCAGCCATTTGGCATCACTCACCGCAATCCCGGCCTGCGTTAGGCCAGCGAGACCTCGGGGCGGCGCGTCTTGCGTGCGCGTAGGCCGTTCGGGAGCCGGAGATAATCCTCCCAGCTCGGGTCGACCGAGTCGACCGCTACGACGATCCAGACACTGCTGTGCGGCGCCTGGGGCGAACTCTTGAGTCGATAGCCGACCTCGTCGAGGCTCCGGTTCTCCTTGCGCGAGTTGCAGGACTTGCAAGCCGCGACGACGTTCTCCCAGGTGTGCGGCCCTCCCCTGCTGCGGGGCACGACGTGGTCCACGTTCTCGGCGGGCCGGCCGCAGTACTGACACTCGTAGTCGTCTCGCACCATGACGGCGCGCCGGGACAGCGACGCGCGCGCCCGATAGGGAACCTTCACGAAGTAATTGAGCCGCACCACTGTCGGTGCGGCTATCTCGAGATGCTCGCTGCGGTAGATATGGCCGTTGCTATGGAGGACCTCGGCTTTCTGTCTGAGGGCGAGAACGAGCGCCCGCCGGACAGGAACCACACACAGCGGCTGGTAAGAGACGTTGAGTACGAGCACTCTTCCCAAGATGCCGAAAGTATAGCCAGCCTCACGAGGATGGCCCGTTCATTGGTCGGACGAGACGCGGCGCCGGAGCTCACCCGGCGCCGCGTCTCTCAAGTTAAGACGTGCGTACCACGCCGACGTGGTTGCGCCCGGAGAAGTTGAGGCGGTCCGCCGTCGCCCGGGTGAGATCGTACTTGGCCGAGGTGTAAGG
>Ga0136627_1000535_pt1 | contig 14382 bp, 8 predicted proteins | sample AntDrymUQ4892206_2_FD_104652 | JGI IMG/M metagenome (GOLD analysis project Ga0136627, IMG submission 104652) | Polar desert sand microbial communities from Dry Valleys, Antarctica - metaG UQ489 (22.06) | ecosystem: Environmental > Terrestrial > Soil > Desert | place: Antarctica: Dry Valley... | reverse complement strand
CCGCGACGAGGGCGGGTTGGAGCGCTTCACCACGTCGCTGGGCGAGGCGCATGCGCGCGGCGTGCCCGTCGACTGGGCGGCGGTCTTCGGCGAACCGGCCCCCGAGCTCGTCGACCTACCGCCCTACGCCTTCCAGCGGCGGCGCTTCTGGGTCGGCGAGGAGCCCGCGCCCGCGCCCGCCACCGACGCCGGGATCCCTCCGTCGCTCGCCGCCGGCGCCGAGCGCGGAGCCGCCCTGCTGGAGCTCGTGCGCTCCAACGCGGCGGCCGTCCTGGGTCATGCGACGACGGCCGCGGTCGCTTCGCGGCGCGCATTCAAGGAGCTGGGATTCGACTCGCTGGCGGGCGTCGAGCTGCGCAACCGCCTGACGCAGGCGACCGGGCTGCGCCTGCCGGCGACCCTCGTCTTCGACCATCCGACGCCGGCCGCGGTCGCCGAGCTGCTCGGCACGCTGCTGGATGGCGGCGAGCAGGTCGCGCGCGCGGTGACGCCGGCTCGCGCCGCCCGCGCCGACGAGCCGATTGCGATCGTCGGCATCGGCTGCCGCTACCCGGGCGGCGTGCGCTCGGCGCAAGAGCTGTGGGAGCTCGTCGAGCAGGGCGCCGACGCGATCGGCGGCTTTCCGACCGACCGCGGCTGGGACCTCGACGGCCTGTATGACCCCGATCCCGACCACGAGGGGACGAGCACGACGCGGTCCGGCGGCTTCCTCGACGGCGCCGGGGAGTTCGACGCGGCGTTCTTCGCCATCGCGCCGAACGAGGCGCTGGCGATGGATCCCCAGCAGCGCCTGCTGCTGCAGGTCGCCTGGGAGGCGCTCGAGCACGCGGGCATCGACCCGCAGTCGCTGGCCGGCACGGCGACCGGCGTCTTCGCGGGCGTCAGCACGCAGGACTACGGCTCGTTTCAGCCCGGCGGCGGCGCGCTGGAGGGGCTGCGCCTGACCGGCGCGCTGTACAGCGTCGTGTCGGGCCGGGTCGCCTACGCCCTCGGGCTGCAGGGCCCGGCGCTGACCGTCGACACCGCATGCTCGTCGTCGCTCGTGGCGTTGCATCTCGCCTGCCAGTCGCTACGCAGCGGCGAGTGCACGATGGCGCTGGCGGGCGGCGTCACGGTGCTCGCGACGCCGGGCGTCTTCGTGGAGTTCAGCCGCCAGCGCGGGCTGGCCGGCGACGGGCGCTGCAAGTCCTTCGGCGCGGGCGCCGACGGCACCGGCTGGTCGGAGGGGGCCGGCCTGCTGCTCGTCGAGCGCCTGTCGGACGCCGAGCGCAACGGGCATCGCGTGCTGGGCCTCGTGCGCGGCAGCGCAACCAACCAGGACGGCGCGAGCAACGGCCTGGCCGCGCCGAACGGGCCGGCCCAGGAGCAGGTCATCCGCCAGGCGCTGACCAACAGCGGCCTCGCGGCCGGGGACATCGACGCCGTCGAGGCGCACGGCACCGGGACGCGGCTGGGCGATCCGATCGAGGCGCAGGCGCTGCTCGCCACCTACGGCTCAGGGCGCGAGGGCGAGCCGCTCGCGCTCGGGTCGATCAAGTCGAACATCGGCCACACGCAGGCCGCCGCCGGCGTCGCGGGCGTCATCAAGATGGTCATGGCGATGCGCGCCGGGGTGCTGCCGCGCACGCTGCACGCCGGCGAGCCGACGCCGCACGTCGACTGGTCCGCCGGCGGGGTGGCGCTGCTCGACGAGGCGCGCGAATGGGCCGCGCGCGCGCAGCGGCCGCGGCGGGCGGCGGTGTCGTCATTCGGCATCAGCGGGACCAACGCGCACGTCGTGCTCGAATCGGCGCCGCACGTCGATGCGCCGGCCGCGGGCGACGCCCCGCACGGCGTGCCGTGGATCCTGTCCGCCAAGACCGAGGCGGCGCTGCGCGAGCAGGCCGCGCGGCTGCGCTCGGATGTCGAGGCCGGGTCGCGGATCCGCGACGTCGACGTCGGCTGGTCGCTGGCGATCGGACGGGCGCGGCTCGCGCACCGCGCGGTCGTCGCCGGGGGCCGCGACACGCTCATGCGGGGCTTTGCCGCCGTGGCCACGGGCGAGCCGGGCGAGGACGCCGTCGAGGGTCTCGCCCGCGCGGAGGGCGCCACGGCGTTCGTCTTCCCCGGCCAGGGATCGCAGTGGCTGGGGATGGCGCTCGAGCTGTGGGACGCCGCGCCGATCTTCGCCGAGCGCATGGACGCCTGCGCCGAGGCGCTGCGCCCGTTCGTGGACTGGGAGCTGCGCGAGGTCCTCAACGGCGCCTCCGGTGCACCGGCGCTTGAGCGCATGGACGTCGTGCAGCCGGCGTCGTTCGCGGTCTTCGTGTCGCTGGCGGCGCTGTGGCAGTCCTACGGCGTGCAGCCCGCGTTCGTCGTCGGGCATTCGCAGGGAGAGATCGCCGCCGCGCACGTCGCGGGCGCGCTGTCGCTGCAGGATGCGGCGCGGGTCGCGGCGCTGCGCAGCCGGGCGCTCGTCGCGCTCGCCGGCGCGGGCGGGATGATGTCGGTCTTCCTCAGTGCCGACGACGTACGCGCGCGCATCGCGCGCTTCGAGGGGCGGATCTCGCTGGCGTCCTTCAACGGCCCGCGCTCGACGGTCGTTTCGGGGGAGCCCGAGGCGCTCGCCGAGCTGCTCGCCGCCTGCGAGGCCGACGGCGTGCGCGCGCGGATGATCGCCGTCGACTACGCCTCGCACTCGCCGCAGGTCGACGCGATCGGCGACCGGCTGCTGGAGGATCTCGCGCCGATCGCGCCGGCGGCTGCCACGATCCCGATCCTCTCGACGACGACCGCCGAGCGCATCGACGGCGCCGCGATGGACGCCGCGCACTGGGTGCGCAACCTGCGCGAGCCCGTGCGCTTCGAGCAGGCGACGCGCGCCCTGCTGGCCGAGGGCGTCACGACGTTCATCGAATCCAGCCCGCACCCGGTGCTGACCTGGGCGCTGCAGGAGACGATCGACGACGCCTGCGAGCAGCCCGGCGACGTCGCCGTCGTGGGGTCGCTGCGCCGCGACGAGGGCACGCTCGCGCGCTTTCAGACGTCGCTGGGCGAGGCCTACGTCCACGGCGTGCCGGTCGACTGGGAGGTCGCCTTCGCAGGCCTCGCTCCCCGCAGGATCACGCTGCCGAGCTATCCCTTCGCGCGCACGCGCTTCTGGCTTGAGCCGCGTCGCGGCGGGAGGGATGCGGCGGGCCTGCTCGCCGCCGGCCTGACCCCGGCCGAGCACCCGCTGCTCGGCGCCGCCGTGCCGCTCGCCGGCCGCGACGCGTGGGTGTGGACGGGACGCGTGTCGCTTGAGACCCACCCGTGGCTGGCAGACCACGAGCTGCTCGGCGACGTGCTCCTCGCGGGCTCGGTCTTCGCCGAGCTCGCGCTGCATGCCGCGTCGCACGCCGGCTGCGAGGTGCTCGCGGAGCTGACGCTGCAGGCGCCGCTGGTCCTGCGTGCGCAGGCTGACGTCGCGCTGCAGGTGAGCGTCGGCGAACGGGACGAGGCCGGGACGCGCGCGGTCGAGGTGTTCGCCCGGGACGGCAGCGACTGGGTGCGCCACGCCAGCGGCTGGGCCGGCGCCGTGGCGACGGGCGAGCACCCGCCGATCGAGGTCTGGCCGCCGCCTGGGGCCGTGGCGCTCGATCCCGATGGCCTGTATGAGCGACTCGCCGACCGGGGATTTGCCTACGGGCCGGCGTTCGCGGCGCTGCGCGCGGCGTGGACGCACGCCGACGGCCTGTTCGCCGAGGTGGCGCTCGCACCCGAGCAGGCCGACGACGCCGCGCGGTACGCGATCCATCCGGTGCTGCTCGATGCGGCGCTGCACGTCGCGGTCGCCCAGGCCGGCGAGGAGCGGCTGGCGTTCAGCTGGAGCGGCGTGCGCGTGGCGCGCCGGGGTGCGGCCGCGCTGCGGGTCCGCGTCGTCGAGGACGGCGCGGGCGTGCTGCGCGTGAGCGCCTTCGACGAGCGGGGGGCGCTTGTGCTGTCGGTCGACGGCCTCGTCACTCGCAAGGCATCGGCGTCGAGCGTGGCGGATGCGCTGTGGAGCGTGCGCTGGACGCCGGCCGAAGCCGCGGCGGCGATGCCATCTTCGCGGCTGGCCGTGCTGGGAGCCTCGCCGCGGGTGCCGGGGGCGGAGCACGTCGCCGATCTCGCGGGGCTGCGCGCGCTGACCCCGCCGGCCGATGCCGTGCTGGTGGAGCCGCCGTCCGATGTCGGCGCGCTGCTTGAGCTGCTGCAGGCCTGGCTTCGCGGCGACGGCCCGGATCCGGCGGTGCTGGCGATCGTCACGCGCGGCGCGGTGGCCGCGCGGGACCGCGAGGCGCCCGACCCCGACGCGGCCGCGCTGTGGGGCCTTGTGCGCAGCGCGCAGTCCGAGCACCCGGGCCGCTTCGTGCTGATCGACGCGCCGGGCGACGAGGACCTCACGTCAGCGCTGGCGGCCGGCAAGCCGCAGCTGGCGGTGCGCGACGGCGAGATCCTGGTCCCGCGCCTGGCTCGCGCGGCGCCGGCCGGGCACGCCGCGGAGCTCGATCCGGATGGGACGGTCCTGATCACCGGCGGCACGGCCGGCCTCGGCGCGGTCGTCGCGCGTCACCTCGCGGCGGGCGGGGCGCGCCACCTGCTGCTCGCCAGCCGCCGCGGTCCCGGCGCCGACGGCGTCGCGCTGCTGCGCTCCGATCTCGAGACGGCCGGCTGTGAGATCGACGTGGTGGTATGCGACGTAGGTGACCGCGCGGCAGTCGCCGAGCTGCTGGCGGGAGTTCCCCAGACGCGGCCGCTGACGGCGGTCGTCCACGCCGCCGGCGTCTTCGAGAACGCGACGATCGCCTCGCTGGACGCCGGCGCCGTCGAGCGCGTCATGCGACCGAAGGCCGACGGCGCTCGCTGGCTCGATGAGCTGACGGCCGACCGCGACCTCGCGGCCTTCGTCCTGTTCTCGTCGGTCGCGGGCACGCTCGGGCACCCCGGCCAGGGCAACTACGCCGCGGCCAACGCGTTCCTCGACGCGCTCGCCGTCCGCCGGCGGGCCGCGGGCCGCGCCGCGACCTCGATCGCCTGGGGCTTGTGGGACCTGGAGAGCGCCATGCTCGGCGACCTGCGCCGCGAGGACGTCGAGCGCCACGAGGCGACGGGCCAGCGGCTGCTGAACGGCGAGCAGGGTACGGCGCTGCTCGACGCGGCGCTCGCGAACACCGAGCCGGCGCTCGTCGCGGTGGCGTTCGATCCCGCGATCCTGCGCGCGCAGGCACGGGAGGGCGTGCTGCCGGCGATGCTGGGAGGCCTCGTCGGGGAGCGGCCCCGCCGTGCGCCCCCCGCCGCGGGCGACACGCTCGCCGAACGGCTCGCTCTGATCGCCCTCGACGAGCGCGATGCGATGGTGCTCGCGCTCGTGCGCGCGCAGGCCGCCGCCGCCCTCGGGCACGCGTCGGGCGAGGAGATCGCGCCCGAGCGCCCCTTCAAGGAGCTGGGATTCGACTCGCTGGGATCGGTCGGGCTGCGCAACCGCCTGGCGAAGGTCACGGGGCTGCGGCTGCCCTCGACGCTTGTCTTCGACTACCCGACCCCGCTGGCGATGGCGGGCTTTTTGCGCTCCGAGGCGGAGGGCGTGCAGCCGCCGGCCGCGGCGATCCCCGCCCCGCCCGTCGTGCTCACGCCGCGCACCAACGGCCATCACCCCGCGACCCCGGCCGGTCTGCCCGTCGCGGCCGGCGAGTCCGATCGTGGCTACCGTGGCGCTGTGCTCGGCATCGCCGCCAACGTCGTTCGCAGCGCGCGCTTTCAGGCCTGGGTCCTGCAGACCCGCGCGCGCCTGGCGCGCCTGGGCTGCCACTTCACCGCGCAGATCGAGGGCGTTCCGCGCTTCGACGACCTGCCGCACATCGCGATCGACACGATCGGTGGGGGCGGCGGCTCGCTGACGCTGCGCATCGGCCGAGACTGCCGCTTCGGCCGCGACATCACGCTTGACCTGTGGGCGCACGTCGACGGCGTGATCGAGATCGGCGACGGCTGCCACTTCCAGAACCGCATCCGCCTGCAACCGTGGGGCGGCACGATGACGCTCGGGCCGCTGGCCCAGGTGCGTGACGGTGCTGAGCTGAAGTCCAAGGGCGAGCTGCGGATCGGCGCGTCGACGATCGTCGGGCGCAACGTCACGATCCACTGCCACGAGCGCATCTCGCTGGGCGATCGCGTGGGCCTGGCGGAGGGCGTGACGATCATGGACTCCGATCGCACCCACGACGGATCGGACACCCACGTCGCCCGCCAGCCGGTGCTCGCCAGCCCGGTGTCCGTCGAGAGCAACACCTTCGTCGGCACCAACGCGCTGATCCTGCGCGGATCGCACGTCGGGCGCAACGCGATGGTGGCCACGGGCTCGGTGTTGACCGGCGGCGACTACCCGGCGGGCCACCTGCTGGCGGGCGTGCCGGCGGGTGCGATCCGTCCCCTGGAGGCGCCGGCCGACGTGGTCTGATGTGAGCGCGTCGCAGGAGCGCGTGTAGATCGCACAGTACCGCCGCGTGCTGGAGACGCGGGCGGCAGTTCACAGACGAGCGTTGAGATTGGCCTCGAGCAGCTGCTCGAGGGTGGGACCGGCGGGCTCGCACCCCAACGGCTCGGTCTGCCCGACCGCGTTTCTCCTACTAGAGCCGCCCAGAACGCGCCGAACCTCGACTCCGGCCGGACGTTCCCAGCGGCTCCGGCGCCATTCTCATGTCGCTACACCACGCTAGGGGACGCGAACGCTGACGCTGTCGGAGATCGATTCGAGGGCGGGTCGCTCAAGGATCGTGACCGCACGTGTCTCTTGAGTCTCGCTGTCAGGAGCGGGAGGTAGGACAAGGTGTGCGCTGGGTGCAACGTCTGCATGCTGAAGGCTTTGCAGCCGTGTCATTGCCGCCACCATGACGGCGTAGGACATGGCGCTGAGCTCACGCAGGGACTGATGGCGGTTGTGGCGTTCGCCGAGGTTGACTTGGGCTAATGCGTCGGTTCCGAGGAGTGCGGCGGCGTCGATGAGAGTGGCGATTTCGACCCCGTAGCCTGCTGGGAACGGCAGCTGTCGCAGCAGATCGGCGTATGCGGCAAATTCGCCGGCGAGGGGCTGATCAAAGCCGGCGAGGTGCGGTGCGTAAAGGTTCAGGAGGGGGCGGGCGACGAGTTCTGTGACGCGGCCGCCCGCGTCTGGTACGAGCGTGCCATCGATCCGAAGCGGCCTTCGGAAGGCGCCTTTGACCAACCGGATTGAGGGGTTGGTGAGCAGCGGTCCGAGCAGTCCTGTGACGAAGTCTGCGCTGAAGTTGCGCGTGTCGGCGTCGACGAAGACGACGATGTCGCCGTGCGCCGCGCTGAGTGCGCGCCACATCGCGTCGCCTTTGCCTTGCGCGGGTCCGTACTGCCGCAGGAGCGCGTCTTCTTGGAGAACGGTCGCGCCATGTGCGGCCGCGATCGCGGCGGTGCCGTCCGTTGACGCCGAGTCGATGACGAGCAGCTCGTCGACCAGCGCGATGTCCCGCAGCGACAGGACGCAGGCGACGACGTCCGAGATCGTGTCCGCTACCTCGCGCGCGGGCACGATCACGGTTACGGTCGCGGTCTTGTGCTGCAGCAGGCTCTCCGCACAGTATTGGTCGCCGTGGAAGCTGCGTCGTGCGCGCCAGTCGGCGAGCGCGAGGTCGCGAGCGAGCCCTCGTGAGGCGCGCCCATTGGTTCGCGCTGATGTGGTGACCAGCACACGATCGCTGCGGTGGATCGCCACGCCGGCGTCCTCGAGGGCTTGCTGTAGCGCTTCGTCCTCGAGCGCTCCTCGCGGGGGTAGGCCACCGACATCCAGGTAGGTGCGTGCGGTCACCGCGAACGATGCACCACTGAAGTGGTGATGGTCGCACGGTACTCGCGCGAACGTATCGACCGACGCCGGACGCGATCGGTATCCGCTCGTGCGTTGGTGCAGTCGTGCGAGCCGCGTTCGGGCGCGGCGTGCGCGGTCCTCGAGAACGGAGGGCGCGAGCGTTGCCGCTTCTGTCGCGTCGAGATCGATGCGTCCGCCGATCGCTGGCGCGCCGGCGTCTGCGAGCGCGAGCTGGACGGCGAGCCAATCGGTTGCGACGCGCGAGTCGGCGTCTGTACTAGCGATCAGGCCGTCGGGGCGCGCGGCGGCGATGAGGCGTTGGCAGGCGTAGTCCATGCCTACGCGGCGGGCGTGACCTGCTCCCGGCTGGTGACATTCGCGGATCGTCAACCGCAGGTGGGGTAACTTCGCCGAGGTTGCCAGCGCGGTCTGCAGCGTGGCGTCGCGGCAATGATCTAGGACGAGTACGACCTCATAGGCGCCGGGATCGATGCCTTCCTGCGCAGCCAGCGCGCGCAAGCAGGAGGCGACGCGGCGTTCCTCGTCGCGGGCGGGCACCACGACGATGGCCCGCAGGGGATCAGCAGGCGATGTCACGTCGAGGTCCTGTGACCTGACCGGTGCTCGTTTCGGCCAAACAGGTCGAGGCGGTAGCACTCGCGGCGATCATCGATCAGATGCCAGTCTCGGAGCTCTTTGACGAGCTTGTCGTGCACGTCGTCGCCCCGCATCGGATAGGTCTCCGTCGGTGGCCGCCAATGCACGGCGAGGACCGCGGCGCCGCGATCGATCGCCTCCGTTAGCCGCGTGAGCGCGAGCGCGAACGCGGGCGCATCCAGGTAATAGAGCACCTCCGAGCACACGATGAGATCCCAGGGCCCGTTCGGCATCTGTTCGGGAAACGTGCTTGAGACGAAGGTCACGTTGGTACGGCCGCGTAGGCGGCTGCGCGCAAGGTCAAGCGCGCGTTCGGACACGTCGATACCGACGAGCTCGTCGCAGATCTCTGCGAGGCGTTCGCTGAGAACACCGATCGAGCAGCCGATCTCAAGTCCACGTCCGAACCGAGCGTCACCGAGGCAGGACAGGGTGTGGGCGTACTTCTCGCGTTCGTAGTCGCGCGTCGCAAATCCCCAGGGATCCTCGTCATTGGCATAGAGCGCATCGAAGAAGGCCTGCGGTACCCGTGGACGCTCAGAAGCACCGCTCGCTAGTCGCTGCGCCGCTATGTGCTTATTCATTGCGGGTTCCTTGCCCAAGGACGCGGGCGCCATGTCGAGCCAGCAGTGTGTCCAGACGGTGCTGAAGCAGGAACAGATCGAGGTCGCGACGTCCGCGTGACAGCGCTCCGCCGGTTGCCAGGGGATGAGAGCCACACGCGAGTGCGGCCTCGCTCGCGATCTCGCGCGCCGCGCCGGCGATTGCCCAGCGCGCTTCGATCGCGACGGCGCCCAGCGACCGATTGTCGCCGGCGCACGCTGCGGCGTCGCGCAACCAATGCCTAGTGGTCCCGAGCGCGACGAGCATCCGACCGACTGCAAGAGCCACCATCTCGCTGGGGTTCGGCCGGGCGCGCACGACCCTGAGTGCCGCATCGACGACGCTGTGCGCTATCCCGGCCCAAGTCGCGCTCGTGCGGATCGCGTCACGTGAGAACCATGGCTCTCGTAACAGCTCTCCGGGGCCGCCGAGCACCGCGCGTACCGGCGCGTTGTCGAAGACGACGCGATGGCTCTCAGAAGCGCGCAGGCCGGATGCGCGATACCAGGAGCGGTCGACCTGCACGCCGCGTGCCAGGTCAACGAGCACGAGGCGACGCTCGTGCGCGTGGTCGCGGGCCACGACGAGCGCCTGCTGCACTCCGCCGGCGCCCGAGCAGTACGTCTTGACGCCCGACAGGACCATGGTGCCGCCCGTGGCGCGCAGTTCGACGGGTCTGCCTTCACCGCGCGCCGGGTCGGCCCCCCAGACTCCTAGCAGCAACTGACCGGCGATGATTGCCTCGAGATCACCGTGATCCAGCACGCCTGGGCACGTGAGGGTTAGACGTTCGACGGCGTTCAGATGACCATCGAGGATCCTCCCGACCGAGCCGTCGGCGCGAGCAACAGCTTGCAGCAGGCCGAGTTCTTCGGCGAAAACGATCCGCTTACCGCGACGGTCGGGGAGCGTGCAACCAAGCGCTCCCGTACCGGCCAACGCGCGAAATGCCTCGATCGGAAACGCCGGCTCTGCGTCAAGACGATCGGCATGCGCCGCGATCTGGCGCAGAGCCCGATCAAGCCCGGGAAGCTTCGCGACATCGAGATCTTCGGTCGTGGCGCTCTGCCCATCGGCGCCGGGCGTAGTGTCGTCGGCGACGGCGCTCATGCACGGAGCTCTGTCAGGGTCATCGGCCGCAGGCGACGCTCGTTCATCGCCTCTAGCAGCGGTGTGATCAGATCGATCGTCTCGCGGCAGTCCGCGCGCCGAGCACCGGGCCCGACACCATCGTGCATTAGCACAACGGCATGCTCGCTGAGTCGTTGGATGACTCGCTCGTGCAGAACAGCTGCGCGAGCACCGTCCCAGTCTTCGCTGTCGACACTCCACAGCACGATCTCGAGCGCGTGGTCGGCCGCCACCGCCCGTGTGGCCTGAGTCACGTCCCCCCACGGTGGCCGCCACCTACGAGCCGTCACACCGAGTTCGGCGAGGATGGCGAGGCCCCGTACGGTGTCGCGGTGTACTGCGGCGTGAGACAGCGCGCTGTGGCGCACATGTCGCAGACAATGAAACTCGATGTCGTGGCCCTCAGCGCGCATGCGCTCGATGACGTGCGGGGCGTCCGAGGCTCGATCGGCCATGACGAAGAACGTCGCCACTGCGCCTGTCGCGAGCAGTACATCCAGAAGCCGCGGCGTCCAGACCACGTCCGGGCCGTCGTCAAACGTCAACGCGCACCTGCCGGCCCGCGCAGCAGACGCCACGCCGATAGACAGCGGCTCCGACGTATTCGGAACATCACGCAGCGTCAATCTAGAAGACCGCACGCAGCCGTAGCAGGACGCGGTGCCTGGGGCCGCAGACGGCACTGAGAAACGCCGATCGCGAGAAGCCTCTGCACCGCGTGACGGGTACCCGCCACCGAACGGATTCAGCCGGGCTCTTACGCTTCGCAGTCGTCGGCAGATCCGGGCGCGCGCCACTGTCGGCCTGCGCACACGTTTTCGCAACGTCGGGATGCATACCGAGATCGGCCGCGATATGCGCGATCGGGCGACCGCTCTCCAACGCCAACCTCACGCCGTGCGCCACCACCTCATCTGGGTACTTTTTCGGTCGGGCCATACGAGTGCTTCCTCTCCAGAGGACCGAAATCCTCGTTTGGAAGTCTCCGTCAGACCCAGCCTGCCTAGCAGCAGTCGTGATCGCTCGTGGTTGTTCTACTTGGCCGGCGGCTCGTCGGCCCATTTCGCAGAGCGACCGACCCGGGCGGCCCGCGCCTGATCCGAATTACGGATCTCGGTCGGGTAGGGCGGGCGTTGCCAGGGATGGGCGCCGATCGCGCCGTAGTGCTCGCGCAGATAGCCGACGAGCTCACCACGGTGGTCAGGACAGGCGTATCGCGGTGGCCCGTACGGCCCGCGGCCGTGCCAGACCAGCCACTTCTCGGGCATGGCATCGACATAGGCGCCGAACCCAACCTCAGACACGGTCTTCTCGAGGCTGATCTGGGTCAGCGGCTCGGGCTGACGATCGCAGAACTGGCAGCGAAAAATGAAGCGCGCCGACATCGTGGCGCTTCGCATACCCGTCCCGACGGTACGCGAACCCCGATCGGCCATTGGGTCAGATGACGTCTGCACGCGGTCGAGCTCGCGATCGCCGCGATCGCCGACGCGACGCCGATGGAGCCGCTGCTCGCCGACTCAAGCGACGCGTATTCTGGAGCGCGCCGCCACCCGTCCCACCGCTGGGCGCTCCTGGCGTCGAGGTCGCCCGGCTGACGGTCCTCGCCGAGCAGGCCGGCGAGTGCATCGCAACCGCGCACCTTCCAGAACAGGCGACCATCCGCGACATCGGCCTGCCCGTGTACTTCTGCGACCCGCGCAGCCCATGGCAGCGCTGGGAAAAGATCTGATCGCGGAGCGTGAACATGCCCGTCGCAACCGCAACCACCGTGCTCAACGTCGTCAGCCAGATGATCGTCTGGCCTCCGTGCGCGCATCGCGGTCAGCGGGCGGCACCACCGGCTCGGGCGCACCGGATTGCTCCTCAGGACCCGGGCTCGGGACCCCGACGACCAGCCTGCAAATCGGCCAGTTTTCTCGTGACCGCTCGGGCATGTTCGCCGAGAACGGTGTTGGCGGGCGTCGGATGAGTACGATGAAGGTTGTTAGAAGTAACTAACGACGTCGCGCGGTGTGCAGTCGCGACGCCAGCGCCCGTCAAGACACCAACGATGGCCGCTTCCGCCCCCACCCCCACTGGAATGGATGTCTATGAACGAGGATCAGCAGAAGGTCATGCAATACCTCAACGAGGCGCACGCCAGCGAGCAGGCACTCATGCGCGTGCTGCAGTCGCAGATCGCCATGACCCCGCGCGGATCGTACCGCTCGCTGCTGGAGACCCACCTCGACGAGACGCGCCGCCACGCCGACCGCGTCGGCGAGCGCCTGCAGGCACTCGGCCAGGGTGCCAACCCGCTGACCGCCGTCGTCGGCGCGCTTCAGAGCGTCGTCGGTCAGGCGCTCGCGCTCGGCAAGACGCCGATTGACCTCGTGCGCGGCTCGGGCGGTGAGGAGAAGGTGCTCAAGAACGCCAAGGACGCATGCGCCTCCGAGGCACTCGAGATCGCGACCTACACGGCGATCGAGCGCTTGGCGCAGCAGGTCGGCGACGATGAGACCGCCAAGCTCGCCGCGTCGATCCGCGGCGACGAGGAGAAGATGCTCCAGAGTGTCCTGCAGGAGATCCCGACGCTCGCGACGGCGGTCGTCCGCGCGGATGTCGCCGGCACCTCGTCTTACGACGTGACGACGACGGGTGCCGCCGACGCGGTCCGCGCAGCCGGCGACACCGTGCGCAAGAACGTGACGAGTGCCAAGCGCACCACGCGCCAGGCGCGCAAGGTGCCGGGCGTCGCCCAGGTCGAGGGTCAGATCAAGGGCGCGGTGGCCTCTGAGGAGGATCTCGCGATCACGGGCTACGACAAGCTCACCGCCGAGGAGATCACGGGCAAGCTACCCGAGCTCTCACAGATCGACCTCGCCAAGGTCGACTCCTACGAGCGCAAGAACCAGAACCGCAGCACGATCACTGGACGCATCAGTGCCCTGCGCGGCGACGAGCCGTGGGCGGGCTATGACGAGCTGACCGCCGCCGACGTCGTCGCTGCCCTCTCCGACGGCGACGACGAACGCGCCCAGCGGACCCGATCCTACGAGCGCGCGCACAAGAACCGCGTCAGCGTGATGAAGGGCGCCGACCGCGAGCTCAGCAACGCCTAGCCGCCGGCTTCGCCGCGCCGCCGCGCCCCAGCTCGACCTACGGGTGCGGGCGCCGCGCCGCGCGATGAAGGTGAGGCTGACCCACACAGATACGCCGAGCACCTGCATCTTCCCGTCAGGGCGCATGTGCTCGGCGTGCAGCGACGACATCCAACGCGTCGCGTCCTAGACGCGCGCACCACCACCCCCCACAAGACAGGAGCCAGCTATGAGCATCAAGGACACCGCCCGCAAGATCCCCGGAGCCGCCGCTGTCGAGGGCGCCATCACCGGCGCTCTGGCTGAGGAGCACGATCTGCCGATCACCGACTACGACAGCCAGAGCGCGAGCGACATCGCGTCAAAGCTCAAGGGGTTCTCCCAGCGTGAGCTGCGCACCATCGACGCCTATGAGCGCAAACACGAAAACCGCACCACGATCACCGACAAGATCGCCAAGCTCAGCGGCGACGAGCCGTGGTCAGGCTATGACGAGCAGAGCGTCGACGCCATCAAGAAGGTCATTAGCGAGATCGACGTCCAGCAGGCCAAGACCGTGCGCGACTACGAGCGCGCCCGCAAGGACCGCACCGGCGTCGTCCAGGCCGCCCGGCAGCGCATCGACAGCACTGAGTAGACGCCCCTCGTGCCCAAGATGAGCAGGTATTGCGCGGCAGAAGCTGGGCAGACATGCCGGGGAACGGGCCAGCACTGACGAGCTGCTGGCGATACGCCGACGCGTCACGCGCGCCGGCGCCGTGAAAGCCCGCAGCGCCGCGATGCCGGTGGACTCGATCGCGACGACGTCTCGTGCGACACCACGGCATTCGCGAGACGATCGACGTCCCGTCCAGACGCGACGCGAACGTTCGTGGTTCGCTGGCACGCCCCGTCGGGTAGTCGCGAGCGTGACTCGGCGTTCATGGGTGCGCTCAGGCGCTGAGCCAGCACGGTGCGGGAACTGACCGTCCGACGACAGAGCGGACTCAGGGCTCGTGCCCCCCACTGGGCCACGCCACCTCAACGCGGCCGCGGCGCGTCGGCGGGCATGCACGGCGCGCTGGTGCTTCCGGG
>Ga0136627_1000534_pt1 | contig 14388 bp, 12 predicted proteins | sample AntDrymUQ4892206_2_FD_104652 | JGI IMG/M metagenome (GOLD analysis project Ga0136627, IMG submission 104652) | Polar desert sand microbial communities from Dry Valleys, Antarctica - metaG UQ489 (22.06) | ecosystem: Environmental > Terrestrial > Soil > Desert | place: Antarctica: Dry Valley... | reverse complement strand
GGAGCAGGACCCCGACAGCTACGAGATCCGCTACGCCGACGGTATCTTCTCCATCGACCACGAGGAGCTTCGCGTCTGGGCGCTGGCCCACGGTGACCCCGCCACGATCAACGACGACCCGCCGTCGCGGGAGAACGTGATTCGCGATGCCACAGAGTTCGACGACCACACCGCCGCTCAAATCATCGATCGGCTCTGCGACGTGGGACTGCTCGTGGAGTACCGGCGGCGCACCGAGCAGGCAAGGGACTTCGCCTACCGGCATCAGGTGGAGCCCATTGCGATCGGGCTCGGTAATACACCCGATACCCCGTGGTACTTCCAGCTCGGCCTGCCGGCCACTCCGCGCGTGATGGTGGGCCATGACGCCTATCACTTGTGGATGTTCGCGCATCGTCACGCATCGCTCTGGGATGCATGCGAATATGTAGCGGCAGATAGGCAAGCAGAAGCGGTTGCACGGGCTGGACCCGATACGGACCCAGATCGGATTTTGTCCCATTTTCTTGATGCGCTTCCAGCTATGATTGCTACATCGTGTGTGTACGTGGATCGGGTGAGGTGAGGGTGCGATGGTCACAAGAGTGCTTGACCACATACCTACGAATCGCCCCGCTACCGGTGGAGATCTATTGTTCCCCGGTGTTGTCCCCGGTCTTGCTCACTCTTCGCATGTCCGCGGCGCTCTCGGTCCTCGGGAAGGCATTCCGCAGCCGCCAGTGGTGGTTCCCGCAGGCCTCTCGGGCGCGGATGCTCCCACGGCCCGTGACGCCTCTAAGTCGCCGAGGGACGCTCGCTTCGGTGGGAGGCGACCCCGACCTCTGGCGCTTCCTACCGCGCCACCGGCGAGCTCTGCTGGGACCCGTAGAACTGCCGTCCCGCGATCCAGTGGGCCTCTGTCCGCCCCGCGGCATCGTCGACCTGGCCGCGGGCGCGGTGGCCCAAGGACTTCTTAATTCTTATCGTGCGACATCCTTAACTTGACAGCGGGCTGCTGTTTCTGGCCAAATGGTGCCTAACAAATTACATAAGTGTCATCCGGTGTTTCAGGTCGTTGGGGAAGGCGTACCTCAAACATCGGGAGGCTGACATGCAAGCACGGGGCGTTCTGTACGTGCACTCATGCCCGGCTGCCGTGACTCCACATGTGGAGTGGGCGGTGGCGCGGGTGCTTGGTGTGCCCGCTCGGCTGGAGTGGAGCCAGCAAGGCTTCGACTCTTCGGCATTGCGTGCTGAACTCGAGTGGACCGGCAAACCTGGCACCGCCGGCGAGCTGGCCAGCGCGCTGCGATCCTGGGGCATGCTGCGGTTCGAGGTGACCGAGGATCCCGGCACCGGCGTCGACGGTGAGCGCATCTCCCACATTCCCGGTCACGGCACGCACCGCACCGCCACGAGCGCCAACGGTGACGTGTTGATCTCCGAAGACCGGCTCCGCGCTGTCATGGCGCAGGCTCGCAACTACGACTCCCTCAAGCACGGTCTCCAGATGCTGCTCGGCAGTGCCTGGGATGCCGAGCTGGAGCCTTACCGCCACGCCGGCGACGCTGCCACCGTCAGCTGGCTGCATCAGGTCAGCTAGCCGCCGCCTCAGCCATGAACGTGACATCAGGGCCGGTTTTTGGGGAAAAATAGGGCCGTCTTGTCACGTTCATGGCTGATGAGATCGCTGGTGTAGCGCCTGCCTGACATGCTGCGCGATGGCTTCGGGCTGCCCCAGTGCATCCGTCGCCGTGAAACGCAGAATGAGCCAACCCGCTTCTGCGAGCCAGTTGTCCCGGCGCCTATCTGTGGCATACACCTCACGGTTCCGGTGATGATCTCCGTCGTACTCGATGGCCACTGAAAACTCGGGATAGGCCAGATCGAGCCGTGCCCGACGGCCATTCGGCCCTATCACCCAATGCTGTGGAACCGGCTTCGGTAACCCGTACATCACGAGGTTGAGCCGTAGCCGAGTCTCCATTGGCGACTCGGCCCGGGGATCTGCCAGTGCGATGACCGGCTCAACGCGCCGTCTACCCCGCACCCGGGGGTACCGATTATGAACGGACCTGATGCGCTCAGGTTTGACGTGACAATGCCGACACAGCGCGTCTACCGCTACCACGGCATCCGCTAACGGAAGCCAACGGGCAAGGTCGTACGCGGTGCGTACTGGTGTCGTGATGTTGACACCCTTGACCGTACATACCTCGTCGTCGGCTAGTTTATCGCGGTGTACTCGCAACCCAGGACGTTCCCGGAATGCCCCTTGGGGCAGTAAGACCTCGGCGTCAGCATCTCGTGGAGCGGCCTGGGCGCCGAGCCATTCCAACGCTGAGTAGCCCGCAAGCACACCATGGTCGGCTATCAGCAAGTAAGCGGCATACGACCGAGTATGCAAATCAGCGACCGTCCCTTGAGCTAGGTAGACATCCGGGAAAAGTCGCTGGTAGCGGTATCCCCGCAACTGTCGTCGCGTTAGTTTGCCCTGTTCCAATGCTTCCGAACCGCGGAACGGGTACAAGATGTCGGTCATTCTGCAGACTGTGCCGGATCAACCTGTCTGCCGGCACATTGTCCACAGCCAGGATTCCATAGTCCACGAATGTGGAAAACCTCTATGCCATGAACGTGACAGGGTGGCCGCATTTTCCCCAAAAACTGGCCCTGATGTCACGTTCATGGCATAGGCAATAGGGCGCGCCGTTCTACAGCGGGATGTTGCCGTGCGTGCCGCGCGCTGGTGGCGCCTCGGCAAGGGCCACAGCGATCCGGCGCCTGGTAGTAGACGGCTCGATGATCTCGTCCACCACGCCGAGCTCGACCGCCCGAGCTACGCCCCCTGCGGTGCGTTCGTGCTCGGCCACCAGCTCTTCCCGCAACTTCTCCCGTTCCTGCGCCGGAACCGCGGCCAGCTTCTTGCGGTACAACACGTTCACCGCCGCCGACGCGCCCATCACCGCAACCTCGGCCTGAGGCCACGCGAAGACCGCCGTGGCGCCCAGCGAGCGTGAGTTCATGGCGATGTAGGCGCCGCCGTACGCCTTACGGGTCACCAGCGTCACCCGAGGCACCACCGCCTCGGCAAAGGCGTGCAGTAGCTTCGCGCCACGCCGTACCACGCCGTCCCATTCCTGACCGACGCCGGGAAGGTAACCCGGCACGTCCACTACGACCACCAGCGGGACTCCCAGGCAGTCACAGAGTCGGACGAACCGTGCCGACTTCTCCGCCGAAGTTGCATCCAGGCAGCCACCCAGGCGCAACGGATTGTTCGCGATCACTCCGACGGTGCGACCGGCCAGTCGACCCAGCGTGGTGACGATGTTCGGTGACCATTTGGCGTGTAGTTCGATACCGGGGGCGTCCAGTAAACGATCCACCGCCTTACGAACGTCGTAGGCTCGGTTGGCCTGCTCGGGGTAGAGCGCGGCCATGTCGTGATCGGCGTCGCCGTCTGAGACATCGGCCGGACTCAGCTGTCCCTGATGCCCCAGCAGCACCGCGAGGTTGCGAGCCTGTTCGAGCGCATCGAGATCGGTCTTGCTCACGATGTGAACCACACCGCTGCGCCGACCGTGCGGCTCCGGTCCACCAAGCCGCTCGGAATCCACATCTTCACCGGTGACCGAACGCACCACCTCGGGGCCAGTGACGAAGACCCGGCCCGCAGGCCCCATGATCACGATGTCGGTCAACGCCGGACCGTAGGCGGCACCCCCGGCCGCGGGACCGAGCACCACTGAGATCTGCGGCACCTTCCCCGACGCTCGCACCATCGCGGCGAAAACGGCGCCCACGCCGTCCAGAGCCTCTACACCTTCGGCCAGTCGCGCCCCGCCGGAGTGCCATAGCCCGATGACAGGTACCCGGTCCTTTACGGCGATGTCGATTGCTTCAGCGATCCGGAGGCAACCCACCGAACCCAGTGCCCCGCCCATCAGCGTGGGGTCGGAGGCGAATGCGACAGCACGTTGTCCATCGATCTCACCACGACCGGCGAGAACACCGGAGCTGTCTCGCTGGGTCAGTAGCCGAAGCGTTCCGGAGTCGAACAGCGTCCGTAGCCGAACCTGCGGATCACGGAGATTCTCCGGCTCCGACGAGGTGGCTCGGAGACCAGCATCCGTCACTGGCTGCGTAGCGGTGGGCGTCTGAGTCGGCATCGTCATGGTGTCCTCCGGGAAGCTGGGGGTGCTATACGGCGGTGAAGGCGAGCGCAACGTTGTGGCCGCCGAAACCGAAGGAGTCGTTGATGGCTGCCTTGAGCTGCATCTCACGTGGTTTGGTGGCGACATCGAGCTTCACGCGCTCGTCCATGTCGTTGAGGTTGATGGTGGGCGGCACCACACCGTGGTGAATAGCCAGAATCGTGGCGATCGCCTCAACCGTCCCCGCCGCTCCCAGTAGATGTCCAAAGCTGCCCTTGGGGGCGGTGACGACAGCGTGTTCCCCGATTGCGGTGCGTATGGCGTGTGCCTCCGTTGCGTCTCCGGTCGGAGTGGAGGTGGCGTGCGCGTTCACGTGACTGATGTCAGAGGCTGTTAAATCCGCGGCCTCGAGTGCCTTACCGATGGCTCGAGCGGCACCGGCACCTTCGGGATGGGGCTGCACCATGTCGTGCGCATCGGAGGTGACGCCGGCGCCGGCAAGTACGGCGTAAATGTGAGCGCCACGGGCGCGGGCGTGTTTTTCGCGCTCAATCACATAAGCCCCGGCACCTTCGCCGATCACGAAGCCGTCGCGGCCTTTGTCGAAGGGGCGCGAGGCACGCTCGGGCTCGTCGTTGCGAGTGGATACGGCGCGCATTTGGGAGAAGCCGCAGATCACCAAGGGGTGAACGCAGGCCTCGGCTCCCGCGACGAGCACCATGTCGGCGCGACCGGAACGAATCAGATCCAAACCCAGCGCACCCGATTCGGCGCCCGAGGCACAGGCGCTGACCGTGGTGTGTACGCCGGCGCGGGCTCCCACATCTAAGCCGACTACCGCCGCCGGGCCGTTGGGCATCAGCATCGGAACGGCCAGGGGGGACACTCGCTTGTGTCCACCGACGCGACGGACATCTTCTTGCCCCAGCAAGGTGAGGACCCCGCCGAAGCCGCTTCCCAACGCCACCGCGAGTCGCTCCGGATCGATGTCGGGGTTTCCGGCATCCGCCCATGCCTCGCGGGAGGCGACCAAAGCCACCTGCTGACACCGATCTAGGCGGCGCGCTTGCACGGGCTTGATCTTCGTTGCGGGATCGACCGCTACCGTCGCCGCGATGCGCACCGGAAGGTCGCCCGCCCAGTCGGTGTCTAGCGAACTTACCCCGCTGCGACCGGCTAACAGCCCCTCCCATGTAGTGGCCACATCGCCACCGAGCGGGGTCGTGGCACCCAGCCCGGTGACGACGACGCGGTCGTTAGCTGAGGTCACTGCTGACGCTTCGCGATATAGGAGACCGCGTCTCCGACGGTCTTGAGCTGCTGGACGTCCTCGTCGGGGATCTCTACGCCGAACCTGTCCTGGGCGGCCATGACGACTTCCACCATGGACAGCGAGTCCACTTCGAGGTCGTCGGTGAACGACTTGTCGTCGGTGACATTCGCGGGGTCGATGTCGGCGATCTCTGTCAAGATTTCGGCCATACCTTGCCGGATCTCGGCTTCGGTTACTGGTTGACTCATTGATGATTCCTTTCGGGCTTAGGTGGTCCAAGCGCTCACCATTGGGTAGTCGGCGCTGGTGGAGATAGCTTAGGGACTGAGAATCACTTGCCCCGCATAGGTGAGGCCGCCACCGAAACCGAACAGCAGAACCGGCGCACCTGAGGGTAGCTGTCCTTGCTCGTTGAGCTTGGACAATGCCAGGGGAATAGACGCGGCCGAGGTGTTGCCCGATTCCACGATATCGCTAGCGATGATCGCCTCGGTCACATTCAGCCTGTCGGCTATGGCGTCGATGATGCGGGCGTTAGCCTGATGCGGCACGAATGCCGCCAGCTCGGACGGTTCGATACCGGCCAGCTCACAGGCTTGCAGCGCTATCGGCGCCAGCGATCCGGTAGCCCAGCGGAACACTTTTTGGCCCTCTTGAATGATCTTGCCGTTCCGGGTCTCCACCCGCAAGCCGGAGCCCAACTCTCCGTCACTACCCCAGACCACCGGGCCGATGCCTTCGGTGTCGCAGGCGCTCACCACTGCCGCTCCGGCACCGTCGCCGAAGATCACGCAGGTGCCGCGGTCGGTCCAGTCGGTCCAATCGGAGAGTTTCTCGGCACCGACGACCAGGGCATGTCGGGCTGAGCCGACCAGCATCGCGTGGTGCGCTGTGGCGAGGGCGTAGCTAAACCCCGAGCATGCGGTGTTGATGTCGTAGGCGGCGGGGGCGCGCAATTGTAGTGCGGCCGCTACCTGGGTCGCTACGTTCGGCAGCGGAGTGAGCGTACTACAGGTGGCTACAATGACCAGGTCTATAGCGTCGGCGCCGACGCCACTGTTTGCCAGAGCTTTGGCGGCGGCGGCTGTGGCCATCGCCAGTACCGACTCATCCGCGGCGGCGATACGCCGTGTCTGCACGCCGACGCGAGAGCGGATCCACTCGTCGTTGGTATCGAGGTGGGCGGACAGCTCGTCGTTGGTGACTACCCGAGACGGCTGGTAGTGCCCCAGCGCCACGACGCGGGCGCCCCTGCCGGGCACCAGCTGCGAAAGGAACCGGCTCATGCGAGTGTCCTCTCGGCGGTCATTGCAGGGATCGCTCCAAAGTTGGTGACACCGAAATCGGGGATATCCAAGTCCGATTGGGCTTGCACTCGTGCCAGTGGCTGACCGACGGTCACGGGATCACCGGCATCGGCGAGCCATTCGGCCAGCACTCCGACCCCGGGTGCTGTCACCGGAGTTTCACCTTGTCTGGTGCGAACCACGCCCAGCGCGTTAGTTCGGCTGATCGGGTCGCCCTCGGCGATCGCCGTCGGCTCGAATATGCCCGCTACGGGGGCAACCGCGACTTGGAACTGCTGCGAAGGTTCGCTACTGGGCTCACCGTGTCGGGCAATGAGCGCCCGGGCTGCCACCAGATCGTCCGGAGTGTTCACCGCGAGCAGCTCGATGCCCTTTAGCTCACGCCGCGCTAGGCCGACCAGCGTCCCGGCGGGCGGTAGTTCGATGATTGCGGTGACACCGAGGTCCGCCAGACAGGCTTGGCACAGATCCCATCGGACAGGCTTAGTGAGCTGTGCGACCAGTCGACTGAGGGTGCCACGGCCGGTGTGGACGGCGGCACCGTCGGCGTTGGAGACCATTATCTTGTGCGGATCGTTGACGGTGATTCCAGTCGTGAAAAGTTCAAGCGCGTCCTGTGCGGATTGCATGGCGGGGGTGTGGAACGCTCCGGCTACTTCCAGCGGGATCACCCGGGTGCGCGGCGGTGGGTGCCTGGCTAGCTCGGTCAGGGCCGCCAGTGACCCGGCGGCGACGACCTGCCCGGCACTGTTTCGGTTGGCGGCAACGAGGCCAACAGCGGCAATCGACTCGATCACCGTCTCGGGATCGCCGCCCAGCACGGCACTCATGCCAGTGGATTCGGCCGCACATGCGGCCGCCATCTCGGCGCCGCGACGCACGGCAAGGGCGATGGCAGCCTCGGCGCTGAGTACTCCGGCGAGTTCGGCGGCGGTGATCTCTCCGACGCTGTGGCCGGCGACCACGCTCACCCCATCCATGGGGAGCTGTCGCGCCGTGAGTACTCCGGCGGCTACCAGCAGCGGCTGAGTCTTCGCGGTGTCCTTGATCTCGGTCGCATCCGCGGTGGTGCCAATCCGCAGCAGATCCATCCCGGCCAACTGCGACCACCAGCTCAGCTGAGCCTTGGCATCAGGCAGCTCGAGCCAGGGTGTGAGGAAACCAGGTTTCTGGGCGCCTTGTCCAGGCGCAACTACGGCAACGACCACATCCGAAGCCTGATGGTTACTCGCCAGTCAGTCAATTCCGTCCGGCGTGTGCACCGTCACGTTTTCATGGTGCGCTGCTATGGCCAGGCGGCGATCGCGAAAGCTATTTCTCACACGTAGTCGCTAAAACGCCGCTTGTAACGACCGTTTGTCAGAAATAGCCGTCGGTGTCACTTTCTAGTTCGCGTAGGTGTTGACGGCATCACGTAGTCGCGCCGCGGGGTACTCGCCGCGGCGTACCAGTTCCCGCAGCACGGTCACCGTGATCGATTCGGCGTCGGTGTGGAAGAACCGCCGTAACGCCGCTCGGGTGTCGGAGCGCCCGAAACCGTCGGTGCCCAAGCTGGTGTAATCCCCCGGAACCCAACGAGAGATCTGGTCGGGGACCAGCCGCATCCAGTCGCTCACCGCGATGAACGGGCCACCGGCGCCGGAGAGTTGCTGTGTCACATACGGCGTACGACCGGGCTGATCCGGCCGGAGCAGCGCCGCTTCTTCGGCGGCCACCGCGTCGCGGCGTAGCTCGTTCCACGACGTCACCGACCAAACATCCGCCGCCACACCCCATTGCGCCGCGAGCATCTGCTGCGCCCGCATCGCCCACGGTAGCGCGATCCCGGAGGCGAGTATCTGTGCCACCGGGAGCTGCGCGGCAGGGCCGTCGGTTGCCGTCTCCGCCGTGACCGAACTCAACACGTCTTTTGGCGCAACCGCGCTCAGTAACTCTTTCGGCGCAGCCGAACTCTGTAACTTTTTCGGCGCAGCCGAGTAATGATAAATACCGCGCCGCACGCCCTCGACATCCAGGCCCTCCGGTGCCGCCGGCTGCTGCACCGGCTCGTTGTACACCGTGAGGTAGTAGAAGACGTTCGGGTCGACGTCGGGCGCTGGCTCGCCGTACATCCGACGTAGGCCGTCTTCGACGATGATCGCCACTTCGTACGCCCAAGCCGGGTCATAGGAGATCACCGCCGGGTTCGTGGCTGCCAGTAGCTGAGAGTGCCCGTCCTCGTGTTGCAAACCCTCGCCGTTGAGGGTGGTACGACCCGCCGTGGCGCCGATTGCGAACCCGCGCGTCATCTGGTCCGCCGCCTGCCAGAACGAGTCACCGGTACGCTGGAAGCCGAACATCGAGTAGAAAACATAAACCGGAATCATGTGTTCGCCGTGGGTGGCATACGCGCTACCCGCCGCCGTGAACGACGCCGCGGAGCCGGCCTCGTTGATGCCTTCGTGCAGGATCTGCCCGTCCTCGGTCTCCTTGTAGGCCAGCATCAACTCTCGGTCCACACTGGTGTATCGCTGCCCGAGGTGGGAGTAGATCTTGGCGGTCGGAAACAGTGAGTCCATCCCGAAGGTACGCGCTTCGTCGGGAATTATCGGCACGAACCGGCGACCAATCTCCGGATCCTTCATCAGTTCTTTGAGAATGCGGACGAACGCCATGGTGGTGGCGACCGGCTGCTTGCCCGAGCCCTTGGTAAAAGGTTCGTAGGCGGCACTGCCGGGAAGGGTCAACGGTTTGGCCCGCACTATGCGTTGCGGCAGTGGCCCCCCCAGCTCACGGCGTCGCTGCATGAGGTATTCGAACTCGGGTGAGTCCTTGCCCGGGTGGTAGTACGGCGGCAACGTTTTATCCAGCTTCTCGTCCGGGATGGGTATCTCCAGTCGGTCCCGGAAGCCGGCCAGGTCCTCGGCGGTGAGTTTTTTCATCTGATGGGTGGCATTACGTGACTCGAAGTGGCTGCCCAGCGTCCAGCCCTTGACGGTCTTGGCGAGGATCACGGTCGGTCGGCCGGAGGAATTCATCGCGGCGGAATAGGCCGCGTACAGTTTTCGGTAATCGTGTCCGCCCCGTCGAAGCTTCCATACTTCGTCATCGGATAACTGCTCCACGAGTGCACGAGCGCGCGGGTCCCGGCCGAAGAAGTGCTCTCGCACGTACGCGCCGGACTCTGCCTTATAAGTCTGGTAGTCACCGTCGGGGGTTTCGTTCATGATTTTCAGTAGCGAGCCATCGGTATCGGCGGCCAGCAGGCTGTCCCACTCCCGGCCCCATACCACTTTGATTACATTCCAACCGGCACCGCGGAAAGTGCCTTCGAGTTCTTGAATGATCTTGCCGTTGCCCCGCACCGGCCCGTCGAGGCGTTGCAGGTTGCAGTTGACGACGAACGTGAGGTTGCCCAGCTGTTCGCGTGCGGCGACGCCGATGGCACCCAGCGACTCGGGCTCGTCCATCTCGCCGTCACCCAGAAACGCCCAGACATGCTGGTCTTTGGTGTCACAGATGCCGCGCGCGGTCAGGTAACGGTTGAACCGTGCCTGATAGATGGCGCCGATGGGGCCAAGGCCCATGGAGACGGTGGGAAACTCCCAGAACTCCGGCATCAATCGGGGATGTGGGTAACTGGATAACCCGCCGCCGGGGTGAGAGAGCTCTTGGCGGAAGCCGTCAAGCTGCAGCTGGCTGAGCCGGCCCTCTAAGAAGGCCCGAGCGTACATGCCTGGGGAGGCGTGACCTTGAAAAAAGATCTGGTCACCGCCGCCGGGGTGTTGTTTACCGCGAAAGAAGTGGTTGAAGCCCACCTCGTACATCGCCGCCGAGGACGCGTACGTGGAGATATGCCCCCCGACCTCCACACCGGGACGCTGCGCCCGGTGCACCATGATGGCGGCATTCCAGCGAATGTAGGAGCGGATTCGCCGCTCGAGGTCTTCGTCGCCGGGAAAGTCCGGTTCGGATTCCGGCGGAATGGTGTTGATGTAGTCGGTGCTGCGCAGCTCGCCGATGCCGATATTGGTGGCACGAGCGTGGCTCAAGAGCGAATGAAGAACACTGCGGGCACGGGGTCCACCTGCGCGCTCGTGTACCGCGTCCAACGATTCGAGCCATTCGCGTGTTTCTTCGGGGTCGGTGTCCACGTGATCCCTTACGTAGGTGCGGCCTGTTCACCATCGAGCCTATGCATCGGCTGGCGATGCGCAACCGGCGAGGCGCCGGCTTGGAGGGCCGTGCGTCGAGTACACATGCCATGATGGGCGCTACTGTCGAGTAACGCCAATCGCGGCGCCTGCTGTAAGCAGCGGACGCCTGTGACAACATCAGCCATTAGGACGATCGAGGAGGAATACACCGGTGAGCGCGACCGCCGATCAAGAGGGCATGCAACGAAGCCCGGCGGATCTTCTCGGCATTACGCCGGGAATGGCCGTGATGGAGATCGGCTACGACTCCGACTGCGACGAAGAGCTGCGAGATGCGGTCGTCGACTGCTGCGGCTCCGAGCTGTTGGACGAAGAATCCGACGAAGTGGTTGATGTCGTGCTGCTGTGGTGGCGTGAAGACGACGGCGACCTGGTGGACGCTCTCGTCGATGCCCTCGGCCCACTGGCCGACAATGGTGTGGTCTGGTTGCTGACTCCCAAATCGGGACGCAGCGGCCACGTAGAGCCCAGCGACATCAGTGAATCTGCCCCCACGGCGGGGCTGGCACAAACATCGACGATCAACGCGGCCAAAGACTGGTCGGGGTCCCGACTGGTGGTGCCCCGCGTCGCCCGGGGGAAGCGCTGATGGGGCTTCAGCTAGGGTTGCCCGCCCCGGACTTCACGCTCAAGGACCAGAACAACCAAGACGTGACGTTGTCGCGCTTACGTGGCACGCCGGTGTTGCTTGTGTTCTATCCGCTGGCGTTCAGCGGCGTCTGCTGCGGTGAGCTGTGCGCGCTGCGAGACGATCTGCCACAGCTTGCGCAGCGTGTCGGCAGCACCGCCGAGCTGCTCACCGCGAGCGTGGATTCGGTGTTCGTGCACCGTGTCTGGGCCGAGCAGGAAGGCTTCGACTTTCGGCTGCTGTCGGACTTCTGGCCGCACGGCGCCGTGGCACGAAGCTACGAAGTCTTCGACGACAACAAAGGCATTGCCCGTCGCGGAACCTTCGCCATCGATGCGGCCGGCGTGCTGTGCTTTGCGGCCGTCAACGACATCCCGGTCGGCCGGAAACTTAGCCTCTACGGCGAGGCCCTGGCCGCCGTGGCATAGACTCGGCGGCAGGTCAGGGCGTATAGCTCAGCGGTAGAGCACTCGGCTTACAACCGAGCGGTCGTAGGTTCGATCCCTACTGCGCCCACCACTGCGAGTTCTAGTGCCGCCGTTGACTGACATAAGGGATACGCATGAGTAAATTTCTCCTGTTCGCTATCCCGATCATGCTGATCGTCGGATTCGTCGTACTGGCTATTCGGGTGCGGCTGGTGTTCGCGCAGCGGCCGCACTACGCCGCGTACTGGAGCGCAGGCAACAATGCAACACATGATCCGGCCGCGATACACCTGGTGACATTGGGCGACTCCATCATGCAGGGCATTGGTGCCAGCCGACCGGTGAAAGGCCTTGCCGGGCTCGCCGCCGAGTACATAACGAGGCGGACCGGACGCGTGGTGCGGCTGACCAACCTCAGTCGCACCGGTGCAAAGGTCGCCGACGTTCTTGCCGATCAGTTGCCGTTGGCCCCGCTGGCTGACGCAGACATTGTGCTGGTCTGCGTGTCGGCCAACGATGCGATCAAGCGGGTACCACTACCGGAGTACCGCGCCCGGCTTGACACGTTGCTGAGCCGGCTCCCCGCCGACAAGACAGTCATCGCCGATGTCGCGTTGGTGAAGGCCCGCGGCATCTATCAGCCGACGATGCGGGAGCTCGCCGACTCCCACGGCATCGCACGTGCGCCGGTGGCAAGCGCGTTCGCCGGTACTGGAAGTCCGCTGCGCATCGTGGCGGGTGACTTCTTTCACCCCAACGACCGGGGATACCGGATCTGGTTTTCGGCGTACGCTCCCCAGCTGGACGCGTTGCTGGGCTTCAGAGGCCTTGTTTCCGCTGAGCAAGTGGACGATGAACTCTACGTTACGCGTGGCAGCTGATCCGACGACTGACTGAGTACGATGAATGCGTGCTCGAGATAACTGCGCGCCCGGTGCTCCTGTACGACGGTGACTGCGCATTCCGACCAGTGCTATGGCTGGCCGACCCGCTGTATCGCTGGGTCTCCCAGAATCGGCACCACATGCCTGGCGGCACCGCCGCCTACTCGTTACCGCAAGCGCAACGAGCTTGAGATACTTTACCGGAAGGTTTGGCTATGGAACGGCGAACCGTATTGCAGCTAGGCGCGGGGCTCACCGTTGCAGTGGGGTTGGGCGCTACGGGGGGAGTTTTCGCGGAGCGGTACCGGATCGAGGCAAATCACTCCGGATATGCCGTGACAACGCAGCAAATGGCCAATTTGGGTGCCACGCTCATGGTATGGCGGGGAAGCAAAACCCAGCCTTTAGCTGCGCTGACCTTCGATGATGGCCCGACTCCTGAGTACACTCCGGGAATCTTGAAGGCGCTGTCGGACGCCGATGCCCCAGCAACTTTTTTCATGATGGGTAAGCACGTCGTCAGGTATCCAGACCTTGCTCGGCGGGTAGCGGAGCGCCACGAGATAGGAAACCATTCTTATAGTCATCCCGATATGTCCCATGCTGCCGATTCAACGGCGCGGGATCAACTGGGACGGACCCACGAAGCTATCGGGCGGATCACCAAGAAAACTCCGACGTTGTTCCGTCCACCGTATGGCCGCTTCTCCGGAGCGGTTGAGCGAGTCGCCGCCGAGATGGACTACAGCACAATTCTATGGTCGGAACGTTTCCACCCCGACTCAACGGCTGCAAAGAACGTCGTACGGCTTGGGGAGTCCATCGATTCGGGTTTTATCGTGCTGTTTCACGATGGGTTCAATCCGAATAATAGAAAGATTATCAAGGCCCTACCTGCGTTGATGAAACGTGTTCGTGAGCGAGGCATCCAGTTGGTTGGAATGACCGAACTTCTCGCCGTAGTACGCCGTGAGAGCGCCGCGGCTACTGGGGACACCACCGGACGCTTGTAGCGCAAATCCTTGCTTGCTACACGGCCACCGTGATGTGTTCGACATATAGGTGGTCGCGCCCATCCCGTAATCTTGAGCTATGAGCATCCCGAGCCAGGCTTCACCGGCGGCGGACGCGACCCATCAGGTCGTACCGGATCGCTACACGCCAGGGGCTCACGGGCAGCATGGGCCCGGTGAGGTTCTTGCCATTTTCCACGATCGACCACGGATGCGGGGTTGGATTCACCTATATGCCTTCGGCGTGGCGGTGGTGGGCGGCATCGTGCTCTGCTCGTTGGCTGCCACCCGCCCCGGCTGGTTGCCGTTGGTCGGGTGCGCGGTCTACGCAGCTACCAGCTGTGGCTTGTTCGGCATCAGTGCGTTGTATCACCGCAGAAAGTGGCGGCCTCGCGGTTACGCGGTGATGAGGCGACTCGATCACGCCATGATCTTCATTTTCATCGCCGGCACTTACACCCCGTTCAGCCTGCTACTGCTTTCCCCTTGGAGCGCAACGGTCCTACTGGCTGTGGTGTGGAGC